>SXGU01120200.1_pt1 | contig 16795 bp, 13 predicted proteins | sample 3174531 | NCBI WGS metagenome assembly SXGU01 (sample SAMN11356863, study PRJNA531348) | freshwater metagenome | isolation source: freshwater sample F1-140 | place: China: Fuxian Lake, Yuxi | collected 2017-12-25 | reverse complement strand
CGCATAGAATGGGGCGGAGCAAAATTTGAAAGATTGGCAAATGGTCTCTACAACGCGGCATCCTATATAGTAAATCCAAATATCACAGGGGCAGCACTCGATGTCCCTTATAAGATATCTTTCTATGATGATGCTGGACTACTTATTACAGAAAGAAAAGGAAAGATGAATCTGTATCCACACAGGAATTCTCTTGCATTCCAGACAGCTATAAGATCAGATAGAAGTGTGCCTGTAAAGGCGACATTTGAATTCACTAAGTCTCCAGAATGGTTCAAATCATCAGATTCTCTTGATGGTATTGCGGTTATAGATAAGAAATACGAAGATAATAACGAAGGTTCATCATTTGAGGTGACTTTGGAAAATAAAACACTGCTTACATATAGAGATGTGGAAGTATCAGCAATTCTCTATGATATAGGTGATAATGTTATAGGTTTTTCACAAACAAAAATAGATGAAATAGCTCCCAAGGGTGGAAGAGAGATAGCGCCATTTACATGGCCTATAAATAGAAATAATAAAGTGATTTCAGAGGAAATATTATTTAATATTGTTCCGCAGAACAAAAAGTAAATCGCTTGATATACTGTCTTGATATAATTATACTATAAGGCATGATTAATGCTTTATCTAGAATATTCAATAGTTATTTTCTGAATAATTCTTCATATAAGGGAGGGGTAGATTGGATTTTACTACTATCCACCTTACCTCTTCTGGGAGCTGGACTCGTGACTATGAATTCTTTTGTCGGTAATGAGAACTTTTTTCAAAAGCAATTGATTTGGATCTTCATATCTATCGCTATATTTTTTATATTAAGTTTTATTGATTTTAGATTTTTGAGGAAAACATGGGTATCTGTAACGCTTTTTTCTATTTCATGTATTATGCTTGTATTGCTTTTCTTTGTGGCAAAGGTTACAAAAGGAGCTATATCGTGGTTTGACTTCGGTCTACTATCCTTTCAACCTTCAGATATTATAAAGCTTGTTTTAATTATAGTTCTTGCGAAATATTTCTCCCGCAGACATATTGAAATAGCGAATATAAGGCATATTTTTATTTCTGGAATATATGCTCTCATTGTATTTGTTTTGGTTCTGATACAGCCTGATTTCGGTTCAGCTATTATCATATTCTTCATATGGCTTGGTATGGTGCTTGTATCTGGGATCTCAAAGAAACATTTTCTAGGGATGGCGATTCTCGGGATTATTGCTTTTGTTAGTTTGTGGAATTTCGGTTTCAAGGATTATCAGAAGAATAGAATTATGAACTTTATAAATCCTCTTGCCGATATACACGGTACTGGATATAATGCCTATCAATCAACTATAGCTGTAGGTTCTGGTGAGTTATGGGGAAAAGGTGTTGGATATGGTACGCAATCAAGGCTAAAATTTCTGCCAGAGTATCAAACTGATTTTATTTTCTCTGCTTTTGCTGAAGAATGGGGATTCGTGGGAGTAATAATGTTATTTTTTCTTTTTTCTGTAATAGTCTGGCGTATAATAAAAATCAGCATGCATGGAGATACAAACTTTGAAATATTATTTGGTTCAGGTCTTGCCATACTTATAATAGTTCATTTCACTATAAATATTGGCATGAATATACAACTTCTTCCTGTAACTGGGACAACATTACCATTTTTGAGTTATGGTGGTACGCATTTGCTAACAGAATTTACTGGACTGGGAATACTTATGGGAATGCGCAGATATAGAAGAACTGCGCATAAAGACGAAGTAAAAAATGAATTTATTGGTCCGTGATAAATCTATTTTCTATAAATAACCATAGTTTCCTCAACCATTTTATTTATAGAGAAATCAGTAAGAACTCTGTGATTCAAAGCTCTTGCATGGTTTGATTGTATTTTTTTATGAGATATATAGAATTCCAAGGCATTTTGTATTTCATGTGCTTTCTTGGGCTGTATCAATACTCCACTTCTCATATCCTCTATAACTTCTGTTATACCTCCTACCGCACTTGCAACAGTAGGTAATCCGGCTATGCCAGCTTCAAGTAATGCATATGGTAATCCTTCTGATAATGAAGGCATAATATATACATCAAAAGCTCTCATGTATTGATATGCATTAGGTATATTTCCAAGAAGTATTACTGAATTTTCAAGAGATAAATCTTTTATCTTATTCTCTATTCTTTCCCTGTATTCACCATCGCCTATTATTACATACACCATTCTTCTTTCTGTGTTAGAAGACTTCATTATGTTTATTAGACTTCGTAATCCTTCAAGGGCATACTCATATCCTTTTATATGATGTAGTTCACCGACACTGCCGATAATTACAAGATTCTTTGGTTGATTCGTTTTTACCATACGATCAAATGCTGAATTGATTTTTCCAAGTTCATATCTGGCATTTATTTTGGAGAAAATAGCTTGATTTTCAATTCCATTATGCACTACATGTATTCTGTCTATAATATATGGCCAATTCTCTACCTGCACTTTTAGAGCATTAGAAACTGCTATTGTCTTATGTGAGAGTATTATTGTAAGCCAATGAAGAAATCTTATAATGGTTTTTGAAATAAACCCTCTTTCTTCATTGAAACTCCAGCCGTGAGCAGTAAATATAATATTCTTTATACCTAGAAGTCTGCCTATGAGAGCTCCGATACCACCTATTTTTGAACTATTTACATGTAGTACATCAGGTTTTTTATCACGTATTAATTGAAAAAGTTTAATGAATGTCTTCAAATCTTCAATTATGTTTATATCTCTATGTAATGGTAAATCTCCGTTTGATTTTATTCCAGCTTCTTTCAGTTTTTCTATAAGTTGACCATTTCCTCCAGCCATGACTTCTACATCATAGCTTTCTTTTGGTAAATGTGTAGCCAAATCATAGACATAGCGTTGCGCGCCACCCATATTTGACTTTGTTATGAGTATTAACACTTTCATGATATCAGAGTACCATTTTTCCTGATTTTTGTGTATTATAGCGTTTATGAACATTATTCATAGAAAAGAGCATATTATGTTGTTTTTAGGCGATATTATAGTGCTTGTAGTGTCTTTGATTCTTACACTATGGCTTAGATATGGTAAGTTTCCATCTACGCAAGTTTTCGAATTGCATTTGGCTCCTTTCTCTATTCTTTTCATTACTTTTATTCTTGTCTATTTTATCGCGGGTCTTTATGATAATCATACTAGATTATTTAAGAACAGATTACCTATCACATTGCTCAATGTGCAACTTGTAAACACTGTAGTGGGTATTTCTTTCTTTTACTTTATTCCTTATTTTTCAATAGCTCCGAAAGTAGTACTTTTTCTTTTCCTTGTCCTATCGCTCTTTTTGATGTATATCTGGAGAATATTTTTTGTTTTCAAATTTAATTCTCATAAGAAAGACAAAATTCAAAAAGCGATACTGATTGCTGATAGCAGGGAGGCACTAGAACTAGAACAAGAGATAAATAGTAATTCAAAATATAATATTTCTTTTATTAAAATAATAAAACCCATTGATAATGCCCAAGGTATTATTTCTGAAATAAAAGATTTTATAGCGATTAATGATATTTCTATTATTGTTTTAGATACAAATGACAAAAGACTGCAAAATGTAATCCCATCTCTATACCCTATAGCTATGAAAGGTGTACTTTTCTTTGATATTGAAAAAATATACGAAACAATATTTGATCGTATTCCAGTTTCTATAGTTGGACAGACTTGGTTTATAGAGCATATGTCGTCTATGGCTCCAAAGTTGGTTTATGATAGTGTAAAAAGATTGATTGATATAGCGGTTTCTTTTGTTTTGGGTACTATATCAATCATTGTTTACCCTTTCGTTATTATAGCTATGAAAATAGAAGATGATAATGGGGTTATATTTAGTTATCAGAATAGAGTGGGACAATATAATAAAATAATCAGAATAATTAAATTCCGAACCATGACTGTGGCGAATGATGATGGTAAGTGGGGAAAGATGGAAAATAAAGTCACAAAAGTTGGGGCATTTCTTCGTAAAACTCGCATAGATGAATTACCACAACTCTGGAATGTTTTGAGAGGGGATATATCTCTTATAGGTCCTCGTCCAGAATTTCTCGAGCCAGTAGAGAAGTATTCACAAGAAATTCCAAACTATACAATACGCCATAGTGTAAAACCTGGACTTTCTGGTTGGGCTCAGATATATCATGAAAAGCATCCCCATCATGGACTTGATATAGTGGAAACAACCAATAAATTATCTTATGATTTGTATTACATAAAACACAGATCATTTCTTGTGGATATGAAAATCGCTCTCAGAACATTGAAAGTACTACTTACTTTTGCTGGTAGATAGAAAAATCGTTGCAAAAATATAGTAAATCCCTATAATAGACCTATTATGCTTAAAAACAGAATCATTGCCGTATTCCTGATTATTACTACAATTATTATTGCTTCCCTGACATATTATTCACAGATTAATACAGAATCTAGTATTTATCGTCCATTCAAGCTCGGTCTTGATCTAAATGGTGGAACTCATCTTGTTTACAAGGCTGATGTTTCAAATATCGCAAGTAGTGATATCCGTGTATCTATGCAGGCCCTGCGAGATATAATAGAAAAGAGAGTAAATATTTTTGGTGTTGGAGAGCCTATAGTACAGATAGAACAAGGTGGAGTACTCGGCACAAAGGAGGCTCAGGAAAAGCTTATAGTAGAGCTTCCTGGTATTACAGATATTGATGAAGCTGTGAGGATGATAGGACAGACGCCTGTATTGGAATTTAAGATTTTGAATAAGGCAGACTCCGATACTTTCAATGAAAAGTACAAAAATAGCACTCTCTCTGATGAAACAAAAAATGAAGAAATGTTGAAATTATTCAAACCTACTGGAATCACTGGTAGAATGTTGGAAAGAGCGTCACTTGAATTCAATCAGACAACGGGAGAACCTGTAGTCTCTCTAAATTTCAATTCAGAGGGTAGACAACTCTTTGCAAAGATTACAAAGGAAAATGTAGGGAATATTGTAGGTATTTTCCTTGATGAATATCCAATATCTCTACCTACTGTTCGTGAGGAAATCAGAGACGGAAAGGCGCAGATTTCCGGCACATTTGTTCTTGATGAGGCGAAGCTTCTTGTGAGAAATCTCAATTACGGCGCCCTTCCGGTACCTATAGAACTTATCTCTACTCAGACAGTCGGCGCATCTCTAGGTCAAACCGCCTTACAAGGCGGTATAAGGGCGGGTGTCGTTTCTCTTATTGTTATCGGGATATTTCTCATAATTTGGTATAGACTTCCTGGATTTGTTGCTGTCATATCTCTTACGGTATACACAATCATTATGCTCGCAATGTTCAAACTCATTCCTGTTACACTAACTGCCGCTGGTATTGCAGGATTCATTCTTTCTATTGGTATGGCAGTGGATGCTAATGTGCTCATTTTTGAAAGAATGAAAGAAGAGCTTCGTCGAGGTAGGGGTATAAGTGATGCAATGCATGAGGGATTTGCTCGAGCATGGCTATCTATCAGGGACTCAAATACTTCAAGTATTATCACTGGTCTTATACTCTATTACTTCGGTAGCACATCAGTTATAACTGGATTTGCTCTTGTATTCCTTATCGGAGTGATTGTGAGTATGTTTACAGCTATTACCGCTTCCAGAGTATTTCTTTACGCTGTAGCGCCAAAAACAACAAATAAGCTGTCAACATTCCTTATCAGTAACGGTTTTACTAAAACTTTAATCAAATAAATATCATGTTTGTCGTAAAATACAGAAAACTTTTCTACATTTTATCAGCATTGCTTACTATAGGAGCTCTTTCCGCTATCGGTGTATGGGGACTCAATCCCGGTATTGATTTTAAGGGAGGATCGATTTTGGAAATTCAATATGCTTCGTCTACTCCACCGATACAATCTGCTATCGTTGCACAACTTGCACCACTTGATCTAAAAGAATCTATCAGATCTACTGGAACAGATGGCTATATCATACGCATGCGAGCTATCACTCAAGATGAAAAGATAGCGCTTACCGATGTACTAACTTCAAATGGTAAGGTAAAAGTAATTGAAAAGCGTTTCGACTCTGTCGGTCCAGTTCTTGGAACTGAAGCTCTTCGCAAATCTCTCACTTCAATCGTCTTGGTTATTCTTGCAATCGTATTATTTATCGCATACGCTTTCCGTAAGGTATCAGAACCTATTTCTTCATGGAAATATGGCTTCGTAGCTATTATTGCCCTCATTCATGATGTTATTATTCCTACTGGAGTATTCTCAATACTCGGGCATTTCAGAGGTTATGAAGTAGATACTTTGTTCGTAACAGCACTTCTCGTAGTTCTAGGATTCTCGGTGCATGATACTATTGTTGTGTTTGATCGTGTCCGTGAGAATTTAAGTCATGCAAAAGACAATACAAAAGCACATAAGAATTTTGATCAAATAGTCGGCGAAAGTATAGGTCAAACCTTCACTCGTTCAATCAACACATCTCTCACAACTCTTCTTGCGCTTGTCGTTCTCTACTTTGTAGGTGGCGTTTCCACACAGCATTTTTCCCTCGCCCTCATCATCGGTATTGTAGCAGGAACATATTCATCGGTATTTCTTGGTTCACCACTACTCGTTACTATCTGGAAATGGCAGGAGAAGAGGAAGGGGAAGAGGTAAACTAATCTACAATTTATCCACAGAAGTATGAAATCCGTATGAAATTTTTGTGATTTTTGCTATTGATTTAATTTTTATAGTCGTGATAATGGTTGAATGGAAGAAGATAATTTAAAATTAAATATAAATAATAAAACCTAGAAATCCCTTGACTTTAAACCTGCTTCATATAGAATACTATCCACGCCTTAAGTGAGGCGATTTCGATGAGTTTTTTGACAATTATAAGTTATGCATTAAGAACGTATTCAAAATCAATTATCATTGATTAATTACGTGCAAGTTTAATGTTTATTTAAAACAATGATTCCCGTCAATTCTATTCACAATTGACAAGGGCAAAGGTCAAATTTTCTAAAAAGAATTCAAGATAAGGAAAGTCAAATTCCAAATGTATTTTTGAGGATTTCTGTTTTCTATTTTGTTCCGTTCATTTTAGTTAAGAGTTTGATCCTAGCTCAGGATGAACGCTGGCGACGTGGATAAGGCATGCAAGTCAAACGGGCTGTATAGCAATATATAGTCAGTGGCAGACGAGGTAGTAATAAGTAGGTATCAACCTTGAAGTCAGGGATACCTCATCGAAAGATGAGTTAATACTTGATAGTCTCGCAAGAGTAAAGATTTATCGCTTCAAGATGAGCCTGCTCGGTATCAGCTAGTTGGTGAGGTAAAAGCTCACCAAGGCTATGACGCCTAGGGGACCTGAGAGGGTGACCCCCACCGATGGAACTGAGACACGGTCCATACACCTACGGGTGGCTGCAGCCGAGAATATTCGACAATGGACGAAAGTCTGATCGAGCGACGCCGCGTGGTTGATGAAGTCCTTCGGGACGTAAAAACCTTTTGCCAGGGAGAAAGTTTATTGATAGTACTTGGCGAATAAGAGGTTGCTAAACTCGTGCCAGCAGCAGCGGTAATACGAGTGCCTCAAGCGTTATCCGGAATCATTGGGCGTAAAGGTTGTGTAGGTGGTCATATTAGTCTTTTGTTAAATTCTTCGGCTTAACCGGGGGCATGCAAGGGAAACGGTATGACTAGAGGATGCGAGGGGTCTGCGGAACTCATAGTGTAGCGGTGAAATGCGTTGATATTATGGGGAACACCAAAAGCGAAGGCAGCAGACTGGAGCACTCCTGACACTGAAACAAGAAAGCGTGGGTCGCGAATAGGATTAGATACCCTAGTAGTCCACGCCCTAAACGATCTTCTCTAGCTATTCGGAGTATCGACCCTCCGAGTGGCGTAGCTAACGCGTTAAGAGAAGCGCCTGGGTAGTACGACCGCAAGGTTAAAACTCAAAGGAATAGACGGGGACTTGCACAAGCAGTGGATCATGTGGTTTAATTCGATGATGAACGAAGAACCTTACCAGGGTTTAATCTAGCTGAAGGCAGGGAGAAACTTCTGCCGTCGCAAGACAGTTAGTCAGGTGATGCATGGCCGTCGTCAGTTCGTGGCTTGAGTTGTTCCCTTCAGTGGGGTAACGAACGCAACCCTCGTTGTCTGTTATATTTGTCAGGCGAGACTGCCCACGACACAGTGCGGAATTTTATGGAGAATGATGAAAAATAGTATGAGCCTACGGGGAGGGAGACCTTTTTCTGAAACATGTTGAAGAAAAAGGTGCTCCCGACCGCAAGATAGGCGAATCTATTTTTCCTAGACCCTATAAGATTGTTTGCTGCGTCGTGGGAGGAAGGTGAGGATGACGCCAGGTCAGCATGTCCCTTATACCCTGGGCTACACACGTGATACAATGGATAGTACAACAGGACGCAAAGTCGAAAGATGGAGCAAATCCTTATAAAGCTATCCCCAGTTCGGATTGAGGTCTGCAACTCGACCTCATGAAGTTGGAATTGCTAGTAATCGCAGGTCAGCTATACTGCGGTGAATACGTTCTCAAGTCTTGTACTCACCGCCTGTCAACTCAAGGGAGTTGGGAATACCCGAAGTCTGCGCTTGTCGCGGCCTAAGGTAAGCTCAATAACAGGGAGTAAGTCATAACAAGGCACGGGTAGCGGAAGCTGCTCGTGGATTATTTCAATTTGATCATACGAAATACCTATTGCTTCGGCGTAGATATTTCTGACCGAGTCGATTTTTATCGCAAGATAAACAAAGATTATTGCTCTACATCTTTAAAGAGAGCACTCAGTCCGCGAGATAAAGGACATAGGTGGAAGGCCTCTATAGAGCCTTCGACCGAATGAACGGAACAAAATAAAGAACAGTAATGCAAAAAGACAAACCATTTTGAATAAGATGTTCAGGATGGTTTTTCTTGTCGTATAGATCTTTGACTTTTTATGGTATATATGGTACAAATAATTACAGAAAGGGATTCTATGAGAAAAATAATTCTCCCAACATGGAATCAGGTTTTCTGGTTTGTCTTTTGTATAATTTTCATACTGAATATATTGATTTGGTATCAAGTATACAAAAATCACAAACTTCTGGACTTGGTGAAGTAAAAGTGAAAGCCGGTAGGGAGCAAAATCCTTCCGGCTTCATTTTATTGCGCTTAGTGGGTATTTTTGTTATATTTTGCTTAGTTATGCGCGTGTAGCTCAGTTGGTAGAGCATTCGACTGATACTCGGGGGGTCCCAGGTTCGAATCCTGGCACGCGCACAAAATAATTCTTTATGGTAAAATACATATATGAATCCACAACAAAATAATTCCCAATCTATAAATCCGCAAAATAACACAATGGTGGTAAAGACAACACCAAAAGATTTCTTTTTTCATTTGGGAGCAACTATTGCTCTATATGTAGCGGTGGGTTATCTTATCCAACTGTTATTTGCTGTGGTCAATTATTATTTTCCCGATAATCTAGAAGGATACTTTTATTCAAATCCTGTAGCGTGGGCGATATCATCGCTTATTGTTCTGACACCAGTGCTCTATGTTCTCGAATGTTTGATTGCAAAAGATGTGAAAGCTCATCCAGAGAAGAGTGAAATCTGGATCAATAGATGGAGAATATATCTCAATCTATTTATCACTGGAGCTATTATTATCGGTGATCTCATCACCCTTATTAATATCTATTTGAATGGCGAAATTTCAGAGAGATTTCTCTATAAATTTATTGTTATACTCATAGTCTTGGGATTAATATTTTCCTATTATATTCTCGAAAGACTCGGCAAATCCGTGAAGGCTAGAAATATCATTTCATATTCTGGTATTGTATTGGTATTCTTTTCTATCCTACTCGGCTTTGTCACTGTAGGATCTCCAGCAAAACAAAGAGCTATACGATTTGATAATCAAAGAATCAGCGATTTGCAGAATATTCATGGACAGATAATAACTTATTGGCAACAGAAGGGGAGATTGCCAGCATCGCTTACAGAAGCACAGGATCCTCTATATGGTAATATGATTCCTGTTGATCCAGAAACTTCCGCTTCTTATGAATATTCGGTTATAAAGAACACTCTCGAGCCAAATATGCATACCTTTGAAATATGTGCTGTATTCTCACTTGAAATGCAGGATGTAAAGGGTAGGGGCGGATATGGTGGATACACTACTCCATACTATGATCGCATCGGTTATGATATTAATGACAATTGGAAGCATAAAGCAGGTAGAGTATGTTTTAATAAAACCATCGATCCAGAAAGATACCCAATAATTAAACTCGGACTTTAATATCTATAAATCAGCAATTTATTTTGCACTGCTATCACAAATGTAGTAATATGCTATCTTGTGTTGATTTATCAATAAATACTACCTGACATATTATATGAATAACGGAAAGAAAACGAAGATAGTTTGTACGATTGGTCCAGCAACTGAATCAGTAGAAAAGTTGAAGGCATTGGTTAACGCGGGTATGAATGTAATGAGATTGAACTTTTCTCATGGAGATTTTGTTGAACACCAGGGTAGAATAGATAATCTAAAAAAGGTGTTAGAAAAAACAGACAAGACAATAGCTGTTATTCAGGATCTTGGAGGGCCAAAGATAAGAATAGGTGAATTTGAAAAAGGTCTTATTGTGTTGAAAGAAGGTCAAATATTCACTCTTACAACAGAAAAGGTAATAGGTAATGAAGAAAGAGTTTTTGTAAACTATCCACTATTATCAAGGGAGGTGAAAATCGGTGGATATGTACTACTTCATGATGGAAAAAAGAAATTACAGATTATAGATATAAAAGGTAATAATGTAATAACAAAAGTAATAGTAGGTGGAGAAATAAAAAACAAAAGGGGTGTGAATCTCCCAGGAGCATATCTTTCTATGAGCTCTATAACTGAAAAAGACAGAGCAGATCTGGAGTTTGGATTGAAAAACAAAGTAGACTTCATCGCGCTTTCATTTGTCCGTAGACCATCTGATATTATAGAGTTAAGAGAGATTTTGGATAAGGCCAAATCAAAAGCAGGAATAATAGCAAAGATTGAGACTCCGGAAGCTTTAGAAAGTATCGATGAGATTATAAGACTTTCTGATGCGATAATGGTAGCTAGGGGAGATTTGGCTATTGAGATTCCGGCGGAAGAAGTACCTTTAGTTCAGAAGATGTTGATACAGAAGTGCAATGCTATAGGTAAACCAGTTATTACTGCCACACAGATGCTAGAATCAATGATAAAGAGCCCTGTACCTACTCGTGCTGAGGTTTCTGATATTGCAAATGCAATAATAGATGGAACTGATGCGATAATGCTTTCTGAGGAGACTACACTCGGAGATTTTCCTATAGAAGCTGTAGAGATGATGACTCGTATAGCAAAGAGAGTTGAGAATGATGTGTATACAAAAGACATAATAGCTGAGTATGAAGATTCACATGGTATAACAGATATAACTTCACAATCTGCAGTGCTCGCTTCACATGAAGTGGATGCTAAGTTTATAGTGGCCGTCACAGAGTCTGGTCGTTCTGCTCGTATGCTTGCTAGGTATCGTCCAGCAGAAAGAGTGATAGCTCTAACATCAAATCAAAGTACCGCACAGAATCTAGCGCTAACATTTGGATGTTATGCTATAGTCGTGCCTAAGTTTTCTACTATAATCCAAATACTATCTACTATCAGAAAGACAGCGCTAAAACATAAGATAGCTGTAAAGGGCGACAAGGTAGTTATAGTCTCTGGTATGCCATTCGGTAAGATCATGGAGACAAATATGATGCTTATAGAGACTATCTAGTATCGGTATTTTGAAGAGTTATCCACATAGTATGAAATCCGTATGAAATTTTTGCATTATTTGCTCTTGTGGGCTTATTTTATTTGTATATAATTGAGTTTATGATTACGAAAATAAAAACAATAAATCATAAAGTAGATAATATTAATAAACTTTACAGTTTTATGAATACAGATCTACTTCTCGATACAAATGAAAAAGAATATATTCTGAAGATTCATGATCTTCCAGTAGAAGATAAACCTAGAGAAAAGCTCATAAAGCATGGTCCAGAGTTTCTATCGTTGCAGGAACTTATGGCGGTTTTTCTAAATACTGGTAGCAAAAACGAGGGAGTATTGGAAATGACAAATCGCATAATCAGAGAGTACGGCGAGAAAAGTATAATAGAAGAAAGGAATCCGATAAGACTTTCTGAAGAAATGCATATTCCAATATTGAAAGCTTGCCAGATAGTATCTTGCGGAGAACTCGGTAGAAGATTCTATAAAAAGAATCCATTAGGATTTACTACCATAAGGACAGCAAAAGACACTTATGAATATTTACAAGATATGCGTTCATTACCAAAGGAGCATTTTAGGGGTTTATATCTCAATAGTCATAATCGCATTATTCACGATGAAGTCATATCTATAGGCACTATTAATTCAAATATCGTTCATCCCAGAGAGGTATTCCGCCCTGCCATAGAATACAGCGCTGTGGCTATAGTCCTTGCACACAATCATCCGTCAAATATAGCGACACCAAGTGCGCAAGACATAGAGATTACCGAACAACTTGTAAGAGCTGGAAAAATATTAGGTATACATGTTCTGGATCATGTGATTATCACAAAGGACTCTTATATAAGCGTTAATGCCAAATACTGATCTCATTAAATGAATAAATAGCATCGAATTTTATTATTAGATTAATAAAAATCAAATATGAAGACATATACAATATCACCATCCATAAACGGCATATTATCGGATGATTTCCTGTATTTTGAAGGGATAAATAGACCTGCCGAGTTTTATTGTTTAAGAGATGGTGGACAAATCTCTGATAATAATATTGATTTATTAGAAAAATACTTCAATGATATTTATAATCTTTTCTTGAGAAAACTCTCATCTTTTGCTATGTTTGAGAATGTCGACGATGAAAATACAATAAAATTGCAAGCTTTACTTCAGGAACTCATAAAGGTAAAAAAAATAATAAATACCAGAGAAATAAGGGAAAACAAAAACTTGTTATAATATCTGTGAATTATAAAGATTTTTTTAAAGATAAGAGAATATCAGTTATAGGTCTCGGCTCTTACGGTGAGATGATTCCTGATATAAGATTTCTTGCTCGTATCAAGGCTAAGGTATCTGTATATGATATAAGAAGCGAGAAAAGACTTTCTCAATTTATGGAGGAATTAAGAGAGATTGAGCTTGAAAATAGAGTGTTCGGTAAGATTATTGAGGATAATATTCTACAATCAGACCTTATAATACTTTCATTAGATATATCCAAAAAATCTCTCTTTTTAAAGAAAGCAATCGAAGCTGGGATACAGACAGAATATCCAGATATTTTATTTTTCAAATTAGTTCAACCAATAACATTCGTCGGTATTATGGGCGCATATGGTAAGAGTTCGGTCACACATCTTGTATATTCCATGCTCAAGAAGGCATTTGTAGACTATGAAGATCAGGGACTTTTCCTTATAGATTCTGGAATAGGTAGTGGGGCATTGACTCATCTTAAAAGAATAAAAAAGGGAGATATAGCTGTGGTGAAGATTCCAGAAAATCTCATATCGCAGTATCATACGATACATATAAGTCCGCATGTGGCCATTATGACTTCAGTTATACCATTTGATATTCTTGAATTTCAGACACATAACAATTTTATTGTAGCTTCTGACGATGTGGTCGATTCCATGAAAGCAGAATTTGAAGCTAAGGCGAAGATATTGAGAACAAGATCAAGTGTAGTGCCAGAAGAATGGAAAATGCAAAGAAATATATCCCATGATCGTGAGAATGCATCTCTGGCTCTACAGACAAGTACCCTTTTTAAAGTATCAAGAGATATAGCAAGAGAAGTGATAGAAGGTTTCTCTGGTCTCAAGGGTAATATAGAAATGGTAAAAAAAGTCAATGGTATAGAGTTTTATAATGATTCTGGTTCTATCACTCCACAGGCGACTCTAAAAGCATTACAGTTTTTGTCTTTGGGTCGCAATATAATACTCATAATGGGTGGAGCTTATACTGGTCATGATTATGGAGAATTGATAAAGAATCTACCTCAATATGTTTCAACTATTATTCTGATTTCAGGTAGTGGAACCATAGGAATAAGAGAGGAAATAGAGAAACAACTTGTAGATCGTATTATACATGCTATATCGATTGAAAATGCAGTAATAGAGGCTAAAGACTGTTGTGGACCTGGTGATATAGTATTATTCAGTCCAGCATTTGAAGCTGTCGGGGTAGATATTTCTAGGAAAGAAAGAGGAGAGAGATTTATAAGGGCGGTGCGAGGTTTATAGAAAAAGCTATCATTACCTTTTTTAATTAATCCCCGCAAATAATACACGCCACCGAACCATCCCATGTCTTGCCTGTGTATACTGCTTGCATAAGTCCAGCTACTGATAATGCACTATTTGTAGATATAGATAGACCCGTATGCTTATTGGTAAGCTCTTGCGCTGATACTATATGCTCATTTGAAGCGATCCACCCACCTCCACCGATTTTGTCTATAAGTGCAATAACTTTGTTTTTCCTTATTGCATTGTGATCTACTATAGCTCCGGCTATTGATTGTTCGTCTATTGGGTTATCGACGAATGCGTCTGCTATGGGATGACACGAAGAAGTCTGTACTATATGCATTTCTGTTTTCATATTATGCAAGTCAAAGTATTCAAGGAGAGCTTGTGCGGTGGTTCCAGAAGATGTTCCCATGAATACTGCTTGCAGATCGGGAATATGCGTAAGCTCTTCTGCTAATTCAGAATATCCAATAAGCGCAGAATCATCGGTTGATTGTCGCAGTGATACCGTACCCTCATCTCTTGTCATATTGAATAATGTCTGCAATGGCCTATCATGCATAGTAATGTTTATATAAGGACTTTTGAATTGTTCAAGTTTATTGAACTTTTTGACTGATATATGTTGTCCTACAAGAACACTAAGCTTTATCATAGTATTTCCCAATTCATATCCTGTTGAATTTAATTTATTTATATAAAAGGCTGCGGCAAGAGCGGTATTTCCGGATGAAGAAACCGCAAAGTTTTTTATACCTTCTTTAATATATTTATCAATCATCTTTGGTACTGAACGACCCTTATGAGATCCATAAGGATGCAAATCTTCTCTTTTGAAGAAAAGCCGTTTCACTCCAAGTGAATTTGCAAATTCGCTGTATTCTTCATGTTTGGTCACCATATTGATATATTATAACATTTTATGTAATATAAAGAGAAAATATAATAATAAAAATATGAAAGCCATTTGTCCAGAATGTAAAAATGAAATAGACTTTTCGAAGTACTCATCAATCAAGGAAAATATGGTAATAGAATGCAATCATTGCGGTATTACTTTGCTTATAAAGAAAATAGAAAATGGACTGATTTCTACTGAGATTGTTGATGAGGGAAAGTAGAAAGCAGAGCAATAGTTTCCTCTATCATGCCACGGAAGCCATGCGAGCCGAGGAATACTATAACATCACCTTTTCTTACGGTTTCTTTTAGATATTTCACGAGCTCTGTATCATCTTCTATATATTTCGTATTTGAATGAGTTTTGGAAATGACTGAAGCAAGCCCGTCTCCTTCTAGTGGTTTTTCTTTTGCATCTTCCGCTACTTTGAGCTTTGTAAGTCTTGGAATTATGACTATATTCGCATCCTTGAAAGCATTATTATACTTTTCTAGAGACTCTCTCTGGCGACCGCCGATATTTGGTTCGTATACCGCGATTATCTTTTCATCATATACTTCACGAATACTCTCCAACACGGACTGCGCTTTCTCTGGAGTTGGTGCATGACAGTCTAGTACAGTTGTATCTCTCTCAAATCTTTTTTCAAATCTTCTTTTAATTCCTTTAAAATCTCTTATTGCTTTTATTATAACCTCTGGAGCTATACCTATTTCATTTGCCATGGCAAAGCATCCTGTGATATTTTCTGCATTAAATCTGCCGAGCATTGGAGAGTGTATCTCATATTTTTTATCTCCATGTTCTATAATGAAAGTAAGACCGTTTCGTGTATGTTGCATTGAATGATAAAAGTAATCTGAATCAGTAGTCTTTCCATAGGTGATTGCTTTTCTATCGCCTAAGATTTTATTTACTCCTTTATCATCATTGCATGCGATTATTACTGTTGGTTTTTCTATCAAATCTTCAAATACTTTAAAGTATGATTCTTCTGTTGGATAAAGATCCGCATGATCCCATGATACTGATGTTAGTAAAAGATGGGTTGGTCTATAATAAACAAATTTAGGTCTTTTATCAGAAATTGATACCTGATATTCGTCCCCCTCAACGACACTACAGTCAGAATCAGTCAAAGCTCCAGTATCATGAGAAAGAGAAAGTCCACCGCTAAAGTAGCTTGGATTCATTCCAGCTTGAATAAGGATAAATGATAAAAGGGAAGATGTAGTAGTCTTTCCCCAAGTACCAACTGTTACTATTGAATTCTTTTTTATAAAATATTTCTCCAAAATCTGCGGGAAATCATATACTGGTATTTTATTCTTATTCGCGTACATTACTTCAGGATTTGAAGGACTAGTTCCGCTTCCACCAGTCATGACTATATCAGGATTACCCACCTTCTCCGGATGCCAGCCAGCATAGAAAGAGAT
>SXGU01056731.1_pt1 | contig 16802 bp, 17 predicted proteins | sample 3174531 | NCBI WGS metagenome assembly SXGU01 (sample SAMN11356863, study PRJNA531348) | freshwater metagenome | isolation source: freshwater sample F1-140 | place: China: Fuxian Lake, Yuxi | collected 2017-12-25 | reverse complement strand
TCGGAGAATCGGTGGGCTTACTGCTTCGTCGTTGAGGTTCGCTTCGACGGGGCCTTCTTCTCGGCGACGTTCATGAGCGACTTCCCGGAGGAGCGGGAGGAGGTGTTGCAGTTCGGCCTCGGAGGACAGCTGTTGTCCGCCTTGTGGCACTTGCACGGATCGGAGTCCTCGAGCTGTCCCGGGGCGGACCTCTCCTGCGCGGAGACGGAAGACATGACTAGTGACAGGAACAGGGCCAGGCTTGTGAATCTCATATTTCAATCCTCTTACATGTTCAGGTTAACGCCCGCGGGCTTAACGATTGTTAGTAGGTTTTGGAACGCTTGGGTCACCTGGAGCGCCATCTTGTGCCCGGCGCTCGAGTCGACCTTCTTGATCTCGCCATAGTTGTCGTAGGCGACGTTAATCTTCCCGACCTTCTCCATCTCGATCTCCACCGGCTTCCCGAGCGCGTTGTACTTGAACGCGAGGGTCCGCCGGGAGCTCGCCGACTCCTGGTCAACCATCTTCGAAATCTTCCCCTTCGTGTCGTAGATCAGGAACACGGTCTTGCCGGCGTTGTTCGCGGCCTTGACGAGGTTCCCCTTCTGGTCGTAGTCGAAGCTCGTGGTGCCTTCGTTGTTCACGACCTTCTTGATCTTATTGATCGCCTCGTCGTACTCGATGTTCACGAAGTCGCCCTTCGTCGACGACTTCTTCGTGAGGAGGCCATTCTTGTTGTACTCGAAGTTCGTCACGTGGTTCCCGCGGGCGATCTTCACCGGAAGCGAGTTGTCTCCGTAGATCGTGTCCGTCTTGATCCCGTTGATGTCGGTGACGATGCGGTAGGTGTAGCGAGACCCGTCGGGCTTGGCCTTGATCTCGTACTCGTAGCGGTTCGCCACCGGCTGGCCGTCGAAGCCCGGCTTCGTCACGATCGTCCAGTAGTGGTCGTCCGGCTTGCTCGGGTTCGAGCCGTACTGGTACTTGGTGTCCTCCCCGTTCCGGTCGACCACCTGGGTGACGAAGAACGTCTTCGGGTCGTAGGCGACGGTGAGCTTCGACTTGTCGGTGTAGCGGATCTCGGTGAGGTTGTGGGACTTGTCGTAGCCGTACTCGTAGGTGTTGTCGCCGACGTCCTTCGAGGAAACCAGGTCCGTGTCCTGGTACTTGTAGAACGCCTTCTTGTCACCGGCGGACCACATTTCCTTCACGAGGCCCCCGGGGTACCAGGAGAAGAAGATCTGCTTGGCCTGGGAGTCCTTGATCGAGTCGAGGTTCCCGTTCTTGTAGATGAAGGAGATGCTGTAGTCGGACTTGTCGGCGATCTTGACGAGCTGGCCGTCCTTGTTGAAGTAGTCCTGGCGGCCGTCGCCGTGGGCTCGGCGGTAGCCGTCCTTGAGCACGTGGAGCTGCTGCGGGCCGCGGTCATCCGAGTAGAGGACGGTCCCGGCGGCGACCGACGTCTGGACGCCGAAGTTCAGCGCGTAGGTGTGCCGGAGCTCGGCGTTCGCGGCGAGCTTCTTGACGAGGTCGGCGGTGGCCGTCTCGGAGAGGGCGGTCTTCTTCTTCATCTCCGCGACGATCTTCGACGCCGCGGCGACCGGGTCGATGGCGGCCTTCGGCGTGAAGCGCGACTTCGCGCCCGAGCCGTGTTCGTGGATCACCACCGAGCCGTCCGCCGAGAGCTCGAGCCGCGTTTCGAACTCGCTCCCCCAGCCGAAGCCGAACCAGCCGACGTCGGTGGACTTCGAGTTGTAGGTCCGGGTGATCTCTAGTTTCTTTCCGCCGCCGGGGACGACGATATCAGTGTACGAGATGTAAAAGTTACCGTTTTTTAAGTTCACTCCGGCGAAGGCCATCGACGCCATGGCCGCGGTCATCAGAGCGAGTAAGAGTCTTAAAAACTTCATGTGTCCACCTTTCCTTCCGATTGAAAATACCATTATATATTTCGGTAAAAGTTCCGCTAAACTTTAATATCAATTATCTTCAAAATGACCCACATCCCGAAGGCCACCATCCCGCAGATCACGGCTAAGGCTATGATTCCTAAGAAGGTTCCGAATAGGAGGGGGAAGTAGTCGGGATCCCCGGAGCCGAACATGAGGATCATGAGGAAGGGCATGGCGCCAATAATATAGGCCTGGATCTTTCCGGAGGCCACGTAGGTCTCGATCTTCAGCTGGAGCCGGACCCGTTCCCGGATTACCAGGACGATGGTGTCGAAAGTTTCGGCAAGGTTGCCCCCGGTTTCGCGTAGGATGTTGACACTCGTGACGAACATCTCGTTGTCCTCCGTGTACACCCGCTTCTTGAGGTTCTCGAGGGCCTCGTCCATGGGGACGCCGATCTTCGCCTGCTGGAGGACCTTGTTGAACTCCTGGCTGATGGGGGCCGGGAGCTCGTCGACGACCATGCCGATGGCCTGGGGCATGCTGAGGCCCGCGCGGATCCCGTTGGCGAGGAGGTTGAGCGCGTCCACCATCTGGATGGCGTACTTCCGTTTCCTCCGGTTCTCGAAGAAGTCCACGATGTGCTTCGGCGACTTCCAGCCGATGACGAGGACGATGGTCCCGAGGAAGAGCGCCAGGGGGAGGTTCCCGAGGAGGGCGAGGACGCAGAAAGTGAGGATCCCCATCCCGAAGGACATGCCGAGGAGGACCCAGGTGATCTTCTCCGGGTCGACTTCGATGAACATGATCTCGAATTTTTTCAGGATGTAGTCGCGGGTCCCGTAGGTCTGGTCGTCGATCCAGGAGAAGAGCTTGACGCTGTTCTTGTACGAGTAGGCGAAGGTCAGGGCCCCGAGGGTGAAGAGCACTCCCTTGAGGCCCAGGACGTCCAGGAAGAAGTCGATCTGCCGCTTCGGCGCCACGTCCTGGGCGACGGCCGTCGTGGCGCTGGTGAGGAGGAATAGGGTCGAAAGAAGTTTCATCATGCAGTCTTATTCATGAAAAGTCCGCGGGGGACTTTGTAGCCTTTCTTCTCTAGGGTTTCGATGAACTTCGGGATGAAGCCGGTGGCCATGAACTTCCCCTGGATCTTCCCGTCCTTGCCCATCCCCTCCTGCTTGAAGACGAAGATGTCCTGGAGGGTCACGACGTCGCTCTGGATCCCGCCGATCTCGGTGATGTAGAGGATCTTCCTCGACCCGTCGTCGAGGCGGGACTGCTGGATGATCATGTGGACCGCCGAGGCGATCATCTCCTTGATGGCCTTCTGGGGAAGGCCCGCGCCGGCGTACTGGACCAGGGTCTCGAGGCGGCTGATCGCGTCCCGCGGCGTGTTCGAGTGGACCGTGGTCATGGAGCCGTCGTGGCCCGTGTTCATCGCCTGGAGCATGTCGAGGGTCTCGCCGCCCCGGCACTCTCCGACGACGATCCGGTCGGGGCGCATCCGGAGGGTCTGCTTCACGAGGCAGCGGATGTCGATCTCCCCGTCCCCCTCCAGCGACGGGGGCCTCGTCTCGAGTCGCACGACGTGGTCCTGGGGGAAGTTCAGCTCGGCCGAGTCTTCGCAGGTGATGATCCGCTCGTTGGACTGGATGAATCCGCCGAGGAGGTTGATGAGCGTGGTCTTCCCGGACCCGGTGCCGCCGGAGACGACGATGTTCCGGTGGGCCTCGACGGAGATGCGGAGGAAGTCCGCCATCTCCTCGGTCATCGACCCGAACTTCACCAGGTCCTTGTAGTTGAGGCGCTTGTCCGGGAACTTCCGGATGGTGATGCAGCAGCCGTCGATGGAGCACGGGGGGATGATCGCGTGGACCCGGGACCCGTCGGGGAGCCGGGCGTCCACGTACGGAGTCTTCTCGTCGATGCGCCGGCCGATGGGTGCGACGATCCGTTCGATGACGTTCATGACCTGGCGGTCGTTGGTGAAGGTGATCTCGGACTTCTTCACCTTCCCGCTCTGTTCGTAGAAGATCTTCTTCGGCCCCACCACCATGATCTCGGAGATCGTCTTGTCGGCGAGCATGTCCTCCAGGGGCCCGAGGCTCAGGGCTTCATCGAGGATCTCCTTCACGATCCGGTTCATGTCCTCCCGGGTGGGGAGGATGTTCTTGGTGTCTTCCTTCCCGAGGAGCTCGACGACGAGCTTCTTGGTCTGCTCCCGCAGGATGATCTTCGCCTTCGGGTCGTTGTCGTCCTGCTTCTTGAAGTCCATCTCCTCGACGAGGGACTTGTGGATCCGGCCCTTGAGTTCGGTCCAGACGTCCTTCTTCTTGTCGTCGGAAGCCGAGTCGCCGTTCCTCGAGGCCTGGGAGGCGGCGCCGGCGTCGGTCGGCTTCGTCAGCCGCTCGAGGGTCTTGAGGACGTTCTTCTGGATGAGCTTCCGGGCGCAGTCCGTGACCCCCGCTCCGAAGGGAGAGCTCTTCGCTCCCACGATCACCGGGGTGGATCGGGAGAGCGCGGCGATGCAGCTCCCGTCGTCCTTCGGGATCGCGTGGAAGACCGGCTTCCCGATCTGCTTGCCGATGACCTCCGGGCTCACCGGGTGGCCATTGACCGCCTGGTTGACGAGGATCTGGATCATGTCCTTCGGGAAGAGCATGGTCGTGAGGTCCGAGTACATCCGCCGGCACTGGTTCACCGCGAGGAGGTCCGGGGACGCGACGAGGAAGATGAGGGTCGAGAACTCCAGCGCCTTGAGCGCCAGGGGGGAGAGCTCGCTCCCGGCGTCGATGATGATCACCGGGTAGATGTTGACCATGGCCTTGAGGGCCTTGCCGAGGCCCTCCTCGTTGATCTGGTTCGCGGCGATCGGCTCCGTCGGCATGCCGATGAAGGAGATGCCGGACTTGTGCTCGGCCGTGAAGAGCTGGATCGAGCGCGGGTCGATGGCGCCGGAGAACTCCGAGAGTTCCTTGATGTTCTTCTTCGACTTGAGCCCGGTGATGATGTTCTGGTCACCGCAGGCCTTCTGGTCGAAGTCCAGGAGGAGCGTCTTGGCCCGGAGCTCGCCGGCGTAGGCGAACGCGAGGTTCGCGGCGACCTGGGACTTCCCCACGCCGCCCTTCCCGCCGATGATGCTGATGATGTGACCTGCCATTACTCTCTTCTCCGGAATTTCCTTCGGATCTCTTCGGTTCCGATGGTCGCCGACTCGATGATCTCCGGGGTGACGAAGATCACGTACTGGGTCTTGTTCGTCTGGTACGCCTTCGCTCGGAACAACCGGAACAGCGGAGCGGCGGCGGCGCCGCCCCCCGCGGCCTGGAGCGGGGCCGGGTCGTTGGACGTGTTGTCGTAGTCGGTGGAGGACTGGTTCTGCACGATCCCTCCGATGGCCGCCGATTCCTTGGACTTCACGACGAGGTTCGTCTTGATGTTATTCGACGTGGTCTGCGGCGGTTCGTTCGTTCCGATCCGGAGGCTCACGGAGAAGGAAAGACCGAGCTCGACCTTCTCCTCCTCGAGGACCCGGGGGATGACGTTCATGTCCAGGCCGACGGAGGCCTGGGTCGCCTTCGTGAACTCTCCCGTTCCGATGGCGTACGGGATGGTCGTCTGCTTGGAGATGGATCCGCCCTGCTGGTAGCCGTCCCGGACGATCACCATCCCGGACTGGATGACCCGCGCGTAGCCCGCGGTCTTGGCCGAGTTCAGCTTCGGGAACAGGTTACTGATGGTGGCGCTCAGGGTCCCGGAGGAGGTCGAGGTCACGTTCCCGCTCCTCGTCTGTCCGAAGGAGATCCGGCTCTCGTCCGCGCCCATGAGCGGGGCCCACTTGAACGCGAAGATCTTCCCGTACTGCTTGCTGAGCTCGACGAACTGGGAGGTGATCTTCACCATCTTCGGCGCCGGCTGGGGATCCTTCTTCTCGTTCACGGCGATGAAGTCGTAGATGTCCGTGTCCTTCTGCGAGCCGTAGCGCGAACTCTCCGCGGAGAGGGTCTTGATCTTCGGCGGGAGGTAGGCCTTGGCGATGACGTTGGCCAGGTCCTTCTTATCCTTGCTGCTCACCACGCCTTCGAGCCAGTAGGCGTTGTTCACGATCCGCACGGTCACGTCCTTGAGGTTGTTCCGCGCGAGCTCGTCGCTCATCTTCCGGGCGATGACCCGCTGGGTTTGCGGGGAGAGCTCGATGAGGACGAGGACCTCGGGGTAGTTCGCGAGGACCTGCGAGACCCGGCCGATGTCGTCCGGGACGACGATCTCTCCGCCGACGAAGACCTTCCCGCCCTTGATCCCGATCTCGAGGCCCTCGACGTCACCGATGAGTTCCCGGAGTTCGGAGACGGTGTTGGACTTCCCGGTGGCGGTGACGACGACGGTGTACCGCAGGCGGATGTCGCCGACGTTGTCGCGGATGAGGACCGTGGTCCGGCCGGGCTTGCGGCCGGAGAAGATGATCTCCCGCTTCTGGGGGATGATGACGAGCTTCAGGAGTTCGTCGTTCCCGATGGACATCTTCGTGCTGAAGTCGAAGTCGATCTTCTCGACCGTGTCGATGCCCATGGCGACTTCCAGTTCCTTCTCCACCACGCTGCTCGCGGTGACCGCCGGTGCTCCGCCGAGGGCCGCGGCCGTCGTGTCTTCCGCGGGAGGGGTCGCCGCCGCGGGAGGCGTGGCCGGTGCCGACGCTGGAGCCGGTGTTGGTTCCGGAGCCGGGGCGGGTTCAGCAGTGGGTTCCGGGGTGGCCGTCACTGACGGCGTTGGTTCGATGCTAGGTGAAAGGTCCGTCGAGGGGGTCTCGGTCACCGGAGCCTCCGGCGTAGCCGGATCCTGCGCGACGCTGGGGCCGCTGTAGAGTGGGAGCAGGATGCAGAGGAGAAGAGTGAACCTATCGATCACCACCCGCTCCTGTCCGTCTGGTTTCCTTGGCCATCTGCTCGGCGAAGTAGGTCTTCGCCTCCGCCGCGTCCTCCCCGAGGACGTCGTAGAGCCGGGTCGCGCTGATCCGCTCGATATTCTTGTCGTCGTTGTTCCGGAGGGAGAGGTAGATCGAGTTCCCGCTGGAGACGAGGAAGACCATCTTCTGGACTTCGAAGGGAGTGAGCTCGAGGGTGATGGAGTTGTAGTTCGTGTAGGAGTTGAGCTTGACCTGGCGGGTGTCGTTGTCGTTCTTCTGGATGATGAGCGGAACGGAGTTCGTCACGGAGAGGCCCGTCGAGAGGATCAGCACGTCCTGGAGGACGGTCTTCACCTTGATCTTCTCCTTCTTCCCGGCGGCGTAGTCGACCTGGGCCATGATGTCCACCCGGTCGCCGGGCTTCAGGAGCCGGCTCACCGACTGGCCTTCGTTCACCTGGATCGAGAGCGCTCGCTTCCCGATGGAGATCTGTCGCGAGAGGCCGGACTGCGCGCCCGGGTACGTGATCCGGGGGACGGTGATCTGCTCCCCCTTCTTGATCGGGACGGAGGCGATGGTGTTGTAGAGGTCCTCCACCCGCTTGAAGTGCCCCGGCATCTGGAACTTCGCCGGGATGTTCTCGAGCTTCACCTTCCGGTCGTCGATGATCTCGAGCTCCTTGATGTCTTCGCGCGCGACCACCACCGGTGTCATGTTCCCGTACTCGCTGATGAGCTCGGTCTCCCGGCTCGAGATGTAGGAGTAGATCATGAGCACGGCGACCGCGGCTAAGATGAGGCTGGTGGTGAAGGCGCGACTATTCATTGTTCATCCTAAACTTTGAATGGATTTCCGACAGTTTAATTCATAGGTGATTGTATCAGATTTTCATTGCCGTAAAGCAAAAAGGCATTTTTACCTACTGGAGGATAAGACAACTGCTGGGGTCAACTACTTCCTTGTAGGTGAGGCCGGAGCTGTCCGGAGACGGGTGAACGATGCCGGAGATGGTGTGGTAGGTTCCGCCGCAGAAGCCGTAGACGGTCCCGACCCGGATGTACTGGGACGTCGGATTGGTGTAGCGGTCTTCGCAGACGTCCTGCTGGGCCGCCTTGAGCGGGATGCTGATCCGGTAGCACGGCATGACGGGGGACTCGTTCTTGAAGTAGTCCTTCCAGCCGATGTAGAACATCCCGAACTTCCTCCAGGCCGAGTAGGTCCGCTCCTCGTCTGGCTTCGGAATAGTTGAGTTGTTCTGGATCCTATAGTAGAAGTACGCCCGGCTGATCTTCTGCTGGTTGATGGACCCGTTGATGGCGCCGGCGAACCCGCTGATGAGCGAGTAGAGGGTGAACATCAAGGGAAGGAAGATGATCAGTTCGATCAGCGCCTGGCCCTGTTGGTTTTTCCGTTCCGTTAACATGTCAGCATCCATCGTCGAAGAGGGTGACGTCGAGGGTGATGCCACAGGAGTCCTGTCCCGTGATCGCGTTGCAGACTCGCCGGGCGCACTCGGCCCGGGTGGGCTCCTTCCCGAGGAAGGACTCGGAGACGAGCTCGAGCTTGCTCTGACCCGTGACCTTCCCGATCGCGTCGATGGTCTGGTCGTAGAGCGTGAATCCTCCGACGGTCAGGTACTCCTGCGGGGACGTGTTGCCCGCGGGGTTGATCTGGAAGGCCGTCGCCGGCACGTTGAAGATGCCGAGGGAGTACTGGTTGTAGGTCTCCCGGGCGTTCTCCTCCCCTCTGGAGAGGGCCATCATCGGACTCTCGATGGTCCCGAGGAAGGTGTCGGCCGTGAGGTACCGGCGGCTCGCCATGAAGGTGGCGTAGTGGACGAGGTAGCCGGTGGCGTAGTTCATCGCCGAGTTGAAGATCATGAGGGTGATGCTCAGGCCGAAGGCGAAGGTGAGGATGAATTCGATGGTCGACTGACCCGCCTGCGAGCTCCTCATTCGTAGCCTTCCCGCGGACCGAAGAACCGCGTCGAGTTGTTGTCGGCGTCGTAGTAGGATGGGTGGATGGACCCGTCCTTGTTGTCCCGGGCGATGTCCGGCGCCCCCGGCTTCACGAACGCGTGCCGGTAGGCGAACTCGCTCTCGGACTTGATCCGCATGCCCACGCTCCCCTGGCTCCCGAAGAGCCGGCGGTAGGCGGCGCTGTTGAAGAAGGTCAGGACCAGGGACACGGCCACCGCGAGGAGCAGGATGTATTCAACGACGGTCTGGCCCTGCTGATTCCTCAGGTCCATAGCTTGATCCCCAAGAGCACCCACGCGACGAGGATCACCGGTCCGTAGCTGAAGCGAGACGCGATGGTCTGCCGGAACCCGCCCCAGTTTCCCGTCAGCACGTGAGCCCGCGCCGCGGAGAAGTTCCGGAGGACCTTCAGGGCGAACAGGACCGCTCCGATCACCAGCGTGCTCAGGAGGAGGGCCTCGAAGAACGGAACGTGGAACCCGAGCGGGAGGAGGAGGAAGAGCGAGCTCAGGAACTTGCTGTCCCCCGCTCCCATGATCTTCGCGAGGAAGAGCAGGAAGCCGAGGACGAGGAAGCAGATCGGGAAGTTGAGCACGCGGAAGCTCCAGACGTAGGACTCCGGCAGGAGGAGGTAAAGGAGGCCGGCGCCCAGGACGTTCGCCAGCGCCCAGAAGTTCGAGATCCGCTCCACCCGGAGGTCGATGACGGTGACGGCGAGGAGTTCGGCCAGGATGGCCCCGTAGACGACCGGGCTCATTGCGACCCGTAGGAGTTGACGTAGTTGGTGAAGAAGCAGCGGGACGGGCAGATGCCGACGGTCAGGTGGGAGGAGAGGACATGGCCCACGTTCCCCATCGAATCTCGGAAGAAGTTTGTGAACTGGTTGGTGACCTTGAAGCCGAGGAAAAACACGAAGGCCAGAATGAAGATGTATTCTACTGTCGCCTGGCCTGTCTGAGTGATGAGATTCATTACTCCAATGATAACTCTGGGCCGGATCGCCGTAAAGCGCCTTGAAACTGACTAAAGCCTGCGGTTACTCCATGAAGTCTTGGAACTTACTTTCGTCGAGGACGGTGTTCAAGATCCCGCCGTTCCCGCCTTCACCGAAGAGCTTGTTCGTGATCGCGCTCTTGAACTTGAAGACGATGGTCGCGACCACTGCCACGAGCAAGATGTACTCGGTAGAAGTCTGCCCGGTCTCGTCTTTGAGATAAGCAATAATCTTTTGCTTCATAAAACCCCCATGAATCCACTCAAGGCTTTATCGTCACCCTTCTTCGAAAACTTTAGATTTAAAAACTTAACCCATTATAACATTAAACAATCTCCTCCCTTGGAATAAACTATTTACATTTACAAGGTGTTGAAACTACAAGTGTTCGTAAAAACGGGACTGCCAACATTTACTAAACTTGCCTCTGACGGAGCCCACTAAAATGGGATATGATGGGTGTGGGTCTGGGTCGGAAGCCATAAAGTTTCGCCCCTACGATTTTTATTTCGGGAGCGGTCCCTGATCACGGTGTGCACGCTTGCCTGGCTCAGCATTGAGCCAGATTGTGAGAAGCCTAAAGTGATTACTAATTGCGCCCACCTTGTTTTCAAGGGGCGCGAAACCGTTTTAAGCCTTCCCCCAGACCTCTATTCTCCTCAATTCCCCTCTCCATTCTCCGATACGAAAGTCATGAAAAAATCTACCATCGCATTGGCTTTGCTCCTAACTCTATCGATCCCGGGGATCGCGGTCGCACAGACGGACTGCGAGAACTGTGGAGCCGGGGGCTCCCAGGGAGGCTCCGGTCAAGATCCTCACCACGGAGCTAACCCCTACGACACCCTCTGGGAAAGAGCAGTTCGAGAGGCGGACTCCTACCCCTGCGCCTACACTCCGGAGTTCGGCTTCGACTCACTTCCGACGAGTGAATCGCAGCTGGGGATCCAGGCCGGGGTCGCAGGTGGCTACGCCGGCGGATACGCCGGGGGGATGGCCGGGGGCTCGCCGGGGATGGGCTTGCCTGGCTACCCGGGGATGGGAATGGGCATGGGGATGGGCGGAGGCTTCGCCGGTGGCGCAGCTGCGGGCATGGGCGGCGGCGGCGGTTTCCTCGGGACGCTTAATGATCTAAACCAAAACGGCGCCGGCGGCTCGGAGTACCTCTGCCAGGAAACTCCTCCGCAGTTCAGCTGTGGAGCCCCCGAGTACATCGGAAAGAACTCCTGCACTTCGACGATGGAGATGCCACTCTGGGGTGAGCAGAAGTCCGACTACCCGAGCACTCAGTACAGTAACCACACGTTCGAAACCACCTGCAGCGGCTGCGGGATCTCTTTCAAGATCTTCGGGAGCATGCGGTTGAGCTCGACCCCCGAACACCCGGCGTCCAACTCCCCAGCCTACGACAGCTACTTCCCGACCTACATTTCGATGAAAGGGCTCGAAAAGGTCTCGGCGGCCTGTAACGTCCCCACCCTCACGGCCGGGACGATCCTTGGCCTCGGGTGGACGAGCACCGGGGTGATGAAGAAGTACTCCTGTACCATGGACCCCGACCGGATGCCGAAGCCCGACACGTCGAACTGTCCCACGGAAGTTCTACCGGGCAAGGAAATGGTGGCCCTCCGGCAGTTGATGGAGGTCGATAAGACGCAGCCTGCGACCACCCCGACCATCAAGGACGGACTCAAGACTTCCCGGACCCCGCTCCCGAAAGACTGGAACCGGATCCCGGGCCTTACCGGCATCTTCGAATACTGGGGCGCCACCGAACAGAACACGAAGTACGCCGCCGAGTCCCTCGGACTCGAGAGCAAGCCCACCGACACGAACCGCAAGGTCACCCACCTCGTCTTCAAGGAAGAGCCGACCGGGGACCTGAACGCCATCTTCAACCGGAACCTCCAGGAGCGGTTCACGCCGATCCGGAAGGGCGAGCAGCCGAAGGCCAACATCCTGAGTAGCGACTGCGGGAAGTACCGCACCGTCTTCAACGACGAGGTCGACTGGGTCATCCGCATCACCTACCCGGACAAGGCCTCGGGCAAGGCGACCTCGAAAGACTACAGCTGGATGTGCGAGAACAACAAGGACCCGCTCGGCGGAGGAGTCCGCGACGTCCCGAAGGACTTTGACTACGGCGTGAAGCTCACCGAGATCAAAAACTAACCTCTTTTGTCAGTTTATCTTCCCCCGCCGTCAGGACATTATTCGCTTGACGGCGCCGCTTTAAGACCAAACAATTATAGCTATGGAATCAATCAACGTAAGCGATTATCAAAACGTTTCCTGGATCGAATCTCTGGCGCAGGAAGAAGTGAACATGGAAGAATCCGGGATCATCCGGTTCAACGATCACCTCAACACGCAGCAACTCCTCGAGGAGTCTTCCCTGGGCTTCGTGAACAAGCTCAAGGACCGCTTCGAGTTCTACGTGTCCCTGTTCAACCAGTACCGGAGCAACCGGGATAACCACCGGTCGATCAAGGTCTTCCGGGTTTCGAACACGGTGAACGATTTCATCCTCTTCCGGAATTCCCTCAAGCTCATCATCGCGCGCCGGGCCCCGGACGTGATCAGCATCGGCTTCCTCTCCAACACCGGCGGCCTCTTCGCGGCCCGCCTGGGCAACGAGAACCAGTCGGTGCACGCGATCCACGAGATCAAGGCCCACGTGGGTCCGTTCAACACCATCTCCTGGCGGTTCCAGGGCGAACCGGTGGAGATCGAAGCGCTGGTGAAGTACTACCTCACGGAGTTTGTGAAGAACTCTTCCCGCTAGAACCCAGGCGCTTCTGCGTGTGGAGGAGCGACTCCTCCACGGTCGGGAGCTCGATGCTGAGGAAGTTCTGCAGGTTCGTGACGTCGAGCTGGTAGTAGAGGCTGCTCGGGTCCACGTCCTTCACCTTCTTCCCGTCGAGCGGGAAGACCCCCGAGATCTTCTGGATCAGGGCCTCGTCCTTCTTGAAGATCCGGGCGTAGAGTCTGGCGAAGTCGTACCTCGTCAGCGAGTCCCGCGAGGAGATGTGGAACATCCGGTTCACGACGTCCGAGGCCAGCACCGCCTTCAGCACCTTCCCGAGGAGGTCCACGTCCAGGAAGCCGCTGTGGACCGACCCGTCCGCGTGGACCGGCTCCCCCTTGGCGAACGCACTCTGGAGGGCTTCGAACCAGTTCGTGTGCACGTGGTTGAAGGACCGTCCGTAGAGGGCGGAGCAGCGGAACATGAGGTAGTTGAAGTTCGTCCGCTGGATCTGGAACTCCGTCGCGGACATGGTCTGGCCGAAGACGTTCAGCGGAAAGGGAGAGTCCCCCTCCTTGTAGGCAACGTTCTCACCCCCGAGGACGAAGCAGGAGGAGAGGAAGATGAACTTGGATTCTACGCGCTCGGAGGCGTTGCTGCAGTTGATGGCCCCTTGGGTGTTCAGGGAGTCCGCGAGCCGCGGGTGGAGCTGGCAGTCCCGGAGGGAACTCAGTCCCACGGCGTAGATGGTGAAGTCGGGCCTGAACCGCGACAGGAGGTACCCAACCATCTCCTTCTTCAGGACGTCGCAGGGGACGCACAGGATCCCCGGGCTCTCGACCGGCGTGTGGTGGTAGGTTCCGATGACCCGGTACTCGTCCTTGAGGATCTCCGCCAGGTTCGCTCCGACGAAGGACGAGATGCCGAAAATGAGAACGGTCTTCTTCATGGAATGAGGCTAGCATAACTTCCGGGAAAGAAAATGAAAAAAACCTTGCTCCATTCGGAGCAAGGTGTGTGGGTGTGTGTTAACCAATAAGCTTCAAGGCCGTGGTCGGAGCTTGGTTCGCTTGCGAGAGGACGGAGACTCCGGCCTGCTGGAGGATGTTGTTCCTCGTCAGGTCAGCGGTCTCGGCGGCCACGTCGACGTCGCGGATCCGAGAGTTGGCAGCGCTAAAGTTCTCTTCCGTAATCGCGATCGTGTTGCTCGCGGATTGCAGTCGGTTCTGTAGGGCCCCCAAGTTGGCACGAGTTCCGTTGAGTCGTACCAAAGCCTCATCCATCTTCGCCAGTGAAAGTTGCGCCCCTTCTTTGGTTCTGCAAGTTTCTCCAATGAGACCGAGGGATTCGATGGTGGCGTCGGTGATGGCCGAGTCATACCGGATGCGGTCATTGGTCGCATCGTTATGGATCCCAACCTGGATTTCAACCATCCCACCGGTGCCGTCGAGGAGCTTCCGTCCGTTGAACTCCGACCCCTTCGCGATCCGCTGGACCTCGTCGATGAGTTGCTGGAATTCGATGTCAGAGAAGCCACGCTCTTTATCTCCCACGGTATCAGAGGCTGCCTGGACGGAGAGCTCTCTGAGTCGAATAATGATGTTAGAGATCTCGTTGAGGCCACCTTCAGCAGTTTGTATAAGCGATATACCATCTTCTGAGTTCCTCTTCGCCTGGCGCAATCCTCTGATGTTGGCTTTAAGTCTTTCACTTATCGCTAACCCAGCCGCATCGTCACTGGCGCGAGTTATCCTTTCACCGCTGGACAACTTCCGTAAGTTGCTGTCCAAGTTATTCTTCGTTATTCCTAAGGCCCGTTGCGCAGATAAGCTGGCAACGTTCGTATTAATTCGTAGTCCCATAGTCTAGTCTCCTGTTAGCATCGTGAACCTCCATGTTCGTTTGTAGACGTCCTGTCTACCTGTGTTGTTAATAGTTAAGTTTCCTAAGAAAACCAACCTTCAAACCTACTTGCTAGTACACCCACTACAAGTTTTTGCAGGATTCGTTTTACGTCAATTCTTCAAGCGGCTCCCCGGGACTTACCCCTGAGAAGCAGCGTTGATAAGGCTGATAGCGTTCGTCGTAGACTGGTTCGCCTGCGCCAGAACTGAAGTACCTGCTTGCATCAAGATGTTCGTTCTCGTCAATTCCGAGGTCGCCGCGGCGATGTCGGTGTCGCGGATTCGAGAGTTCGCGGCCGACAGGTTTTCGTTGCTCACCTGGATGTTGTTGATCGTCGACTGGAGCCGGTTCTGGAGCGCACCGAAGTCCGCGCGGATCCCGGAGACGTTCTGGATCGCCTGGTCGATCGCCGCCAGAGAGTTCTGCGAGGAAATCTTGTCGGAGACCGAAGCGAGGTTGAGCCCCAGGGCCGCGACGTTGACGTCGGCCGCGGAGGCGTCGAAGGTCAACCGGTCGGATAAGGGGTCGTTCCGCGTTCCGATCTGGATGTCGAGGACGGAGCCGGTTCCGTTGAGAAGCGGGACGCGGTTGAACTCGGTGGAGTTCGCGATCCGGTCGACTTCCGAGAGGAGCTGCTCGAATTCCACGTTGAGGAACTTTCTTTCTGTTGGTCCGATGGTATCAGAAGCTGACTGGACTGCAAGCTCCCGGAGACGGATCATGATGTTTCCGACTTCGGCGAGGGCGCCTTCCGCGATCTGCACGAGGGACACACCGTCCTGGGCGTTTCTCTCCGCCTGGCCAAGACCTCTGATCTGGGCCTTTAAGTTCTCAGAGATCGCTAACCCCGCGGCGTCGTCCCCGGCGCGGTTGATCCTCTGACCTGATGACAACTGCTCGAGAACCTTGTTCTGAGACAGCTTGGTGACACCTAAGTTTCTCTGCGCGTTCAGCGACGAAACGTTAGTGTTAATCCGTAAACCCATAAATCCTCCTTGATTGGGTTCTCTCAGCCTCATCCTTGAGGTGAGAGAAGAAAGCCATCGTGGCCTTCATGAAAAACTTTTCGACAACCCTCAAAAAGTCTTGAGGGAAATTGTAAAAACATTCGACACTCTCCGAATCAAAGCCTAAGATGTTGAAATCATGGAGTTTAATTATGGGCAAAAAATTCCCTATAATCACTAACTTAAAAGCTCATCCGCAGTTTTTCGAGAAAACGCTAAAGCTCATCGAGAAGTCCTTCAAGTACGCCGCCCCGTTCTCCTTCGCGGAGGACTTCGCACCTCTCGTCGAGAGCGGGAACCATCACAACTGCTTCATCCTCGTCGACGAAGCGGAGAACGTCCTCGCCCACGTGGGCGCGAAGGACCGGATCGTCTCCGTGAACGACAAGGAGTTCACGGTGACGATGCTCGGAGGGATCGCGGTGGAGGAGAGGGCCCGTGGCGAAGGACACTTCACCACTCTCTTCAACGACGTGCTCGCGGAGAAGCGCGGAGAGGCCGCCTTCCTCCTCCTCTGGAGCGATCTCGAGAAGCTCTACAATAAGTTCGGGTTCCAGCTCTGCGGGACTCAGTTCGAAGTTCCCCGCTCTCCGCAGGCGCCTCTGGAGTTCGAGCAGACGAAGTACCACCTCCTGAGTGCGGCGGAGAAGGAAGAGCTCCGGGCTCTCTACGAGACTTCGTTCGCGAAGACTTACCTAACGCTCGAGCGGAGCGCCGAGGACTGGGAGGGCATCTCTCGTTTGAGCTCAGCGGACCTCTACCTCGAGAGATTCTCGGGGACTATCCGCGGGTACTTCTTTAAGGGCAAGGGCCAGGACCTCACGGACATCATCTACGAATACGGGACTGCTGGGGACCTCCCGCGATTCGTGACGGAGGCTTCCCGGGTCGGGAAGGTCTGGGCCGGCAGCGAGATCCTTGAGACGGAGGAGACCCAGTACCAGTTCTTCCTGTGCCCTGGCGACCTCCGGGCCTTCACGGAGTTCATCAAGGAGTTCAGCGCCGGGAAGATCCTGATCAGGAACATCAATCTCCTGAAGCAGGAAGTGTTCTTCGACTTCACCGACGAGCTCTATTCGCTGGAGCTCGCGGACTTCCTGCGAGGGATCTTCGGCCCCGGGACCTTCGAGGAGCTGGAGCTCAGACCACTGTATATCAGTGGTTTGGACAGCATCTAGCTACCGGTGACTGTTAGCAATTTTACACCGCTGTAAAACTTCTCGCCGTCCAGGATGGCTTCTTCGCAGAAGTGCTACCATGCGGAGATGAGGAAAATCTTCGCCCTCCTCCTCCTCCTCACCCAGTTTTCCCACGCCGACGAAATCAACTTCGACTACGGGAAGATGCGGGCCTTCCTCGCTACGTTGAAGGGGCCTGAGGTCGATCCCGGACCT
>SXGU01030932.1_pt1 | contig 16810 bp, 17 predicted proteins | sample 3174531 | NCBI WGS metagenome assembly SXGU01 (sample SAMN11356863, study PRJNA531348) | freshwater metagenome | isolation source: freshwater sample F1-140 | place: China: Fuxian Lake, Yuxi | collected 2017-12-25 | reverse complement strand
GACTCGACGGAGCAGCCGGTGCCAACGGCACCAACGGCACAAACGGACTCGACGGAGCCAACGGCACAAACGGACTCGACGGAGCCAACGGCACAAACGGTGCCAACGGACTCGACGGAACCAACGGAACCAACGGACTCGACGGAGCAGCAGGTGCCAACGGAACCAACGGTGCCAACGGACTCGACGGAGCAGCAGGACCACAAGGCCCGCAAGGCCCGGTCGGACCCCAAGGCCCCGCCGGTAACGACGGAGCAGCAGGCGCCAACGGCACAAACGGACTCGACGGAGCAGCCGGTGCCAACGGAACCAACGGAACCAACGGCACAAACGGACTCGACGGTGCCAACGGAACCAACGGACTCGACGGACTCGACGGAGCAGCTGGACCACAAGGCCCGCAAGGCCCGGTCGGACCCCAAGGCCCCGCCGGTAACGACGGCGCAACAGGCGCCCAGGGACCAGCGGGAGCCCAAGGAGATGTGGGCCCGCAAGGCCCGGTCGGACCCCAAGGCCCCGCCGGCAACAACGGCGCAGCCGGTGCCAACGGAACCAACGGACTTAACGGCGCAGCCGGAGCAACCGGCGCAACAGTGCTCGCCGGAGGCGGCACGCCTTCGAGCACCTCAACGAACTACCTGCCCTTCGGGTCCCACACCGCTAACAGTTCAGAAACAGCGATGCGGACACCATCGGCTGTCGCAGGAACTCTGAGCACCCTTAGCGTTGGACTCTCGACAGAGCCTGGCAATGGCAATAGTTGGAGTTTCGCCCTCTACAAGAACGGCGCCGCTACTTCGGTCGTTTGCTCAATTACAGGGACCGGAACTACCACATGTTCAGACAACAGCCACACGGTGACGATAGCCCAAGGAGACACCCTCTCACTACAAAGTGACCCCTCTAGCAACCCATCAACAGCCACGGTACGTTGGTCTGTGAGAATTGGCTAGTCCTCGTACGCTGAACACAAGACACAAAACAAAAATTACCAGTTGGCGGGCCTTCGGGCCCGCCACTCACAGGTTAAATGCATACACATCGACTGGCGCTAGGCCAAATCACTTGACCGATACTCACGCACTGACACCACCAAGTAACGCAAATCCACTACGGGTCTAGGTCACTCCGGAACTGCCGTCTCGATGGCCGGATCCAATTCGATCGCTGTCGCAATCTCAGCTTCTCCGCGAGCGACTTCCCCAGTCGCTTTCAACAGTCGTCCCAATTTGAGATGCGCCCTCGCATAATCCGGACTTGCGGCAATCGCCTTCTCGTAGAGTCCAATCGCTTCAGAATTGTTGCCTGAGGTTTCGCGAATGATTCCGAGGTTGTACAACGCCGGATAGTAGGCCGAGTCGATAGTCAGCGCCAGGCTGTACTCATTCGCAGCGGACTCCAGATCGCCATTGGTCTGATCGATTAGTCCAAGGTTGTAGTACGCGTACTTATTGTTTTGGTCGTTCTTCACGATCTCGATATATATCTTCCGAGCGCCCACCAGATCACCGGCGACGTGCAAGTTGAGTGCTTGTTGAAGGAGGTCGACTTCCTGGTGCGACGTGTCGCTCGCCGCACCCGGTTCTTTGTCAGAACAGCCCCCCAGCGTGATGGACAATCCGACAATCGCTACAGCCAGTCCCGATTTCATCTTCATGTGTCGACTCAATTTCAAGTTTTTCATGGACGCCTTTCTACTCCCAAAGATGAGTGCGCGCAGGGATGCTTCCTGCATCATGCATTCGCGTGCTTCGACTAGACAACACACCACCAACAATGCGCGAGACTTGACCTGTTTTGTTGTTTATGTCTAGTTTGAACCCCGCGTAACGACGCTGTACGCAATCTTTGACGTGAGTCAGTTCTTCGGCTGGACATTCTTCAAACTTGAGTCCTGACAGCATTCTGAGGCATGCACTCAGCGTTCGTGCGACTGACGACTAAAGGATTGAGTAAAGATGAATTCACAAGCCCCAGAATTTGACCTAGCCAGCCAACCCGCACCGCGGAGGCGCACCGCCCGCGCCAAGATGCTCGCAGCTGTTGGACTGATCTCGCTTGGGGCGCCGATGGTAGCGTCAAAAGTCGACGCTCACTCTGGCAACTCAAGTCGCGACTACTTGCACTTGTGTATCAACCGCACAACTGCTCAGGTTCGAGCGGAGTGGTACAACGCAGCGATTCAATGTCCCGTTGGTTTCTCCGCAGTACACGTACCGCTGACCGGTGGCGCAGGTGCAGTCGGACCGCAGGGCCCGGCAGGCGACACTGGCGCGCAGGGACCGCAGGGACCGCAGGGTGAGGTAGGACCACAAGGAGACAAGGGCGACACCGGAGCAACCGGAGACAAGGGCGACACCGGAGCAACCGGAGACACCGGAGCCAAGGGCGACACCGGAGCAACCGGAGACACCGGAGCCAAGGGCGACACCGGAGACACCGGAGACCAAGGCCTCGCAGACCCACAAGGACCGGAAGGCCCAGCAGGACCGCAAGGAGACAAGGGCGACACCGGAGACCAAGGCCTACAAGGAGAACAAGGCCTACAAGGAGAACAAGGCCTACAAGGTCCGAGCGGAACCAACGGAACCAACGGAACCAACGGAACCAACGGAACCAACGGTGCGACGATCATCGCTGGCGGTGGGTCGCCATCAACGTCGTCGACTAACTACCTACCGTTCGGTCTCCTGAGCCAGAGCTCTACGGAATCGAACGTTCGGATGCCTTCGCCAGTGGCGGGAGCCCTTGGCACTCTCACCGTCAAGACATCGGATGATGCTGGTGGGGGCAATACGTGGACGTTCACTATCGTCAGGAACGGTTCCGACACTGCTCTCACCTGCTCCATTTCAGGTAGCTCAGCGACGACATGTTCGTTTAGTTCTTCGACGGTGGCTATTGCCGTCGGGGACACACTGTCCCTGAAGGCAGTACCTGCTAGCGGCCCGAACTCAGCAGTTGTCACATGGGCGGCTCGCATCGGATAGGTAGAACGACTGTCGAATGGATTCAAAGATGGCGGGCCTTCGAGCCCGCCATCTCTTTGAATCGCAATTGATGTGTAAGACCGATCGGCTAGACAGTGCACCGAGATGGGAACGAGCGCGGCGAATCAGATCAGAATCGCGGACCTCCGCGAGCCTCGCCGAAGCGGCGACGAACTACGGGTTTTCGAAATAGCAAAAGCGATGCAAATCGATCTTGCGCCCTCGCGCCTGGTCGATGCGGCTCGCTGGCGCACAGGTCTCGACGACTTCGGCGACCCGACCGTCCTCGATCGCCTAACTGCGCAGATAGCAACAGTCGAGACAGACGAAGGACTTTCTGGACTCGGGCGTTATTTGATTAAGCGCCGTCTAGTCGGGCTCTTGTCGGCACGCCTGCGTTTTGAGGACTTCGTCAAGCGATACCCCGAGGCTCTCGCAACACAGGTCGAGGCACCCATAATTGTGGTCGGTCTCCCCCGCTCAGGGACCACACACTTGGTCAACTTGCTAGCAACCGACACCCGGTTGCGTTCTCTGCCTTGGTGGGAGGCGGCCGAGCCGATTCCAGTCCTTGGGGATGGCCCGGCAGCGAATGGCATCGACCAGCGATATCTACGTTGCGAGGCTGATTACCTTGCCTCAAAAAAGATCTCGCCGCTGACATCGCTCATGCACGATCGTCACCCTTCGAGCATCGAAGAGGAATGCGAACTCTTAGATCTCGACCTATGCACATATGTTCTCGAGTGGCACGCCCGCGTACCGGCGTGGCGCGACTACGCCGACCAACTAGACCAGGTTGGCCACTACAGCTTCCTTCGTCGACAACTCCAGGTCCTCTCATATCTCAGAGGACCGAGGCGTTGGGTGCTGAAATGTCCACAGCATCTCGAGCGTCTCGACGCACTAATGACGACATTTCCAGATGCGACGATCGCCTTCACTTTGCGTGACCCCGTAGCTGTATTGCAGTCAGCGGTCACGATGCTCGCCTACGGCGACAGGCACAGACGCCTGCATGTAGACGCTGACGAACTTGTAGCATATTGGACCGACCGCATCGAAGGTCTGCTGCGATGCTCGCTTCGCGACGTCGGCGTCATTCCAGACTCCCAGCGTGTCGACGTCGGGTTCGATGAGTTCATGTCTGACGACGTTGGTATGGCTACGCGAATATTGCAGACCGCTGGCCTGCCGGTCAACGACGAAGTTCGCCATCAATTCGCCACCTACGTCGAGGGACACCCGCGAGGCAGAGATGGTCGAGTCGCCTATGACCTCCGCAACGACTTCGGCGTTGACCCGGCCGATTTGTACGAGCGATTCGCGTTCTACTTCGAAGCGTTCCCGCAAATTCGTAAGGAAGTCGGTTGATGGCTGGCATACACAGGCTGCGGCCCGGCGCCGAAGCAATGGCAGCAGCTACGGATGCGGCGGCCATCGATCTCGGTGACGACATTTGGATGTCGCCCGGCCTATCGAACAGCTACATGCTGACAACAGATGATGGCCGCGTGGTGATCAACACGGGTATGGGATTCGAAGGACCACTACATCGTCGCGCATACGACGCCGTTGATGCTTCACCGGTCCGAGCTGTAATGCTGACCCAAGGGCACTTCGATCATGTCGGCGGTATCGGCTCGCTCGGCGATCCTGACTCTGATGTAGTCGCACAAGCGAACTTCGAGATCTGGCGCGACGACAATGCTCGACTCGAGACCTTTCGCTCACGCAACTCGGCATTCGCTTTCATGGACGCAATCATCGCCGCGATGGATTACGCCCGCTCCGTCGGTGCAGAAGCGGCGCCACAGGCTCGACCAGAACCGACAGTCCTCATCGAACACCGCCGAACGCTCTGTTACGGACAACGGAACTTCGATCTCATAAGTACTCCGGGTGGCGAGACATTCGATTCGATGGTCGTTTGGCTCCCCGACTCACGAACGGTCTTCTCTGGCAACCTCTTCGGTCCCCTGTTCGGGCACGTTCCGAATCTCGTGACTATCCGCGGCGATCGTTACCGAGACGCCATCACATATACCGAGTCGCTCAACGTTGTGCTCGACCTTGCGCCCGAACGTCTGATCACCGGCCACTTCGCTCCGATCGTCGGCGTTGACTTGATCGCAGAAGAAGTTCGCTCGTTGCAAGAGGCGATGCGCTGGGTGCACGATCGGACGGTCGACGGCATGAACGCCGGAGAAGACGTCTATTCGCTTATGCGCGATATCCGGGTCCCCGCCCATCTCGACGTCGGCGAGGGCTATGGGCAGACCAAGTGGAACGTACGCGCTATCTGGGAGAACTACGCGGGCTGGTTTCACCACCGTTCGACGACGGAACTGTACGGCGTTGCGCCACTGTCAGTTAGCCAAGACCTGGTAGATCTCGCTGGCGCTACCGCTTTGGTCAATGCGGCGAGCAAACACCTGTCAAGAGGTCGACCAGTACATGCCCTCCAGCTAATCGACATCGTCTTATCGACAGATCCAACGCATGTATCGGCACGAAAACTCGCGATTGACGTGCATCAACTCCTATTGGATGAGTCAACGAATTTCTGGGAACGCGCCTGGCTACGAAGATCGGTAAAGAAATTGGAGAAGCAGTGACTAGCTCAATGAACACGATTTCATTTGACTTCACCGGCGTCGAAGTTCTTGTAACCGGCGGTACTAGCGGCATCGGATTCGCGATCGCAAGAGGATTCTCCGACGTTGGCGCAAACGTCGTAGTCACCGGCACTAAGTCTTCGGGCGACGAATACAACATCGATCTTTCTCGTTTTGTTTATCGTCAAGTTGAATTATGCGACTCTGATTCTGTCGAAACACTCGTCTCATCCGTGAGCGCGATCGACGTTCTCATCAACAACGCTGGTGCCACGATGCCCGACGGCCTTGACGAATGGTCGCCGGAGGGGTTCGCAAGGTCCGTCGCGCTCAATCTTGTCGGGCCGATGAACCTCGCAACATCATGCAGAAAACTGTTATTCGCTAGCGAACTGGCAGGCGGCGCGAGCGTCGTGAATCTGGCGTCAATGACGGCTTTTCGAAGCACGGAAATTGTTCCTGGTTATGGTGCCGCAAAGTCTGGCGTCGTCACATGGACTGCAAACCTCGCGCGTCGGTGGGCTGGCCACGGAGTTCGTGTCAACGCCTTGGCCCCTGGCGTCATCGACACGCCAATGACCGCGCCGCTCGCTGCATTTCCAGAATTGCTTGCCCAGGAAAAGGCCCGCATCCCGATCGGTCGCCTTGGAACGCCGCAAGAAGTCGTTGGTGCTGCACTCTTTTTATCGTCACAGGCAGCGTCTTACATCACCGGAACGACGCTTGCAGTCGACGGTGGCTACCTCACTAGCTGACCGACAAGGAGACACACTTTGCTACAGGTCAGAGTTCACGGTCCGAACGATGTGCGCCTCGACGACATTCCCGAACCCGAACCGGGACCATTCGATGCACTCGTGCGAATCGCTGCGTGCGGCCTTTGCGGAAGCGATTTGAGCTACATCAAGATGGGTGGAATCGCTGGCCTAGGTCCGGAGCCGCTGTGCTTAGGCCACGAGATGTCAGGCACGATCGACTGGATCGGCGCACAAGTCGCGCGGGCGCGGGTTGGCGACCGAGTCGTCATACAACCAGGATCGAAGGACAACATCAGCAAATACGGAAGTGGCGGTCCCCACGGCGGACTCACGCCCCTCCTATTAGTCACCGAAGCAGACCTAAGACTCCACGTCGTTCCGAACCATGTGCCGCTCGACGTCGCTGCCTTCGCTGAACCACTTGCGGTCGGAATGCACGCCGTAGACCAGGTCGAGGTTGGAAACGGCGAAGGTGTTGCAGTATTCGGTTGCGGGCCTATCGGCCTTGGCGCAATCGCGACACTCATAGACAGGGGCCATAAGCGCGTCGTCGCAATAGACCTGAGCGCGACTCGACGCGATCTCGCGCTTGGTCTTGGCGCACAAGCAGCGTTCGACCCGACCGCTACGCACATTTGGGAAGAACTCAAGTCGCTACACGGAACGACACCGTTCATGTTCGGCCCTACCGCAGCCACTTCAGCATTCATCGAAGCCTCAGGATCTGACCAAGTGCTCACCGATATAGTGAATAACGCAGCATTTGGCGCGCGGCTATCGGTAGTCGCATTGCATTACAAGCCAGTCAAGACGAGTTTTTTGCTGCTGCTCATGAAGGAGCTGACCATTCGTGGCTCAATCGAATATCCCGACAGGTTCGAGAACTCAATCGACTTGCTTGCGCGTCGAGATTTGTCGGCGGTCATCACTCACCGATACGGCATCCGCGAAATCGACGACGCGCTAGCGACTCTCGATGGTTCGAGGGACTGCGGCAAAGTCCTCATCGCACTCGATTCTTCCCAGTGGTGAACCGCTAACCCAAGGTTGCTTCTATTAGACCGAGTCGTGCAGCTGCAATTCCGATCGGCGTGCCGGGCTCAATGTCTTCAAAACCTGGTTTCATCGGAGCACCCGGCTTCTGGCGGATGACAGCGTCATCACCGCAGTAGCGAATAGACCAAGCGCGCCTATGCGTCGTCGTCGAGTTCCCGCTCGCTGCGTGGAGCGTTCGTGCGTGGTGAATAGTTAGGTCACCCACGTCAAGGTCGTATCCAATCGCGGAAGGGTCATCAATGGCGAGGTCAGGTGGTTGGTCGCCGATTGTGCCTGGGATTGCCTCATCGATCACGAAGAGCGTCGGTCGGTAGCGATGCCCGTCGGCATGCGACCCTGGCAGGAATCGTAAAGCGCCTGCTGCCAACGGAGCGGGGTCCAATGGCACCCACATTGTCGCGAGTTGGGTGCCATCGACATGGAAGTAGCCATCATCTGTATGCCAACGAGTCGCTACTGCAGACCCGGCGTCTTTCACGAGAACACTGTCCTCATATAACCAGAGCCGCTCGGAGCGCAAGACCGCCGCCGCGGCTGTTGGCAATACGCCATGCGTGGCGAGGCTCAAGAACCTAGCGTCGCTGCGCCACTGATCGACTCCTGCTCGAAACTTCGATGGCGCTGTATCGCCTGCTAGTGCGCCAAGATCTGCAAGATCGCTGCCAGCCATGTCAGCGACTGCGTTTCGAACTATCCCTATTGTCGGATCCTCGACCACCGAACGCAAGACGCAACAGCCGTCGGTCCAAAAAGCCGAGACGATGTCCGCGAAATCTAGGTCGGAGGGACTAGCCATACCAGACAGAATAGCTGTGGATCGCCAACGCCATTGCCGGAACACCCTCCTGGCGCAACGTTTTGTCCTTAAACTCCTCGTGGCTTGATCTATATTTTGTTTACTGTCACACTGAACGCAAATCATCGTCAAAGTATGACAAACGGACCCGGAAGAGACCTTTGAAATTCACCAAGAGCATCGCAGCATACATCGTTGGCGCAACCCTCGCAGTCGGCGCCGCTGGCATCATTATGAACAATGCCACCGCTACCAACATCGGCAACGAGGGCTGTACGCCCGGTTACTGGAAGAACCACACAGAAGACTGGCAGGAGTACGCATCGACAGATCTTCTAGATGCCCAGTTCGATTTCCCTGCGGCTCTCGCTGGCATGCGCGACGACACGTTCCTCGAGGCGCTCAGCTACCCGGGTGGCCCTGGCATCGAGGGTGGCGCTCGCATATTGATGAGAGCGGCAGTCGCATCGTTCCTGAATGCGGCCCACGAAGGCGTCGGCTTCCCGTTGCGTCGCTTCGCAGAGCCCGGAATGATGCTCGATGCGGTAAACACAGCATTGGCAGGCACTCGCAATGACATGACCGGCCTAGCCACATATCTAGACGGCCAGAACAATCTCGGTAGCGGAACCATCGAGCACTGCCAAACGGCTTCCTAATATCGAAAGCGCCTCGATACATGGCGCACCACGATCACATTCACGCCGGGGTGCGCGCGTTGCGCCTCGGCATTTGTGTTTTCGGGACTAGCGACGCGCATGCCCGACATGAGACCGCCGCTGGGAGATAGTTTCGGCAACATGCCAAGAGTCCACACTCGTGCATACCGCGGCACCGAAATCGTTGCCGAGCACTTCCCCATCGACGATGTTTCTGAGTATCTCGCGCAACCAGATCTCATGATCTGGGTCGACATGTGTGCGCCCGAGAAGATGGAACTCGAGGCACTCGCCGAGGAACTCGGACTCCACGAACTCGCTATCGAGGACGCTCTCAGTCCTCACCAGCGACCGAAGGTCGATTTCTACGACTCGCACCTATTCATATCGTGCCACGCACTTGAGATGGACGCGACTACTGGTTCGCTATGCGAAACCGAAATTAACGTTTTCGTGAATAGCAGTTGGTTCGTAACCGTACGCAAGAACGACGCATTCGACGTCACTCCAGTTCTGCACCGCTTGGATCGGGCATCGAATCTCGCTGCTCACGGCGTGAACTTCATGTTGTACGGACTGCTCGACATTGTTATAGACGGATACTTCGACGTAGCGAACGCTTTTGACGAGTACTACGACGCTGTCAGCGAAGGCCTATTTGCTGATGTGCCACTGAATCCGTCAGAACAACGCGACTGGTTCATGATGCGCAGAGCGCTCGTCCGATTTCACCGCCTCGTTGTGCCGATGCGCGAGTCGATCAGCGGCCTGATGCGCAGAGAGCACAGTTCGGTCTCCGAAACGATGTACCCGTACTTCCAGGACCTCTACGACCATGTGCTTCGCGTAACCGAAAGTACAGAAGCGCTACGCGACTTGGTGGCAACGATCGTCGAAACGAACCTCAGTCTTCGCGACTACCGCCAGAATCAAGTCATGAAGAAGGTAACGAGTTGGGCAGCGATCATTGCAGTGCCAACGCTCATAACTGGCTATTACGGAATGAATGTCCCCTACCCTGGGTCTGGCACGAGCATAGGAGTCGCTGTCTCCGGTGGCTTGGTAGCGGTCTTGTCGGGCGCTCTCTTTTTCGTGTTTCGCAAACGCGAGTGGCTCTGAGATCGGAGGTACTGCTCTCTGCACAGCATGAACTAGCGGAAGCAATTCGCGTGCGATACTCAGGGCATGTCTGGCGCGACGCAATTCGATGAGCGACTCCGATCCTCGGCTTTCGCGTACCTGCGTGCAGTGCAACTAAGCACCGGCGGCCCGGTACGTTACGTAGAAGTCGCCGACTTCAAGTTCGAGGGTGAAAGAGTCCCCCTGATGGCGACGCAACAAGGAATACGAAAGCCACACCAACTCATCGCTGCGTTGAGTATCAGGACGGCTTACACAGCCAATCCAGAACGACGTCCCTATGATGATATTCCGGGACCGGATGGCCTGTTGAGATACAAGTGGCGCGGGGAGAATCCTGACCATTATGAGAACCGCGCGATGCGCGAAGCCTTTAAGCACGGCCTTCCCCTTATCTGGTTCCAGGGAATCAGCAGCGGGGTCTACCTCCCGGTCTTTCCGGTCTGGTTAGTCGCCGAAGAACGGGCATTACATCAGTTCGCCGTAGCCGTGAACCTTGATCAGAAACAAGAATTACAAACGAGTGTGGTGGATCTGGATCTGCGCCGCACATACCACGAGAGGATCGTGAAGGAACGAGTGCACCAACCGGTTTTTAGAGCAAGGGTTCTCAGCGCATACGAGGGGAAATGTGCAATCTGTCGCTTACGACACGCGGAACTATTGGATGCTGCCCACATTCGCTCAGATGCCGACGGTGGTGCTCCAGTTGTCACCAACGGGATTTCATTGTGCAAAATTCATCATGCCGCGTATGACACGAACCTATTGGGAATCGATACTGACTACCGTGTTCAGATGAGGCCGGACCTACTTGTGGAGACAGATGGCCCGACGCTCAAGCACACTCTCCAGGAACTGCACGCGACGAAGCTTGAACTTCCGCGACAAAGGGCAGCTCGCCCCGACCGAGACCTGCTTGCGGAAAGATTCGAGCAATTTGAGGCAGCGAAATAGCGCGACTTGGGCCCCATCGTCAACCTGGGCTCATGTCGACAGTCGACAATAAGCAGGCAGGCCGTTTGCAGCGGACTCGACGTGGAGATTTCACCATGCCTACTCAGTTAGAGCACTAAGTCCCGACGGCGATGAGCAATCGCCCGTAGCGCGCGGCTACATCTTGAGCGCACAATGGCTCTTGTAGTTGATGATGGGAGGCGTGGTGCACCACAGGTCGATCGTTCGGTACCTCCCCATCCTTGCTCTCGTCGCCGGCGTGCTTGTTGCATTGGGCATACCCCTGACGACGTTGCTTCCTTTCGCCGTCTTGCTCGCGTGTCCGATCATGATGTTCTTCATGATGCGCGGCATGTGGCACGGAAACAGTCAAGACCAAGATAATGGCCACGGGTGCAAGCACGAGCCGTCTCACCACAAATGGAGCTGAGGTGTGACATATGTCGCGCTGGGTCCCGCTTGCTCGTCGCAACCTCGTTGATGAACCCGCCCGACTAGTCGCGAGTGTTGGTGGCGTTGGCATGGCGATCATGTTGGTCTTGTTGCTCGATGGGTTATGGGCAGGGATCAAAGCCAACGTCACAACATATGAAGACAATGTCGGCGCGGACCTATATGTCGCCCAACCGGGTACACGGAACTTCTTCGGCACTGTAAGCCTCATTCCACGGAGCACCGTTGAGACTATTCGTGGCGACGTTGACGTGACGTGGACGGCTGCGGTACGAGGATTCTTTTCAATTGTCGAACTGCACGACCGAAAGGTTCCGAGTTTCGTAATTGGGTTTGTGCCTTGCGAGCGGGGCGGTCCATGGGAGCTACGTCAGGGTCGAGCACCCGAGACCGACACAGAAGTCGCTATTGGTCGAGTCATGGCGGCGCGACACAATCTCTCGATTGGCGACCCGGTCGAAATTATGGGCACGAAATTCGAAATCGTTGGAACAAGTACCGACACATTCATGACATCGTTCGTCTTTATGACCCACGCTGCTACCGACCATTTACTCAGCGCGCCCGAGACCACCAGCTTCGTCCTTATCGGAACAGATTATGCAGCCACTGTTCGCGAACGGCTGAAGGCGACAGGGCTATCGGTCTTGGATCGCGATGAACTCGCGGCGAATGACCTCAGCCTTATGGCTCGTGCGTACAGCGTTCCTATGAACGTGATGAGGGTCGTCGGGTTTGTTACTGGGAGCCTCGTGATCGCGATGACCGTCTAGACCGCGATCATGGAGCGTCGGCGCGAATACGGGATCATAAAGGCGATGGGGGCGAGAGGAAATCATCTCCTCTCAAACGCTGTCCAGCAGACTCTGATCATCGCGATGATCGGACTCGTTGCTGGTGGGACGTTGTTTGTCTTGGGTCGCGCCTACATCATGTGGGCACGTCCCCAGTTCGTCATCCTGGCTTCGCCCGAAAGCATCGGGCGCGCGTTAATCGCCGCAATTCTGATGGCGGTTGTCGCTGCCATCATTCCGGCCAGGCGCCTCATCCGACTAGAGCCAGCAGTCGCATATCGGGGCGGATGATGAGCGGCCGAGTGTCACTTGCGCGTAAGAACCTCTTCGAAGATCGCCGCCGCGCGATGCTCGCGATTTGCGGCATCGGAGCGCCGCTTGTGCTCGCCCTTGTCCTCAATGGCGTGTTCGCCGGTGCAATGCAACAGGTCAATGCCTACATGCGCAACTCACCCGCTGATCTGTTCGTTGCGCAAAAGGGTGTGCGCACAATGCATATGTCTCAGTCAGCGCTCCCTGCCACAACAGTCGCAGCCGTGAACGCCGTTGATGGAGTCGAGTGGGCCGAAGGTCTTCGCTATACGACGAGCATCGTGTCGGCTGGTGATTCGCGGCAACTCACGTACGTCCTTGGCTACGAGGTCGCCACGGGTCGCGGCGGGCCTCGCACGATCGCCAAGGGAAAGTCACCAGTAACAGGCGAGATTCTCATAGACGAGGTTGCCGCAGAGGAATTGGACGTAACCGTTGGCGACGATGTGACGGTGCTCGGAGCGCCTATGCCTCTCCGAGTCAGCGGGCTATCCACTAATGGGACCAACATCGTAAACACAACGGTATACATCCCAAGTGCAGACTTCGCTCGCCTACGTGGTGACACCTTCGCTTATGTGCTCGTCGGTGCAAAGCCCGGAATCGGAATCGACGTATTGGCGCAACGATTATCTACCGCGTTGCCGGACACGACAGTGCAAACGCGAAACGAATTCGCGCGACAGGAAGGCAATGTCGTGCGCGACATGGCTTCGGACATCATGAAGATCATGACTTTCATCGCTTTCCTAATCGCTCTCGCAGTAATTGCACTCACACTTTTCAATGTGACCCTCGGCAAACTCCGCGAATACGGTGTCGTCGAAGCGCTTGGCGCCGGACCCGGTCGACTCGTGGCGGCAGTAATCGCTCAAGCGGGTTGATCAATAATCTTCGGTCTGCTCGTCGCTATAGTCGTCTCTTTGGCCCTCAGCGCGGCGATCGGTGCACTGACCCCAAATGTGCAGGTCGCGATCACTCTCTGGTCCGTGATCCGTACTGGAGCAGGTGCACTCAGCGTCGGCGCTCTCGCCTCGGTACTTCCGCTTCGACGCGTGCTACGTGTCGACCCAGCGACCGCATTTAGGAGACTATGAACGCTCTATACCTCGCACCGGCTTCTTCCTCTCGCCGCCAACTAGCGATTTCGGTCCGTCAACTCGCCAAGACCTTTGGCGAAGGCGATATCGCCGCGCACGCTGTCAATGGCATTGATCTTGACGTAGCGGTGGGCGAGATAGTGCTCATCATGGGGCCATCAGGGAGTGGGAAGACGACACTGCTGCTCATGCTCGGTGCGATGCTTCGACCCACGAATGGCTCAATAGTTATCGATGGCCTTGAAATAGCTACAGCACCAGAGAAGACTGCCCGCGCTAAGAGCGAGCCACCTCGGATTCATATTTCAAGACTTCAATCTTCTCTCGGCGCTCAGCGCGCTCGAGGACGTCGAGCTAGCGTGCAATGTCGCTGGAACAACCGGCATCGCCGCCCGCGAACGATCAGTCTCGCTGTTACGACGCGTTGGGCTGGGAAATCGGCTCAACTTCCGACCGGACCAACTCTCAGGTGGCGAAAAACAGCGGGTAGCGATTGCTCGCGCGCTCGCCAACAACCCGACAGTGCTCCTCGCCGACGAACCTACTGCCAACCTCGACTCGCAACATGGCCGAGAAATCGCTGCGCTCCTGCGGCGACTAGCTGACGAAGACAGCCGCAGCAACGTTATCGTCAGTCACGACGATCGACTCCGAGAAAAAGCGGATAATGTGCTGTGGCTCGAAGACGGAGTATTCCGAAAACAAGCGAATGAGTCCGACTCAGACGCCAGTTCACTCGACGAGAACCGACCTTGAGGGCAATGGCTTCGCGGCCATGGAATTCGTTCTTCATTTTCGGCCATGCACGTTTGCCGTCGATTGTCGCCGTGGCAGTCAACTCAATCGTGTCGCGTACTAGCTCCACATGGGTCGTCGCTGAAGTCCGAGTCCCGCCCAGTAGAACCACGTGACGAATGTCGTGTCAGGATCGTTGCAGCGACCGCCAATCAAGACAATGGCTAGGCGAGACCACTAATCATTGGACCGAGTCTCTGATCAAATGCAAGCCGCCTTCACTTCGGACACGTATTCCGCAATTAGTTCATCCGACGGCTCGTAACCAGGAAAGTATGCGCAGATTCTGTCGCAGTCAGCGAAGCGTCGAGCGATCTCGGCTGCGCAGTCCTTCGGGTTCCCATGAACGGCGATGCGCTCGAGCATCTCGTCTGTGATCAACGCTGTCATCTCGTCCCAGGCACCAAGCTTCGAAAGTCGGTTCAATTCCGGTTGCAGATCGCCCCAGCCTTCCACTTCGAGTACCGGACGATACGAAGGTGTCGAACCGTAAAACGCAAGAAGAAAGCGAGCGGCAAGTGATGCCTCGAGTTCCGCTTCAGTGCGACCAACAGCGACAATCACTTCAGCCACAACTTCGATGTCCGCGCGTGTCCGGCCAGCCTTCGCGAGCCCTCTTTCGATTGCCGGAATCGTGCGTTCGCGCATGTGCGCATCGCTGTTGAATGGCATGACCAAGATGCCGTCTGATACTTCAGCGGCCATCTCGATCATCTTTGGACCAAGCGCACCGACAAGAACTCTTGGGACACCGTGCGGGTTCGGACCGGGATTGAACACGGGGGTCATCAGGGTGTGAGTCGTGTAGTCGCCGCGAAAATCGACTCGTGACCCGTCCTGCCAAGAGTCGAGGATCGCCTTAGTCGCTTGGACGCACTCGCGCATATGGGCTACTGGGTTGCCCCAAGTCGCTCCGTATCGCTTTTCAATATGAGCCTTAACTTGACTCCCAAGGCCAAGCCGAAACCGACCCTCGGATAAGAGGTGCAGGTCGTAGGCCGCGTGTGCGAGGTGGAGCGGACTCCGAGGAAACGCCATCGCGACGTTCGTCAATAGGTCGAGTCCGCAAACCGGGGCCGCGGCAACTAATGGGAAGAACAGATCATGCGCGTTTTCGAAAGTAAAGAGGCCGTCTACGCCCATCTGCTCGAGTTCGACCGCGCGGGCCGCTGCTCCAACAACCGAGTAACCAAGCATAACGTCGACCTTCACTCGATTCCCCTTAGTAACGGCGTTACTGGCCACAGCGGCCTCGTTCGTGAATACTATTTAGGCGGGATTGCATCCCCTTTCACTGTCGATGGCAGGCATGGTACGGTCGCCTTCGTCCGGTTTCAGCACAAATTCGCAATTCGCGCTTTACCCCACAATTCTTAGGAGTCGTCGATGAAGAAAATCTTTTTCGTTGCCGTTTCGACCGCCTTGACAATTGCCCTCGCGGCGCCATCAGGTGCGATCACGAACAACTACCAACAGGACAACACCCACTCATTTGTCGGTCTCATGGTCGCTCTCGACGACAAGGGCGAGTTCCTGTGGCGTTGTTCGGGCTCCCTGCTCGATGAAACGACCTTCCTCACAGCGGGCCATTGCGTAGAAGCGCCAGCGGTTGCGGCTCGCGTCTATTTCCAACAGGCCGCTGGCGCCAACTATGACCCTGAGTTACAACATGACCCGGTTAGCGGTTACCCAAACGCATGCCTTGATCCGGCCATGTGTCACGAAGCGTCCTTCGTAGCAAATTACGGATTTCATGACTTCGAAGGATTCCCCGACACCCACGATGCAGGACTCGTAGTGCTCGACACGCCCCATGAATCGTCTGCCTACGGGACCCTCGCGCCAGTCGGCACGCTCAACCCGCTATTCAACAAAAAGGGTCTCAAAGACACGACCTTCCTTGCTAGCGGTTACGGACTTTCGTACTCAAGTCCTGTCGGTGTCGTTTCGTTCCGTTCCCGACTAATGGGCTACGGAAAACTCGTCAACACCGTCAGTGCCAACACCGGCGGCTACAACCTCCAAACCATCGGCAACGGCGCTGGCCGCGGTGGCACCTGCTCGGGCGACTCTGGCGGACCGATCTTCTACCCCGCAGCGAGTAACCAAATAGTGGCCGTCACCTCGTTCGGCATGAACGCGTACTGTAGAGGAGTCGACTTCTCGTACCGAGTAGACCGCAACGCCGTACAGGACTGGATCGCAGCGACGCTGGCCTGAATGCACCAGCACTAGATAAGTGTGGTGTCGGAGGGGGGACTTGAACCCCCATGTCCTAAGACACTAGGTCCTTAACCTAGCGCGTCTGCCTATTCCGCCACTCCGACGTGGGTGCAAAACTCTAGCAAGAGTCGTCGCAACTATTGCTTTTCTACTGTGCCT
>SXGU01190689.1_pt1 | contig 16821 bp, 15 predicted proteins | sample 3174531 | NCBI WGS metagenome assembly SXGU01 (sample SAMN11356863, study PRJNA531348) | freshwater metagenome | isolation source: freshwater sample F1-140 | place: China: Fuxian Lake, Yuxi | collected 2017-12-25 | reverse complement strand
GACCAGGGGCGGTACGCGGAGGCCGTCAGCTCCCTCGAGCGCTTCCTCGCCGCCGCCGAGACCTCGGCCGCCGCCCACTTCGATTTGGCCCGGGCTCTGGAGGGGATGGATCGACCGGAAGAGGCGATCCGGCACCTGGAGCGGGCCCTCGAAATGGATCCCACCTCCGCGGATGCTCTGTACCGCCTGGGGCAGTTGTTGGCTGGAAATGGGGAGCGGCAGCGCTCAGCCGAAGCACTCGGGCGCTTTCGCCAGTGGCGGGACCGGGCGCGGAAAGATCCCCAGACCTGGCGACAGATCACCTACCACAAGCAGGGCCTGGCCACCGACCCGCAGAACGACCGGGCACATTACGCTCTGGGACGTATCTATGCGGCGCAGGGCTGGAAGCCGGAGGCCGTGCGGGAGTTCGCTCTGGCGGTGGCCGCCAATCCCCAGTACCTTGATGCCTGGCGCCAGATGGGGATGTTGTGCGTCGAGCTCAAACGACTTGTGGAAGCGGCGGATGCCTTCGAGCACGTCGTGGGACTGACACCCGACGACGTGGCGGTCTGGAACAACCTCTGTGTGGCTTACATGGCCAGCGGTCGGTTGGAGGAGGCCCTGCCGGCCTTCCGGCGGGCCCTGGCCCTGGCGCCGGGCGACGTGGGGTTGCACTACAACCTTGGTAGCCTGTATCGCAAGCGGGGGGCGCCACGCGAGGCCCTGGAGGAGTACGGCCAGGCCTTGAGTCTGGAGCCGGGCAACGCCCGCATCAGGGCGGCGGTGGAGGAACTGGAGCGGCAGATGGAGAAGGGACAGTGACGACCAGACTGCGAGACAGGGGTAGGTGGTACGACGCCGACAAAGGAGGGCAGCCATGAGGATCGGGATGGTGGGCTGCGGGGGCATCTCCCAAGCCCACGGCGAGGCGGCGAAGAAGGTTCCGGAGATCGAGTTCGCCGCCTGCTGCGACCTGCGCCCCGAGGCGGCGCGCGCCTGGGCGCAAAAGTACGGGGGGACCGCGTACGGGGACTGCGCCGAGATGCTCGAGCGGGAGGAACTGGACGGCGTGCTGGTGGCCACCTGGCCGACCGAGCACCGAGCCAACGTCGAGCAGTGCCTCGAAGCGGGGGTGCGGCACATCCTGTGCGAGAAAGCCCTGACCCTGACGGGGCGCGAAGCGCGGCAGCTGTGGGAGCGCGCCCGGCAGGCCGGGGCGACCCTCATGGAGGGCTTCATGTACCGCCACCACCCGGCCATCCGCCGGGCAGAACATCTCGTCGCCGGGGATGAGATCGGCAAGGTGGACAGCGTGCGGGCGTGTTTCAGCACCCTCGACCCGGAGATCCAGGCCGCCGACGACCCCAAGCGCGACTGGCGCCAGCGCCCCGAGTGCGGAGGCGGGGTGCCCTACGACTTTGCCTGCTACTGCGTCAATGGTTGCCAGCATTTCGCCGGCGGGGTGCCTAGTCGTGTCTGGTGCCGCGGCGACTGGAGCGAGCGCTACGGCACCATGAACCGCCTCTGCGGCCTCATCGAGTACGACAACGGCTGCGTCGGCACGGTCGAGAGCAGCCGCCAGTCCTGCCTGACGCAGGAATTGCAGGTGGCCGGCTCCCACGGCATTCTGACGCTGCCCCTGGCATGGACGATCTTCGAGGACACCGAGATCCACATCAAACGGAGCGAGGGCTGGGAGCGGGGTCTGGGTGATCGCTTCCAGATTGCTCGGGCCAATCCGTATGAACTCCAGCTGCGCAATTTCGCGGCCGTCTCCCGGGGAGAGGCCAGGCCGCAGGTGCCTCTGGTGGAGTCGGTGGTCAACACGTATACGATCGAGGCGCTGGTGGCCAGCGCCCAGAAGAGATGCCCGGTCGACGTCGAGGTGCCCGGCGATGTGCGACAGGCGTTGGAGAGGGATCTAGCAGATCTGTGATCGAGATTTGATAAAAAAAAGAAACCATGAGAGTGAAAACGGCAAAAAATCGACAATTATTGCCTCGCGTGTTATATGGCAACCTGCTTTTTTGACATCCAGTTTCTTTTCAGGACGCTCCGCTGCATGGTTCCTCCCCAGAACTACCGCAGCTCCTGAGTCTCATTCACCCTGAACCGGCTCCAGGCCTGTGTTCGGGGTTGCTGCTGCCATACATAGGCACCGCGGGCAACTTTTTTCCTTCAGCCAAAGGGAATGGGGAATCCATTTACAAAATTAGAACCCCCTGCTGGGCCGCCTGCGGCCCTCCTGGGGTTTCAGCCGCAGCGAACTGGCCAAGGATTTTTCGAGGGGCTCTCGGTCAAAGCCCAGATCCCCTGGGGGATCTGGGTGCGGCCCGTGGCGGCCTGGGGGGTGATGCTGGCGGGCTTCTGGGGCGGTGACGGCGCTGGTGGTGCTCTTGCGCCAGCAGTGGGTGGTCGACGAGCGCCTGCTCTTCCCCATGGTGCAGGTGCCCATCGCCATGATCGGGGAGGCAGGAGAGGAGGAAAAGCGGGGCCTGGCCCCGGTGTTCAGGCGCAAGGCCCTGTGGGCCGGGGTGGGGGTGCCGATGGTGTTCTACAGTCTGCGGGCCCTCAACCAGTACAACCCGGCCATCCCCGAGGGCATCCCCCTGCGGTGGTTCCTCACCTTTGCCAAGGGGGCGGTGGTCATCCCCTGGACCTTCAACTACGCGGGCACGGGATTTGGGTACCTGCTCAGCACCAAGCTGAGTTTCTCGATCTGGGTCATGGGCGCCCTGACCATCGCCGAGGAGGTAGCCCTCAGCACCCTGGGGGTGTCCAGCGGGGGGCCGCTGCTCCAACTGCTGATCACCCTGGCGTACCAGCGATTGCCCTGGTGGCCCCTGCACCCCCTCAGCTTCCCCATCGGCGCGGTGTGGTGTACCCATCAGGTGATGGTCAGCATGTTCCTGGCCTGGCTGACCAAGATCACCGTGCTGCACTACGGCGGGGTCAGGTTGTACCGCGCTACCCGGCCCTTCTTTCTGGGGCTGATCCTGGGCCACTATCTGGCCGGGGGCTGGTGGCTGGTGATCGACGGGTTCATGGGTATGCGCGAAAACTACCTGTTTTTCTGGTGAAACACGGAGGGCAAGCGCTGATGGGGTGGCATGGCATTTGGCTGGTATTGGTTCTGGGCGGGGCGGGATTTGCCCAGGGCGCTGATCCGGTGGTGGCCACGGTGGGCAGGACCCAGATCAGCGCCGGGGAGCTGCAGGCCCAGTTGGAAAAATTGCCCGGCAAAGAGCCTGGGCAGGTGCTCGAATTGCTCATCGCCCGGGAACTGCTGCGGCTCGAAGGGGAGGCAAGGGGCCTGGGGGCCGATCCCCAGGTGCGCGCGGAGTTGGAACAGTGCGAAAGGCAGGAATTGTTGCGGCTGGTGGAGGAGCGGGAGGGGAACACCGGGGAAGGGCAGGGCCAGACCCTGCGCAGCCGCCTGGGGGCGGCCCTGCGCGACAGCCTGGGTTTTGTCTGGGATGCCGGGGTTGCCCAGGGCTTGATCGGCCGCCAACACGCCAGAGCCACTGCCGCGGATTCGGCAGCCCTGGTCGCCCGCTGGCAGGGGGGATCGCTCACCGTGGCCGCATACCTCAAGCGCAGCTTGATTTACGGGGTGCGCAACTCCCTGGCCGACACCGCGGCGGCGCGCCGGGCCGGCGAACAGCAGACCCTAGACGATCTGCTGGTGGCCTGGGCCCGCCATCGCGGCTACGACCAGGAAGCGTCCCTGCGCCGCCGGCTGCGGTCCAAAGAGGCCGAGCTGTACGGCCAGGCCCTCTTTGCCCGCCAGGTGGAGGCCCAGGGCCCGCCCCCGGATTCGCTGCTGCGCGCCTATTTCGGCCAGCACCGCGGCCGTTTTGTCTTGCCCTCCGGGGTAAAGGTGCAGGAAATTCTGGTGGGTGCCGCCCGGCTGGCCGATTCACTCAAAACCGCGATCCTGGCCGGGGCGGATATGGGAGCGCTGGCCAGGGTACACACCCGGCGCCGGTGGGCCCGGCAACAGGGTGGGGATCTGGGGCTGCTGACCTCCCAGACCCCTGGGTACGGCGAATTGTTCAACCTGGCTGCTGCCGCCAAACCAGGGCAGTTGCAGGGCCCGGTGCCCCTGGGAGGGGGCCTCGCGTTGTTCAGGGTGACAGAAAAGGTGGCCCCCAGACCCGCCGAATACGAGGAGGTCAGGGGCGAGGTGCTGGCACGCCTGCAGGAGGAAGCCATGGACCGCTACATCGCCCATTTGCGGCAGCACTACGCCGCCCAGATCCATATCGACCAGCAGGCGCTAGGGGAGTAGGGTTGAGCCGGCGCTGGCAGTGGAGGTGGTGGGCCGTGCTGCTGGCAGGGGGGGCGGCCTGGGCCCAGCCTCTGGACATGGAGAGCCGGATTTCCCAGGCCAATGCCCTGCTGGCAGCCGGCAGTCAGGAAGAGGCCATCCGGCTGTTCGGGGAAGGTCTGGCCCAGGACTGCACGGCCCTGCCCCTGTACACTGCCCTCGCCGCCATCTACGCCCGCGAGGGGCGGTACAGCCTGGCCATCGAGCAGCTCGAAATTGCCCTGCGCTTCGATCCCGGCTACGTGCTGGGCTACGTCAACCTGGGCGGCATCTACACCAAGCTGGCCCAGTACCACCGCGCCGAGCCCCACCTCAAAAAGGCCCTGGAACTGGCCCCCCAGGTGCCAGTGGCCTGGCACCAACTGGCCCTCTGCCACCTGGCCCTGGAACAGCCGGCAGCGGCTGACAGCGTCCTGGGCCAGGCCCTGGGCGCGGTCAGGACCGAAGGCAAGGCGCGGCAGAGCCTGGAGGAGTTGCGCGAGCAGGTTGGGAAGCGCATGGGAGAGGTAAAGTGAATGGAGCCATTTCCAGGGCGGTTGTATGCTGAAGTCGATTCGTACCTGGAAAGGGGCAGGGTTGATTTTGAGGCACTGCGCCAGCAGGCGCGTAAAGCCGACCCGATGTTCTACCGGAAACGGGCGGATGCCCGGCGGCAAATGCAGGCGACTCAGCGATGAAGATCCGCTTCCAGGCTGATGCCGACCTGAATCAGGTCATCCTCCTCGCGACAATTAGACAGGAGCCGGCGGTGGATTTTCAGATCAAGATCCATTCCATGTATGTATTTCTCTCTGGATTTGCGGATCGGCTGCCATAGCAGCCAGTTGGATTTTCATTTGTGCAGAAACCGCCCGGCTCTTTGGCGGCAAAGATGCCTTTCTGGTAGTTATGCGGTATTCGTGGCCCAGAATATTGGGGAGGCGCAGGAGTACGTCGAAGGAGATGCTGCTCATTCGGGTGCGGTTCTCTCACCGGGCAATGCGGGATTGAGAAACCCCCGCGAGGTCGGCTAGTTGCGCTTGCGAGATGCCGAGGTTCTTTCTGGTTTTCACGATAATCTCTATGAGGCGGTCTTTCTGGCACAACTCAGCGATGGGGATGCCGAGTTCCTCCGCCCATTTGTCTAGGGCGATGGTTTTCCAGGGCATGCCTCAAATATTAGTTGTAGATTAAATGTCAACAACACTAGGGCTGACGTGACGGAGGGTGATATGGAAGTCAAAGCAGTTACGGATGCTGCCTTATTGGACATTCTCGCCAAGTTGGAACCAGATGCAGAAATAGAGGAGAGTCTGAGGAAGTTGTTGTTGGCCAAAGCCCGGAACGACTTGATCAGACACCGCTTGATGGATCATGGGTTTCAACGAGATTATGGCATGGATTTTTTTGCCTACAAGTCCTCTGAGCAGATGAAGCGTCCCTCCTTCAAAGTGGAGCAGGACTATTTCGACTGGGAATTGACTGTGACCAGAATCGAAGAGCTAGGGGAGGTGATCGAATTTCTGCATAGGGATACCAGGTGATCACTATCCAGACGATCCTCACCGATTTGGAGGTGATCCAGGCTTCTCGTACAGCCGGTTTTGTACAGGTATTGGAGCATGGCCGGCAGGTGCTCAAGGCCAGGGTTTATCTCTCTGGGGAACTTTTCGTCCAAGTTTATCGGAACGACCGGTTCGGAACCACCAGTTTTGCGTTGATCCTGGGGGGCAGGCGGATCTATGGGAGGGACGAACGAGAGGGACAGTGGCACAGGCACCAGGCGGATGCCCCTGATGCTCACGACGAGAGCAAGGAAGGAAGGCGAGCGGTGGAATTACATGAATTCTGGGCTGAGGTGCTCGCGGTACTAGTGAAACTAGGCCTACTTCTTTGAGGGTTACCGTATTGAAGTAGCTGGGTCTTGGACAGTTTCACCCTGCTTGCTGACCGGCTCCACGCTCTGGTGGCCCTTCCTCAATGTAATCGCTCCCGTATCCTCAGTAGAAAGGATATTTTCATGTACACCCTCAAAAACCAGCACCTTGAAGTCGCTATTCTGGACCCGGTTGCCGACCAGGAGCGCTTCGGCACCCGATACTGTACCGGGGGGTACATTTTTCAGGTCACCGACCACCGCCTCGGCCCGCTGCTCACCGGGCCCACCTATCCGGACGCCTTTAACTGGTTCGACGGGCAGGGGATCCCGGACGCCTTCAGCACGCATGCGCAGCGCGATGCAAAGGCCGCCGGCAACCAAACCCTGGTGCCCGGCATCGGCAACTGCGATCTGGCGGAGAGCAAGGTGCTGGATTTCTGCCAGTGGGAGGTAAAGGCCGACGCTTTCTCCATCCACTTCCACACCCTGCAACAATTGGGCGACGCCTCCCTGGAACTGGAACGCACGGTGACCTTGGCCGAACGCAGCGTGCGCTCGGCAACCAGGCTGAAGCAGGGCCCCACGGGAGGACTCACCCTGCGCTGGTACCCCCATCCCTTTTATCCGCATCCGCAGACCGATGAGCTGATCAAGTTCAATATTCCGGTTTCCTTTCCCGACAACCCGGGCTACGAGATGGGGGCCAACGGGTTTGTGCGCCGCCGGAACTGGCCCTGGAGCGAGGGCTGCTTCCAGGCCCTCGACCACCGCGCCGACCGGCCGCTGATCCTGGTGCAGCGCCATCCCCTGCTGGGTCTGGTCAGCGCCACCTGTAGCTATATCCCGGCTTTTTTCCCCATCTGGGGCAATGCCCGGACCTTCTCCTGGGAACCGTACCTGGAGCGGACCCTGCACGGAAACCAGGAATTGGACTGGTGGATTACCTACGATTTCTGAAATTGCGGGGGTGAAGAGCGGGGCTTATACTAGAAATCCCCCTTAGAACCCAGGAGAAAACGCGCCCTATGCGCATGAGCCGCCTCTTCAGTCAGACCCTGCGCGAAGCCCCGGCCGACGCCGAGGTGGAGAGCCACCGCCTGCTCTTGCGGGCCGGCTTTATCCGCCAGCTGGCCAGCGGTATCTTCAGCTATCTGCCCCTGGCCCGGCGGGCCCTCGACAAGATCGAAGGCATCATCCGCGACGAGATGGAGGCCATCGGCGGCCAGGAAATCACCATGCCGGTGGTGCACCCGGCCGACATCTGGAAGGAAACCGGTCGCTGGTTCCAGATCGGCAGCGAGATGGGCCGCTTCAGGGACAAAAACGAGCGCGAGATGGTGCTGGCCATGACCCACGAGGAGGTGGTGGGGGACCTGGTGCGCCGCGAGATCAGGTCCTACCGCCAGCTGCCCCAATTGGTGTACCAGGTGCAGACCAAGTGGCGCGATGATCCGCGGCCTCGTTCCGGCCTGATCCGGGTGCGGGAATTCACCATGAAGGACAGCTACAGCCTCGACGCCGACTGGGAGGGGCTGGAGCGCCAGTACCGGGCCCACTACCAGGCCTACTTCAATATCTTCAACCGCTGCGGCCTGCCGTCCATCGCCGTCAAGTCCGACACCGGCATGATGGGTGGCAAGTCGGCCCACGAATACATGTACCTCTCACCCATCGGCGAGGACACCCTCATCCTCTGCGACACCTGCGGATATGCGGCCAACCGCCAGGTCGCCCGTTTCGCCAAGGCGGTTGCACCGGCCGCAGCACCCCTGCCGACCGAGAGGGTCGCCACCCCGCAGACCAAAACCATCGAGGAGCTGACCCAGCTGCTGGGCATCGAAAAACGCCAGACCGCCAAGGTGGTCTTCCTCATGGCCCGCCAGGAGGACGAGAGCGAGAAACTGGTGCTGGCCATCGTGCGCGGCGACATGGAGGTCAACGAGACCAAACTGGGCAATGCCATCAAGGCCAAGGCCCTGCGGCCGGCCCGCGAGGACGAGATCCTGCCCAGCGGGGCAGTGCCCGGATACGCCTCGCCAATCGGCGTCAAAGGCGCGACAGTGGTGGTGGACGAGGCGGTGACCACCTCCCCCAATCTGGTGGCCGGCGCCAATGAGGAGGGGTACCATTTGCTGAACGTCAACTACGGCCGGGATTTCACCGCCGCACAGGTGGTCGACCTGGCCGCCGCGCAGGAGGGGGATGGCTGCCCCGAATGTGGCGGCCCTCTGCGCGCCTCGCGCGGGGTGGAGGTGGGCAACATCTTCCAGCTGGGCACCCACTACACCGACGCGATGAACTGCACCTTCCTCGACGCCGAGGGCAAAGCGCGGTCCCTGATCATGGGTTGTTACGGAATCGGGGTGGGGCGGCTGCTGGCCTGTATCGCCGAGGAGCACCGCGACGAACAGGGGCTGATCTGGCCGGTTTCGGTGGCCCCCTACCAGGTGCAGCTGGTGAGTCTGGCCAAGGGGGCAGGGCCGGCGGCCGAAGCCGCGGAGCAGCTCTACACCGCCCTGCGCCAGGCCGGGGTGGAGGTGCTGCTCGACGACCGGGGGGAGAATCCGGGTGTCAAGTTCAACGACGCCGACCTCATCGGCCTGCCCCTGCGCCTGACCCTGGGCGAGCGTTCGCTCAAGAAGGGGGTGGTCGAGCTGAAGGTGCGGGGCAGCGGAGAAAACCGCGAGGTGCCGGTGGGGGAGGTGCTCGAAGCCGTCAAGGCCGAACTGTCGTCACTTTGGGCCCAGCTGGGTACACGCCTGGCAGAGGTGCCCTTCAAGGATTGAGAGGTCGTCATGCCGGTATTCACCAGCGGCCCCGGCCAGGCCCCGGCCTGGTGTGAGCTGCAGTACTTCGACATCGTCGAGTTGCAGCCCGGAGACCAACACCGGTACCAGCGCCAGGGAAAAAAAGAGAAGCTGATCGTGGGCCGGGGCAAATGCCGGGTCTGCCTGCCCGGCATGGAGGTGCAAGGCGGGGACAAGACGCAGCTGGATCTGCCTGAGGGCGATGGGGTCTTTTTTGTGGACCAGGTGACCGAGCGCACCGTGCTGATCCGTATGTGCGGGGACTGGGGGGAGGAGTTGGGCGGGGCCGGCGTCTTCACCGGGGCCAACAGCGACAAACCCCAGGACTCGGGCGACCGGGCCGAGTACCCCAAGTTCACCAACTTCGACAACCATTTCCACGACTGCGACGAGTACTGGATCCTCTTCGAGGGCAGCGGCCTGGCCTATTCCGAAGGCAAGGCCTACCTCGTCGGCCCGGGGGACTGCGTGGCTACCGGCATGGGGCACCACCACGATCTGGCGCGGGTGGATGCGCCGATCCGGGCGGTGTACTTTGAGACCACCATGCAGGGGCAGAAGCGGCGCGGGCACCTGTGGGACCACACCCACGGCAGGGCGGAACCGAGGCCCGAGCGCATCTAACGGGAAAATCGAGAGCAGATTGGCGACTGCGGGGCGAATTGGCCCCGCGGTTTTTTTATGCCCGGCGCAGGGTGAGCAGCGGCGCCTCCGGAGGGCAACCGAGGCGGAAGGGGAACCAGTGCCCCACCCCGGCGCTGGTGTACAGTTGGGTGGCTCCCTGGTGGTACAGGCCCCAGGGATAGCGCGCGGCCAACCAGGGTTCAAAGAAGCTGCGGCCGCGATGGCCCACCTGAAAACCGTGGGTATGGCCCGCCAGCACCAGGTTTACGCCGAGGGGTGCGGCGTAATCAAGGGCCTGCGAGCGGTGGCTCATCAGCACGCTGAAAACGCCCTGCGGCGCCCCGTAAAGGGCCTTGTCCACGTAACTCTTCAACACCTGGTAGGACTCCGGGCTGCGCAGGGTGCGCGGGTCGTCGGTGCCGGCCAGGTAGAGGCGGGCGCCGGCCACTTCCACCACCACCCCTTCGTCCACCAGCAAGCGGACCTGGCTGCGGCCAAAATGCTGTTTGATCCGGCGCAGACCGCGGAAGTGTTCGTGGTTGCCCAGGCAGGCGTAGACCCCAAGGGGGGGGTTGAGCCCCTCGATCAGGCGCAGGGTGTCGGGGAAAACCGGCACGTCGTCGCACAGATCGCCGGTGACCAGGACCAGGTCTGGCTGGGCGGCCGCAGCCCGGCCCATCAACTCCTCGAGGTCGGCCAGCCTGATATAGGGGCCGATGTGAATATCGCTGAGGTGAAGGAGTTTGAGGCCCTCCAGTTCGGCCGGCAAAGCCGGGAAGGCCAGGTCGTGGCAGGGGATGCGGGCCGGGGTCGCGGAGTAGAACATGCCGCCGGCGGCGGTCAGGGTAGTCAGGGCGGGCACTGCAGCCAGGCCGCGGCGGAGCACGCGTCGCCGCTCGGGCAGCGGGGCCTGGCTCCCGGAATGCCGCCATCGATCGTGCGCCAACTCGCTGATCTGGACCAGGCCGGTGACCAGCAGCGCGCCGAGCAGGCCGATGAGACAGAGGTAAAGGGCGGCCAGCACCCCGAGCCCGGCGAAAACCAGGCCGTTTAGTTCGAGGTGCGCGCCGGCCCGCCAGACCACGCCGCTCAGCAGGCCCGCCACCGGCACCCACAGCGCGGTCCGGCGCACCCAGGTCAGGCGCCACCAGCGGCGGTTCAGGCCCCAGAGCAGCGCCACCACAGCGGCATTGAGGGTCAGGAAAATCAGGCCGACCGTGAAGACGAAGCCCATTACTGGTTGCCGAAATGCTCGTCGTAATCGGCCAGCGAGGCCTCGACCACCTTCAGGGCGTGCTGGCGCCCGTAGGTCTTCTCGACTGACATATGGGAGGTCTCGCCCGGGATCATCTTGTAGGTGCTGAAGTAGTGGCTCAAACGCTCGATCAACACCTGGGGCAGGTCCGAGATGTCCTGGGCGCTGCCCCAGACGTAGTCCTTGTCGAGCACCGCGATGATCTTGTCGTCCACCTCGCCGTGGTCGATGCCCTGGAAGCCACCCACAACCCGGGCGTTGAGGATCACCTCGGCGCGGTTGATCGGCCGCTCGCTGAGCACACAGATGTCCAGGGGATCGCCGTCCCCAGGTGTGTCCTTGGTGGCGAGCCGTCCCACGCCCGGGCCGCAGAGGGTGCGGGGGATGAAGCCGTAGAGGGTGGGGGGGTGCGAGGAGGTGCGCTGGGGCCGGTCCACCCGGGTATACCCCGTGAGTTTATCGACCTCGTATTTGACCAGGTCGAAGGGGGTGATCTCGATGTAGGCGTGTACCACCAGGGGCGGCTGGGGTCCGGCGTCGATGCCGTGCCAGGGGTGGGGGCGCCAGCGGTAGAAGGGTGCGGGAAAACTCATCTTTGTTCCTCGGTCCGCGCATGGAGAGGGCGCTGTGCCCGCCACCAGGCCGCCACCAGCACCACAGCGGCCAGGAGCGCCAGGCCGCCGTTGAGCTGGAAAAAGGGGGCCGACTGGCTCCACAGCGAGATAGATCCAGGGATGATAGAAGATAATAAACCTGTCAAGGCGCAGGCCGGCAGATGCCCGCGCAGGAAAAAGCCAAGCAAGAGCGCCCAGACCCCGACCCGCACCCCGTCCTGGGCCAGGGCCAGCCAGAACTCGCCCAGGTCCACCGCGCGCACCCCGGCGGCGAGGGCCAGGAGGGCGGCGACGGCGAGGCCAGCCAGCCAGGGGCTCGAGACCCGGCGCAGGTAGTAACCGGCCACGGCCAGTCCCAGGGGCAGCAACAGGGTGTTGGCCAGGCCGGCCAGCACCACCTGCAGGGCGGGCAGCCAGGTGTCCAGCCCAGGGGCCAGGGGCAGGTGCGGGGTCAGGAGTTGGGGTGCAAAGTGCGAGCCGAGGAGCTGTACGAGGCGCTCCGCCTCCAGCAGGGCCAGGGCGGCGAGGCCGGCCAGCACCAGACCCCCGCCCAATTCGCTGCCCCAGCGCGAGGGCCGCAGGTAGGCCAGGCAGTGCGGGTTGAGGGTTGTGGCCAAGGCCAGGGCCCCGGCCACCGCCAGGCCGATGAAGAGGCTACCCAGGATCCAGGCAACCCCCTGGGTCAAGGCAAAGATGCCCGGGGTCAGCGAGGTGTTATACGCCTGATCGAAGGTGGGCAGCCCGTTGAGTTGCCCCACCAGGAACAAGGCGGAGCCAACCCCGCCGGCCCGCACGAGCAGGGCCCAGTCTAGGCCCCCGCCGCGGAGCTGGCGGACGAGCAGCCAGAGCAGGTGCAGCAGGGCGCTGGCGACCACCAGGGCCAGCGCGCCCTGGAGCACCGAGCGCAGCAGGGTGCTCTGCCGGCGTTCGCGCAGCCAGGACTCGGGGAGTTTGAGGTACCGCTGCAGGGCCGTGGCCTGGTCCCCGGCAACGGCGACCTCGCAGCGATAACGGGCCTCCCCGATGTTGCGCCAATCGCCCGGCGGGGCTTCCCAGACCAGGCGGTGATCGCGGCGGGACACCAGTTTCTCCGAGGATGCCTCCTTCAACTCCAGGCCCTGGGGGTCGACGCCGTGGAAGCGCAGGCGGGCCTCGGCGACCTGGCGGGCCTCTTCCTGGCCTAGGTCTGCCCCTGGGGCCTCCTCGGGCAGTTGGTGCTGGATGGCGCGCAGGCTCCCGTCGGGCCTGAGGGCCACCAGGTACTCCTCCTTTTCGAGAGGCCGGAAGAAGCGCGATTCCCAGAGCACGGCCTGCAACTCCTCCCGGTACAGCCGGTTCAACCCAGGGAGGCCCTCGGCCGCCAACAGGTACTTCATCGACTCTGGGTCGTATTGTAACTGCTGGAAAACCACCTGCTGGTACCCGGAGAGATCGACGCCTTCGGCCTCCAGGATCGAGCGGCTGGTTTGGGCAACCTGTTGTCGGTCGACGGCGAAGTCCAGATGCGGCAGCGGCTCCTCGGCATCCACCAGGAAAAGCAGGGCTCCGGCGGCGAGCACCACGGCCAGGATCTGGGTCCGGCGGCGCGGGAGCGCTGGACGTGTGGGCAGGGTCGGGGCAGGTGGCGGGTCGGGTGGCGCCGGTGGGGCCGGCGGCCCAGGGGCTGCGGCCCGGTTGAGCAGCGGGCTGGGGTCGGCGAATCGGCCCCGCTTGAGATAGAGCGCAGCGGCCACGACCAGGGGCACCAGCAGGAGGCCGGCGCCCAGCCCGGCAGTAAGCACATAGTAGGGGTTGCTGGACCGCAAGAGGATCAGCGCGGTGTAGAGGGCGTCCACGGTATAGTGCCAGGCCAGGGCGGGCAGCAGGCCCCAGCGCAGCATCACTGCGCCGATGATCAGGCCGCCGATGCCCACCTCCAGGCCGCGTATATAGAAAGGCTGCTGGGGGTAGTTGGCGTGGGCGAAACCCCAGATAAAGGCCGAGAGCACCACCGCCGCCCACCTGGACCGGAGTAAACCTTGGAGGAAGGGGATGGAGAAGGCCCGGGAGGTGAACTCCTCCATCACCGCCGGCAGGAACCCGATCAGCAAGACGGTGACCCAGGGGAAGAAGGTGTTGACCATCTCGCTGTAGGGGATCTCGGCCGGACTCCAGGCCCCAAAGTGTTCGGCCGTCAGGTAGAAGAGGGTCTGGTAGGCAAAGAAGAAGGCGGTCAGGGCCACCCCCAGGGCGCTGCCCAGCAGGAAGCGTTTGGTGCGCAGCCCCTGGGGCCGGAACTGGGCAAAGAGGTCGAGGTGGTGCCCGTAGGCGCGGCGGTACACCGGTTCGGCCCCGGCGACGATGAAGGCGATAAACAGACCGGCCCCCAACCCGGCCATCAGGGCCACCGACAGGTTGTGGGTGAGGAAGCTGCCGAAGGTCTGGGTGGTCTGATAGGTGTCATGGATACTGACCGGCAGTTCGTTGACCTGGGAGAGGAAGGTCAGCACCAGGGCGATGAGGCCGAAGAGGGCGGCTGCCTTCCAGCGCACCTCCTGCCGCCTGGCGCTGCGGATCAGACAGTAGAGCAGCCCCAACCAGGTGAGGATGAGCAAGAGAGCAGCCACCATGCCGGTGGCCTCGTTGGCGGAGCGAAGCTGCTGGTACTCGCGCTGCCAGGCCTCGGGCACCCTGAGGGCTTCGGCGTAACTGCCCACCTCGTCGCCCTGCACTCCCACACTCAGGCGGTAGGTGGCGTCTTTGACCTCGAAGCCGGCCAGCTTCCAGGTAAAGGTGTAGTCGGTGCGGTCCGGCCGGGCAAAGGTCTGGAACTCGACGAACTCCAGGCCCAGCAGGTCGCGTTCCATACCGGCCAGGAAGGCCTCGGCCACCTGCCGGGCCTCGTCCGGGGCCAGGCGGGCGCCGGGTTGCTCCTCCGCAATCTGATGGGAGAATCCCACCAATTCGCCGGTGGTGGTCAGCTCAACCTGGAACTCCTCCTTTTGCAGGTCGCGGGTCCAGCGGTTGCTCCAGCGCCACAGGCGCACCGGGCGCCCGATCAGCGCCGTGGCCCCCTCCAGGCCCAGTTCCCGTTCGAGAAAGGTCTTGGCCTGGCCGTCGTACCTGAAGGCGGCGCTGTGCCGGTAGCCCGCTAGCTCCAGGCCCCTGCCCTCGAGGAACTGGAGGGCCCGATCGCGGGACTGCTCGCGGGTGATGGCGAAATCGATGGAGGCTTCGGGGAAGGCGCGGTAGAAGTTGGGGATACCCACTGCCAGGCTCAGGGCAGTGACGATCAGGCAGCCCAGGAGCAGGCGGAAATCCGAGCGGTCCAGGCGCTCTTCCATCGGGGGACTCCCAAGTGTTTGCCCCAATATATACGGTGCCAAAGGGCCTTGGGCAATCGCCGCCGGCCCCAATTGACAGGAACCCGACTAAGATGTAGGCTTGAGGCGTTTGGTCCAACCTAAGGGGAGTCAACCATGAAAAACAAGAGTGAACGCATCTTGCGCTGCGGGGTCATCGGCTACGGCGGCGCTTTCAACATGGGCAATCTGCACCTGAGCTCAATGATCAAGAATCCAGAGGTCGTGGTGACGGCCATCTGCGAGCTAGACCCCGCCCGCAGGGCCGTAGCCCAGAAGGACTGGCCCGGTGCCAAGGTGTACGGCCGGGTGGCCGAGATGTTGCGCCCTGGGGACCTGGATCTGGTCACCATCATCACCCCGCACAACACCCATGCCCCCATCGCCGTGCAGTGCCTGAGCGCCGGGGTCAACGCCATCTGCGAGAAACCCATGGCCATCAGCAGCAAGGAGGTGAAGGCGATGATGGCCGCCGCCCGCCGGGGCAAGGTGATGCTCTCGACCTTCCACAACCGCCGCTGGGACGGCGATTTTGTGCTCCTGCGCGACCTCGTCCAGAAGGAGGGCTGGATCGGGCGGGTGTTCCGCATTGAGGCCGGCTTCAGCGGCTACGGGCCCCAGGGCAACTGGTGGCGGGCAGATCGCAAGATCTCCGGGGGGGCGATCTACGACTGGGGCGCCCACTTCACCGACTGGATCCTCAATCTGGTGCCCGACCCCATCGACTGGGTGAGCGGTTATCAGGTCAAGAACCCCGAGTGGACCCGCTACAGCAACGAGGATCACTCCGAATACACCCTGCGCTTCAAAGGCGGGGCCGTGGCGACCCTGAGTATCTCCAATCTGTCGATGAGCCCCAAACCCCGCTGGCGCATCCTCGGCGAGCAGGGCTCCATCGAGGATGTGGGCGGCAAGTTCCTGGTGAAGAGCTTGGTCAAGGGACGGCAGGCCAGCACCGAGGTGGCCTTCCCCAAATCCGACTGGGACGCCTATTACCAGAACGTCTTCAAACACCTGCGGGGCAAGGAGAAACTGGTGATCACCGCCGCCTCCGCAGCCCGGGTGATCGGGGTGCTCGAAGCGGCCAATGTCTCGGCGGCCCGCGGGGGCCAGCCTGTTAAACCCGCCTTTGTCTGAGCTGCCGCGCCTCGACGGGCCAAGTGCCCGCGCCATCGCGCCGCTGGTGGGGATCGGGGGCAAATCGGCCGATACCGTAGTTGGGCTCTCAGCCCTGCGGCGGAGCCGGCCGCTGGCCCTGATCTTCGCCTCGCCGGAACTGGCCGAAGGCACCCTGGCAGAACTGGCCGGCTGGCGCCGCGAGGGGGCGCTGCTCTTCGTGGTCGAGGAGTGGGAGGTCGTCGCGGGCCGGGTGGGTCGGCCGGACGCCCTGGTCCTGGGCATTCGGCCCGGCCCCTTGGCAGAGGGGATCAGTCGCCGCCTGCAAGCTTCAGGTGCCGGCGAATAAGAGGCTGAGGTTGAGCGCCGGCGCCGAATGGGTGAGGGCGCCGATAGAGATGAAGTCCACCCCGGTCTCGGCCACCTGGCGCACGTTGGTGAGCACCACGTCTCCGGTGGCCTCGATCTCGATCTGCGGCGTTTCCCGCCGCAGAAAGTGTACACACTGGCGCAACTGCTCCAGGTCCATGTTGTCGAGCAGGATGCGGTCCGGATGGGCGGAGGCCGCGCTGCGGACCTCGTCGAGGTTGCGCGCCTCGGCCATCAAACGCACCCGGCGGCCCTGTTCCGTGGCGCCCTGGCGGGCCAGTTGCAGCGCCGCCCCCACCCCGCCAACGGCGGCGGCGTGGTTCTCCTTGATAAGCACCGCGTCGTACAGACCAAAGCGGTGGTTGACCCCGCCGCCGAGGGCCACCGCGTGTTTTTCGAGGGCCCTGAGGCCGGGGGTGGTCTTGCGGGTATCGGTGATCCGCGCCGAGGTGCCGGCCACCGCGTCGACAAAGGCGCGGGTGAGGGTGGCCACGCCCGACAGGCGCTGCAGGAAGTTCAGGGCGG
>SXGU01241407.1_pt1 | contig 16822 bp, 20 predicted proteins | sample 3174531 | NCBI WGS metagenome assembly SXGU01 (sample SAMN11356863, study PRJNA531348) | freshwater metagenome | isolation source: freshwater sample F1-140 | place: China: Fuxian Lake, Yuxi | collected 2017-12-25 | reverse complement strand
TTGGTGTTTTGGAATTGGATCCAAGGGCCACCACTTCAATACACCTTACTCATTCGCTCTATTCAGTTGTCAAAGAACAAAGAAACGAAACCCGCGAACAAAAAACATCCGCCAGGACCGCTGACTCTACTCCATCACTTTCGCGATGTCAAGCAGGGTGTGAAACCGGCAGGACTGTCGAAGAACAGGTCACGTTATACACGCGCAGCCGGAATATTGTCAAGCGTCATTTTTGAATTATTTATCTACGTAGGTTCCCGGGCCGGAGAATAGGATTCGGTCGCCCTGCCCCGCGCAAATCTATTTACCACCGGCCTTATGGCTGCGCGGGTCCAGCAGCCACAGCACGGACCGCAAGGCCGTCGCGCCGAACAGCAGCCCCGTGATCGCCCCGCCGACGTTCTGAATGAGCGGGGGGCCGAACGTCCAGCAACCAGCTTGTATTGGAGGCCCAACCTCGCTACTCTAGTCGAACCATACCATCATACAAGGAGGCTCCCATGCCCGTCTGGCTCTCGGTTTTTGCCCTCGCCGTCACCCTGCTGGTCGGATGTTCACCGACGAAGCAGGCGCGATCCATGGAAACCTCCGGCTTCCTGGGCGACCTCTACCCGCGCATGCACAAGGGCGGGGACAACGAAGGGTTGTTGCTCTATAAAAATCCTAAAATCCTCCTCATCCCGCGCGGCACCTACAAAAAGATTCTCTTGGACCCGGTTCAGATCTGGGGCGAGGCCTCGGCCGATCCGACCAAACAGAAAGAGATGCAGCAGGTAGCGGAGATGCTGCACAGCCTGGTCTATCGAAGCCTGGAGAAAGACTATGAAATGGTCACGAGCCCGGGCCCGAACACTCTGCGCATTCAGGCCGCGCTGACCAGGGCCGACAAGGCCGACGTCGTCCTGCGCGCCGCCTCCACCATACCCGCGCCGATGAACGTCCTGGCCTTGAGTTCTCTGGTGAAAAACCTGGGCACGGGCAAGCCGATGTTCGTGGGCGAGATCAGCGCCGAAATCAAAATGCTCGACGCGCAGAGCGGCGAGGTGCTGGCCGCGTCCGCGGACCGCCGGGTCGGCAACAAGCGTCTGGATGCGGACTCGTTCGACTCCTGGGACGATGTGCATAAAGCCATGGAGTTCTGGGCCGAACAGATACGGTACCGGCTGTGCCAGCAGCGGGGCGGCGGCAACTGCGTCATGCCCAAAAACTGAGCTGGCATAGGCAGGTCCGGCTACTTCGAGGCGCCGGGCGCCACAACCTGGCGGCAGGGCGCGGACAAGTCGGCTTCGTGTTCTTTCAAGCAGCGCACGATGCGTCCGCCGCCCATCCGCACGTCGGGACAGAGCTTCTTGTAATCCGCTGCGCAGACGCTCTTCAGTTCCTTCATGTTGACCGCGATTTCCGGCGAGATACGGTCGGTCTGCGCGGCGGCCGACCCGGCGGCAGGCGGAGCCGGAGTCGGATCGGCGCCGAACGCAGCCGACGGCACGACCATCCCCTGCAGCAGCACCATCGAGATCCAGAGCAAGAAGAGACCCTCTATTCCACTTGCTCCGTTTATTCCATCCAGCCATCGCCGTTTCGCCATAGATCCTCCCTGTGATCTGAATTGTGACCCAGGCGCTACCCTGCCCTGAGCCACCGGCCCTGTCAACGTTTTTGACCGGTGGCAAACAGCAACACCCTCTCGTCCATGGCAGGGAAAGCTCGGTTTGACAAGGGGTGGAGCCTGTGGGATGCTGATTGCACTATGAGCTTTTCCCGTCGGACCATACTGAAAGCCGCGGGCCTCGGCGCTCTGGCCGGCCTCACCGGCTGCGATGCCATGGGCAGCATGTTCGGGCGCATGTTCGCCATGCCGCCGCGCGACACCCTCTACTTCACACCGAACGACAAGTTTTACGTCGTGAACTATGCAGACTCGGCCGTCAGCGTCTCGCGCGAGGTCAACATCGAACAGTGGCAGGTGCACGTGACCGGCACGGTCAAGAAGCCAATGAAGCTGGGCTGGCGCGACATTCTAAACCGCGATTCCTTCGACCAGGTCTCGACCCTCATGTGCATCGACACCCTCCCTGGCGGTGACAGTCTCGGCAATGCCCAGTGGCGCGGCATCTCGCTCAAGAAGCTGTTGCAGGAGGCGGGCGCAGACGAGGAAGTGGCGCGGGACGTGGTCTTCCGCGCCATCGACGGGTACCACGACAGCATTCCCTTCACCCGCGCCATGCAGGACGACGTGATGCTCGCCTATCTCATGAACGGCGAGAAACTCCCCAAGGCCCACGGGTTCCCGCTCCGGCTCATCGTGCCCGGCCTGTATGGCATCAAGAACGTGAAGTGGATCACGGAGATCGAAGTCTATCCGGGCGACTACAAGGGCTACTGGCAGCAAAAAGGCTGGACGGACGACGGCACGATCAAGATCTTCTCCCGCGTGGACAGCCCCGGCCACTACCAGGCGCTGCGCGGCCCGGAGCAGAAGTTCCGCGGCATCGCCTTCGGCGGGCCCAACAGCATCGCCAAGGTGGAGATCAGCTTCGACGCGGGCAAGAGCTGGAATATCACCGAGTTAGAAAAACCCATGTCCCCCTACTCCTGGGTCATCTGGAACTATGCCTGGCGGCCACCCAAGGCGGGCAAATTCCAGGTGGCCGTCCGCGCCACCGACACCAAGGGCCAGTTGCAGATCGAAGAGATCGTCCGCCCCCAGCCGGCCGGCGCGAGCGGGCTGCATACGATCATCACGGATGTAGAGCAAGTCTAACCTCCGCAGACCGACTACTGCCTTGCTTCTGATGAAAATTCTGGCTAGAATCTGGCCAGAATGCGTCACGAGATTCTCCTTTCGCCCGAGGCCGAGAAGAATTTCCAACGCCTACACGCCCATATCCGAGCAACAGTCCGAGATGCGCTGGAAACGCATCTCCGATTCGAACCGACGAAAGGCAGCAAAAGTCGGATCAAGCGACTCCGCGGCATGAAGCGGCCGCAGTACCGGCTTCGCGTCGACGAGGTGCGCGTCTATTACGACGTAACCGAGCTCACCGTTGAGGTATTGGCGATCGTCGCAAAATCCCAGGCTCAAGCGTGGCTGGAAGAAAAAGGGGAACAAGCATGAAAAAGATCGCGCTCTCCGAGGTCAAAGACGACCTCTCTAAATATCTTCGACTCGCCGCGAAGGAAGACGTGGTAATCACCCGTCACGGCAAACCGGCCGGGGTGCTCATCGGCTTCGAATCCGAAGACGACTGGTTCGACTTTCGGCTCGAGAACGATCCCAGGTTTCACGAACGCATTGCCAACGCTCGGGCGAGCTTGCGGACCGGTCGTGGAATTCGCTTGGAAGATGTGAAGGAATAGAGAAACTGAACTGACGAAGGGCGGCCATTCCGGGCTGCGCCTCGATGCAGCGATGTCTTCCCGCCTATTGAGTCAGTACCAACCTCGCAGCGCCTCTACGGATTAACAGAACGGCGCTGCTCCAACCGCACAATTACTTCCGCCGTTCAGCCCGCAGAGGCGCCTACCCGTCATGGCCATCCCTTCCAGCCCAGCTATGGAAAGGGAAAAGGCTAGCCAGAAAAGACTCCCGGTACCTTTTCTGACTCTGGACTCAGAATTGTCGAGCCTCAAGGCAGCTTATAATTGACAGTGCGGTGGCAGATGGCTACCCTCAGGTCCTCTATGGACACTGACCAACTCCGCAAGGTTCTTGAGGAAGCTCTGAGTGTAGCTCCATCACTTACAGAGCCACCGTATGTTCTTAACTTGCTACTGCAAGATGCCGATGGTGGAGCACCCAACGCCAACCCTAGCCTAGTATCCTTGCTTCACACAATTGCGAAGGAGCCAAACCTTTCAATTTTTAATGGAATGATGCAGGTTCAGCCGGGCGCGGCAACTCGCCTCGAATACACATTTGCGGCCGCCTGGCTTATTAGACGTGCACAGGCAGTAGGTATCGAGGAAACTCTCAAGAATCTTTTGACATATATCGAGACCCCTACCCTTCCATGCCACTTGACTTGGATCATATCCGGATTGAAGCCGCAGTCTACGTATGACATGGGACGGGGGATCTCTTTAATCCCTTGGGAAGCGCTAGAGAACTCCCAGCAGAAACAAATGGTGTGGGAGCAGTACATGATGGGGTTTAATTGGCCTACAGCTGCTCTCGTCAGAGAATTTGTTGCAAATAAAATGCATGTGCGCCCGGCTGACTCTGACAAACTCGGCGATCTTATAAAATCACCTGACGATACGGAACTTCACGACGCGTTTCAGTGTCTATGCCTAGTTGGACCGTATACGTCACAAGTCCTGGCATCATGGGTAGGATTTCCTGCTTGGGCGCCGACTCTAGGAAGCGGCTTATCCCTACCACAGCCTGAAGGACACTGCCCTGCACAATCGCTAGCACCAGACACTTGTCAACAAGGAATTGACCTCTTTGTTGCTTTCTGCTCGCGGCCTCCACAATTTCGAGCACTCCTCCGTCTTGCGATGCAGCGCCTAAACCGGGCAATGAGACGCACCTCGCCCGTCGATTCGGCCATTGACTTAGGAATTGCTTTGGAGGCGCTTTACTTAAATGACCTACCGGAAGAAAGGAACGAACTGACCTTCCGTCTGAAGGTGAGAGCGGCGCGCTTTTCAGGAAAGACTGGAGACGAGCAAAGGAAGATATTTTCTCTTGTCGGAGATCTATATGCTATGCGTTCGCGTGCCGTTCATACGGGTACTCTCGATGCGACAGTGAAAGACAAGCCAGTTAGGGATATTCTTTCCGATGGTTACTCTCTAGCTGCCAAGACAATGCGCCAGTTTATCACACAGGGGAAGCCTAGCTGGGATGCAGTTATGTTTGGCGGTTGATTGCGCATGGGCAAGCAGGCCGTCATTTCGTAGAATTTGAAGGGGGCCTGGGAAGGTTGCGCAGCGATCGACCGAGAGGCATCCAATCATGCGCCTGGGACCTGAACGAATAGGTACCAGGAACCATTTCTACTCCAGCTCTCCCAAGCAGGTTTATTCCACTGCTTTCTCCAGCAATTTCCCTACCGGCTCAAGTCTCGCCGCCAACTCAGCCGGCAGGCCATGGCGCTCTTGCAGCAGCTCCGGAGCATTGTAGGTGAGCCAGACCTTGCCTTCCTGATCCTCCCAGGCCAGGGCTTTCATGGGGAGGTCAATGGCGGCGGTCGGCCTGGCCACCATCAGGGCGGTTCCGCCTTTGGGATTCCCGAAGATGAGCAGCACTGTGGGTTTCATGTCGAGCCCCACGTTCTTCGCCTCTCCGCTATGGTCGATGCGGGCAAAGATTTTCATGCCCTTCTCCGTGACGGCTTTCTCGATCCGCTCGATGGTCTCCTGGACCGAGTACTTGCTGGGCTTGGTCACTAAATTTCCGCCTGCGTGAACCATTCCTACCGAGAAGGATGCGACAATCACACTCGCCCAGAGCAACCCGTTCAGGAGTTCATTGGTAAACCTCATGAGTGACTCCTTTGTGCCTTCATCAGGGATGACTCTCGCCCTTGGATGCCGCAGGCGATCGCAGGATCGCCAGGTAGGCCAGCAGATCATGAATCTCCTGGTCGCTCAAGTTGGCATCGGGAAGCATGCCGGTTCCAACATGACCCTCTCGAATGAGCCGAAACCGTTCCTTGTCGCCGGTCATTTTCAGGCCAAGCGGTTCGCGCAAATGGGGAGGTTTGGGGTCGAGATGCGCGACATAAGAGGCAGTGTCCTGCGCCAGTTGCGGAAGCTGGTCCGGATGGGCATCCAGCCCATGACAATAGAAACAGACCCCCTTGCCGTTGAAGAGGTTTCTGCCTCTGGCTGCATCCCCGACTGCACCGGCCGGACTACCCTGGGCAGCCGGTACTATGCCGATGGACCAGCCGGCTGCGACCATGAGCCACAGGAGCGCGAGACCACGCCTGAACCAGGCCTGTCGCTCCCGCTTGCATCCCCCTGATCGCATCAGCCCTTCCCCTTCCATGGCTTTATCCCTTTCAACAGACAGCGGCCGACCTGGTCAGTCGGTCGCGGTTACTCACGCTCGCAGGACTCGTCAGGCTCCAGGCTTAAAACCGTCGGTGACGCAATAGGTGGGTGACAGTTCCCCGCCGTGGCCTTCGGATTTGTGGGTCCAGTTGCGCAGGATGCCCTGCCGGTCGAAGGTCAGGACATATTCGTCGCACCAGGTCCCTGGCGCGCCCCAACTGTTTTGGTTGCTGGGGTCCTGCCACATGAACTGATAGACCAACACCGGCTCGCCGGTCGGCGTGGCGGCCGTGTACTTGGGCTGTCCGAGCTTTTTCCGGACTTCTTCCTGAGTGGCCCGATCCTGCGCCGATTCGAGATAGCGCGTTTCCTTCGGGATGAGCACCGAGCAGGAGGCCCCCAGTAGCATCAGACCCAGGCACATGGCCCCTATGAACGTCTTCATCCTCCACCTCCCTGCTGCGTCACTCGTTTTATCTGCTCAATCTCCCGACTCGTCAAGTCCCGCCATTGGCCGGGCTGGAGGTCGCCCAGGACAATCGGCCCGATCGCCACCCGCACGAGCCGCAACGTGGGATGGCCCACCGAAGCCGTCATGCGCCGCACCTGCCGGTTCAGCCCCTCGCGTAACGTGATCTCCACCCAGGCGGTCGGCACGGACTTGCGGAATCGGATCGGCACGGGCCGTTCCGGCAGCTCCGGCTCATCGGAAAGCAGGCGCGCCCCGGCCGGTCTGGTGCGCTTGCCGTTGAGCAGGACGCCCTGCCGCAACCTCTTCAGCGCTTCCTCGTCCGGCATGCGCTCCACCTGCGCCCAATAGACTTTCGGAAGCTTATGCCGCGGGTCCGTGATGTGATGAGCCAGCGTCCCGTCCGAGGTCAGCAACATGAGCCCTTCGCTGTCCAGGTCCAAGCGCCCGGCCGCATAGACGCCGGGGATCGTCACGAAGTCGGCCAGAGTCGGCCGGCCCTCCGGATCGGTAAAACAGGGCAGCACCCCATAAGGTTTGTTGAAGGCAATTGTGCGGGATGTCGGCTCCACCGTCACGTCGTGTCTTTCATTCCGCCGGCAAAGAAACAGGCTCGGAACCGTTTCTCACCGCAATCGCGCCCTACGCTCTTTTGATGAACCGGATCAACCAGAGCAGCACAATGGCCCCGACCACGGAGATCAGCAGCCGGCCCAGCAAGCCGTAGGCCCCCAGCCCGACCAGCCCGAAGAGAAAGCTGCCCAGCAGCGAACCGACGACGCCGACCACCAGATCACCCACCAGACCAAAACCGCTTCCCTTGGTGATCTGGCCGGCAATCCAGCCGGCCGCAATGCCCAGGAGCATGACCCACACCAAGTCAATCATCGCGATTCTCCTTTCTTGCGGACTGAACGAGCGGAGAACGAAAGACTGCGAGACAGGGATGGACCATGTTCGCCCTTAAGGTATGGGCCTCTTGCGGACGGTCCGCCGCAACGGACCGGTAGGTACGCAGCACGTCGCCGATGAATGCGTCCCGCTCTTGTCGGCATATTGGGCCGCGTTCTGCTCCGTCATGCCCGCCGTTCCCGACCGATTACCGTGACTCAGTTCTCCTCGTTGCGAACCCGTCGGTCACGCAATAGGTCGGCATCCGCTCGCCTCCGTGCTTCTCGGATTTGTGGGTCCAGTTGCGCAGGATGCCCTGTCGGTCGAAGGTGAGCACGTACTCGTCGCACCAGGAGCCGAACGACGACCAACTGTTTTGGCTGCCCGCCTCGGCATGCCGCACTTCGTAGACCCAGACGGGCTCCCCCGCCGGCGTGTCGGCCTTCAGACGCGGCGCGCCGAGTTCCCTTAAAACCTCATCCTGCGTCGCCCGTCCCTGAGCCGATTCCAGATACAGGGTTTCCTTCGCGACGAACAGCGCGCATCCCGCTCCCAGCAGGACCAGACCGACGAGCCCAACGCGCAGGCCGTGCGTCATCAGCCTTACCACGTGGACGGATACCCTCCGGGCACGCAATATTGGGGCATCCGTTCGCCGCCGTGAAACTCCGATTTGTGCGTCCAGCGTCGCAGCACATTCTGCCTGTCGAAGGTCAGGACATATTCGTCGCACCACATGCCGGTCCACGACCACCGGCTGCCCGGATCGTCCACCCGCACCTGGTAGACCAGCACCGGATCGCCGGCTTGATCGGCGATCGTCGCTTTCGGCTCCCCGAGCCGCTGCTTCACCTCGGTCAGCGTAGCCCGATCCTGCGCCGACCGGAGGTAGAGGGTTTCCTGGGGAACGAACAGCGTGCATCCGGTCGAGAACCCCACCAGCGCCAGCGCCAAGAGCATCGCTTTCATGATGCACCTCCCTGCAGGCTGGTTTGAGCCGCCACGTTCGATCGACTCGCGGCGGAGCGGTCGCTTGCCGCCGGTGATGCTCACATGAGGGGTCATCGGCAGGCTGCTCCATTCTACTCCCTATTTTCTCCGAGAAAAGCCTCCGTCTTCGTCGATACTGCCCTCGGTTCCCTGTCCGGACACGTTCGATCGGGCACGATGTCAGCAACCGCCCCGTCAGGCGTGCAACCGTCGGCCACGCATTTGAACCCGCCTCACGCACCTCCATCCAACACTTCCCGAACCCTTTTGGCCAACACTCTGGGGCTAAACGGTTTTTGCAAGAACGGCCACTGAAGAGCGCCGAGGCCGGCCTGTTCGGTACCGCCATTGGGGTGGCCGGACATGTAGAGAACTTTTATCCCCGGGTAAAGCGACAGCAAGCGCTCGGATAATTCCATCCCGCTCATCCCGGGCATGGCCATATCGGTCACAAGAAGATGCAGCGGTCCTGGGTGCTGTTGACTCATCCGGATGGCTTCATGACCAGAAGACGCGACGAGAACATGGTAGCCCTGCGCCTGAAGAACCTTTTGCAGAATCATCCGGACACCGTGTTCATCTTCCGCCAAGACGATGGTCTCCGATTGCCGGGCCGGAACGACCGGGGTCTCCGCGTCAATGATCGGGACGGCCGTTTCGACGACCTCATGGACCCTCGGAAGATAGATTCTAAAGATCGTCCCCCGTCCAACCTCGCTCTCCACTTCGATGCTGCCATGGCTCTGCTGCACGATGCCGTAGACGGTGGAGAGACCGAGCCCCGTCCCTTGTCCCTGCGGTTTCGTGGTGAAAAACGGCTCGAAGAGACGGGCCTTGGTCGCGTCATCCATCCCGGTCCCCGTATCGCCGACGGCGAGCATCACGAAAGAGCCGTGGCGCCCCGTCGCGTGCTTGCGCGCAGCCTGCTCGTCGAACTCGACATTGGCCGTTGCAAATGTGAGCCGCCCTCCGTGGGGCATCGCATCGCGCGCATTGATGACCAAATTGATGATGACTTGCTCGATTTGCCCGCGATCGGCCATGACTTTCCCCGCGGCTGGGTCGAGATTGGTCGCCAACTCGATGCGCTCCCCCAGGAGGCGCTGGAACACCCCGCCCATGTTGGTCACAAGCCCGTTGAGGTCCAAGACCTTCGGCTGATTCGCCTGCCGACGGCTGAAGGCCAGCAGTTGACTTGTCAAAGACGCTCCCCGGTTCCCCGCCTTTATGATTTCCTCCAGGTCCTCCCGAGCAGGATCCCGAGGGGACAGTTGAAGGAGCAGCACCTCGCTGAACCCGTTGATGATCTGCAAGAGGTTGTTAAACTCGTGCGCGATCCCGCCGGTCAGGTTTCCAATCGCTTCCATCTTCTGGGATCGGAACAATTGTTCCTGGCTCTGACGCAGGGCCTCCTCGGTCCGATTGCGCTGGTCGATCTCGCCCTGCAAGCGGGCGTTGGCCTGGGTCAGTTCAATCGTACGGGCCTCGACTTCCTCCTGAAGATGCGTCCGGTGCGCCTCCAGCTGCCGGTCGCGATGTTGAATCTGGTCCAGCATGGAGTTAAAGGCGTCCACCAAGGCGCCGACCTCATCTTGTGTCAGATGGCTGGCCCGAATCGAATAGTCGCGTTGTTCAGAAACCTCTTTGGCGACCTGAGCCAGGGCAAGCACGGGCGTCGAGACATACCGCTGGAGGCGCGAGGCCGCCACGAAGGCCGCCAGCAGCGCGAGGCCGGTCACGAGGGCGATGCCGGCCAGGGCCGTCCAGAGCTGATGGTAGAGGGTGCGGAGATCCGTGCGGACATAGACCGTCCCGATGCGGGCGCCATTGAGATACACGGGCTCCACCACCGCCAATAGATCGAAACCGAGCCGAGTTTCCGTGGAATCCGGCCGGGACGGCACCAGCGCCGGAGTCGCCTCGGATCCAAGATACGAGGCGAACAGCCGCCCGTCATGGTCGTAGAGCGCGGCGACCTGGATCTGCGGGGCCACGTTGAGGTGGCCGAGCACCTCGGTCGCCGCCTGTCGATCGTCGAAGGCCAGTGCGGCGGTGCTGTTCGCTGCGAGCACCTTCGCCTGGATGGTCATATCCTGGACCAGCGCGGCACGGCTCTCGTAAAAATCGGCCACGAGGATGAGCATCCCGGCCAGCAGCAACGCCCCCGTGCTGGCCCCCATGATGATCGCGATCAGCTTGCCTTGCAGCGATCTCACATTCAACGTACGCCTCATGTACGACCTCTTCCCTTCATCTTCCTCAGGAGACCGGCACGCCGCCCCCGACCGCCGGGCATGGCTCAATAATGCCAGGCCACGCGGACAAAAAAGCTGCGCGGGACCGCGCTGCTCTGGGTCAACGCACTTGCGCCCGTGGGCTGCCACTCGAAATGCGACTTATCGAACAGATTTTGCCCCACGAGTTCCGCGTCGATCTGTTGATTCACCCGCCAGGCCAGACGGGTATCCACGCGCGTGTAGCTGGGGACCATGTTGCTCATCAATCCGTCGGTGTAATAAATCCCCGTATCCCATTGCACGTCTTGAAGCACATCGTATTGGGAGCGGATGCGGAACTGCTGCTTGGGATTGAGCCCCGGATCAAGGTTCGCGTTGGCGGTATTCATCGCGCTGATCTCCATCCGGAGCCAGGAATAGTTGGCGCTCAATCGCCAGGCCTTGGTGGCCTGCCACGCCGAGGTCACTTCCACGCCGTAGGTATGGCCCGAACCTTGGTTCCGGTTCTGGAAGGGGTTCACCACGTGTGCCGGGCTCGGACTGGTTTCCAGGAAGGGCGCCCCGCTGGATACGCCGACCAACAGATTCCGGTAAACATTGTAAAAACTCGTCACGTCGAAGGTCAGCGCGGGCGTCACTTGCGTCCGATACCCAAGCTCATAGGCCACCATGTCTTCGGCGCTCGCATTGGGATTTCCGAACAAGGACGACATGGCCACGGAAGGGACGCCCGTTCTGGCAGACACGCCAGCGTTCAATCGCAGGGCGTCATCAGACCGGGTCGGAAGGCGCACGGCCCTGGAGACGGCCAGCCAGACCGTATGGTGCTCATGCGGAGTCCAGAGCAACCGGGCGTTGGGCTGGTATTCCATGCCGGTGAAGGTATTGTAGAGGGCCTTGGCCCCCGCGATCAGCCGCAGCTGTTGAGGAATCAACGTCATCTCGTCCTGGGCGAACAAACTGACCACCTGGAAGTCATAGCGGGGCGGTGAAAACGAGACCCGGAAATTATTGTCGACGTTGTCGTGAGAGATCTGATAGGACGCCCCCCAGACGATGTCGTGCCGGTCGACCGGCTGGAACCGGTGCTGGAGATCCAGGTCATAGGTGGTGCGATTCTCCCTGATGAACAGATTCTCCCGCTGGGTCCGGTCCACATAGGTCTGAATCTTCAGATCCGAGGTGCTGGAAAACTGTCTTGTCCAGCGGGCCAGGAGATTCCCGCCCCCGACCTGCGTGGAATTGGGGATGATGGGCAAAAAGGGTTGGGTCAGGGAGGCCCCCCTCATATCCTGCTGCTCACTGCCCGAATAGGCGTCCCCTTGGACGGTCAAGCTGTCCCGGCCGGTCAGCTTCAGGTCGGTCCGAAATCCTCCCCGCCCCTGGTCCCACTGATCGTACGCCGCCGTGCCATTCGGGTTCGCGAAGCTGTTGCGGCTGAAAAATTTGCCATAGACCCGGTATTCCCCCTGATCGCCGATCTTGCCGCCGTGCCGGGCACTGGTAAATCCCCGTTCAAGGTTGCCGGCGCCGGCTTCGACGAACGTCCCCTGGGTCGCACTGGCTTTTTTCGTGATGACATTGATGACGCCATTGACGGCATTTTGACCCCACAGGGTCCCCCCCGGTCCCCGGATCACCTCAATCCGATCCACGTCCTCCAGCAACACGTCCTGCACGTCCCAGAACACGCCTCCGAAGAGGGGGGTATAGACCGAGCGGCCGTCGATGAGCACCAGGAGTTTGTTGGCATAAGGAGAATTGAACCCGCGGATCGTAATCGCCCACTGGCTCGCATTGATCTGGGAGACCTCCACGCCGGGAGCCAGGCGCAACGCTTCGGGGATGCTGCGAAAACCGCCGCGCTTGATGTCCTCGCCGGTGATGACGAAGATGGCGGCGGCCGTCTCTTCCAGACGTTGCGCCTTCTTGCCGGCCGACGTCACCTCGATGTTCATGAGCTCTTCGAGACTGAGCGCAAGCGCGCCCTTGGCGAGTTGCTCCGCGTCAGGCGGCTCAGGTTCCACGGCCAGTCCGCGGCCGGCGGGCACAGCGGCCGCCCAGACCAATCCCAGCATGAGGACTTCCCCCCACCACTTCCTCCACCATTTGGTGCTGGTCACGGCTCCCCTCCTTCCGACTTCCCGTGGCTCACAATCATCGCCAAGCTCAGGAGCTTTGAGCTGATTCTTAACCCGGCTTTCCTCGCCGCTTCGGTATTGATTCCAAAGCGAACCCTCTTCTCGACAGGGACGAACTTCACGATCCCGCCGGCCCCGGCAAACCCTTCCATATCGCTGACCGTGAGCAGACGTCGGTGGGACAGGCTTGCCAAGATCGTCGCCAACCGGTCCCGCTCCGAAGCACTGATGAACAACACGTGGCAGTCTCCCGCATTCCGTACCTGGCGGATTCGACGCACTTGCAAGGGGTGACTCTGTGAGGTTTTTTGGGTCAGCGCGTCAAGGAATGGACCGAAGGGATCATCGCCCAACACGCACACCACGATCGGGTCGCTCGGATTGCCTAACGATTCCTGGGGCCACTCAACAAAGAGGGTAAATTGGTAGAGGTATGCGGATTTCACGGCGAATTCAGGCAGGGCCCCGATCTCAGCTTGGGCCACACCGGCCGATCCGGCCCAAACCCCCGGCCAGACGCATAGGACCATCGTCACGATGATCCCACGGACAAGATTGCGGAGCGACGCTATGCGAGCTGGGCGGGAGAAACTCACAAGGCCGGCCCCTTGCCAGTGTCTGTGGTGGAAAGCGAAGACATCTCGCCCGATCTGATTCGGTTCAAGCCGGAAATTGTATCAGGTCTTGCTGCAGGCTTCCCTATTTTTCTCCGAGAAAAGCCCCCTGTCTTTGTTTATACTGCCCGTAGGTCTTACTCCTGCGCATGGCGCCGGATATCATCAGCGAGGACATCCATGACTTGTTGCACCAGAAGGACAGCCACCCGCTCTCTGATCGCCTGGCCCCTGTTGACCGTCGCCCTGTTGATGCCGATGGGCGCACCGCTCCAGGCCCAATCGTCCGAGGACCATCTCAGACAGGCCGTCGAGCGGGCCAAACGGGCGACCGTCGGGATTTTGAACGCCACGCCGGACGCGCGCCAATCGGGCTACGACACCCAGCTGTCGTTCCGCGGCACCGGCGTCCATCTGCGCAACGGATACATCCTCACCGCCCGTCATGCGGTGGAGCGCCAGAGCGGAAGCAATGCCACCATCCCCGACACCATCTTGATTCTCACGCAACGGCTTGAGGAATTGCCCGCCAAACTCGTGGGCGACAATGCCTATCTGGACATCGTCCTGTACAAATTGCCCTATATGGTCGATTCGCTCGAAAGCGCGGACCTGTCGTTCAGCGTCCTGGACGCCACGACCGGCCAGCAGGTCTTCACCGTCGGCTATCCCCTGGGCTGGGGCCCCACGATCGCCTACGGCCGGGTCGGCAACCCCAACACGTTCCTGCAAACCGTGGACAGCAGACTCATCCAATCCGACGTCCCCGTCTGCAGCGGCAACTCGGGGGGCGGACTCTTCAATGCCGAGGGTGAACTGGTCGGCATCATGCATGCGATCATCAAGACCGACGAAGCGCAAGGCGGCCATGGGTGCAGCCGGCTGGCCTTTGCCGTCCCCGGTGGGCTGGCCAAGAAGATCGTCACTGCATTGCTGGAAAACAAACAACCGGGGTTTTCTCGGCTGGGCCTCCAGATGAAAGTCGTCAAGATCGACAACCGGTGGCGCGTCGCCGTCGGAGGCGTCTCCGAACCGGCCTCGTTGGGCGGCGCGCAAAAGGGCGATCTGTTGCTGGCCATTAACGACACAGAAATCACCGACGCGGCGCAACTGAAGAACTACCTGATGGAGCGGACGGTGCCGGGGCAGAAGATCACGCTGCGCGTCCTCCGCGGGGACAAGGAACTGGTGCTCACCATTACGCTGGGCGGGGCGTAACGACCGTGCCTCTCCCGACGCACAAGGGGCCGGCAGTGGGACGCAGCCTACTCACACGCCTGGCGGGAATGATGGGGTTGCTGTTGCTGGCCGGTACGGCCGAGGCGGGAAGCAGCCGGATCGCCTTGAGCGTCACGGGCGAGGCCTGCGCTCGTCAGCAGGCGGCGATCGAGACCGCCCTCAAGCAGTTGCCGGGGGTGCGAGCCGTGGATGTCCGCAGCGTCCCCGGCCACATCCTGGTCGACGTCGAGGAAGGCCGCGTCACGGCCGATCAAGCGGCCTCAACCGTGAACGGACTCACGGCCCAAGACGGCTCCTGCGCGGCCCAGGAAATGAAATTCTGCATCACTGCCGAGCTGCCTAAATAGGCGCGACGTCTTCGTCCGTCGGACGCTTGCGGGAGATTTGCGAGCACAGAATCAGGATGTCCGCCAGCTCCCGAGTGTGGGAGATCATCGGCGAGTGGTCTGATTCCAGCGTGAAGACGGCCTGAAACGAGAAGGGTTTCCGCATCTGCCGCTGGCGGGCCAGGGAGATGCTCCGGTCGCGCGTACATTCGATGAAAAACTTGGTGAGCCCTCCGAAGGCGCTTTCGTCATAGGTCACGGGCTCCGCAACGGGACGGAGCGGATCGGGACGGAGCTTGGCCTGCACCCATTTCACCGTCCCGGAATCACAGTCGCCATACAGCACCTCCGCCACCCCCTGCGACGAGATCTTCCGACTCAGGCCGTCCTTGGATGAGGTCACGAAGAGATCGGCCCGCGCATCCGCATCGCCGCGCGACAGGTCCTTCGACGACTGCCCGCTCTTGGGCACATAGGCGGTGAGATACACCAGACATTGCATGCGCGCGGGCAAGGCCGCCGCGACCGGCGTGATGACCATCCCCGCAAGACTGTGCCCCACCAGAATCACCGGGTCCTGGCAGGAGATGATGACCTGCTCGATGGCGTCGATGTAGGTCCTGAGGGTGATCTCGCCGAACGGCCGCTGATCCGTCCCATGACCCGGCAAGTCCGGGGCGATGACGGTATGGCCTTGGGCTTTGAGCAGCGGGGCCACCCGATCCCAGGCCCACCCACCGTGCCAGGCGCTGTGCAACAGAACAAACGTACTCACCGATGTCACCTGCCGATCTTCATGTGATTGTGACGGTTACAACCGATCGATACGAGCCAGCAATGCCGGCATGGCATCCCAAATATAATCGATGACCCACAGGGTATAGGCCCTCGCGGCCTCCTGGTTGTGCTCCCAATCCGGGACCGCCTCCCCCACATCGAGCACCGGCTCTTCCTTCTCATAGCACACCTGGTTGAACAGCGACGCCTCCCGGCCAAAGTTCCGGCGGATGAAGTCCCGATGATCGCATCCCATGGCCACGACCAGGCCGACGCCGGCGAGCAACTCGCCCGTCAGCTTCCGCTGCACGTGGCCGGAAGAATCGGCCCCCTTCTCCCGCAAACGGGCGGAAACCAACGGATGCACCGGCTGGGGCCTGGCTTCGATGCCGGCCGAGCCGACCAGGCAACCGGCCCCCGATTCCAGCCTGGCTCGCAAGGCTTGCTCGGCAACCAGACTCCGAAACACATTCCCCGTGCAGACAAAGAGAATGGACGACACGTGGTTCCGCATGCGCAACCGATGGTATCACAGCTGCACGCTTTGCCAAATCCCCCCGGCCGTTTCTTTGCGTTGTCTTTTCTTTGATTGTCCGCTTGCGGGACGGTACAATGGCGCCACCCGATGAATACCGCCGCAGAACAGACGCCACGCCTCGCGAAACAGCCGGGCAAGCTTTCCCCCGAAGCGGAAAAGCTGCAGACCCGCCTCTGCCGCCTGGTCGGCGAAGCCATTGCCGACTATCGGATGATCGAAGCAGGCGACAAGATCATGGTCTGCCTGTCCGGCGGGAAGGACAGTTACGGCCTTCTGGACATTCTGCGCGTCCTGCAGCGCCGCGCCCCGATCCGTTTCGACCTCATCGCCGTCAACCTGGACCAGAAGCAACCGGGCTTTCCCGCCCACGTGCTGCCGGACTACCTGACCGGCCTCGGCGTGCCGTTTCACATCGAGGAACGGGACACCTATTCCATCGTCAAACGGATGATTCCCGAAGGGCAGACGACCTGTTCCCTCTGTTCGCGGCTGCGGCGGGGCATTCTCTATCGCGTCGCCTCAGAACTGGGCGCGACCAAGATCGCGCTGGGACACCACCGGGACGATATTCTCGAGACCCTCTTCCTGAACATG
>SXGU01277831.1_pt1 | contig 16823 bp, 15 predicted proteins | sample 3174531 | NCBI WGS metagenome assembly SXGU01 (sample SAMN11356863, study PRJNA531348) | freshwater metagenome | isolation source: freshwater sample F1-140 | place: China: Fuxian Lake, Yuxi | collected 2017-12-25 | reverse complement strand
CTCAATAGTTCCAGCATGACCAAAAACTAAACCTGATGCAAAGTCAATTAATCTCTTACGCTCTGACTCTTCCATATCGCTAAGGTTCATGATTACCGGATTTCCTTCGCGGTAATACTCACCAATTGCTCGAGCCTCGCTATAAAACCTAGGGGTAATAGTCACGATGCGATCGATTGGAGCAGCATCTACGCTTTTTGCAGCGCTAGTCATGGATGGAGCAACAGTTAGTGATTTGTTCTCACGCTTAACTGGGGTAACTCTGTTTTTAGGTGTTGCAACTTCGCTAGTTCCATCATCTTCGGTTAGACCGAGATAGTTGGTCATTTTTCTCAATGCATTAGACATGGCAGAATTTTACTCGCCCACCCTTCTTGGGCCGAGGATTGAGCTGCCTAGCCTGATATGTGTCGCGCCGTATTCCATCGCAATCTGATAATCCCCACTCATTCCCGATGAGATATAGCCAGCACCTGGAGCGACTTTCAATAGTTCTTGACTCAAATTCATTAGGGTTTCAAAGCCTGGATGAGGATCTTTATTTAGAGGAGCAACCCCCATCACTCCAACAATTTCTACTCCAGCAAGCTTTAGCAGGCTCTCAGCAAAAGCTTTAAATTGTTCTGCTCTTATCCCGCTTCGATTACTTTCTTGGCTGGCTCTCTCTTCTGGATCTAAGTTAACCTGAATAAAGCAGCTCTGCTTCTTGCCCATCTCAAGGGCCAGCTCTGAGATTTTAGATGCATGGCGTAGCTCATCAAGTGAGTGGATATAGCTAGCAACTGAAACTATTGCTCTTAATTTATTGCTCTGAATAGTTCCTTGAAAGTGCCACTCAATATCCTTTGGCAGAGCCTCTGCCTTAGGGCTCAACTCATTTTCTCGATTCTCTCCAAACTGACGCTCGCCAAGCGAATGCAGAATCTCAAGATCGCTCATTGGAAAGTTCTTAGTAACAACTATTAGCTCAACTCCAGGTTTTAGTTCAGAACGGACTTTATCTAAAGCGCTATTTATCTCTATCTGCCTAGAGCTCATCTGATAATCACTCCTGCCTGCCTTCCAGTTCTGTTATCCCTACGAAAGGAGAAATACCCAGGACTATGTTTACTGCACTCACCACTTGAGCTCCAGGTGATTCCCCTGCTTTTAAGTATCGAAATTGCCCCGGCCTCTAGGTCAAGACATCTCTTAACCTCATCTGTTGCGCACTGCTCTATCTGGTCTACGACCTGGCGATATATTTCAAGACTTACCTGATAACAGTTGCCACAAATTGACGCCCCAAACAGCGCTCTTATCTGGCTTGAAGCAATTCCATAACTTTTAAATTTATCAAGCGTTGCCTCAAGTACCCCTGCGATAAGTCCTTTTCTGCCGATATGCACCGCAGCGATAGCAGAGGGCGATGAGAGAAGAAGTGGTATGCAATCTGCAGTCAAAACAGCAAGGGCGATGCCACTTCGTCTAGTAAATAAGGAATCGGCCTCAGGCTCATCTAGATAAGAAGAGCTTTCATCAATTTCAACAACTCTTGAACCATGAACCTGGTTCATAAAGAATAATTCGCTTCGCTGTATGCCAAACTCTTTAGCGAGCAGATCGCGATTTGATTCAACAGTTTTTGCATCATCACCAACATGGAGAGCTAGATTAAAGCTCTCAAATTCTCTCTTACTTAAGCCGCCATGGCGCGAGGTAAAGAGCGACCTCGACATTTAACTGCTTGCTACTTCATGAAATCAGGGATATCAATCTCATCTTCAGCCACTAACTCCTCAAAAGTTATCTTTCTTCTTGGGGCCACTGGTGTATCCATTGCAACAGCTATTGGATCATTTGCTGCAATTGGATCTGCTTGACCATTTAAGGCAGCAGTTGAGATCACTGGAACAGAGAGTCTCTTTGGCGCTCCACCATCAAATCCGGCAGCGATTACGGTGACTCTTACCTCATCACCTAGAGCGTCATCGATTACTGTTCCAAAGATAATATTGGCATCAGGGTGAGCACATTTAGCAACAAGCTCTGCTGCCTCGCTAATTTCAAATAAGCCTAAATCTGAGCCACCGGCAATTGAGAGAAGAACACCATGTGCTCCATCAATTGATGCCTCAAGGAGTGGAGATGAGATTGCAAGCTCAGCGGCTCTAGTAGCTCTTGCCTCACCTCTTGCAGATCCAATTCCCATAAGAGCAGAACCGGCGCCATCCATAACGCTCTTGACGTCAGCAAAATCAAGATTGATCAAGCCCGGAGTGGTAATTAAATCAGTAATGCCCTGAACGCCAGAGAGTAAAACTTGATCTGCTGTCTTAAAGGCCTCAGGTGCTGAGATTGAACGATCAGAGATTGAGAGAAGGCGATCATTTGGAATAACAATTAGCGTGTCAACTTCTTTTCTTAAGTTTTCAATTCCTTCATCGGCCTGCATCGAGCGGCGTTTGCCTTCAAAACTAAATGGTCGAGTAACCACGCCAACTGTTAGCGCTCCAGCATCCTTTGCAATCTTTGCAATTATTGGTGCGCCGCCAGTTCCAGTTCCGCCGCCCTCTCCTGCAGTAACAAAAACCATATCGGAGCCACGAAGTACTTCTTCAATCTCTTCAGTGTGATCAATTGCTGCTTGCTTACCAATTTCTGGCGCAGCACCTGCACCAAGGCCACGAGTTAATTTTCTTCCAATATCTAATTTCACATCAGCATCACTCATCAGAAGAGCTTGCGCATCAGTATTAATCGCAATGAACTCAACGCCTTTTAACCCCGCATCAATCATCCGATTAACTGCATTAACTCCGCCGCCACCAATTCCAACAACCTTGATGACTGCTAAATAATTCTGTGGTGTTGCCACTTTTTTCGCCTCTCTCCAAACCCTAATTCTCAACTTTAGACTTAGAGTTTCCATTTACTCTGCGCGCAAAAGTAGTTGCGCAGCGCTCCTCTGGCAAAGACCGACACGATTAGTTAAGGAAATACTTTTCTATCGCACCGTTGGTTTTAGTGGATCAATTAAATTGATTTTTCGAACTTTTTTATTCTCATCTTGCGCCAATAAGCGCTCCATTACTTCAACTTTTAGCCCAAGATCATTGACACTGCCCCAGGAGATTTCGATGTTGCGCCCTGAATAATTGGCAGAGGTGATGAAACTGGCGTTATCTCTTGCGTTAACTCGCGTTAATTCAAATCCTCTTGGGGCAAGCTCTTGGTTAAATAGCTCTATCAACTCCCGGGCCGCGGCCTTTAATTGGTTATCTGCCCCATCTGTTGACCCAGCGGGCAGAGTCAATTCGGGTATCTGCTGCCAACTCTTATCTCCTGAGCTGATGGCCTGATCAATAGCCTGCCTAGGAAGGTAAAAGTAATCAAGGTCTTCACCCATAAACCCAATACTGACGCTCTGAGGACTCGTAGTTGAGGTCAGGCGGGCGATAGGAGTTCTTGAAATTATGTTTATAAGTAATTTGCCATTAATTAAATTTCGGTTCAACTCAACATTTTCAACCCAAGCAAATTGGCGGAGTCGATTGGCTATTTCTCGACGATCAACCCTTGCAATCTGATCTCCCAGTTTGACTACGGCAGGAGGTTGGGAGAGTCGATTTTTGACTTCTCTTTCAATTGACTTATCTTTTATATCAATGCTGATTTCTTTCACCACAAATACTTGGCTAAATCCCAAAAGATATGCCAGCGCTCCAATGAGCAATATCGATATGGGAAGAATTGTACGGGGATGCAATCTCATGCAATTAGGATTCGATTGCCTCTAGAATCAACTTACCTAAAGAGCTCACATCTCCGGCTCCTAGGGTAAGGATTAAATCGCCGCTCTTGGCCATCTTTGCAACGGCTTCCACAACCTCTGGCATTGAAGGTTGATAGCTATGGTTGCTACTTGCCATCTCTTTTGAAATTAGTAGCGAACTAACTCCAGGGATCTCTTTTTCGCTTGCAGGATAGATCTCAAGCAGGTATGTGTAATCTGATGCAGAGAGTGCTTTAGCAAATTCGCTGGCAAATACCTGCGTCCTTGAGTAGCGGTGCGGCTGGAAAACTGTCAGTACTCGCCCACTTTGAGCATAAATCCTTGCGCTCTCAAGGGTTGCTCTGATTTCTGTTGGATGATGGCCGTAATCATCGATGACTGTGATCCCCTTAGAAATTCCTTTAATTTCAAAGCGCCTTCTAGCTCCGCTAAAGAGAGCTAACCCTTTGATTAGATCATTTGCATTTGCACCGAGTTCAAGGCCTGCCAGCAGGGCAGCGCAGGCGTTGAGCAGATTATGCCGGCCCGTAATGGCAAGTTCCATCTGCCCTAAGACTCTTCCTTTATAACTAACTCTTGCCTCCGCGCTCTTTGGTTGCAGATGAATTCGATCCAGACGTAGATCTGCATCGCTATCTGTTCCATAGGTAGAGATGGAAATTGATGAGCCCTTCTTTTTCATTCTCTCTATTAAACGAAGCACGCCAGGATCATCAATACATAGAACTAAAAAGCCATCTGGCCTGATAGTGGCAACAAAGTGATCAAAGATCTGGTCAATGTGAGCAAGAGTTGCAAAGTTATCTACATGATCTAACTCAATGTTGGTAATTATTGCTCCTAGCGGTTTATAGGCGGTAAAGGAGCCATCTGATTCATCGGCCTCAACGATGAAAGTATTGCCAGAGCCCTGATGAGCATTTGTTCCAGAGTTACTTACCGTTGCTCCAATTGCAAAAGATGGATCAAGGCCTGAATGCTGCAGAGCGACTGTCAACATTGATGTGGTGGTAGTTTTTCCATGAGTTCCAGCAACAGCTACAGAGCGAGTACCGATCATGAGCTGCGCCAGAGCGGCAGCTCGCTCCAAAATTGGAATGCCTCGATTCTGTGCTTCCTCAAGCTCGGGATTGTTTGCAGGAATGGCGCTTGATTTAATAACTAGATCTGCGCTTTTTATATTCGCTCTGCTATGCCCAATATGAATAGTGGCCCCAAGGCTTCGTAGGCCATTTAAGGTAGAGGAATCATGTAAATCAGAGCCCGATACCTCTGCTCCGCGCGAGGCCAAAATTCTTGCAATGCCACTCATTCCCGAGCCGCCTATGCCGACAAAATGGACTCGAGCCTTGCTCCAATCGCCTATCACCCGATTACTCATTTTGCCCTTTGCCCTATCAATAACTCTTGGGCAAGTTCTGCAATTCTCAACGCTGCCTTGGCGTTACTGCCGACTGATTTAGGCTGATACTTCACTGCGCTGCTTAACGCCACTGCGAGATTTTTATCAAGCCACTCTGCTGAAAAGTCGTCATTTGAAACCATCATTGCTGAACCTTGAGCCACTAGAGCAGCTGCATTATCAAACTGCTCCCCATTGCCATGAGGCAGAGGAATGAGTATTGAATATTTGCCAAGAGAGGATAGTTCAGAGCAGGTGACGGCCCCTGATCTTGTAATTAGTAAATCAGCGCTTCCATATATTGAGGCCATGTCATGGAAGTAAGGCTGAGGAAGATAATTACTTGAAGCCTTCGGCAACTCATTATTTATTCCTAGAGCATGAATAATCTGAACCTCTTGGTATTTATCTTGGTATCTCTTTAGAAAGTCTGCAATCACTGAATTGATATGACTTGAGCCAAGAGATCCGCCAAAGATAGCAACTACTGGGTGATTGGCATCAAATCCCCAACTCTGACAATTGAGTTGCTTGAAACTTGATTTGCTGGATAGCTCTGCAAGACTATTTAGCGATTGGCGAATTGGCATTCCAGTTAAAACAGAGCCAGGCCATTGTTTTGCAACTTTTTCGAAGTTCACTGCAGTTACTTTGGCTAGCCGCCTTCCAAGGCGATTAGCTAGCCCGGGCTTTGCATTTGCCTCATGGATCAAAATTGGAACCTTTCGGCTAAAAGCTGCAAGGTATGCTGGAGTTGATACATATCCACCAAAGCCAATTACTAAATCTGATCCCTTTATTATCGATCTCGCTCTAAAGATTGCACCTACTAAAAGAAAGGGAAAGAGGAAGATTTTTGGAGAAATCTTTCTTGGAAATGAAGCCTTTGGAATGTAATGAATTCGATAACCTCTCTTAGGAATCAAGAGTGATTCCAGACCACCTTTAACGCCTATGAATTCGCAAGATAGTTTTGAATCTTTTAGTAATAGCGCCTCGGCGACGGCTACGGCTGGCTCAATGTGTCCGGCCGTTCCCCCGCCTGCAAAGATCACGCGCTGCGCCATGGGCTTTATCCTCTCGCAGTTCTTGCCGCCTTACGTCGGCGAATCTCTGAGGCAATTTGAGGGTCGCGTCGCAAAACCCCGAGTACATAGCCAATTGCGATGAAGGTGGCAATGAGCGAGGAGCCGCCATAGGAAATCAGTGGCAGCGTTACTCCAACTACGGGAATGACGCTAATTACGGTTCCGATATTAAGAAGGACCTGAACTGAGATCCAACATCCAATACCCGCGCAGACATAACGATCAAAGGAGTTCTGGGCATTTATTGCAACTTTGAATATTCCTAGAATCAAAATTCCAAATAGACCAAGAGTTGCTAGCGTTCCAAGTAACCCGAGCTCTTCTCCAATGACAGCAAATATGAAGTCGGTATGCACTTCAGGAAGGCTTCCCCACTTCTGCTTACTACTTCCAAGACCTGTTCCAACTGCTCCTCCTGAAGCAAGTCCCATGATGCTATGGGCTTGCTGCCAACCAACGCCTTGATAATTCTCTTCTGCAAAGGGATCAAAGAAGGCTGAGAATCTATTCATACGATTAGCACTGGGCAGAATTGAGGCTGCAAACAACAACCCAGCCCCCACTGCTAATAAACCAAAGACTTTAAAGGCAAGTCCTGAAATGAAGAGAATTCCTGCGACGATTCCGGTGACAAGAACGGCAGTCCCTAAATCTCGACCCAAAAGAATCAAAGCCATAATTAGCATGAAGCCAGGAACAATTAAAGTAGCAGGATTACTTGCAATCCCTTCGCTTGCTTTTTGATCATGGGTACGAAGCCTTAAGGCGCACCAGAGGATTAAGCCTAATTTGGCAAACTCGCTTGGCTGCAAGGTAAAGCTTCCGATACCAATCCAGTTGGTATTACCACCAACAGTTTTGCCAATTCCACCAATCTGAGGAAGAACTAGAAGGGCGCAGGAAACAATTAGTGAGACTTGGGCTATCGGCTTCCACAGCTCATAGCGAAGTTTCATCGCTACCCATGCAAGCCCTGCTGCCAAGATAAGAAAAAGCGCTTGGCGAAGTACAAAGCTAAAAGAGTTGCCAGATTCTCGCAACGACTTTACTGATGAGGCGCTGAGCACCATAACCAATCCCAGCGAGGAGAGGGCAATAACTGAGCCTAAAATCAAGTAATAAGCAGAGGCGGGAGTTGCAAATAAAGGCTTTGATTTATTCATGAAATGCCTGCCTTGCTGCCAGAGTAAAACTCTCGCCACGATCGGCATAGTTCTTAAATTGATCCATCGATGCACATGCTGGAGCTAGTAGCACCACATCTCCGCTAACAGCGATCTCTTTCACAATACCCATAACGCTGCGCATTACATCGATTCCTTTCAAATTTAAATCAGTTGTATAGATAGCAAGATTCGGAGATTGCTTCAATAGCGCAGCTTCAATGATTGGGGCATCACTTCCAATTAATATCGCAGCCTTGATACGGCTCTTGCATCTTTGAGCCAGTTCATCCATAGCTGCTCCCTTGGCAAGACCCCCAGCTATCCAAATTGACTCCATTTGAGAATACAGCGCAGCAATGGCGGCATGGGGATTAGTTGCCTTTGAGTCATTAATGAAAGTTATTCCACCGCTTTTATGTACAACCTCTAATCGATGATGATCTAATTTGAAGTTTCGTAGCCCCTGGGCTATCGCATCTGGTTTTGCTCCTACGCTTCTGGCTAGCGCCGCAGCAGCCATCGCATTGGAAACGTTATGGCCAACAGAGGGGGTTACATCACTTAGCTCAAATAGTGCTTCAGCATCACCCTTGATAAAGGCGCGGTCGACAATGATATTTTCAACCAGCCCAATCTCGCCCTTACTCGGAACTTGAAGTGAAATCCAGGTAATTGGCTTTGAAAGATTTTTGCCGCTCTTTGCCAAATGCTGATCATCTTTATTGAGAATTACCAAATCTGCCAGTTCTGAGATCTTTAACTTAGCGGCCAAATAATTCTCAAAACTTTGATGCCAATCGATATGGTCTTCGGCAACGTTAAGAATCGCTGCCGATTCAAAGTGAGCAAGATTGCTCCACTCCAATTGAAATGATGAAAGTTCTAGTGCCAACATATCAACATTTGATTTAACTACCGCCTCAATTACAGTAAATCCCACATTCCCGCAGGCTTTTGCGTTAATTCCTGATTCAACGAGCATTGATTCCAACATTTGAATTGTTGTTGTCTTACCGTTGGTGCCAGTTAGCGCTATCCAGCGCTGTTTAGGACAAACCTGCTCCTTGACCTTCCAAGCCAGGTCAATCTCGCTAATTAATTCAATTCCTGCTCCTCTAACCAGCGAGATTAAAGGATGATCAACTCTCCAGCCTGGAGAGACAACTGCAAGGCTAACTCCAACCAGATCTTCACTTTCCAAGGTGTGCTTGATTCCATTTTCTTGAACCTTCTCATCAACGCAAATTACCGATGCGCCCTTTGACTCCAGAAATTCAAGAGTTGGCGCTCCAGTAACGCCCGCGCCAAAGAGAATGCACTTTGCACCTCTTAGGGAATCAATAAAGCTTTGATTCACGCAACTACCCATTGAGCATAGAAGAGTCCAAGGCCGGCAGCTACGCAAAGTCCAGCGATAATCCAGAAGCGAATAACGATTGTGACTTCGCCCCAACCAAGTAATTCAAAATGGTGTTGTAGCGGCGCCATTTTAAATACTCTCTTGCCACCGCTTAACTTGAAATAACTAGTTTGAATAATTACTGAGAGAGTAATAATGACAAATAATCCGCCAATTGGAATGAGAAGTAGTTCTGTTCTCAAGGTCATTGCAAGGCCCGCTAACGCTCCACCTAGAGCAAGCGAGCCGGTATCTCCCATAAAAATTCTTGCCGGAGATGCATTCCACCATAGAAAGCCTGCGCAAGAGCCAGCAAGAGCTGCGGCTAGTACTGCAAGATCTAGAGGATCGCGCACGTTGTAGCAATTTCCACTGCCCACTACCTCGCAGCGCTGCCCAAACTCCCAAACACCAATTAAAACAAAGGCGAGAAATGACATCACTGCCGCTCCTGTTGCCAAACCATCTAGGCCATCCGTTAGATTGACGCCATTACTTGCGCCAAGCACCATCAAAATGGCTAGAAGAATTAAGAGGACAATTCCAAGTTTTATCGAAGTGTCTTTCACCGTTGATAGGTATTGCGACATAGGAGTAAGCCCAAGATCATCTGGAAATCTGGTTGCTAGATATCCAAACGCTCCGGCAACCATGCCTTGCGTAAGAAGCTTCTCTCTTGCTTTAAGGCCAAGTGAGCGCTGCTTTACAACCTTTAGCCAATCATCAAGATAGCCAATTAAACCGAGGCTTACTATTAGACCAATTACCAATACTGCAGAAGTTGTTAAAGCTGCTCCCGTAAAAAGATGTGAAATCAAGTAACCAGCAATTGCAGCCAGAATCAGGATTACTCCACCCATGGTTGGTGTTCCACGCTTTGTGTGATGAGTCTTTGGACCATCATCTCTAATCTGTTGGCCATAGCCTTTGCGCGATAGGAACTTGATAAATACAGGCGTTAGAAGGAAGCTAAGCAGAAAGGCCGTAGCCCCAGAAATTAAAATACCTCTCATTTGCTCTCTCCCTCTTGCTCACTCATGGCCTTTGCTTTAATTGCGCTTGCTAATTCATCAAGTCCTTCAGCTCTTGATGCCTTAACAAGAATTACATCGCCTGGATTAAACTCTCTAAAGAGATCTAAAGATTCCTGCCAGGAAGAAAGATACCTTGTAGTTGTTAGTGAAGAATCAATTTTGCTCAAATAGGCCTTACTTTTAATTGCCACCAAATAATCAATTCCTAGATCCGCAACTCTCTTTCCGATTTCTTCATGCATTTGATCTGAATTATCTCCTAGCTCATGCATCTGACCTAGGAATGCCCAAGAGCGTCCACCTTTTTCTTGTGTCAGTAGAGCGAGCACATTAAGTGCTGCCTCCATACTTTCAGGATTTGCGTTATATGAATCGTTAATCAGGGTTAAGCCATTTGCCTCACTGAGCTCCATACGCCACTTACTAATCGATTGATGATTGGAGAGGGCTGTTGCAATTCGAGATACGCCGATATCTAATGCGTTAGCAATTGCTGCTGCAGCAAGGGCGTTGGAAATTTGATGTAAACCTAGAATCTGCAAGCCCACTGCCTGGCGCTCACTGCCAATGACTAAATCAAAGTGAGCAAATCCACCTCTAGCTTCAATATCTGCAGCGCGAACATCACATTTGGGGCTATCTCCGAAGGTAACTCTCTTTACCCCTTGAGCGCTCTTCATCTTTGGAGTGAAGGAGTCATAAGTTCCCAAAACAGCAACAGCGCCACTTTGTAGACCAGCAATTAACTCGCCCTTGGTTTTAGCAATCATTTCCTGAGAGCCGAATTGGCCAATGTGAGCATTGCCCACCTTTAACACAGCGCCAACATCAGGGCTTGCAATAGCGGTAAGGGAGGAAATGTCACCACTATTTCGAGCTCCCATTTCCAATATGCAGTATTTGCTCTCTTTGGTGCAGCGAAGAAGAGTTAACGGGACTCCAAGTTCATTATTGAAAGATCCAATAGAGGCAATGGTTTCTCCTTCAGCCTTAAGAATAGAAAGTAATAGGTCTTTAGTTGTTGTCTTACCTTGGCTTCCCGTTATTCCAATAACTTTTAGGTCTCTCATTTCTCGTCTTACATAGGCTGCTAATTTGGCTAAAGCTAGTAATACATCGCCTACCAAAATGTGGGCAGTTGGAACTGGGCGATTAACGATACTTAGCGATGCTCCCCTTGCGCTTGCATCAGATACAAACTCATGGCCATCGGCTTTCTCGCCCTTTAGTGCAAGGAAGATATCTCCTGAATTAATCTGCCTTGAATCGAATTGAAAGACTGTTGTATTTGTAATCTCAGCTTGGCCGTGGGCGCTGCCCTCCATAATCTGAGCCATCTGCTCTATCTTCATTTCAATCACAATTTGGCCTCGATGCACTTCTGTAAAACTTCTTGGTCACTAAAAGCAAGTTTGACGCCCTTTATTTCTTGACCGGTTTCGTGGCCCTTGCCCAGAATTACTAAAATATCTCCAGCCTCAGCCCTCTCCACTCCATATTTAATTGCTGATTGGCGATCACTGATTACAGCACTTGGAGCAGAGAGCTTTAGTGATCCGGTCATCTCCTTTAGGATTTGTTCTGGATCTTCATCTCTTGGATTATCGCTAGTAAATATGGCGATATCACTTCCAGAAAGTAGCGCTTTACCCATTAGAGGGCGCTTTGATTTATCGCGATTGCCGCCGCATCCAAGGATTGCAATCAACTTCGAGTTGGTACTTGCCCTAAGTGTTGCAAGAACTTTTTCAACTGCATCTGGAGTATGAGCGTAATCAACTAAAGCTAGAAAGTCTTGACCACAATCAACACTCTCGAGGCGACCTGGAGCAGCCTTAAGAGTTGCTAAAGAGTTTCCAATTACAAGTGGATCTACGCCACTTTCGAAAGCAATGGCCATAGCCAAAAGAGCGTTATCTAAGTTGTGCTCGCCAATCAGATTTAACTCACCAGAAATTAAGATGCCGCCGGATCCTCTAACTTCCACGCCATATCCCCGCGGAGTGACCTTAATATCCTGAAAGTACCAACTAGCTTTACTGCTCTTTCTAGAGATAGTTTTTAATGGCAGTGAAATCTCCGCTGCGAGGCGAAGCCCGTAGGGATCATCAAGATTGATGAATGAGGCCTGACTGTGCGTCGAGTCAAATAACTTCTTCTTGGCTTGGTAGTAATTTTCCATGTCTCCATGAAAATCTAGATGATCTTGGGTCAAATTGGTAAAAGCAGTAGCAGAGAAGTAAGCGCCAGCTACTCTATTAAGTGAAAGCGCGTGGCTACTTACTTCAATAGCAGCTGCGCGAATCTTTCTTTCTTGCATAATCGAGAGAATATTATGAAGTTGATCAGCTTCAGGAGTGGTGTGGCTGGCGTTAAATCGCTCCTCGCCTATTTCAATTCCAATCGTTCCAATGAGGCCAGCCTTCACCCCAGCAAACTCCCAAATCTGCTTTAGTAGATATGAGGTTGTAGTTTTACCGTTAGTACCGGTAATTCCTGCAAGAAATAAGGCTCTGCTTGGAGAGTTATGAAACCAATCAGCTAAATAACCAATTTTGCTTCTTGGGTTCTCTACGACAAGAATTGGAAAATTGCCAAGTGACTTGGAGGCAAGATCTAAGCCCTCAATATCGGTGAGTATGGCAATTGCGCCAGAGTTTTTGGCATCTAGGGCAAATCTTGCTCCATGATGTTTTTCCCCAGGTAGCGCTATGAATAATTCTCCTGCTGCTACTCTATTTGATGAACTAGAGAGACCAGTTACTTCAAAAGATTCAAATTCTTGATTAACTTTTGCGCCTAGAAATGATGCAACATCGCCGAGCTTTTTAACATTAGCTTCAAAGCGACGCATCTCAGCCATTTTCACTCGCTTTATCTCGCTTTGCCCCTGATGCTTGGGCGCCACCAGTCATCAATTCGATCTTTGTCCTTAATTCTTTTGCATTTAGAGCATAGGTAAGAGTTGCCGGCGCCGTTGGTCTAATTGCTTTATCTTTTAGCACAAAGCTCATAACTTTTTTAAATACCGGTCCACCTAGATAGCCACCCCAATGAAGTCCTTTTGGATCTTGAATGGTTACTGAAACTACATACTCGGGCTTATCAGCTGGGGCAAAACCGATAAAGGAGGCGGTGTATCCGCTATAGCAACCACACTTTGGGTTGTATCTCTGAGCGGTTCCAGTTTTTCCTGCCACTCGGTAGCCTTCAATTGCAGCTGAAGCAGCAGTTCCCCGATTAGTTGCAACGCTCTCCATCATTAGGCGCATCTTCTTTGCAGTATCGGGACTAATAACTCTCACTGACTTTTGTTGACTTGCTGGGGTGTAGCGCCCTGCTCCATCGCTAATTCCTGCTATGACCGTTGGTGTTACACGAAGGCCATCATTTGCAATAGTTGCAAACACCGATGTTGCTTGAAGAGCTGTGAGTGAGTAGCCCTGACCGAATGCCACCGTTGGCGCAGTTGTTCCTGACCAATCTTTAACATCCAGTAATTTTCCAGATTCCTCACCAGGAAGTCCTGAATTGGCTTTCTCAGCGATACCAAACTTCTTTAGATAAGAGTGAAGCGTGTCATTAGAGAGCATCTCCCCCACTTTTATGGCGCCAGTATTACTTGATACGGCAAGGGCGCCGGTTAGGGTTAATTTCTGCGTGGGATGTTTCTCATGATCGCTAAATGTTTTATTTGAGCGCTTCAATCTCCAAGGAATAGTCATAACCGTTTCAGGTGAAATCTTTCCCTCTTCAACTGCAGCAGCAATGGTCATTACTTTGCCGGTGGATCCCGGTTCATAGACTTCTTGAACTGAAGGGTTCTGCCAGCGATAAGGATCTACTCCCTTGGTATCTCCTGGAGTAAATGAGGGATAAGTAGCATGTGCTAGAACTTGGCCAGATTTTGGATCCATAACAACAACAGTTCCCGAGAGCGCCCGAGAGCTCTTTACTACCGTTCTAATTGCCTCTTGCGCTACCCATTGCACATCTCTATCAATCGTCAATCTGACGGTATTTCCACGTACTGCCTCTGCGGTTATCTTCTGCGTTCCAGGAATTATTGTTCCTGCTGCATTTGCATAGGTGTAGAGCCCATCAACTCCGCTTAGAGTGGAATTCATGCTGTATTCAAGACCTGCAGCGCCAACTCCAGCCCGATTGATAAAGCCTATTACTGCAGCAGCCAACTCACCTTCAGGGTATTCACGAATATAGATTCGCTCGGCAAAGAAGCCCATTAATCTCTTAGCAAGGCCATTTTCACTTTTAGCAACTTCTTCATTGTAGGTATCTACAGCTGCTTCAAGTTTTCTCCAAACTTCAGGTTTGACTGCTTGGCTAATGACTACATAACGCCTCTTGCCAATTAATTGATCTTTAAGCCAGCTTTGATCAACATCTAAAATTGGTGCTGCAAGTTCGGCTAGTTCCTTTGGATGATCCACGATTGCTTGATCAACCAGGATTCGATAGGCGGTAACACTTCTAGCAAACTCGGTGCCATTGATATCTGTGATCGCGCCCCTTGGAGCCATGATCACCGATTTCTTAGTTAGCTCATTTTGAGCTTTATTTGCAATGCCCGCCGCCCTAACTCCTTGGATATCAATTAATCGAACTGCAAAAGCTATGAGAATTACTAGCGAGATAGCGACAAGATAGCTAATCCTCTTTTCAACTAACTTATGGTGGCTCATGGTTTAGCTTTAGCCGCCTTTTCTACCTCAAGTGGAATTGGCTCTGAAATATCAAGAAATGTTGGTGAACTACTTGGAATCATTCCAAGTGAAATTGCTCGCTCTGCCAGAGACTCTGAAGTTGAAAGTAGGGCCACCTGCCTAAGCGCCTCTTCCCGCTCTTCATTAATCATGATTGCTTCGATCTTGAGCTCTCTAACTTTTACCGCATCATTTCCTAGAAGAATATTTATGCCCAAAAGTCCAAGTAGGCCAAGGGCTAATGTGGCACCAACTATTGAATAAAAGAGGCGATCAGTTGCTTGTTGACCTGGAGTTGGGCGAAGCTCTGGGACAAGTTTAAGGATTACCTTTGATGACTTCTGAATTGCAAATTTCTTGGAGCGCTCAAATGCTGGACTAAGAACAGAGAGAGCCATTAGGCAGCCACCCGCTCAATCGCTCTAAGTCTTACCGACTTCGCCCGAGAGTTATCTAAAATCTCAGCATCACTGGCCTTCTGACTTCCGTTAAATACCAGAGAGAACTTTGCAGAAAGAGCTTTAATCTCGACTGGAAGACCGAGTGGGGTCTTTGATTCAGTTGCTTGCGTGAAGAAGTTTTTAACAATCTTGTCTTCCAGCGATTGGAATGACATCACAACCATGCGGCCACCAACATTTAAGCGCTTAAGGCAGGCAGGGATTGCTCGCTCCAAGATCGCTAGCTCTTGATTAACCTCGATGCGAAGTGCTTGGAAAGTCCGCTTAGCAGGATTTCCCCCAAGTCGTCTTGCCGGAGCTGGGATAGATCGCTTAATCAAATCTGCAAGATCACTTGTGCTTTTTATCAAACCACTTGCTCTTGCCTCAATGATGTTATCGACAATTCTTTGAGCAAATTTCTCTTCGCCATAGCTGCGAATAATGCGAATCAACTCGCCTCTGGAGTAGCTATCGATAATCTCTTGAGCGGTGATCCCACTGCTTTGATCCATACGCATATCAAGTGGAGCGCTCTGAGCGTAGGAGAAGCCACGCTCAGATTGATCCAACTGCATCGAGGAGGTGCCTAAATCAAAGAGAATGCCATCAACCGATGAAATCCCAAGAGAATCAAGGAGTTTTGGGGTCTGGTCATAAACAGCATGAAAAATTGTGATGCGATCTAAATGAGAAGATAGACGTTGACTGGCTTTATCAATTGCGCTCTTATCTCTATCGATGCCAATTATCTTTAACTTTGGAAACTTCTCTAGTAGCGCTAGCGAGTGACCGCCTAGACCTAAGGTGGCATCGACTAAAACTGGCTTCTCTTTATTTTCTAGTGAGGTTGATAAGACAGTGATGCAGCGATTAAGCAGAACTGATGTGTGTTCTAGCTTCATCCCTACACTCCTTCTTCTTCGTAGTTTTTTTCTGCTTGAGTTTTCTTCTTACTCTCTACTCTGGTCACCGCCGGCCGACGGATTGCGGGGGATAAACGGCACCGGGGAAGGGGCGCCGTTTATTTGAAGGTCGGCGGTGGCCAGAGGAGAGAGGAGATTTTTCTTTTTTTGCCCCTTGTTAAAAGAGGCCTGGAAATACCTCCTCAGAAACATCAGCAAAGCCTTTTTCGCGATCTTTTAGATAGCTCTTCCAAGCTTTGGAATCCCAAATTTCAACTCGAGTATTTGCGCCAATTACCACGCAATCTTTTTCTAAATCTGCATACTCTCTTAAGCCGGCAGGAATCATTACGCGACCTTGCTTATCTGGAATTTCATCATGTGCACCGGCAAACATCACGCGCATGTAATCGCGAGCTGCTTTTGCAGTAAGTGGCGCTTGTTTTAGCTGCTCAGTAATTCGTGCAAATTCAGCAGATGGAAAAACAAATAAACAACGCTCTTGTCCTTTAGTAATTACTAAACCTGATGCCAACTCATCACGGAATTTGGCGGGAAGAATCAAGCGCCCTTTTTCATCTAAGCGAGGTTCGTGGGTGCCAAGAAACACTTCAAAGACCTCCCCTACTTGCTTATTGCGCAGAACCCCCGTTCTGCTTAATTCCCCACTTTACTCCCTTTTCCTCCATTTTCAACCACCTATCTCCACCCGCGAGCAGGCCCGAAAAAGCTCTCCTCCGCTCTCCGGTTTTGGGCATAAAAAAACCCGCCAGAGGCGGGCGGTTGTGCTGATCTAACTAACTATTCACCACGATTACGACGATCCCATCTCTGCTCGAAGCCTTGGCTCCACTTGCCTGGCCCTTTCTTAGGCCCTCTGCTCTGGGCTT
>SXGU01192503.1_pt1 | contig 16840 bp, 17 predicted proteins | sample 3174531 | NCBI WGS metagenome assembly SXGU01 (sample SAMN11356863, study PRJNA531348) | freshwater metagenome | isolation source: freshwater sample F1-140 | place: China: Fuxian Lake, Yuxi | collected 2017-12-25 | reverse complement strand
GACAGAACGACATCAAACACGCGAGTCATGTTGCGCCATTTTTTGTAGTTGCTCGTCCATGCTTAATTGAGGATGCCAGCCGAGCATCTGCCGAGCTTTCGAATCATCGACCACCAAGGATCCAAAGAGACGGTCGGCAATCGAATCTTTCCCCATCCACCGGGCTGCCACACGCATCAAACCCTCCGGGACTCGAAACAGGCGACTATTGTGCCTGTATGCCTTTGCGATCTTGCGTAAAAGTTCAGCAGTCGAAATATCTTCACCATCGGACACCAGAAAGACTTGACCTTTGGCATTTGGGGACTCGTCGATATCTGCACAGAGTGCGGTAAATTTCACTAAATTATCCAATCCAATCATCGATCGCCGGTTGTGAATTGCCCCTAGCGGTAGGGGAATCCCAATCTGTACCAACTTGATTAAGGACGAGAAATTTCCCTTAACGCCGGAGCCATAGACAAGCGGGGGGCGGATGATGACCACCTCCAGCCCTGTTCTTTGGGCGATTTCTAGAAGCCCCTGCTCGGCCTCCCACTTGGAAATCGCATAGGGATCTTTAGGGTCAACTGGATCAGCGGGACTGAAACTGCACCCTGGAGCAGTTTCTTCGCCGTTCACTTTGATCGTGCTCATAAAGACGAATCGACGTACCCCAGCTTCAACGGCGCGTTTTGCGAGCTCAATAGTAGTATCGACATTACTCGCACGGAATGCTTGCAGGGGATCTCGTTCTAGATCCCGCATGACGTGGGCACGCGCAGCCAAATGTATTACGCTGCCACAGTCCTTTAGCGCTGCTTTCCAAGATTCTGCACTATGAACGATTACTTCGTCGGCAATGCTACTCGGTCGGCGAACTACAGGGACCACTTCATGCCCTAACGCAACCAGATGAGGGCACAAGGCGCTACCTACGAAGCCGTTTGCACCGGTAACGAGCACCCTCATCTGTGTAAAAACTCTAGTATTTTTGCCGGGTATTTCGATAGTATCTTCACGATATTGGTCTGCAAGCCATTCTCACGGCAGGCTCGCAGCACCTCGCGATTGAGACGCAGCTTTGCGCCAAATCCGCCGGTACTGGCCCCCCCGGTCTGCATATTCACTAGAACCTCTGGCAGGTGGCGATAGCGAACTTCGTGGCCATGGAAGGCGCGCACGATGAACTCATAGTCGCCAGCGATGCGATAATCCGTCTTGAAGCGCCCAACACGGCGCACCACCGCGCGGCTCAGAAACAACGCCGGATGGGCTGGCATCCAGCCCCAGGCCAATCGGCCCGGCGTAAAATGACTGGAGCGGTAGCGGCGTACCATGAGCTGTGGGTTCGCTTGATGAAAAAACCCCACATCACCCATTAGCGCATCAAGTTGGTGCTCATGCATCAGCGTCGCGACTCGTGACAACACAGAATTTGAAGCGTACTGATCGTCGGCGTTCAGAAAACAGACGATGTCGCCGCTGGCCCGATCCAGACCCTTGTTCATCGCATCGTAAATGCCTTCATCCGGCTCGCTAAGCACGAACGCCAAGCGTGATCGAAACTGCTCAATGATCTTTGCCGTTTCGTCCTTGGAAGCCCCATCGATGACGATATGCTCCACGCGCGGCCAATCCTGATCCGCCACGGACTGCAACGCACGCGCGAGTGTCGCAGCGCTGTTGTAGCAAACCGTGATGATGGAGATGAGGGGTTGGTCTTGCAAGATTCGATAGAGCAGTATGAGGCGCGTGCAGTGGTTTGGTGGAAGGCGGGATTTCTTTAGTTCGCCGTTTTGTCACCCTTCACTGAAAAATATCCCGCCCCTTCAAAAATCTCTTCGGATTGCAGTGTTCCAAACTCTTGGGCAAGGGATTTCAGTTTGCCAATCTCTTCTTCGTTCAGGTGGCTGAAGACATACCATTGCAAGCCCGCAGAGGGTTGCTCTGCTAAAATTTGTTTGCGCAAGCTATCCGCGCTCATATACGCGTCCGGGACGAACTTGATCGCGGCGCATTGGCTGGACAGCACACTTGTTTTCGCGGTGCTGTCATTGATCTGCGCATAGTAACGGAAGGCGTGCGACATGGCAGGGTTGACGAAGACCGTAACGGGCTTCTTTTCTTTGCACTGATCGACAATGGCCTTGCCGGCCGGCGTGGACGCCGCAAAAGCAGCCCACACACGATCGCTCTGCTCGAGTGGAGGGCCAAGGCCTGTATAGTCGGCCCGGCTTGTTTTTGCCACGCCGGTCACCATTGCCGCTATGAGCAGTGCGGCCATCAGCCACTGGGCCCGGGTGGTAAGGGCAATCGACAACAGGATCACCCACCACGCGGCAATGATTGCGAACAGGAACAGATTCGGGCGAATCTCGCCGATCGGCCACAAACCCACGCGATTCAGCGCGAGTACGGTGAGAGTGAGCACCAGGCCGTAGATGAGCAGGCCCCGTACCGGCTGCACTGCAAGCAAGCGGCGCTTCCCGCATGCATAAAGGGCGCCGATCAGTCCCAAGGCACTCAGTACAAACATTCCGCGGCCTGCACCAACTGTGGAGAATGCAGCTTTCCACATTCCCAGCAATTGCTTGCCGGCGAAGTTCAGATAGCCCTCTCGCGTCGCATCGTGGAAATTGTCTGCCCAATAGCTGATCAGTCCCTTGTCCGAACCATACGACCAGACCAGGAAATACAGACCGATCACGGCGCAGCCAACGATGAAAAAGCTTGCAAAAAGCGGCTTCAGCTTGTCCCGTTCTTGAGTCAAAACCTTGTCCGCCAGCGACAGCGCCATCGCGGGCAAAACGAATACGATATTCGCTGTGCAAAAGGCGGCGACAAGTAGTGCCAGAGTAAACATCACCCATTGCCGCTGCCGGCTCGGCCTGGGCGTGACGAGATCAAGCCACAACGCCATACAGGCGAGGTGAATCATTACCTCGAACATGTAGGGTTTGAACTCGTTGGAGTACTGGATAAATTTCTCATTGGCGGCAAACAGCGCGGTGGCGGCAGTCGCCCAGCCGAGACCGGCGCCGGCTTTTCTGGCAATGGAAAAGGCAAGCGCGACGCTGATCAGTCCGGGCAGAAACGAAGATAGGCGAAGACACCATGGCGAGGTATCTATCCATCCGAGTAAACTGTTAAACGCGAGATACAAAGGCGCCGTGATCGCCGTATAGAGATCAGGCGCACTCCAATAGCGGGAGATCGATCCTTTTTCAAGGATGAGGTTGACCCGCCAAAGTTCATCAACCCACAATGCGCGTCCATCAAATCCAGGCAGCCTTAGCGCCACGCTGACGGCAACCAACAGAAGCAAGAGCCCGGTCGCGCGCCATGCTTCCTTCACTTCAAACCTCATCAGCGCTGCTCCGTCGTGTATCCCTGCTCCACCTCGAATACGGGAATCGACAAATACCGCAAGCGACGCACCTCTTGCCGGGATAGTGTCACCGCCTCCAGCAGTACTCCACTGAGAAGGCTCAGGGCGGCGCAGATTCCCATGCCACTAATCAGGATCAAGGTCGGGAAACGTGGGACCAGCCCAGTATGGAGGTAGTCCGCAAGGATGGGGCTGAACAGGAGCGCCGCCAGCAGGCTGAACGCGGCGGCGATCAGGCCAAAGAATTCAAACGGACGTTCATTTTTCATGAGCCTGATGATGGTCCTGAGAATGCGAAATCCGTCACGCCAGGTATTGAGCTTGCTGGTCGTTCCTTCTACCCGGTCGCTATACAAGGTATCGACCTCGGCAACTGCCATCCCCATTTGCAAGGCATGCACCGTCAACTCGGTTTCAATTTCGAATCCACGAGACTGCCCAGGAAAAGACTTCACATATCGACGTGAGAACAACTTGTATCCGGATAGCATGTCCGAGAACTGACGCTTAAATAGCGTGCCGACGAGTCCGGTCAGGACGGCATTGCCAAAGCGGTGCCCCGGCCGGTAATTCTTCTTGGCGGTTTCCATCCTTCTGCCATTGACCATGTCATACGGTCCGGCAAGCAGCTTGTCCACCAATTGCGGCGCCTGGGAACTGTCGTAGGTGCCATCGCCATCGGCCATAACAAAGACGTCAGCATCGATGTCCGCAAACATGCGGCAGACCACGTTTCCCTTTCCTTGCCTGGTCTCAGTACGGACGTGAGCGCCGGCGGCACGAGCCTGTTCGATCGTGTCATCAGAGGAGTTGTTGTCATAGACGTAGATACTTGCCGTTGGCAAGGCGCGTCGGAATCCTTGGACCACCGAGGCAATGGCCGCCCCTTCGTTGTAACAAGGGAGCAGCACTGCGATTTTTGGCTTAGTCGACATGGATGAGATGGGTACCGTGATTTTTTGCTCGGTAGTCATGGCTTCTCGCATACAACGAGCAAGTTCTTCCCACCGACTTGGCTGAACAGCTTGTCCAGGGTCCGGCTGATCGGAAACACCAGGCGGTCATAAGTTGCCAATGCGGCTGTGTTGATACTACCGTTCGAATTGCCTGCCAATTTGTAGACCAGGGTAGCGGGCACACCCAAGGAATCCACATATTCCCGCGTATTCACCACGAAGCCGGCTCTGGCGACCTTCTCGGTCAGTTCCTTCATGTGGTAACGCCGGACGTGTCCTACCGCGGTGTCCATGCTGGAATAAAGCCATTGCAAAGCGGGTACATATACCAACAGGCGGCCACCAGGCTTCAGTATCGTGAAAATATCTTTCAATATTTCGCGATCATTCTGAATGTGCTCCAGCACGTTCACGCTATAAACGTAGTCCACGCTTCCAGGGCTGAAATGCGCAATGCTTTCTGCTGTTTCGTAGCCGGCGTCTTTCAACATCCCGATTTGTACCAAGTCCGGCTCTACACAGATCAGTCGATTCGCCCATGGGCGGACTCCTTCGGCCAATGCGCCCAGCCCGGCGCCGAAATCAACCACGGTATGGGCTCCTTCACCGAAACGATGGATAAGCCGTCCGAGAAAGTGGTTGTAGTTGCGCGCGTGCTGCATCGCCAACAGATTTTCGTGACCTGTATAGACAATCCTGGATTCAGATCCCATCTAGTCCCTTTTTCTTCTCTTAAATACGTACCGATACGATAGTATGAAATTTACCGTCAGCCCCGCGATCGCGCCCAAGCCAAGCAACAGTACAGGCCGTGCCGCCAGTGAGGGAAAAATGGCCAGGCAACTCGCAAAGACAGCTAAATTGGTCAGTGCCCCCAAGCCCTGAGTGGCGAAATAGCGTCTCACTTCCAACCACACGCCTTCGTGCGAACGGAAATTGTACTGACGGTTCAGCCACCAGGTTAAAAGCACTGCACATGGGAAGGAGAACAGGCGTGTTCCGGTGGCAGAAAAGCCGAATTTCGAGGTCGCCAGGGTAATAATCACCGCCTCGACGCCAAAACCCAAGCCCCCGATCGCGACAAAAGTGGTGAGTCGTTTCCACACTTGCAGGGTCATGACACGCATGCCGGCGGATGCAGGAATTCGAATTCAGCCCTCGTATCGGCGCGCTTTACTGCTTCTAAGGGGAGTTTCAAGATTGTCCCGATCGTAAACGATACAAGACGTCGTGATGCGAGAGCACGTCTATCACTTCATAACGAGCGCCAAGCGCCTTTTCAATGTCGTCCCGATATCTGGCCTCGACCAGAATATAGGCGGGAGCATGGCGCTCAAAGTCGAGACCCTCGAGGACTCGCGACTCCATTCCCTCAACATCAAGTGACAACAGGTCGACCTTGCTTATGCCACACTGATCCAGCACGCTGCTCAGGGTGGCGTAGGGCACGTCCACTTCGTAAGTATTGAGCTTCTGGGTCTCGCATCCGGCGAGGATGTGAGCATCTTCCTCGCCGGCGGACTTCATCTCGCCTTTGACGACAGACATCAGGCCCGCATACCGCAAGCGAGCGGTGCCCGGGACTTGTTCTGGGGCGCCCAAGGCTGCCCAGACAACCTTCGCCCGTGGACGGTGGCGGCGGCATTGCTCATAGAGCGCAGGAATGGCTTCCACCAAAACTCCGCGCCAGCCTCTTTCCATTTCAAAGTAAAGCGAATTGCTTTGCCGAATTCCGTCGTTGGCACCTGCTTCGATAAAAGTTCCGCCATCGAAGTCCAGATACCGGGATAGCTTTTTATCCAAGTCATTCAGCGCGAAATTAGTTACAGACCGTTGCAGGAATATGGTTCGCCAACAATAGTGGTTGTAAGGTCCTGGCCCCCAAAACTCGCGCTTCTCGAAGCCGAGTTTCTCGGCCGTCTCCTCGATGTAGGCGTAGCTGTCGCGCTCAGCATTATCCAGAATGACATAGCCGCCGATTTTCACCTTGGTCATCGCATGCAAGAAGCAGGATGGCCGTGCCCGTCCGTCAATCAGGACGACGTCAAAGTATTCATCAGGATAGGCATCGATAGCCTCGACATACCGATGAAAAGTCTGTCCCGCAAATTTTTCGTCAGCCGATGTGTAAGCCAGCGGGTCCGCAGGCGAGCCATCTGCGGGCGGGTTGTGGGGTTCAGCTTCAGCCAGAATTCCGGTCCATTGGGTCCCGAACTGCCGCTGCAAATCCTGCATGGCAATTTTTGTCGTCTCGAACCAGGTTTTGTCATGTTCGACGCTGACCAACTCCTTCACCCGTTTGCCGAAGAACATGGAGGAGCCACCCGCGCCATACTCAAAGACGCGCGAATCCTTTCCAATGACATCTTGCAGGAAACGAATTGCGGGGAAGGTTAGGGTCGGCAGTTCATCCTTCAAAGGGCATTGCGACCTGATACTTCGAAACCAAGGTAAGCAATAGTGTGCAGCATCGATGAAATCAAAATATTTTCGATGCTGCAGTATCACCGGCGATACCATCTTCAAATATTTTAAAACCAAGAACAATTCATACCTCTATGCATTTCTTCAAAGGGCGCTAGGAGCCCCTTTTGAATGTCCTGCTAAGGATTGACTAGTGGATTTTCGGGGATGGAAGACCATGAAAAGTCCACGAGTTGACGGGACTGACCTTCTGGTGGGAGCTTGCCCGTTCCATAGTAGTCGCCTTCCTCGCATTGAATTCGGAAGCCATCCTGAACCCAGTCAGCGATAACGCCCCCAACAGTGAGAAAAAAGTTCAGCGTGTACAAACCTTTACGCACGTTCCACTTGGGAACAACGCATTTCAAGATCGCCTGTCCAGTTTTCATGTCAGGGGTGAAACCGACTACATGGGTCCAGAGGTGCACGACTCCCTCGCCCAGCAGGGTGTTAACAGTGATGGCGAGCGCAAGGTTGCGTACATCTGGTTCCTTGCTTTTAATGCGCACGTTAAAGACAACTGTGGAACCGGCTCGCAGGATACCCTGTTCATTGTCATTTGCATCCGAAATCCAGACATCCGAAACCATCGCTCGTCCGTCACCCGCTCTCGCGACATTTTGCAGATTCGCGCCAAGCTGGTTATTCAGCCCCGAGTAATAGTGGCTGATGCCCTCGGCCGTCTTGCCCTGAAACTCGACCTTTCCATGGTTCAGCACCAACACTTTGCTGCACAGGCTTTCGATGGCAGCCATGTTGTGGCTGACAAAAATGATGGTTCGACCGGATGAGCCGATGTTCTCCATCTTGCCCATGCATTTCTTCTGAAAGGCGACATCGCCCACGGCCAGGACTTCGTCCACAAGCAGGATTTCAGATTCCAAGTGCGCGGCGACGGCAAATGCGAGTCGCACATACATGCCCGAGGAATATCGTTTAACCGGGGTATCTACGAATTCATCTACCTCTGCAAAGGCGACGATTTCGTCAAACCGTTTGCTGACCTCGCTGCGCGACATACCTAACAAGGCGCCATTGAGGTAAATATTTTCTCGCCCGGTCAATTCTGGATGAAAGCCAGTACCAACCTCCAGCAGGCTGGCCACACGTCCTTTCAACCCTATGGTGCCGGTGGTCGGAGCAGTGATGCGCGACAGGACTTTCAGAAGAGTCGACTTCCCGGCTCCGTTGCCGCCAATCAGCCCTAAGACTTCGCCGCGGCCCAGTTCGAAACTGATGTCTTGAAGCGCCTTGAACCGATCGCCATGCTTACTAGCACTTTTCTTCCAGTGCGTTTCCACAGGGACGTTGGGATCAGGGCGGCCTTTAATTCTGGCCCACCAGCTTTGCAAGTCCCGGTACAGGGTTCCGTGGTTGATCACGCCCAGACGGTACTCTTTCGAGATGTGTTCTGCCTTAATAACAATATCCGACATCTTTACACCGTATCCATTGCACTGGACTCGGAACGAGTAAACAAGACCAAGCCAGTACAGATCAGAGCCAAGGCAGCCAAGCCATTGGATACCCACAGTTCAAGCGGCACGCTGGGCGCGCCAAACATCACATGGCGCATATTCTCCAGCGGAGCTGACATGGGATTGAAATAGAAGACGTAACGATATTGCAGTGGAATCTGTTGTAGTGAATAGATCACGGGTGATGCATACATCCACAGCTGGACCGCAAAACCGGTTGCAAAAACCAGGTCGCGAAACCGTACTGTCAATGCAGAGACGATCAGACCGACACCGACGCCCAGTGCGGCAACGTACAGAACGAGCAGCGGCAGGGCGAGGAAGGACCAGCCCGGCAAGACAACTCCACCTCCCAATACAATAAAGCCGATCGTTACAGCCAGAAGCAGGGTGAACTGGACGCAGAAGGCGACCAGACCGCTGATGGCTACCGAGATCGGGACAACCAGCCTTGGGAAATAGACTTTGCTGAACAGATTGGCGTTCTTGGAAAACACCTCTGAATTGCCAGTCAGGCAGGACGAAAAATAAGTCCAGAGAACGATGCCTGACATGTAGAACAAAAACGGCGGTATGCCGTTCGTAGACAAATTCGCGATCTTTCCAAACACGACGTAATAGGTGGCCGCTGTAACCGTCGGTTGGATCAGGTACCACAGAGGCCCCAAAATTGTCTGCTTGTAGAGCGTTACAAAATCGCGCAGGACAAAAACCATGACCAGATCGCGATAGCGCCAGACACTCTTCAAGTCCACATGAGCCAGCTTGCGACGCGGCTTGATGAGGACATCCCACTCATCAGGCTCTGTGTTATTCCTTGCATTCATAGTTTCTATCAAATACCAAAAGTGCAGTTCCCCCAGCCTTCAGGCAGGCGGGGAACGCCCGGAAGAATCTCTGAGACGATCTTCGACAGTCTGCTATTGAATTCACATTGCCCCCACATGGCGGCTCGTTTCCGGCCTTTTACAGCCAATCGATCATAAAGGGCATCGTCCTTCCAAAGACTTTCCATCGCATGCCTTATCTGATCCGCGGAGGCAGGATCGAAATACAGTGCAGCGTCTCCGCATTGCTCTCTCATGCCGTATATGTCAGAGACCATCACCGGGCAAGCACAAGCCATTGCTTCCAGGGGCGGAATATTGGTTGGTCCAAAAAAGGTGGGCATGATAAGACCGCGGGCGCGACGGTAGATGCCCGCAAGGTCCGCATTGGGCACATAGCCCAGAAAATGTACGACCTTCTCCAAACCGAGTTCTTGCACCTTCGCTTTCACCTTGGGGAAATCGTGCTTTTCCCCTCCGGAAAGGACGAGCGCCATATCGGGACAGTTTTGCCTCGCCCCCGCAAACGCCTCAAGCAAGCGAAGATGATTTTTGTGTGGCCAGAACTGCGCCGGGTAATAAAAATATTTTTCTGGAAACGGGTAATGCTGCTCAAAGTCCGCCCGTTCGCTGCCAGACAAGATATGGCTGGGCGCGATATAGGGGAGAACAAAGATTCGGCTCCCCGGCGTTCCATAACTCTCACACACTTGCTGGCGACCGGTTTCAGAGTCAACCAGGATGGCTGAGGCCTTGGCGAGGTTGCGAAATCGGTGTTCGCGAACGACATAGCGCAACCAGGAACCTGCTTCGGGGAAGCGTCGCTCATAGCGGTGCATCAGATCGTGGATGGTGGAGATCTTCTTGCCTTCCACCTGCCAGCTCAGGGCGTCCTGCGCAGGAAATACCCACAGGTCGCATTGCAATGCCGCCATTTCGGCGGTGAGCGGGTTGATGGACGCCGACAAAGCAAGCGTCATCTTCGGCGGGAGATGCGCCGCCATCAAATAGCTGGCAATGCGCTCACCCAGTTTCCAATTCTTTAGTTGGACATGGGGTGCGGTCGAGCGCTTCAATATCGGGTGCCAGCTTGCGTCCCCGTAGGCCACCACCAGCCCGTATCCCTCACTCTGAAGTTCGGTGAGTGCCTCCAGTATGCACTGCGCATACTGGAACATACCTCCCGCACTGGGAAGAACGCCCAAATACAACCCAATGGTCCTTCGCTTCGAAATCTGCGGCGATATCAGGGGTCCGGCTTCTGCTTCAGAGTTCAAGCCTTGTCCTTACGTGCAACGACGCAGACCCCCCAAGTGCCCGTATCCGGCTGTGCCCCGGTCATCCACTCCTCTGCCTTCACCATGGATAGTCCGGCGCCATTGAGGAGCCTCTCGATTTCATCGAGAAACAGAAAGCGCATGGAATGGGTCTCTTCGACTTTTTCCGTTCTGGCGCTGGCCCGTTCCGTCGAAAAGATCGTGTAGTTGACGTCGACCACATTTCGCCGATCATGTAGCTCGGGTTCGGCGATTCGGAGAATGGAAACGCGTTCATTCTCCCAGCGCTTAACGCGCAATCCAGGGCGTTGCCAGAGAACAGCCGGGCCATACCAGAAATCGAAGATGAACAGGCCGTCATCGTTGAGATGCATGGCCGCCGTGGCCATCATCGCTTCCAGGTCGGCTGTCGTGGTCTGGTAACTCAGCACATGAAAGAGCGAAAGCACGGCATCGAAGCGGCGACCGGCGCGGTAAGTACGCGCGTCTCCGGATTCGAAATGCAGACCGCTATTGGCTTTGGCGCGCTCCAGGGCTGTCGTCAGCATGGTTTCCGACAACTCGACGCCATGCACTTCTAAGCCGGCCTTTGCGAGCAGATCGGCGTGGATGCCGGTGCCGGAACCCAGTTCCAATACGCTGGCCACCTGTCCCTGCGCATATTGATTGATCAGGCTGCGCACATAGGCGACTTCGCCTGCGTAGTCCTTGTCCTGGTAAAGGAGATCGTAGTACTGCGAATAGAGGCCGAAATTCCCGCTCACCGGATCACCTCGCGTACGATCTGCGCCACCTCGCGAATTTGCGCTTCTTTCAATGCCATGCCACTGGGGATGTAGAAGCCGCGCCGCGCAATGCGTTCCGCAACCGGGCATTGGGCGTCTTTGAAAAGGCCCATTTTTTGGAACACCGGCTGTTCATGCATAGGCCAAAAAAATGGCCTCGTTCCGACTCCATGTTTGGCGAGTCTTTTCATGGCCTCGCGGGCATCGAAATCAAAGTCGTCACTCAACACCAGGCCATAGACCCAGTAAATGTTTTCCGCATAGCTGGTCCGCTCCTTGGGCAATTGCACGCCCGGCATGCCCTGCAGCAGCTCGTTGTACAGGCGGCCCATTGCGCGTTTGCGCTGAACGAATTCCGGCAAGCGTTCCAGTTGCGCGACGCCGAGTGCTGCCTGCATATTGGTCATGCGCATATTCCAGCCTAGCTTCTCGTGAACAAAGCGCCGCTCTGCAACGAAATGGAGATTGCGCAATCCACGGCATTCCGCAGCCAATTCGTCCGAATCGGAGACAATCATGCCGCCTTCGCCTGTAGTCACGTGTTTGTTGGGATAGAAGCTGAATATGCTCAGGTCACCGAAACTTCCGCATGGCTTGCCCTCATAAGTCTGCCCATGCATTTCGGCGGCATCTTCGATGATCTTGAGTTGATGGCGAGCCGCTATTTCAAGGATGGGTGCCATATCGCAGGGCAGGCCAAAGATGTGGACAACCATGATGGCTTTGGTGCGCGGCGTGATCGCAGCTTCGATCAGGGCGGTATCCATATTCCATGTCACGGGATCGGCGTCGATCGCGACCGGCACGCAACCAGCCCGCACAATCGCGGTGGCGCAGGAAATGATGGTGAACGATGGCATCAGTACTTCTGCGCCGGGCTCCAGTCCAAGCGCAGCCATGCCGGCGTCCAGGGCCATCGAACCATTCGCTACCGCAATGGCATGTTTGCGTCCGACGCAGGCCGCGAACTCAGTCTCGAAGCGGCTGACAAAAGGGCCCTCGGAAGAAATCCAACCCGTATCCAGGCATTCCAAAAGATATTTACGCTCATTACCATCCAACAAGGGCTCATTTACTGGAATCATTTTTCGCTCTAAAGATTAATTTTTGGTCGGGAGCCGACGAAAACCGCGTCTTGTCGCCTTCGCCGGCATAGGGCCCCTGTTTGACTTCAATGATTTCGGCTTCTTCCAAGATCTCAAAGCCATGTCCACCGAATGCAAGAAGGACGACGTCTCCGCTGCGCAGAATGGAGCTTTCGTAATACTCCTGTTCATCGCTGTAAAAATCGACGCGCACCCGGCCTGATTTGATTAACAGGACTTCTTTCGTGTACATGACTTCGCGCTTCACCGAATTGTGCACATGAGGTTGAATGAGGTATCCAGTCGGACGCTTCATGTACGCCAACTGCTGTGAAAAATCGTCAGGCGTGAAAAATTCAATGCCATCGCGCTCAAATTCTGCTCGGAGTATGAGGGCCTGGAGCTTTCCATCCCTGACAATTTGTTCAATCATCTTCGTTCCTTTGTTCACTTATTCCGATTCGCCCCTCAACCGCCCAGGGTAGAGAAGAGCTTGCTTAGTCGTCTCATGACAAATGACTTGGCGCGGCCGAAAGAGGTGGTCCATCTCTTTTTTCGCATGTCTCGAAAAAACTCCACGATTCGCGCGCGCATGATTGGAGATTCTTCGATCGCGACTCTGGTAAGCGGACCCGACATTGAACCGAGCTGGGTCGCGTAATGATCCACTGCGCTGCAATGTGTGCCGCTGTCGTCGAAGCCGAAATTCACCACCAGGCTTTGGCGAGGATAAAGTGTCAGCATATCGAGCAGATAAGCGCTTGCATGCCAGCGAATTGCCCATGAATTGTTCTTGCCATTTATCTGGTTGCGCAGCATCTCTATAAATGAAGAGTTGCCGTCGTAATCAAAGCGGTATCCTAGATTTCGCTGCTCCAATTCGCTCAGGAGTTTTTTTCCATCTTCTTCGAAGTGCTTCCAGGCTCTGGCCCAGGTCGACCAACCCCAGCAATCCGCGCCTCTCAGGAAATAGCTTTGCGGGGCGCCTTTGTTGTCTATCGGGTAGGAATAGCCATGGATGCTTGCGACGCGATCATCATCAGCGTACAACGCCAACCCTTGGTTCATGAACTGCAAAAAGTCAGGAGATGTAAGCAAATCATCTTCCAGCACAATCACTCGTCCATATTCAGCGCAGAGGTGGCTCACGCCCTCGATAATGGAGTTAGCCAGTCCCAGATTGTGTTCGCGCTCGATCACTGTCACCGAGAGAAAACCCGTAATGGACTTCGCTATTTCACGTACCTGGCGAACTTGTTCGGCTTCGCCAGGGTGGCGAGCTCCGTCACAGAAGACGAACACCGGTGTTTCTTCGGCCAGGGAATTCGACTTGAGCGCAGAAATGGTATGCGCCAGGTGCTTCGGACGGTTGAAGGCAAACAATGCGAGTGGAGCAGACGGTATATTCACTCCCAGCACTCCCGCCTTTGAGCAAACTGTTCCAGTTTGCGGAGCAGTTCCTGTTCGGCGAAAGACCGCTCAAGCTCTACTGCTTTTAATTGCTGGTGGCCCCGCTCCACGAGTCCGCCTGCGAGCATGGGATCCCGAATCTTTTCCATAGAATCAGCCCATGCTTGTGCATCGTCTGCGTTTGCCAGTAGCGCTGCATCGCCGATCTGCTCGGACAAATGTGCTGAATAGACCAGAGGCCGGCCAAGAGCCCAGGCTTCGAGCGGCGGGATATTGGTCGGTCCGAAGTAGCTCGACATCACCACGGCCAGTGCGCCTTCGTACAAAGCACGGACATGCTCCGCGGGAACAAAGCCAAGAAAGCGCACGCGATCTGCTACGCCCAGACGCTCTGCTTGACGCTTGATCCAGCCTAAATTGCCCTGATCTCCGCCCGAGAACACTACGCGCAGATCAGCCTGCGGGCCCATTCTCTTCATCAAAATGGCGAGTGCCTCCAGGATGCGGATATGGTTCTTGTGCGGCCAGAACTGCGCCGGGTAAAAATAATAGCCAAACGTGAGCTCGTGCGAGTTGAGCACCTCGTCGCGAGCAATTGAATGCTCCTCGGTCAAAAACGGCGATGGCTCGAAAGGCATCGCCACCATGCGTTCATAGTCCACGCCATAGCGCGTAACGATCTTTTCAACTAGCTGTCTGGAAGCGACCGTAATCGCGAAGGCGCGTGGCAGGCAGGTGGCGAAATGCTGATCCCGTTCAGCAAACTGACCATTTGCGCCGACCTCCGGAAACTCAAGATTATCCCGATGGCACAGGTCCAGCACCGTCGTGATGTAGTTAAGTTTGCGGAAGTAGTTTGGTGTCGAGGAGTGCGTAACGAAGTAAGCCAAATCTACGCCATTGGCCAAGAGCGCCTGTTCAATTCGTCGCGCAGCTTTACCCTGATCGCCCTGGTTCAGTCCAATACGGCGGCTGACGCCTCGAATCACCCTGTCCATCAGCACTGCATCACTGGCCAAAATTGCGGCATCGATTTTGAGCCGCTGCAAATGTTCAAGGTTGGCGTGTATGGTCGTGTACACCACCACGGTATGGCGTTCGCCAACGAGACGCCGCAACTGAAGAATCGCATTGAGCGCTTGATTGAAGCCACCACCGACGTGTATCGGATTTTCGAGCAGCACACCAATCTTCACGAACGGCTCTCCGCGCGCTCAAGATGCACAATTAAACTATCTCCAAATCCCGTCATATCAACCAGCCGGTTCGCGGTTGCAATCAGCGGCGTCAGGAGGCGCCGCGTCCTATGCATGAATGCTGTGCGCAGACGCTTGCTGAAGGAAACCGGACCGTAAACCTGAATTGCGCTTGCCGACCACGCAGGCGAAGCCTGACCTTCTTCTGGAGCCGCTTTCAGGGCGCGAAGCTGAAGTACGGTCCAAAGGTTGGGGGTGACTGATCGGATCTCTGTCACGCGGTAGCCGCAACGTGCGGCCAGAATCCCGATGGAGCGCCGGTTGAAAAAATGCTGATGGTAAGGCACATGCCAATTGATCCAGTGTGTCCCGCACAGCAGCCGCGCCAGTGAATTTCCGTTTGGGAAAGACAGTACCAGACGGCCGTTTTTCGCCAGACGATCATAAACTGTGCTCAACAGCGCCTCAGGGTCGGGCACATGCTCAATCACTTGATTCAGCGTGATCAAGTCAAATGCCACATCGGGAAACGGCTGATCGTAAATATTTCCGATGTGGACATTCAGTTTGTAGTGGGTGGCGATCTCTTTGACATTGGGGTCAGCCTCGACTCCATAGGCTGTCACACCGAGATTGCGCAGTTCAAGAAGAGAGATACAAGACCCGCTGCCGATATCGAGCACGCGCTGGCCAGGGCGCGCAAGGTAGTGACCTTGATTATTGGTGCCAGCCAGCCAGCGCTTTAACGGCGCACCAGGCTGATTAACGAGACTCGCCTCCCGCTGAATTGCAACGTAGTCCACTTCGCGCCGCGGGTAGTAGGTGCTGTACAGAGAAGGAAGATCACCTTCTTCCAGAGGCGGTGTCGTTTGCATTTGCCCGCAATTGATACAACGCATGACACTGAAGATGCCTGGACACCCGTATCGATCATCCCAAATGCGATCAATATGAATTTCGGTGCTCCCACCACAACAGATGCATTTATTGGCGAGTCTGGTCATAACCCCTTCCCCCACGGCGCAGGAAAGCTACTGCATAAGCGTTTAAGCGAAAACAAGGTAACCCTTAGAGGGCCAGTCAGGCGCTGCAACGGACTACCTACCATGGAGTAAAAAAGCGTGCGCCGGATGATGTTGCTTGGGGAGCGTTCACTGAATAAGCGTTCCCACCAGGATAATTTAGCGTTCACCCCATAAACAGGGGGCGAAAAGGTGATGGCTTCAGCGCTCACAAGCAGCCGTGCCCCGTGACGGGCGAACCGCATGCTTATCTCGTAATCGGAGAGATAGTGGGGCAATAGCGCTGGACGCATTGTGCCAAACTGCTTGAACCACGGGACAGGATAAAGCGTGCCGCGTCCTGACAGCGCATCTGCCGAGTAGGTCTTGCGCGGCTGGATGCGCTCCAGCTGGTCCAATTCGTTAAATATGTCCCACACGGCGAGTCGGTTGATATTGATCCGCGGGCCAATGCTTACCAGAGGGGGGCAGCACTTCTCCTCATGGACGACGCTGCCTACAATGGCATCGGCATTTTCACGGCTAATCTCGCACAGCTTGGCGATGTAATTTGACTCAAACCATGTATCGTTATTGACGAACAATACGTAGTCTTCGTCGGTCGCCTTATTCAGTACAAACTGAAGACCAAGTTCAATAGACCCGCCCCACCAGAGCTGGCCGTTGCCTGCTAGACGAATTATGTCTTGCTGGTCCTTCAGCCAATCGGCGGTTCCGTCGGAGGAACCGTCGTCAATGACAATGACTGAAAGAGTTTGCAGGCAGACTTGTGCCCGAAGCGCCTCCACAACCCGTTGGGTGTGATGAAGGCGATTGAATACCGGGATAAGGACGAAGATTGTCATTCTCTGTGTGACATGACTTGATAGCCATGCTGCTTGACGATTTCGTCCCTCTCAGCCGCGCGCAAGTCTTCGCGCACCATTTCTTTGACGAGCTCCTGGAAGCTAGTGCGAGGCATCCACCCAAGT
>SXGU01274696.1_pt1 | contig 16841 bp, 6 predicted proteins | sample 3174531 | NCBI WGS metagenome assembly SXGU01 (sample SAMN11356863, study PRJNA531348) | freshwater metagenome | isolation source: freshwater sample F1-140 | place: China: Fuxian Lake, Yuxi | collected 2017-12-25 | reverse complement strand
GCCATCCGACCCCATTCTCGAAGATCCTGTGCTCCTTCAAGGCCCCTTCCGCTACGTCATGCGCGGCGGCAACTGGCAGGAGGGCTCCGTCTACGCGCGCTCCTCCGCCCGCGCCGCCGAACTCCCCACCTCCAAGCAATATCTCTACGGCCTTCGTGCGGCACGGGTGCTCACCCCCACCCTCAGGTAAGTGAACTCCGAGCGCGCGGTCATGGAGCGTGCGCGCGGCCGAGCCAGCCAAGGCCAAGGGAGCACAGTGGATGGAACCATCCGCCAAAACGGCCACAAGTAGAAGTTCATAACCTGATGTTCCACAAAGTACTTACCGTAGTTGTTTATTGCAGATTCCCTGCCCCGTGTTGCACAAATCTCCGCCGCCGCTTCGGACACATTCGCAACAGAGTTGGATCGCGCAGGCGATATCTGCTTGACGCCCAAACCGCGTTCGGGCAAGCTCGCGCGCCGTTCGAGAAGCACGAAGCCGATGTCTCGCTGCAAGCAGGTGGGGGTTGGGAGCTGCAGGGGCGAAACAGTGGTCAAGTCGGGAGACGGAAGTGAATGCGTAGATCTGGCGAATATGCAAACGAGCGCAATAAGGCCCATGAGGCTGAGCCTCCCAGCATGCCCGGAGCGCGGCCATTGGGTGCTCCGAGACGGCAGCACCAGCTACGCCCTGAGCCATGGTTCGCGAGGTTCGTGACTCAAGCAGCAGGATCGTGCGCAGCCTTTCTCTACATCGTGGTCCTAGCGGGACTTGGGTCCCTTGGGCACGCTCAGGCCACAGGCTCACCGCTGCCGAATCGCACGCTGCACTATGTCGTCATCGATCACTCGGGGTCGATGAGTGATCCTGCCAGCTACACGGATAAGAGTCTGGATGGTGGCAAGGATGAATCCCTTTGGGACTGTCTGCTCTTTGAACGGGACAACGACGGAACGATCAACCGCGGCGCGGACGGGAAAGGTGATCGGGACAGAGGCTGGCTGGATGAATGCCTCAGCCAGAAGAATGTGCCGACAGATGGCTCGGCAGATGTGTACATTCATCTATTCAACGACTATCCAACCGGAGCGCAGCCGCCCCGCGCGGGCAAACCAGCCAGCCCATCGCTGCTAAAAGACCTGGGGAATTGGGGGGCTGATTCCATGCGTGACGTGGCGACCTACCTAGAACCTAGGACTCCAGATGGGAGTACCGCGCTTTGGGGCGCTCTCGAGGTGGCACTGAACCATGTTCGGCGTGTTGTGGGGAACTACAATCGGGTGACCATCTACCTATTCACTGATGGCAAGGACAACCACAGCGCCTCGGGAAAAAATGACAAGGTGCTCGGCCTATGGCGGGACCTGGCCAGGAAAAACGACCACGTCTGGCTACTGGAACTACCAATTGGGTCAGTAAAGAATGATCCTCCTATCAAGCCCGAAATAGCCTATCCGGGTAGCAGCATAGAGAACGTGGATCCACTCAACAGACACGTGCGCGTCGAGCGTCCGGAAACTGCGAAAACAGTCCGGGTAAGGGTTGACCTCGACCCCACTTCGCAAACGGACCTCAAGTGTCTAGACACCACACAATCCATCAGGCTGCGCGTCGAGCTCGATGGCGATGGCCTCACAGCTCTGGAGCGTGTGAAGAATGATGAGCAGCCGACTGCTGAGCTATCCTTCACGAGCGAGGGCGGCAGCAAGATAGTGGTTGCGCCCGCGTCGCTGAAGCTCCGGGCAGGCCTGCACGAGCTTTCGCTGAGTGCTGTAGATCCCCTCCTCGCGAAAAACGGGGTCAAAGGCGTGCTGCATTGCACAATTAGACCATGGCTTCGATCCGGAAAGGTACAAGGCGAGGGTGGTATTCAAGTCAACGCACCAGTGGAGCCACTGAAATGGGAGCTCTCATTTCCCGCCAAACCCAATGAGGTCGGCGGTAGCACTGACCACGACAAACGCGGACCGATCCTCGAAAACGTGCGCCCTTTGGTGGCAGCGCGCTGGCCAGCAGGGAAATCAATGCAGTTCGGCATTGATTTCGACTGCCCGGTGGATGTTGCGTTGAAATGGGACTTTGGAGATGGCACCGCTATTGGCACTACGAAGAGCGGTGAACATGTGTGGACCAAGCCGGGGCACTACGACGTCAGAGTGGAGTGTGTGCCCACGGCAGGGGGGGCGATGGCACAAAGCAAGACCGTCAAGCTTGAGGTATTCGAAGTAAACTTCGCAATAACACGGCCCGGGGCCGCAGTTCGAGTAGGTGACGCTGTTTCGTTTTCAGCAGCCCTGATTGAGCGTGCCGCGCCTGGGAATAACGTGACAATTCAGAGCGCCACATGGACTGTGGACGGGACCACATATGAGCATCATAAAGACAAGGATACGCGGTTTGATCACGTATTCACGACGCCTAATGCACATGAGGTGAGATGCACCGTTCAGACGCCATATGGCACATGGAGTGACACAGAGACCGTCAGTGTAGCGGGACAGAGGCTCATCTGCCTTGAACCCGTTACGGAAGGCTACGCTGGAACATCCAGTTCGTTCGAGTGCACGCTGTATTGTGGAGCCGCAGGCGATCGCATTGAGTGGACTGTGACAGGGAACGGGACCGCCAGAGAGGGGCCCTTCAAGACCGCGGTGGACAACAGCGGTCGTTCATTATTGAGCCTCACGATTCCGGAAGCATGGAGCGGCATGGCAAAAATTCGCGCAAGCGTCGTTGATGCGGAAGGCCATTCCCCAGGACCAAAGGATGTGGACGAGATCGACTTCGCAATCCTGCCCGTGGGACTATATCAAGCCGTAATCTACCCGGAGTCTGCAGGACAGATCACTGTCGGTGAGCCAAAGAATTACAAGGTGCAGTTCAGAGGAAGCAGGGCCACGGAGGTTCAGAAAATCAAGTGGACCATTCGCAAACCACAAGACAGCTCACGCGAGTTGAACGAACGCACAGAAGCAGCGATCTCCGACTTCGCTAGCAGTTGGTCGGCAGTGATTTCGGAAGCAACGGCACGGTCATGTTTCGGACAGGACAACAAGATAGAAGTGCAGGCCATTCCAATCATCTCCGGGTTGCCGGACGAAGCTCACGCGGTAGTTTGGACAGAAACCGTTCGTCTTCCTGACACCACGTACGAGCTCACAACCTCGTTGCTTTCGCAAGATGGCGAGAGGTTACTCGAAATCGGCGAGACGCTGAGCGTTAGTGTTTCGCCCGCAAAGTACGTCGAGACCATGAACGTTGAATGGGGTGACAGTTACAAGCCCGAAGCATTGGAGAAAAATGGAGACTTGTTCACAGCCAGCCACCTTTACAAGTACAGCGACAAAGGCAATCCACGGCCCATCAAGGTCACGATTAACCGTATGGACGGTAAGACTCTGGAGGTCGGTGCACCCAAACCGGTGAGCCATCGATCTCCGACCTTCTTGATCAAGGGACCAAACTCCGCGCCGCTCAGTGGTGACATCAATCTGCGTATTCAACCGGAAGCGGACTATGCCAAGCTTTGCAAGCGAGTTGAGTGGCACAGGAGCTTTTCGGACATCAACGGCGTAACCACTGGCGTGGATGTCCTCGACTACGACGGCCAAGTCAATTGCCGCCCGATCGCGCCGGGTATCGAGAAGTGGGAGGCAACACTTCACCTCAAGGACGGCTTTGGGGAGGCCATCAAGCTTGGTGCCATTTCGTTCCCGGTAGAAGCATCCGATCATGTTCGTGGAAAGCTGGACATAGACTGGAGCGACGTACCAGGGCCAGTGAAGTGCACGTTCATCTATACCGGCAACAATAATTGGACAAGCTTGGACTTGGTCGTGTCGCGGAAATATGATGGTATCGATAACTCGGAACCTTCCGAGACGATCAAGGGCCTTCCGGGACAGACCGAGTTCCATTATACGGTTCAAAAGGGTGCGGAGGGGCACTATATGTTCGATCTCTTCGCACATCGGATGCCCACAAGAGGGAACCCGAACACGAGGGTGCTGGCCGCCAACGACCACACGAAGCGCTATTTCGAGAGTCAGTGGTTTCAGTGGCTCTGTATCTTTCTAGGAACACTTGGTTTCGCGTTGATCTGGATGTGGGCGTCGCTACTTCGCCAAGCTCCCAGAAAGTGGACGCTCAGAGCTGCATGGGTGCCGAGGGTTGATCAGAGCGCCAGACAAGACTGTGACCACCAGCTGAAGAACGACCTGAGATCGGGTGGGGCTGTCTTGATGCCGCGCTGGGGTTGGTGGCAGTTCACGAAGCACATCGAAATCACAACCGGCGGAATTGCGACTCTTGCTGCGCGTGGTCTTGGCGAAGACATGATGGCCCGATTCCAGCACGCCATGTGCAACAGTGGCTCCAAGGTCACTGTGGGGCATGAGGGGTTGTCAGCCGCGGCTCCGTGGTCGGCTGGACCGGATACCGGAAACCCCGGCGAGCAAGACACGTACGTGCAACGGGCACTAGTCTCGACAGGCGATTCGTTGTTCGACGACTCACAAGTGTGGGATCTTCATGTGTGGGTCAGTGTGCGAAAACATGACGAGAACAAACGTGTTCTGGTCTTCATTGTCATCACTGTGCTAGTCATCCTCGCAAATCTCCTTGCGGGATCGATGATCTTCAAGGTGTTCTAGAGCGAACAGGAACCAGACAAAATGACCATCAAAGTACAGGATGTTACGTGCCGATTGTTCATCGGGTTTGGCGGCTCGGGCGGAAAGACGCTTGTGCAGCTTGCGCAGATGTTTGCGCACGACCGGGAGTGGGCACGCCGTAGTGAATCGGAAGCCTACTTCTTGCTGATCGATACGGACGTTGGTGATGTCGAGAAACACGAGAGCGCGATACGCAGGGCATTGACCGATGTGGGCGCGCATGCGTGGGTCAGATCCATCGGCCTCGCCGAAGGCATTCATGATTTTGCGAGAGCTGTGGACCAAAAAATACGTTTGCCACAAGATCAGATGAGGCGACAGGAGTATCTGTCGCGGTTCCACGACACCTGGTGGTTCAAGCGGGAGGGTGATGCGCGACCGTGGAATGGCTGCAAATTGCCTCAGCCGCCGACGGCAGGTGCCGGGCAGTGTTCTGCGATTGCCTACTACCTGTCTTGGATTGCCATGAGCGGTGCGAATTCGGCGCTTGGAGAGTGTCTGGATTCACTGTGCTCGCAAATGAGCGAGCGAGTCACGCAACAACACGGCACTACAAAGTACAGTGTAGACATGTATGTGATAGCTGGGCTTGCCGGTGGGACGGGGCGCGGTAGCTGGGCGCCCACAAGTATGAAAATCGCTGAATTGCTGAACAGCAGAGGCAAGATCGTGCGTCCCACAGGCATATTTTTCGATTGGTCTTGTTTCAAGGATGTCGCCAACGGAACCAAGGGGCAGAGGGCGAAGATGATGGTCAATTCCCTGACCGGAATGTCCATGATCACAGGCTGGATCCAGAACGATGCCCTCTTTGGAGACCGGGTGCACCTCACGTGGCCTGCGTTCATGGACCCGTTGAACGAGCAGCGCGACGTATTCAGCATGCGGCGCCTGGTGGACCCGGGTTGTGAGGGCACCCAGATGGGTTGCACACCAGCGCGGCAAGCATGGATCGTATTCGGTGAAAGTGCGGCTGGGCAGCTGGCGGACAAGGAGCACTACGCTATCGCCGCGGCGGCACTGTACGGCCGGAACGTGAAGTCCGAGGTGAACAGCACGCTGAGCAATACTGTTCAGTCATTGGGAAGTATCGGGGCATCCATCTACAGAGTGGACGTCCATCACATCCAAGACTACCTGAGGCAAGAGCTTCTGAAGAGCGTTGTCGATGACTTCCTGACCCAGCAGGCGGATGCGAAGATTCAGTCGATCGTGCGCGCAATTGCGCGGCCAATGCTGACCCTGCCGCAAGCCGCACCGGCCGAACAGTTTGCCGCAAGACTCGATGACAAAGTCGTGGGCGAGATGAAGTCAAGACTCGCGAGCCTATTTTGTGCTCCGGAGGGAGGGCAGGCGCAAGTCAACGAGAAGGATGTGAGCGCGCTGGAAGCAAGCATCAAGGAAATCCTGACGTTCAGCGAGCGGCAAGGCATCGAAAAGCAACTGACCGAATGTGTGCGAGCGACAATCTCCACAGGAATGCAGTCGAACAAGGATGGCGGACAGAAGTCAGATGAGGGAAAAACTGAATCCGGTTACGAGCTCATTTTGAGCTACGTGAAGCACGTGTTGAAGTGTGGATTCCCTGCGGGCCATCCATCAGCGGAGTACAACTCCCACTGCACGTCTGTCGCCACAGCGCTGGCGGTGGTCAGGAAACTGAAGTCGGAATTGAAAGAGATCCCGAACGGGCTCCGAACGGGCGCACCAGATGGCAACGTGTCCGTGAGTCCCGCTGAAATAGCGGCGGCGATCTCCAAGAAGCGCGATGGCTTCTTGTGGTGGAAGCGAAAGCTGACAATCAAGGAGTGCAACGATGCCCAAAAACTAGTCGAGAATGCCCTGAAGAAGAATGTCCGGTTGAAGGCATTCGACAAGTTGAACGAATGGCTTGAGAGAAAGATCGTGCCTGCCCTCGATCGTTGGGAAGACAACCTCCAGACAGCGCACACTGCGGCGGCTAAATTCAAGTATCGTATCAAGTCATCAACAGACCAGTCCACGGCGGAAGACCAGCTGTTTCTCGTCGGGAAGGATTTCGCTCGGTTCAAGAACCGCCAGGAGACGGCAACAGGCGTGACTGCCACCCATATTCTGCAGCCCGTGCTGGAATTGGAGGGTCAGAACCAGAAGCAGGATTGGTTGAAAAAGCTGCAGGACTCATTGGCGAATGAGAGGTTCGAGAAATCGCTCAAGACCGCTCAGAGCGCTGTCTTCGAGGGAGCCTATTCAGACGCCGCGGCCACCGGGACTTCATCGAAGCGGACGATTGAGTTGGAGCGCTCCATCGAAACACACTGGAACAGACTGCGGGACGATATCGCGGTGCCCTTGGAGTTCATGCGCGCGCAGTTTTCACTCATCAAAGTGCTTGGTGATCAGTACAAGGAGTGGGTCTACCAGCTGGACGAGGCCAGAGGCGACGAGAAGGTGTCCGAGAATCTGCTTGCATCGTTCAAAGAGCAGCTTGGGTTCACACCGGAGAAGGACGACTTCGGTTACAAACAGATCAGTGGATTGGAAGTGCTTGAGCATGTTGCTATGCGGGTGGGGCAGCGATGCTGCGCTCAGTACATCAACTCCAGGAGTTGGAAAGAGACACCGGATACGCTGGTCTTCCTGCCGACCGATATTGAGCTGGCCAAGAGCGAACAGGGCGTAAAGGAGTTTGTAACCAAGCTCAACCATAATGCGGAAAGCTCTGGCTCGCCTGTAAAATTCCATGGGGAGCTTGCCACTGATCAGGAAAAGGTTGATGCCCGCGGGAATCCGTTTCAGGTCATTGCAGTGACCTTTGAGGGCTTTCAGGCGAATGGCGAGGCGGCAGTCTCGTACGATGTGGCTGGCAATAATGGGGGCATTGCGCCTCCAGATCTCGACCACATTACGTCTCTCAACTACTGGCGTGACAACGGCGAACGTGAAGCCCAACTGCTACTCGATGCGTCGGAGAGCGAGTCCGGTGACTCGTGGTTCCATCCTCCGCTCGAATCGACAATTGGCATCGGCTACGAAATTCCTGCATTTGTGCGGAATGATACGCTACGCAAGTGTCGGTGGCGGCCCTGGGATGCGGACAAGGATCGGCGTAGAGAGGCTTCTCGGCGGGCGAGAGAGTATCTGGTTGAGGATGCGATCATCTATGCGCTGCTCTCGCCCGAGCTTGCATTCCCTGACAAGGTCAGCGTCTGCGGGGAGGAGCGCCACCATGACATTGTCATGGCAGGAGTGAAGCAAATGGACGGTGTTGAGATCCGTTGGCAACTGCCGTCGTTGGCATGGGCAGTGAGCAAGTCTGCGAAGGGACACGTGGATGGCGTCCGGTTCTTGTTCACGCGCAAGGCCTTCCGGGACAACAACGGGCAGTGGGAGATGTCGGGGCACGACGTAAATCCCGCCGTATCGTTCGACAGCATTCTGGACATGCTGTTGCACTTGAGGTCCGGGGATGGTGCGAGGGCCGTCAAGGCTATCCACAGCGAAGCCGCGCACTACTTCGGAGAGGTGCTTGATTTGGAAAGACGCGCCATCGAACTCGAGGATGTCGTTGAGTTGTTCAGAGAGGTCAGGCGCCGTTTGGAGAATGAGCTCTTGATGCATATGAGTGGCTTGCCGGGATACAAGACCAAGCTTGCACCACGTGTCTCGAGATTGCTGGATCGCGTTGCGTATCTGGAGAACATGTCTCCTGATGCGCTGCACAAGCACTTTCGCGGAGCGTGACGGGTGAGCAGCGGAATCCTGCTCGCGACGGCGCAGGAACTGCGTGAGTTCAGTGCGCAAGCCGCTGTGCCTGCGCATTTCTTCAGCGTGTTCAGCGACAGCCTCGAAATGACCGCATCTCCGAAAGGTGATGATGGCCTTGATGCCCTTCTGGACAGGTACGAATTGGTCGGCATTGACATCGAGTTGCTGCTGGATGGTGCTTCAGACACTTCTGACATGGTGCGCTACCGGCGTAATCTTGCGCAGAAACTGTGTGGCCGGAGCGTAGTCGGACTGTGGGTTGTGAAGGAACCTTCGTGGCAGGGTGAAACGCATTGGACGCTGAGGCGCTCAGCCGAGTCTCGCATGGGCGAATCACCGGTCGGCTTTTGCAGCGAGAAGACCACGCCGACCATGCTTGCGGACATGATCAGACCGCTCGGAGCAAGGCTTGGCGTCGAGCCAGCGGGCAGCGGCGCAAGGCTCGTACTTGAGTGGATATCCGGCTCGCCCATGCAGCCATTGGAAGAGGGGGGGCTACCAGTCGCTGCGACTCTGGGGTTCAAGAACGATGCCGGCAAGCTGGTTTCGCGTGACATTGCTGTCGAGCCGTCGATCCTCAAGGACATGCCATTGGTCGGTTTCCTCGGCGAACTTCACTACGAGATGGAGGTCGAGCGCCTCGCGCGGCTGAACGAAGCGCGCTCAATGTTGCGGCGGCACATGCAGCAAGACACGCAAGGTCGTGAGGCATTCGAGCTGGCGATCATCGCGACACGTCCAATGCGCGTCGCCGATGAAGTCGGTCTGAAGAAGCACTTCAGCCTCGATGGCGTCAGCTGGACGACACGAGCGTGGGTGATGCAGCACACACTGCGAGCTGCTGCCAATTCGCAAACGCTGCTCGCCAGCAAATTCGTTTGGCCAGATGCCCTTTCATTTCTTCTAGCGCGCCTGAAACTCGCCGAGGAGACGCACGGCCGGTCCATGGGCCTCTATGCATGGCGTGCCGTTGGTTTTGGACCCTCGACGGATGCTCATGAACTTGAAAACTTGCGCATGCAAATGCTGCAGAACGTGCTCGAGAGCGTTGATAGTCCGGAGAAAATGCCTCGAGTGCGGTCGGAAGGCGCCTACGCGCCTGTTGGAAAGTCAAGATTTGATACGGCTCCATCCTCCAAGGAGGCCAGCTGGTTGGAGGGGGACGTTGCGTCCGGTGCGGAAGCGGCATTCGGCGAGCAGCACTGGGTGACTGACTACCGCCGCGAGGGGCGTTGCTTGGCGCGTGACAGGGCCCACCTCGTCACAGGTCATGATCCCAATGGCACGGAGTCAATAGGAACCAGCGACCCTGATGTCGACTACGTGAACACCCTCTGGGAGCGTGCACACGCCAGTCCAGGGACGCTCATGTTTCTGGCCAACGGTGTGGGGTTTCGAGTGAAGACCCCACTGAAGGAACAAGTTGAACGTCTGCAGAAGGCCTGGCGCGAGGAAGTGATAGGGCGCCGACGCAGGATCGCGATTCAGCGGGAGCTGCTGTTTCAGGCCACAGAGGAAGTTGACAGTGCTCGCGACTATCACATGGCCCTCAAGTGGCGCGTGCTGATCGGCGCCGCCGTCACGGTCTTCGCTGTTTACACAAGTCTGGTCGTATTCAGTCTGCTCATGAGTGTTTCGGCGGGCTCACTCGCCGCGGCGTTCATCGTCATTGCCGGGGCACTTATTGGAGCCGTCTGTGGCGTCATGGCGCCATACCAACTCGAAGTCTGGCGCGGCAAGAAGGCGGTCGCAGCGGTCGCCAAGGCGGCCGAGGAATTGAAGGCTGCGCACACAGATGCGGTCAGGCACACGTACAACTTCGTAGTCGACGGGGATGACTTGCGGCAGAAGCTGCGACGGGCAGCCTTGGAAAGGCGCACCGAGCTGCTCGCCAACCGCGCATGGACCATAGTCAAGCGCGCGCGAGAGGGGATCTCGAACGATCTGGCACAACGACGTCTGCTCGATGAGCCGTCAGTCCAGACCGGCAACGCCGAGAGGCTCGCGAGGGAAGATCGCCGCGACTGGCGCGAGCATGCGGTTGTCCGGCCAGCGATGGCGCGGATCCGTTCAGATGAAGGCATGCGTGAATGGAAAGACCTGCAGACGCAGATGCGCCATCGATTCCTCGACCGGTGGCGGGCGCGACTGGATGCTGAGGACCGCTACAGGACAGGCTTCATCCGAGCGCGCGTACTCCGTGAGTTGGTGCTGGAGCTCTCACAGGATATTGCGGATGAAATCACGCGTCGCCTGCTCGACATCGTGGAACGCGAGTTCGCACGGCGTCCAGATTTCCATTCCGTCCTTTCAAGCAACGCGGCTGGCAACGCCTCCCCTGCTGCATCCAGGGAATCAGCGCTGTCGTGGGGGCAGCATGTCTACGGTCGCATCGGGAAGGACTGGGCCGCACACGCGATGCTCAGTGCGACCCATGAAGACGACGGCAATCGAGCACATGGCACTTTCAGGTTCTTTGCACGCAGAGATTGCCACATCGGTGGAAATGTGCTGCAGGAGTTGAGGAAGCGGCGCGTTGAGCAGATCACAGTGCACACGTCGGAAGCGCGTGCACCCCTGGGCCTGTTCGGGTTCGTTTTCGAAGAAGTGCCTGTGGTCTTGCAGGCCACGGGCCTCGCAGCTCACGACCTGGTAGTCACGAGGGGCGCTGCGTGAGCTACACCAGTCGCGAGGAGTTCGTCAGAGAAGAACTGCGGTCGTGGTCATCGCACCCGTATTTCATCAAGCGTCGTGCTTGGCTGATCGGGCTAGGAGCGTTCGTGCCGCTCATAGGGGGTGTCGCGCTTTACCTGATGTTCTGGAAGGCAGGGGTGACCAGTCTTGGATCTCTCATTGAGCATCCAATGGGGTGGCTTTCGATTGCCCTTGCACTGCTCATGTGCGGGTTCACGTTCTTCATGACGGCGACAATATGCCTGCGGCTCTCCACGGCGAGTGGATCAGCGGAACCGGCCGTGGCAAGGGAAGGCAAGTCACACGACGTCTGGCGGTGGATACTTGGCGCGGGCGCTGTAGGCGCCATTGCGTGTCTCTTCGCATTCGGTGCACATGTCCTGGAGGGGTTGGGCGCGACCTTTGTCCAGCGGATCGCCTGGATTGGTCACATGCTCGGCACCGTGCCACTGTCCGTGCTGCTGTTCGTTGCAGATCTCAAGGGCGTTGCCGTCGACGACTGGGGAGTTCGCGACGGTCAAGGGGGTCGCGGGGCCGCGCACAGGAGCTCACGCTGGACGTCTGCACGGCGCTGGTTCGTTCGGGCGTTTCTTCTCGGAGGCTGCATCCTGCCGCTCCTCTGGGCAGAAATGGTCATGCAGCCGCTTCGGGCCATGGTGGCCAAGTTGATTGCCTTCAAGTTGTTCCCGGAGATAACCAACAACGGCTCCGGCATTGGTGAGGTTCCCCCCGTGCTCGAGATGTTGGGCGTTGATACGAGCTCGCTCTCGACAGCTATCGAGTCTGTCGTTGCAGTCGCGACCTTGATGCCGCTTGTCCTTACCGGAATCACAGTCGTCACAGCGTTGATTGGATTCAAGTGGCGGCTGGCAATGGTCAACGAACCACGCAGTCCGGCAACTGTGGTCGGAAGACAGGGCTTTCTACGAAGGCCAGCGGGCGAGTCGCGCACCGTTGGCGACACGCTTGTTCCTATTGCGCGGCTGCGTTGGCATGGGGTCGGAATGCCGGATGATGACAGTCCTGCAACAGCCGTGACAGCGAGCGGCAAGAAACCAGCCCTTGCAGGGAAGCCGGCCACAGGGGGCAAGCCGCCACAAGGCGGGAAGCCGGCAAGGGCGGCAACGCCGGGTGTCGCGGCGAACGCTGAGGCGCACGCAGCGACGGCACCGAGTACGGACAATCAAGCAGATCCCGATTCACCTACAGCTGCCGCCTCGGGCACTGAGGAAGGAGCCACCGAGGACAAGATCGAGATCCCTGAGCACTTGCAGGCCAGAAAACCTCAGCGCAAGACATCCGAAGAAGGGGAGTGTTGGCAACACAAGGACGATGTTCTCGAGGATCAGGGATTGGAAGCGGCCCTTGAGCAGGGCCACCTGTTCCTGCTGCCGGACGGCAAGCTGCCGTCGAAGGACCAACTCACGGCGCTGAAGAAGTTCGATGACATTCATGAGCGAATGTTGAGTGAAGACGATGTTGAAGGGCGAGGAGTGCTTCCCGCAACCGACATGCTCATCAGCGGGCCACGGGGATCCGGTAGAAGCTCGGTGCTGTTGGCATGTGCCATTCACACCGCGGCACTGCGTGGCCAGAGTGCGTTGATGTTGTGCAGATCGCGCGAGCACGCCAGCGAGGCCGTGAGGGAGTTGCGAGAGCTGCTCGCATGCAGCGGCCTTGGATGGTTCTTGTCCGTTGCCGAGCTTCATCGTGACGAGGTCTACAGGTGGATGGATGTGACGGGGCAGGCGGAGGAATCGGACGGGCAGGGACCCGCGCACCACCTCGATCCAGGCAAAGCCATTCCCGACATTCTGGTGGGAACACCCGAGGATTTCGAGCGCTTCTGCTACGGCTGCGAAATCAATACAGCCATGATGCGCCGCGCGCTAGTCCGGCTGCAGGTACTGCTGATCGAAGACGTCAGCATGTTCCATCCTCTGCAGCAGCGTCACTTGCCGTTCCTCATCGACAAACACAAGCTGCTGCTTGGCGCCGAGTTTGCACCGGCTCAGTGTGTGGCCCTGATACCGAACCTCTCGGAAAGCGCCGCGGAGGCATTGGGCTCCCGCCTCTTCTCTGAGCGTGAACGAACTCACATCGTGCACCTCAAACCCTTGCACTGCGAGCCCGTCTGGATCAAGGACATCAAGGCGGAGGCGCCCGAGGAGGAATTCCTCGCTCAACTGCAGGACTGTTTACAGAACTCGCTGACAGTGATCGGCCTTCATCCGAAATGGAGCGAGGAATCCTGGGCAACATTGGATGCAAAGGTGCGGGCCACCGCACCGCGCGCAACGCTCATCTCGGACCTCGAATTGATGGGCCAGCATGCCAACAGGCTCGCGGACGTGATCGTCATGTTTGACGCCCGCGACGGCGACGACCTCGAGGCGCTCTTGACGCGCATGCGCAGCCCACTGACGGTTGTCGTGCGGATCGTGCCCAAGGACGCGTGGGCCATCCAGCGGCATCACAAGACCGTGTTGCCCGTCTTCCCCGGCCCTCATTCGCCTTCACTCTCCATTGCACACCTTCGATCCGTGATCCACTTCCTCGCTCCCTTCACACCCGTTCCGCGAGATCTCTGGGCCAAAGCCGGGCTTGGTGCAGCCAGAGCGATGGTCGGTATCCAGCCAATGGAGCCTGGATTTGAGCCAATTCTCGACTACGGTCTGAAATTGGATCCTCCGGAACACAAAGCAACGGGCGAGGCCGCAGCGCGAGGCCTCGAGTGGCCGTGGGTGGCACTCGAGATCGAAAACGCGCCCGATGACCGCCTGCCTCCCGCACCGCCGGCCAACGCGGTCGAGATCTTCAGGCCTCTTGAGCGCCGTCGCGCACTGCGCCGACGCCAGACAGACGACGGGATCCTGTTCGGGCTGCGCCCGAACGACACGGAGGACCAATCCATCGCCGATTGGGTGACTCACAAGGGAGAGTCGCTCGACAGAATGGAGCTTGCCTATGCAGACAATGTGCTGCACGAGTATGGCGGCCAAATCTTCTTCCCGGCAGCTGTGCGTGAGCAGGAGCGGCACGTCGTAGTCACAGGATCTCATTTCAAGGGTCAAGGTCTAGGCGAGAACTACCTGCCGGTGTGGCACTGCCGCATCAGCCTCCCGAACGACCTGGCCGTGCCCGCGTGGCCAGCGGTAACAGATCGCGCCCAACTGCATTCAGTAGAAGCGGAGTGGATTGCGCGCCCTGCCGCGCAAGCACGCCTGCAATGGGTTGGGGACTTTGACGCCATCGGAAACGCACGTAGTCATGAGAATCCAGTAGATGTCGTTTACGAAAGCGGCCTCTGCGTGCTGTTCCTGAACCCATCGCTTTCGACCGCGCAGTGCCCGAGTGCGGCGATTGCTGGAGTCTGGTCCACGAGTCCAGAGTTCGCATTCGAATCCGTGGCGGAAGCTCAACCGATTCTGGCCATGAGCTTGCAACGAGCATTCCGGATCGTCATGCCGACGCTCTTCAACTACTGCCGCGTGGTGGCATTCCAAGGGCCACCCATTGAGCGGCCGGATGGCAAGGCAGAATCGAATGCACCGATCGAGCCGCGCGCGGACTCGGTGATCTTCTTCATCGAGCCATTTGCGACCCGCGGCACCGCAGCGAGAGCGCTGCACATGTTGCTCAATGATCCGGAGCTCGCCTTGCGCGTATTCAAGGATGCGCAAGCTGCATTGGATGGGCTGATTGCTGGGGGCCCCAGAGCACTCGCGCGTCTCCAGGCACGTGCGGGCTATTGCTTCGGTGATCCGCTACGCATCAAGAAGAAAGAGAAGGCGGCGCAAGACGCTGCCGAAAGATTCGCCACGGCCACCGACTCCGTCGCGAGAGGTGCCACCACAGCTAGTACCGACACCTTCGAGTTCTCACTCGCGGCGCTCCTGCCGCCGACTTCGGCCAACTCGCAAGCTGCAGAAGCTTTCAAGCCAACGCCTACGGTCGGCGCAGTCACCAAGGACCCAGCAGCAAGGGAAGCAGAAGCCGCCAAGCGCATCCTCGAGAGTGTCATCCAATCACTGGAACATGCCATGGCAGAGGCTGCAGAAGCTCGTCGCTACGCGGCACTCCATCCCGCGGGCCCTTCCATGGCTTGATCGCGGCCAGCGACAACTGCTCAGTTTCTGCCGGATCAGCACAGACGTCAGCTAGTGGAGGAAGAGCTATGCACGCGACATCAGCTACGCACGGTGTGCGCCGTGTCGGACACCACCTGCGCGGCGCTGCCGTAGCCGCTCGAATCACTTTGGCGCGGACAGAAGCTCGCGGATGCGACGGGCCTCGCGCAAGTATTCTTGCGCCCATTCCTCTCGCTCAATCCCAACCAGGATCTCCACGAGATCACCGTTTGCATTGGCGACTGCGACATGATCCGGACCGTAGGCAGCCACTACGATGTGGTTGATCCGCCTCACATCAGACAGTACGAGCTGCTCGCTCGTTGTCGGGGTGACAGGGGGTAGCTGGTACGAAGCACCATACTGAACTGAAGACCGCCTCCGAACAAGGCCCCTGAATCTACCCTGCGGTACATGTGCCTGCACCAGCATGTCTCTAGGACAACGGTTGACATCGAGGCAATGTTCGCCGCCAACGAGTTCGTACGCGCTGATTGCCCTCTTCCAGAGCTCTTCGGCTTCGTCGATGCGTCCCCTCCTAGCAGCCCGTTGAAGAATGGAGGTTGTGTAGCTCAAGCGAGCTGACGGTGCGAAGCGCTGCCGCAGCTCTCTTTGGTGTGACATCCGCGTGAATTTCGAGCGACCGAGCGCCAGGTGGTCTTCCAGAGGCGAATGAGCGCCACCACAGCGCACCAAATGGCCGCGCACGCGGCGGCAAGGCCCCGCGGGGTGCCGAAGCCGCAAAGCTTTCGCATCACCAAGCCCAAATTGAATGCACTCACCTGCACGAGATATCGCTTCTCGTTGTTCTCTCGTCCGCGCAGATGCGTGCGCCTCATGCCTCCCGATTCCAGCACGTGCGCGAAGGACCTCTCCACCGTCTCGCCTCTCTTCCGCAAGAGCCGCTTCCCGTATGCACTCCGGATTCGCTTCCGATTCCTCTGCATCGCACGTCGTGCAAGATCGCTCTTGTCCGTCCATCGACGGCGCCCCCGCGTGCGCCGCTCGGAGACGCACGTCTTCAGCTCCGCCACTGCACACCCCGCAATCACCGCCTCCGAGTGGTAGCCCTTGTCCGCCACGATCGTCAGATCCTTCGCTGGCATGTCGACGTGTTCGAGATTCTCAAGCGCGCGTATGAGCGTCCCCGTCGATGTGTCGTGATCACTGCGATCCGCCGCATTCACCGTCGCAGCAACAATCGCACCATTCTCGACATCCACGGCATGCTCGGGCTTGTACGCCAGATGGGTGCGCCGATCTTTCGTCCGCGTGATCTTCGCTTCGGGATCCGTCACTGAAGTCCAGTCCGCATTCGATGTCGTACGACCTTCGCGGTTCTTGTCGAATGACGCCTGCGTCGCACGATCCGGAGCCTGCTCGCCAGCGACCTTCGCGAGGCCTTGGACGTAATCCGCGTAACTCTCCTCGGTGTCCTTCCGCACGATCGAGCGCATCGCCGCATTCGCATCCATCGTCGAAGCGTCCAGTGCCAGCACACGTCCCTTCAGAAGCCCTGCGTCCTTCAAGATCTCCAGTACGAGCTTGTTCACAGCATCAAAGACGGCGAGAGGAAAGCGCTTTCTCGCGATCGACAGTGAGCTGTGATCCGGT
>SXGU01348920.1_pt1 | contig 16844 bp, 13 predicted proteins | sample 3174531 | NCBI WGS metagenome assembly SXGU01 (sample SAMN11356863, study PRJNA531348) | freshwater metagenome | isolation source: freshwater sample F1-140 | place: China: Fuxian Lake, Yuxi | collected 2017-12-25 | reverse complement strand
GGGAAATACACCTTGACGCTTGTGAACTCTGGAAATCAAATCATGGTATACAACTTGGTCGTAGAAGCGGGCAACGGATTGAACGTTGAGCTCGAAGACTCTGTTGTTGTAGTTCCTGCCGGTTCAAGCAAATCTGTCACATTGACAGCAAGCGCGAGCCGAGATGGAGAATATGACTTCACTGTTAACGTGCACAGCGCAAACAATGCGCTTGTCGGAAGCCAAAGCTTCACCGCGAATGTTGAAGGAAGAGCAGTTTCAGGAAATACAGCTGTTGTTCTTACAATAATTCTTGCGATCGTATTTGTTGTATTACTTGTGGTCTTGATTGTGCTTTTGACACGAAAGCCTGTGAAAACAAACGAAGTCGGCGAAAGCTACTACTAATTACCCCACTTTTTATTTTCTTTTTTTTAGGGAAATTAGAACTAAGAGAGGTTAAGAGATTAACCAAATGAAATTAATAATAAATGAATTCGGAACTTATCTTTCAAAGAAATAGAAATTTCATATTCAGAACAAATAGACCTCAAAATTCAATGAATTTTGATGACAGTCAAAAATTCTAAATTTTTGATGTTAAGGAATGCAATTCGTTAAGTGATTGAATTATTGATATCTTTCTGATTGTTCTCTGGATTTTGTGGGTTTTGTTCATTGCTTGTTTGAATCTCATTTTTATCCAATTTTAGGCTTAATACTTTAGATATTCCATCATGCATACTTACTCCGTAAAGGAATTTTGAGTTCATAATTAACGCGTCATTGTGCGTGACAATAATATATTGACCTGCGCCAATGTACTTGTTTAGAAGGCCTGCGAGACGCTCTGAATTTCTTTTGTCCAACGCTGCGTCAATTTCATCAAATACATAAAAGTGATATGGCTTGAACTCCTGAATTGCGAATAACAATGACAAGGCAATAAGAGTTTGTTCGCCTCCTGACAAAGAAGAAACATCAAAATATTTACCCTTTCCTAATTTTATTACGATATCGACTCCGCCTGCAAAGATATCCTCCTCATTTTCCAACTGCAGATACGCTTGCCCTTTTGTGTAAAGCTCCGACGCGTTTCTGCCGAATAGCTCGTTTATACCATTGAAAGTTTTCATGAATGTGCGCTTTTTCTTCTGATCGATTTCTGCGACTATTTTTAGAATCTCTTCTTTTTCTTTTTGAATTATTTCCACTTTTTCCGCGACTTTATCATATTCGAGTTTTACCTGATCGTATACCTCAAGGGCGCGCATATTTATTGGACCTATTTGTTGAATTTCTGATTTTGATTTATCTAATCTTTCTTGAAGCGCTTCCAATGACGCTTTTATTGGCTCGGATTCTGGAACGTCCTTACGCTCTATTTCAAGAGATTCTTTTGATGCTGAAAATCGCGCTACTGCGATGTCGAGATGATTTATCTGCTCAATTAATTGTGCGAGTTCAGTTTGCCTCAAAGAAAATTCGTAATTGTTTTCTTGGACTTTTGTCTGTAACTTGTCACGCTCGTCGAATAATTTTTTGAATTTCTTGCTCATATCTTCCTCTTCTTTTTCTTTTTGTTCCAAGAATGATTCTTTTTGCTCAAGACGCACACGCATATCGACCATGTCGGTTTCCAAATCTTCCATTTCTTTCTCTCCCGTCTTTATATTCTGCTGAACCGCTTCGAGTTCACGCTCTTTTGACAAAAGAGTCGTATCTATATTACGCTCAGTCATTGAAGAAGTCTCCTCTATTTCTCGAAGTTTGCTGTTGTATTGTGTGACGATTGCCTGAACATCAATTGTTCTGTTTTCTAATTCTTCTTTTTTAGATATCAATACAGCTATTTCCTTTCCAAGTGTTTGTGATTCTGCGACCAGATTTTTAAGGTATTGCTGTTTTTCTCTCGCGATTTTTTGGTTCGTGAATTCGTGCTTGAGCTTTTCCATTTTTTTGTTTATACTCTCAAATGATTTTTCTAAATCTTCGCGCTCCTGCGCGTTTTTGGTTATTGTTTCTGAAGCCTGAGAAACTATTTTCTTGCTTTCCGAAATTTTATCGGCACAGTCTTTATTTACATGACTCATATGCTCATGAGTCATTTTATTTCTGCACAGAGGACAGACATCTATTTTCTCAATACGTTGTTTGAATTCTTCAGCAGACTGAATCTGGGATTCTGCGGCCGCGATTTTCTTGTTGTGCTCCATTTCTTCGCGAATAAATATCGATATTCTTTCTGAGAGAGAGTTTGACTCTTTTGACAGCCTAATTATTTCGTCTGCACATGACTGTTCATCTTTATGCGAGAAATCTGTCGATAGAGATTCTATTTGTTTTAAGAGAGAATCTGAATCTACTTCTAATTTATGATGTCGCGATTCTTTTTCCCGGATACGCTCTTTTATTGAGTTCAATTCGGTTTTTACCAATAGGATTTTATTCTTTTCCTCTTCTAATTTTAGCAACTCGGATTTTTTGCGTTTTAGCTCTTCCTGTTTTTTTGCTAAAAGGGGAGATTCTTTTCTTAATTCCTCTATTTCTCGTTTATATTCTGGAATAGCTGATTTTAATTGAGCTATTCTGCGTCCAAATTCTGTTTTGCGTTTTTCATTTCCTTCTAGTCTTACTTTCAGTCCCTCTATTTCTGCGCGTAACTCACTTATCTTTTCCTGAAGTGTTTCGCGTTCAATACCACTTGAACGCTTTATCAGTGAATTGATGCTAAATATTTGCTCATTTATCTTATCTATGTCTTCCTGAATTTTTCCACTTGTCGTGCGCATCTTATCCCGGTCAGATTTCTTGTCATCTATTGCTTTTTTTACGTTGTTGATTTCTTTTTCAACCTCTGTTATTTTTCGTGTTAAAATTGAATAGCGACAACGTGCAATATTGTTCTCGATTTCCTTGAATCTCATGGCTTGCGAACGTTCCCTTTCTAAATTATTCATGAATGATTTTCTTTCTCTTAATACTGTTCCAATTTCTTTCAAGCGCTCTTCGGTTTTTTCCAATTCATGAAGTGATTTCTCCTTTCTCGTTTCGTAAATTGATATTCCTGAAACTTCTTCCAGAATTTTTCTCCTATCTTCTGCATGAACTTTGACAATTGACTGAATCTGACCCTGAAGGACTAAATTGAATCCGTAAGGGTCTATACCTGCAGCTGCCAGCATTTCAACAATGTCTCCGCGCGTTTTTGCCTCATTATTTATTTTATAGATTCCTTGGCCATTGCGCCTGATTACTCTTTCAATTGTGATTTCGTCATTTGGAAGATTAAATGTTTTTTCGGAATTATCAAAAACTACTTCCACTGACGCCTCGTGTGCCGGCTTAACTAACTTCGTTCCACTGAAAAGGAGATTTGTTGTTTTGTCCGCTCTTATTGACTTTGCGGATAATCTGCCTAATGCAAAACATAATGCATCTGAAACGTTGGACTTTCCAGAACCGTTTGGACCTACGATGACATTGATACCTTTGTCAAGAAGAACCTCGGTTTTTTTCGCAAAAGACTTGAAGCCATACATCGTCACTTTTTTTATGAAGGTCATATAATATTATAGATTGGATTATTTTAAATGTTGTTGGTTTAAGTTTTATTTAGGATTATCTCTTTGAGAGCATTAATCTTTAAATAACTTATATTCTAAAGTCCGCAGTTATGATATCTATGACTTTTATCGGTGCACAAACTGGAGATGAAGGAAAAGGAGTTAGAGTTGCATATTATGTAAAGGGTGCTGTTAAAGAACTTAATGAACTATACGGAGAATCTACTGAACCTCGTGTTTTGACTTTGCGTTGGCAAGGAGGAGCTAATGCCGGCCATACAGTTGTGTTAAATGAACGCAAGTATGCTCTTCACCAACTTCCTTGTGGAATATTGATTCCTGGAACATACAATTTAATGGGAGAGGGAGTTTATTTTAATCCGAGAAAGGCCTCTGAAGAAATTAAATCTCTTAGAAGTTGTGGAATTGCGATAGACTCTAAAAATTTCGGAATTGCATCAAATGCACATATGACTTTAGACTACCATATAGATATGGATAAGGAAGATAGTAAAGGTCAAACTGGACATACTTCTACGGGCAGTGGCATAAAACCAACTGCTATTGACAAACAAGCAAGAACAGGAATTAGATTTGAAGAATTTCTTGATGAGAAAGAATTTATTGAAGCTCTTAAAATGAGATTTCCAAATGGAATGCCAAATGGAACGTATAAACATTTTGCGGATAGTTATGCTATAGAAAGAGAATTTTTGTCCAAACTTTCTGTTTTACAAACTGATGTAATGTGTCCTAAAAGATTTAATGTTTTAATTGGAGAAGGTGCCCAAGGTTTTCAACTTGATGTTGATAGAGGATTGTATCCTGGAGTTACTTCTTCTAATCCATCTATTCCGAGTTTTAAAACAGATATAGTTGTTGGCACGGTTAAAATGTATGAAAGTAGTGTTGGAGGGGGAAGACCCTTTGTCGGGAGAATGAATGAAAGTCTTGAAGATTCTCTGCGAAATGATTGGAAAGAATTTGGAACAACGACTGGCAAACCAAGAAGTCTTGGGTGGTTAGATATCGTTGCTTTGAAACATGCTATAGACTCCTCTGAAATAAATGTATTGGTTGGAACTTGCGGAGACAGACTTGAACAACTTGCAAAAAGAGGAGAAAAAGTAAAATTGATTGTTGCTTATGACATTGATGGGAAGAAGATAGATAGATGGGACAAATCTTTCCATAAGAGAAGTAAACTGTATAATGCAAAACCCGTATTTGAGGAATTTGATGCTTGGCAAAAATTCTTTGATGAAGACAGGCAAAAACTTTCCCAAAATGCTCAAAGATTCGTTGATAGAATTCAAGAATTGACAGATACAGAATTTATTGCACATGGATATGGTCCGGGAATTGATGATGTTTTTGATTTAGACACATATACAAAATTGGACTAGAATAACTTCTTTTGACTTACGTTCTTCTTTTTTAATATTGTCTCACCAATAAGATTCTTCCAAGTTGCCCAACTTTTTCTGATAATGTCGGAATTTCTTAATTCGTTTTTGTGTTTTTCTAAAAACTCTTTTGTATACGGGTCAGAAGGATAGCCAGAACCTATATTTCCATGTTGTTCTTTTATATTTTCTACTGCTTCTTCTCTTGCAACTTTCGCTATGATTGAAGCAGCACTTACAACTGGATAATTGAAATCTGCCTTGTGCTCACAATGAATATCAAGATTTTCTGGGTGAGTTATGAATTTCGTCATTGTCTTTTTCCAAGCTTCAGTATTTACAGAAGGACAATCAACAATTACTTTTATTTTTTCTTTTTTTGTATTTAATGAGTTTATTATCTCTGCTGCTTTTTTTGCTTCTAATGTATTTAGATTGATTGTTTCAACTGCTAAATCTATTTCTTTTGGCGAACTTTCCTGAATATTGAAAGAAATAATTGTAGATTTTATTTCCAATGCCAGTTTTATTCTTTCTTTATGCTGAATTAATTTTGAATCTCTCGCTCCTAAATTTTTTAGAACTTTCTCGTCTTCTTGATTTATTAAAACCCCTGCGAGAAACATTGGTCCGATTATTGGACCTCTACCTGCATCGTCTATTCCGATTAGTTTCATTAGTTGAAGAATAGTTTAGTGTTTTTAGCTTTGCCTATTGTTTTTTCTGTTAGGAATTTAATACGAAAGAAATTATGGCTTAATAGTTTCGTGATTGATGTTCGTTGTTTGTTTTTGTAGTGTATGATTCTGTTGAAGAGTAGGCGTTGCGCATAGAAGGTTGACTGTTTCCACTATTTCTAGCATATTCTCTTTTCTCTCCGTTATGATCTATAAGACCGCATCCCATACACATATTTTTTCAAAGTCTTTGATATATTTAAATCTATCGCTTGTGGTTTTTATAGAGTAGTAACAAAATTCTAATTTAGAATTGTATAGCGGGGGCGGGTGCTAAATAACTAAAGTTATTGGCAACTTCAATTCTCCAAAGAAATCAAATTGAAGTATTACATCCCGCCAATTATAGCGGGGGCGGGATTTGAACCACGCGACCTCCGGGTTATGGGCCCGGTGAGCACTCCAGGCTGCTCCACCCCGCTGTTAAGAATTAAGGTTGGAGATGGGTTAAAAAGGTTTGTCTTTGTTTATTTGAGCATTTCTCTTAAATTACTTATTGCGAAAGTTATACGCTTACCTACTATTTTCTGAAGCCATACTGGAATAAAGAATCTCCTATTTGCTCCAAGAAATTCCGAAAGGTCTTCAGTTTCTTTAGGAGAGATAACTCTTTTTGCAAGATAATCTCCACAATATGCTGCCCAATTTAATCCAGCACAGCCCATAGCATATTGAATTGAATTGTTATTTCTATCATAATCTGCTATAGGAGCAAGATCTTGAGTAACATCTATTAAACCAGACCAATAGTAATTGAAATCTAATTTTTTTATCTGGGGAAATCTTTTTTTTAGAGTATCTATAAATGACTGAATTATTTTTGAAGAAGGAGAATTTTGTGAATGCTGGGCTGTCCAAAGTGATGATCCTCCTACTATGAGTCGCTTTCCATTTATTGGTCTGTAATGGATATAAGCAAGATTTGTATCCCAACACATTAATTCTCCATTTGGAAAAATGGATTTCATCTCATTATCACTTAAAGGCTCACTTACTGCAAGATAGGTTTGAAGATGATAAACTTTTTTAGAAATTTCGTCATTAAACTCTTTTTTCATCTTGTCTATACAAATTATTATGTTCTTTGCTCTTACTGAACCTAAATGTGTTTTTGTAACGTTCTTTTCTATTCCTGTAACTTCGGTTGATTCAAATATTTTTACACCTTTTTTTATAAGTAAATTTTTCATTTCCTGACAATAAGCGAAAGAATTTATCCCATATGAACCTGAATATTTTATCCCTTTTCTATACATTATTCCTGGATGATTCTTTTTAAGCCCTTTTTCGTTTAGATATTGATAAGGTAATTTCATTTCTTTTCTGACATTTGTTTCTTCTTCTATGAATTTATCGTGGTTTTTTTTCGTGGAGAAATATAACGAGTCTTGTTTTCTAAGATCACATTTGAATTTGTATTTCTTTATAGTATTTACTATTAAATTAACTCCTTCAAATGGTACATTATAGAGTAATCTTGCTTTCTTTATTCCGTGCTTATTTATCAATTGGCGCATATCTTCCTCGCTTTCTGGAGTCAGAAAACCCGCAGATTGTCCAGAAGAAGAACCTCCACAAATGGTTTTTTCCAATAAGATTACTTTTTTACCACTATTGATTAAACGAAGAGCCGAATGAAGACCTGCAATACCTCCTCCAACCACGAGGCATTCTGTGGAGACATTCTTTTTTAATTGGGGACAATATGGAGTTTTTATATTTGAAGAAATTGCCTGAAGCCAGTTTTCATATAGCATTAATAAAACTATTTAATCAGATATATAAATCTTGAACTATTAGGGTTCTTATGAGTGGAGCTGGTGAAGGAAAAATAAAAATTGGAAAGGCAGATGTGTATGTTCATCTGAAAGGTAAATCTAAGGCCACAGTTACACATGTTGATATTGAACTTGATGTTCTTAATAAAATAATAAAACCTGGAGAGAATACTTTCATTGGTTCTAAAGATGGTGGCCTTTTCATAGGCCTAAAAAAGGGAATGATTTCCCGTGCAGAAAAATTAATAAAAAAATAAAAATAAACGCTAGATATTCTTACTGATTTTCAGAATTATCTATCGCCGAAGCTGCTTTTTCGCTTTTTGAAGCAGTCTAAGCAGAATACTGGCTTGCCTTCAGTTGGTTTGAAAGGCACTTCACATTCTTGCTTGCATTCCGAACATACTGCTTTGTGCATTTCTCTTGGACCCGAGCTAAATTTTCTCGGTCCGCCAAATCTGCGCTCGCCGCCGAATGATCTTCGTTCGCCGCCAAATTGTCGTTCCATTTTTTGGATATTCCTCCGTTCACTTGATATGGTCTCTTTGTAGAAACCATATTTAGAGTTAAAAGTTAGTTTATAAGTGTATGTGTCATTCTGCATTGTTGCATCTGCGGGTGCTGGATTGAATAAAAAAATTAAGTTTTGCTCATTTTGATTAAACTTAACCACTTGTTTGTGCTTAAACACAATTCAGGAATAGCTTCTTCAGACGGAGTTTTGCCGTCTATTCCCTGATGCTTTCTGACAAAGTTATAGTAAATTTCCATTCCCTTCATGATTGCTCTTGCACTTTCTAAACTTCCATGAAAGCCACGCATTATCTTTGTCCTGTCTCTAATTGTGTTATGTAGTCTTTCTATTTTATGGTTAAACCCCCTTTCAGATGCTATAACTACATTATGAATAATTGGGCTTTTGTGGTTCCAGTGAGTTTTAAGCCCAAAACTTTTCTTTAAAACTCTTTCATAACCTTGCAAGCCATCTGTTGTAACTACCTTAATCTGCTCCCCTGTTGCTAACTTCCCTTTCTTTAGGACTTTAGTCAGATTTTCTATAGTCCTGCTTTTCATATAATCAGAAGCAACCACAAAGCGAGTTTCAGTATCCATAACATCTACAAACCAATTCTGCTCTCCTAATCTATGATATTCCATTTCATCAGACATTAATTCTTTTCCAGACTTAATTTGAATATTATCGGTTAATGTGCCTATCATGTTTGCATATTTTACAATCCAGCGATAGATAGTAGAATAATGAGAATTTTTAGGAGCAAACATCTGCAAATGCTCTTGTATTTTTCTTAGAGACATTCCAGCATAATACATATTCATGCATGAAGTTATTTTATTCTCGTGATTTTTCATTTTCCAAAAACCATCATCTATTGAAAATCTATGAGAACAATCCTTACACTTATATCTTTGAACTTTGCTTCTGTTTTTTGTTTCTCTAACTCCATCTTTCTTAATATTTTTTCCGTCGCATTTTTCACAAATAATTTCTTTTTCCATTTTATATACCTATGATAATATACTATAGGTATATATCTATTTAAATCTTTCGGTTATGCTATATTACTATAGTAAAGTATTTAAAGTAATAATCAGATTGTATTATTATGAGCAAGAAAGAAATCAAGGTTTATGAGTGCAAATGCGAGAGATGCGGGCATGAATGGATAACCAGAAGCGAAGATGCTCCTGTTGTCTGTCCCAAATGTAAAAGTCCTTATTGGGATAAACCATTAAATAAAAAGTAATCGTTTATAAATGGGGATTAGATGAAGATAATATGGCTAAAGATAATGAAAAAAACTCAGAGATATTCAAACTTCAAAAGGAAATAGATAGACTAAAAAAATCTATCAAAAAACAGAGATATGGTTTAGTTTGGATGGATATTCCTGAAGCATTTGAAGATGATGTTGAAAATAAATTACCAATTCTTAAAGAAGTTCCCGATTTGGCAATAAAAACTGAAGATGGAAAACCCCAGCATATATTAATTGAAGGAGATAATTATCATGCATTAACTTGTTTAAATTATACTCATAAAGGAGAAATTGATGTAATCTACATAGATCCACCATATAACACTGGTTCTGATGGATTTAGATATAAAGATAAAAGAATTATAGAAAAATTTCCAGATGGAACAGAAGTTCCAACAGATCACCCCTTTAGACATAGTTATTGGCTTTCATTTATGAGAAAAAGGTTAGAATTAGCAAAAGATTTGCTTAGTGAAAAAGGAGTAATTTTTATAAGTATTGATGACAATGAAGTTTTTCAGCTAAAACTTCTGTGCGATGCAATATTTGGCGAAAATAATTTCATTGATGCAATTATTTGGAAAAAAACCGAAAACATTAAAATGGACTCTAAATTTTTATCTCAAAATAAAGATTATGTTCTAATTTATAGAATGAGTGAGAAAATAACTGACTTCTCAAAAGAGCAGTCAACAATAGACCGTTTTAATTTAGAAGATAAAAATGGGAAGTATTATTTACGTAAACTAGACAGTCTGAGTAGCTCGTACTCAAAGGGAATGGATTATATTATCGAACATAAAGGAGTTAAATACTATGCAGGACGTTCAAAGGAAAAATATGAGTTGCGTCAATTAAAAAATCCTGGGAAAAAAGCACCAACATGGTTATGGTCAAAACAAAAATATGAAGAGGGACTAAGAGATGGAGAAATTGTTTTCAAGAATGGAAACATCTACAACAAAGTACGTTATGATGGGATTGCAAAAAAACCATTTATCAACATTCAAAGTATTGCGAGTCAACAGACTGCTCAAAAAGATCTTGATGATATATTTGGTGGAAGAATATTTGATCATCCAAAGCCAATTCAACTTATAAAATGGCTTATAGACTTAATTCCTAAAAACAACCCTTTAATAATTCTTGATTTTTTTGCAGGTTCTGGAACAACAGGTCACGCAGTTTTAGATTTAAATAAAAATCAAAGAAAGTTACAATTTATTCTTTGTACAAATAATGAAAATAATATTTGTAAGGAAATATGTTTACCAAGAATTGAAAAGGCAATAAATGGATATAAAGGAAAAGTAACAAAAAAGGAGTATCCTCCATTAGGATCAAGTCTTAAGTATTACAAAACAGCATTCATTGGTAAAAATAATATTCTTAATGCTAATGATGAAGATAAAATTGAACTAGCTCATAATGCAGGAGAACTTCTTGCTATTGCCGAAAATACTCTTGAATCAGTTAAACAAAATAAGTATTATCAGTTATTTGAAGATAACAATAAAGAGAAGTATACTGCTGTTTACTTCAGAGAAGAACTAGATCAATTTGATAAATTTGTTGAGATGGTTGAAAAACTTAATAAAAAAACCATTGTTTATGTTTTTAGTTGGGGAAATGATGAGTTTATAGATGAATTTGAAAATTTAAAAAATGTGAAAGTAAAAACAATTCCTCTTCCAATACTGGAAATTTATAAAAATATATACAATTTAGAGAATTAAAATGATAAATCCATTAGAATTTCAAACAAAAGCAAAAGAAGAAATGATTGAAAAGTTTCTCATGCTTTGGGATAATAAAAAAAGACAATTGCCATTAGTTTTTAAATCTCCCACAGGTTCTGGTAAAACATTCATAGTTTCTGATTTTATTAGAAGTTTAAACAAATTACCGCAATGGGATGTTGATAAAGCATTTATTTGGGTGACTTTTAGTGATAATCTTGCACTTCAAAGCAGAGATAAATTTAGAGATTATTTTGAAAATACTCTAGAAAATAATTTACTTACTCTCACAGATATAAACAAAGGAAAATTAATAAAAAATGAAATTTTATTCTTGAATTGGCAAAAAATTGTTACAAGAGCAGAATCAACTGTTAGAGTTATTAGAAGACCTGAAGATGAAACACAAAGAAAAGAAAGTGGTTTTTACTTTGAGGATTTTATTGAAAATACTCATAAAGACAACAGAGAAATAATTTTGATAATAGATGAAGCACATACTCATGTTACTGATAGGGGAGCAAAACCCATAATCGATATGATTAATCCTAGCGTAGTTTTGCATGTTTCGGCTACACCCGACAGAAATTTAGTAGCTGAATCTGCATTATTAAACAGTTTTGTAAATGTCCCTCATGAAGAGGTTGTTAAACAAGGGTTAATTAAAGAAAAAGTTGTTGTTCAAACAGAAGAAGATATAAAAAAATATATGCAAGAAATCAAAAAGGGCTCATTAGAAGAAGCTATGATTGATATTGCAATAGAAAAAAAAGAAGAGATTGTAAAAGAATATAAATTACTTAACAAAAAAATTAATCCTTTAGTGATTGTTCAATTGCCTAATGATGATTCAAATTTAATTAGTCTGGGAGAAAAAACTAAAGAAGAAATCGCTACAGAGATACTTCATAAAAAAGGCGTTGAAGAAAATAAAATTGCTAGGTGGTTTGATAAATATCCTAAACCCGAATATTTAGAAGAACCAGATGATGAACATGAATTTCTTTTATTTAAGCAAACTGCAGGAACTGGATGGGATTGTCCAAGGGCGCACATTTTGGTAAGATTTAGAGAAGTTCAATCAGAAACTTTTGATCTTCAAACCGTTGGAAGAATTTTAAGAATGCCAGAACCTAATAAAAAAGAGGATTATTTGAATTCTCAAATTATAAAAACTGCATTTTTATTTACAAATTACGATAGAAATAAGATTAGTGAGAAATGGAAAGAAATATCTTCCAATAAACCAGCAACCCTCCCCGCAAGAAGAAAAAAAGAAATTCAAAATATTCATTTAAAGTCAGATTTTGTTTCAAGATTGGAATATGGAGATTTGGCAGATTCTGCAAAATTCCAAAAAAGTTTTTTGAATTCCATGAATAAATATTTTGGTATTACGAGCGAGGATTTATTACACGGAAAAGGTTCAAAAAAATTATCTGATAAAGGACTTAATCTAAAACCCGTAATTAAACGAAATATAGTTTTTAATGCCGAATTTAAAGATTTTGACAATTTAGGATTTGAGTTTAATAAATCTGGTGAAGATATGGAACTAGAGATGTCTATTAATGATATAGAAAAAACATTCAATTACTATATTTACAGATTATTAACTGAACAAACTGAAGATGAGGCAAAAATATCCAATATAGCTAGGTCATTCTCTCCTTTTAAATCATCTATAAGAGTTTGGTTTAAATCCGTTTTGACAGATAGTTCTGAATATATGTATAGAGTTTTTATAGAAGATATTGACAAAGGCAGTTCAAGTTTATTGCGTCCAGCTATTACTCAAGCATTAAAAGATTATAAGCCTATTTTAAAAGAAATAATTGAAAAAAGAAGAACTCTGCAAGAAAAAAGAGAAGCAAATAATTTTACAATTCTAAGCGAATATTGGTTTACAGAAGATTATTTAGAAATTCCATCAAACCTTTGCGTATTAGATAAGTTTTATTTAAAAGATGATGAAGGTAAAATAAACGAAGAAGATTTTATGAAGTATATTGATTCAAAAAAAGCAAAAATTTCTTGGTGGTTCAAAAATGGAGATTATGGAAAAGAATATTATGCTATAAAATATTGGAATAGAAAAGAAGAAGCATGGAGATTGTTTTATCCAGATTGGATTATATTATTTAAAGATGGTAAAATTGGCATTTTTGACACTAAAAAAGGAGATACTGCCCTGCCAGAAGGAAGAGGGCATACCAAAGATAAAGCTAAATATTTACACTTAAAACTAAAAGAACTTGGAAAACAATATGTTGGAGGAATTGTTGTAAAAGAGAATAATGTTTGGCATTACAACAATTCTGAAGAATATGATTATTATCCTGGAAAATTGAATAAAGATTGGAAAAAGTTTGAGGATATTTTCTAACATGCCATTCCAACAAATCAAACTCTCCCCATCAAAACTAAACCTCTTCTTAGAATGTCCTCTGTGTTTTTGGCTTGCTGAACACGGAGTTCATAGGCCATCAGGACCATTTCCATCTCTTCCTGGAGGAATGGACAGAAAACTCAAAATATATTTTGACAAATACAGAAAAGAAGGAAAACTTCCTCCTGAATTAAAAGGAAAGGTAGAGGGAAAATTATTTGATGACTTATCAAAGATGGATGTATGGAGAAACCAGTTTAAAGGAATAAGATGGACAGATGAAGAAGGGAATATCTTATTCGGGGCAATAGATGACTGCTTATTTGATGGGAAGAACTACATTATTATTGACTTTAAGACCTATGGCGGAAGCGAGATAAAGGATGAAAAAATTGAGTTTTATCAGAATCAGCTTGATTGTTATACTCTGCTTTTTGAGAAGAATGGCTTGAAGCATCCAGGATATGCTTATTTAATATTCTTCTTGCCTGTTGAAGTTAAGGAACATGGAGAAGTAAAATTCGACATTCAAGTAAAGAAAGTCAAAGTTGATGCTTCAAGAGCATTAAAGACATTTAAAGAAGCAATAAAGCTAATAAAATCAAAAAGACCAAAGAAACACTCTGAATGCAAATTCTGTGCTTGGGCTGATGATAACTGGAAGTTTGAATAAGAATTTCTGAACTTGGGACCATAAACTTCTTAACTGCTTATGTTAAAACACCCGCAGATGCAACAATGCAGTGTCATTCAAACCATAAACTTAAAAATGATTTTTAGCTCTAATTTTATAAGGCCATTTTTAATAGATTAATTATGGTAAAGCCCGGATGGCACAATGGAACTGCGCGAGGTTGCTAACCTCGTTTCCAGCAATGGATCTCCAAGTTCGATTCTTGGTCCGGGCGTAAAACTATTTTGATGTATCTGTGGAAAGAATTTATATACTCTGAAAGAAACATAATATAAAATGGCTGCAACTCCACCTGGCGCAAAGAAAAGAAAACTTGATTTTATGGTAGACCAAAATGCGTTTGATGATTTTATGAAGGCTTGTAGTCGTAAAGGTTTTGCACCACAAGTTGTTTTAGAACAGGCAATGCGTAAGTTTTCGCAAAACGGGCAAATATAAAGATAGTTTTGAGTAAATCTTATAAATAGAGCAATTCTGTAGACTAAAAAAATAATATTTCTCCGCCCCGAGTTTCAATCCCAACAATTTACAATGCTTCCAATTTTAATATCGCTATAAATTTAGAAATTTTAAACATAATCACAGGATAATATAATTTTTAAAAGCAATATTCTAATAAACTAAGTATGATACAAAAAAGTGGGCAAAACAGGCTGCAAAGTCTCACAACTAATGCACCAAATTCATGGAACCTAAAAGAAACATTTACGCCTCCAGAAGGTTTTGAAGAATTAATCTCTAACAAACTAAAAACCACAGAATCGCTAAATTTTCTAAAAGAATCATCAAAAATAGCAGATATTTTTACAGAAGACTATTGGGACTTAAACGACGAAAAAGGAAAGATATATCCACTCAAATTCTCAAATGGAAAAACCCAAACAGATATAGTAAAGGAAATCGTTGAATTGATAAAAAACGGCGAGAAAATAATTTTTCTATATGGTGCGTGTGGCACGGGCAAGTCAGCTATTGCCCTTAATATCGCACGCATTCTCGGAAAAACTTCAATTGTTGTTCCGGTGAAGGCTTTACAAAAACAGTACGAAGATGATTACACAAGCAAAAAATTTCTATTCAAAAAGGACGGCCAAAAAATGAAGATTGCCGTTTTGACTGGAAGAGAAAATCATGACTCTATTGTAAACTCAGGAATATCTTGTGCAAGTCCTGAGCTTCCAGAAAATATCAAAATAACTGAAAAAAATTATTCAAAGCTTGCAGATTATTTTCAAAACAATCCATTTGTTATCGGGCAAGAAATACCTACGTTGAAACATATGCGTCGACTTTCTGTCGCACCTGCTAATCCTTACTGGAGCCCAATAGTCCCATCAAATTACGAGCTCAATCAACTAAAAGACGCCAAAAAAATAAGATATGAAGGATGTAATGGTCAGGAATATATTTTTTACCATAGAAAACAAGGATGTTCTTATTACGACCAGTATCTTGCATACAAACACGCAGATATAATCATCTTCAATGCTGCGAAATATAAGGCAGAGATAGCACTCGGTAGAAAACCAGCTACAGAAGTTGAAATAATTGACGAAGCTGACGAATTTCTCGACGGACTTTTCCAACAAGAAGAGCTAAACTTAACTAGATTAATCGCGAGTTTAGCAACGATAAGTCCTGAGAATCTATTATCAAGAGAAACAATAAATGAAATTCTCGAATTACTAAAATTTGAGGATCAAAATAAACGAGCTCTCGGAATAGACGAATCACAAGTTTTTCAGATAACTGAAACAAAATTAACAAAAATTTTCAAATTGCTAGAAAAAGACAAAGAGTTGGTAGCGGAAATTCTCCTCGACGAAAACAGCTACGCAAACAGGGCGCTTGAATTGGCGAATGACTTTGCAGATTCAACTGAAGACATTTATCTGACTTACAGAAAAGAAGAAGATAATTTATATGTGAAATTGGTCAGCACAAATCTTGCTCCGAAAATTCAAGAATTACTGGACAAAAGCAAGGCGCTTGTTCTCATGTCTGGAACTCTTCACGTTGAAAACGTTTTAAAACATATTTTCAACATAAAAAGATTCAAGATGGTAGAAGCAGAAGCGTTACATCAGGGAGCAATAGAAGTAATTATGACTGGTAGTGAACGTGATTGTAGATATTCCAACTTTAGTGATGGAAACCATTCGCGAGAAAGTTATCTTAAAACGCTGAATTTAACAGTTGAGAAATCCAAACACCCTACGCTAATTCATGTCAATGCTTTTCAGGACTTACCGACAGAAGAAGAAAAAATAAAATATCAATTGGCGCAACTAACTTCTCAGGAAAAATTAAGGCAAACGCAGGAAGAAGATAAAACTGGTAGAGCAATCTCCTTATTCAAACAAGGCTTGAATGCTTTATTATTCACGACAAAATGCTCACGTGGTATCGATTTTCCAGGTAAAATGTGCAATTCAGTAATATTCACGAAATACCCTAATCCTAACATATCTGACACATTTTGGACAATTTTGAAAAAAACACATCCAACTTATTTCTGGGAATTTTATCGTGACAAAGCCCAGAGAGAATTTTTGCAAAGAATTTATCGCGCCGTAAGGAGCCGAAACGACCATGTATATATTCTCTCACCAGACTTAAGAGTTATAAAATCCGTACAAGAGTTACAAAAGAAAAAATGATTGGGGAAGACACATTTGAACATATTCAGCAAATTTGCTTGAAAGTCGTTCAGTCATACGAAAGACAAGAAAATATTTCTTATTTCAGAATGTCTGAAAAAGATATTTTTTCAGTAAT
>SXGU01265801.1_pt1 | contig 16847 bp, 19 predicted proteins | sample 3174531 | NCBI WGS metagenome assembly SXGU01 (sample SAMN11356863, study PRJNA531348) | freshwater metagenome | isolation source: freshwater sample F1-140 | place: China: Fuxian Lake, Yuxi | collected 2017-12-25 | reverse complement strand
GCGTATTGCTGGGCACGGAAATGCGCCAGCGTCGTCGGCAGGCGGTTGAAGGCGTGGGTCTCGTGCTTGATCGAGGCGGCGAGGACGCGCTTTCCCATCTCAGTAGACCGCCTCGATCTTCGCCTTGCCCGCGGTCGTGCGCGCCTCGGCGGCGGAGGCGGCGAGGTCGCGGAGATAGTCGGATCTCGCCTCGGCGTGCAGCAGCGACATCATCAGATGCAGGCCGGGCGGGCTCTTCAGCATGCCGGGGACCCAGCCGCGGGACTGCATGCCTTCGGCGACCTTGCCCATGTCGAGATCGGGATTGCCGAAGCCCAGCAGCGTCAGATGCGGCCTGCCATAGACGCGGAAGCCCGGGATCGCCTCGATGCCGAGGATGTACGCATCCCGCATGACCATGAGGTCGCGGGCGATCTGGCGGTAGCCCGCGCGGCCGAGGGTCTGCATCAAGGCCCAGGATGCTGCGACGGCGCCGCCGGCGCGGGTCCCGGTCAGGGTCTCGGTGACGAAACGTCCGTTCGGCCATTCGTCGATGGCGAAGGTCTGCCCGGCCCGCCTCTCCTCGTCGCGATAGAACACGGTCGAGGCCGGCTTCGGCGCGAAGCCGAACTTGTGGAGATCGGCCGAGAGCGAGGAGACCGCCGGAACCGAGAAGTCGAAGTCCGGCACCGGCCAGCCCTCGTCGCGGACGAAGGGCGCGACGTAGCCGCCGACGCAGGCATCCACATGCAGCCAGAGATTTTTCGCGGCGGCGACGGCGCCGAGCTCGGCGATCGGGTCGATGACGCCGTAGGGGAAGCACGGCGCCGAGCCGACGATCATGATGGTGTCGGCATCGACGATCTTCGCCATCGCGGCCGGATCGGCGCGGAAGTCCTTGGCCACGGGCACGCGGCGGACCTCGAGGTCCATCAAGAGCGCCGCCTTGTTGAAGGCCGGATGCGCGCTCGCCGGCAGCACCAGGTTGCCGCGATGGGTCTTGTCGCCCCGCTGCTTGCGGGCGAAGTCGCGGGCGGCCTTCACCGCCATCAGGATGGATTCGCTGCCGCCGGTGGTCATGTTGCCGACCGCGCCGGCGGGCGCATGGAAGAGGTCGAGGGCCATGGCCACGACCTCGTCCTCCATGCGCTTAAGGCTGCCGAAGGCGCGCTTGGCGCCGAGCGCGTTCTCGGTGAAATAGGCGTTAAAGGCCTCGCGCCCGACCTCGGCCGCTTCCTCGGTCGCCTTGAAGACGTAGAGCGGCACCCTTCCGCGCTTCCAGTCGGCATCCCCCGCCGCCATGCCCTTCAACTGAGCCATCACCTCGCCGCGCGGGCGGCCGGTATCGGGGAAACGCATGGGGGCGACCTCGAAGGGGATGGGTGGGCCGACGATAGGTGCGGCCCCCGAACCTCGCAAGAGACCGCGGCGCCGACACGCGGATACACATAACTGCACACGCCTGACTGGACGCGATCGACTCTGGTGTGTATTCATACACACGTGGATACCCGGTCGATCCTGAAAGCATTGGCTGCGGACGGCTGGGTGAAGGTCCGCCAGGCGGGCAGCCACGTTCAACTCAAGCATCCAACGAAGCCGGGCATCGTCACCGTTCCGCACCCGAAGAAAGACATCCCTGTCGGTACGCTTCGCAGCATCGAGAAGCAGGCCGGATTGAAGCTGAGGTAAGCCATGCACCACTACATCGCGCTGATTCACAAGGATGCCGACAGCGATTTCGGCGTCTCGTTCCCGGATGTGCCCGGCTGCATTACTGCCGGATCCACGCTCGACGAAGCCCGGTCCATGGCAGGGGAGGCCCTGACCATGCACCTCGAAGGGATGCGCGAAGACGGAGAGGAGTGGCCGGGGTCGAGCAGCCTGGAAGCGATCATGGCCGAGCGCGAGAACCAGGATGCTGTTGCCTTCCTCGTCCCGGTCGAGGAAACGGCGCCGAAAGTCGCTCGGATCAACATCACGTTGCCACAGGACGTTCTTGATGCGGCCGACAGCTATGCAGCGCGTATCGGCTTCACTCGATCCAATCTCATCAAGACGGCCTTGCTCCGTTTAATCCGCCAGCATGACAAGGAGGTGCTCGCCGAACTGGGCCGGAAGTCCGAGACAACTCGCCCGGCCGCTCGCCGACAGCAAGTGAAGGGCGCCCGCCGAGCTATAGACATTTGATGTATGTTGATTATACATTACATCTAATCTACAATGTAAATATGGATTGAAGCCTCATTCCGGAACGCTAAATATCCCCGGACAACACACCGGGAGCCCGCCTTGGCCAAGATCCACGTCATCCATGAGAACAGCGTCTGGGTCGAGCCGCTCCGGGCCCAGTTCAAGGCGATCGGCGCGCCCTTCGAGGAGTGGTTCCTGGACCAGGGCATCCTCGACCTGACCGAGCCGCCGCCGGACGGCCTGTTCTACAATCGGATGAGCGCCAGCTCGCACACCCGCGACCACCGCTTCGCCGCCGAGTACACCGGCGCGGTGCTGGCCTGGCTCGAACGCCATGGGCGCACCATCGTCAACAACGGGCGCGCACTCCAGCTCGAGATCAGCAAGGTGGCGCAATACGAGGCGCTGGCCCGTTTCGGCATTCCGACGCCGGCGACTCTGGCCGTGGTCGGCAAGGACAAGCTGCCGGCGGCGGCCGCGAAGCTCGGATTCCCGGTGATCTTAAAGCACAACCGCGGCGGCAAGGGCCTCGGCGTCCGCCTGTTCCACTCGGCCGCGGCGCTGGACGAGTACCTCGCCTCGGCCGAATACGAGCCCTCGGTCGACGGCATCACGCTGACCCAGCGCTACATCAGGACCCCCGAGCCCTTCATCACGCGGGTCGAGTTCGTCGGCGGCAAGTTCCTCTATGCCGTCCGCGTCGACACCTCGGAAGGCTTCCAGCTCTGCCCGGCGGATGCCTGCCAGGTCGCCGACGCCGGCTCCAACTGCCCGGCGGTCGCGCCGTCGGAGAAGTTCAAGGTGATCGAGGGCTTCACCCATAAGCTGATCCCGAAATGGGAGGCGTTCCTCGCCGCCAACGGCATCGGCATCGCCGGCATCGAGTTCGCCGCCGACGAGGAGGGCCGGGCCTGGACCTACGACGTCAACACCAACACCAACTACAACCCGGATGCCGAGGCGAAGGCCGGCGTCTCCGGCATGGGCGCGATCGCCCGCCACCTGAACAATCTGCTGGCGCGCGAGACTTCGGCTGCCGCCGACTGAACCGCGGATCGTCAGGCCGCTGGCGACGGCCTCGGCTGCGCCGGCGCCTCGCCGCCCGCCGGCGGCATGCGGATCAGGATCGCCTGGCGGTGGCCGCAGTCGACGCATTTGAGCCTGGCCTGGAGATCCTCCAGCGTGAGGCCGGGATCGAGTGTCGCGAGGTCGAGCGCCCGGCCCTGCCGGCGCCGGCAGCGCGCGCAGCGGAGATTGTTGCAATAGGCGGTGATCGAGTAGCCCTCGAGAAGGTGCTCGCCGATCGTCCAGGCGCCGCCGGGTTCCATGATCCTCCGCTCTTCGCCCCTTCACCTCAGCATGACGGCCGTCGCCCGGCAATTGCCGCCCGCCCCGGCCACGGCTAGGGTCCGCGCCCATGTCTTCCTTCGTCACATATCGCGGCAGCGTCCGCGCGGACGAGCTCGACCGGCTCGGCCACATGAACATCCAGTATTATATGGCGCGTCTCAGCCTCGCGGGATTCGCGGTGATGGAGACGATCGGGCTCGGCCAAGACTCGGGCGCGAACGGGCGGAAGGCGCTCTCCATGCTCCGCTGCGAGATCGACTTCCGCCGCGAGCTGACCGAGGGCGAGGCGACGCGCATCGAGACCGAGATCGAGACGGTCGGCACCAAGTCGCTGACCTTCCGCCACAGGATGATCGTCGAGGCCGACGGCGCGCTCGCCATGGAGGCAAAGGTGGTCGCCGTCTGCATCGACCTCGATGCGCGCAAGTCGACGCCGCTCCCCGACGACGTCGCGGCGACGGCGCGGAGCCTGATCCCGGCCTAGAGTCCGGTGCGCGGCCCGCCGCTCCTCGCGCCACCCGGTCGCCGGAACGCGACCGCGAAGGCGACGGCGCCCATGGCCAGAAGCCCGGCCGCCACGGCGATGACCAGCGCGTCGCCGCCGAGATCATGCAGATACCCGCCGGCGAGCGCGCCGCCGCCGCCGCCGAGCCCGAACCCGGACACGATCAGACCCGCGATCCGGCCGAGCGCGGGCCCGGTCCAGCGCCTGGCCGCGATCGCCATCACCAGGGGACCGCGCGAGCCGAGAGTCGCCCCGAAGGTGAGCACGTAGAAGGAAAGCTGCCAGAACGACTGGACCCACAGCATCGAGGCGAGCACGGCGAGGCCGAACGCGGTCGCGGCGTAGCTGATCCAGACCGCGGCGGCCGGCCCGAGCCGGTCGCCGAGCCAGCCGAAGCCGACCATCCCGGCGCTGGCGGCGAGACCGCCGACGCCGAGCCAGCTCGCCGCCTCGAGCGGCGAATAGCCGACGGCGACGAAGAAGCCGACGAGCTGGGGCTGCACCGAAAAGGTCGCGGCCGAGGTGAGGCCTTATCCCACCAGCACGGCCCAGAGGACGGGATCCGCGACCGCCGCGCCGAAGGTCGTTCCGGTCGCGGTCCCTGCCGCCCGCGACGACGCCGGCACCGCTTCCCCGGCGCCGCGCTCGAGCCGCCGCCAGGGAAGAGAGACCAGCATCGGCAGGAGGACGACGACCGCCGCGATCCCGAGGATCCGGTAGGCCTCGCGCCAGCCATGCGCGTCGATGAGGATCTGGGCGATCGGGGCGCAGATCAGCACCCCCAGCCCCGTCGCCGCCCCGACGACGCCGAGCGCCGTGCCGATCCGGCCGGGAAACCAGCGCCCGAGCAGCGGGGTCTGGCCGGCGATCCCGACGCAGGACGTCCCCATGCCGATCACCAGGCCGATGGTGAGCGCGAGCTGCCAGAACGACTGAGCCCAGGACGCGAGAAACGTGCCGGCGACCAGAAGCGTCGCGCCCGCGCCGTAAAGCGCACGCGGGCCGAGGCGGTCAAACAGCAGTCCCGCCCAGGGTCCGCCGAAGCCCACCGCCAGGACCATCACGGCGTAGATCGCCGTCGCCTCGGCCCGGCTGAAGGCGAAGCTCTGCTGCAACGGCAGCAGGAAGACCGCGAAGGACTCGCCGATGCCGCGCCCGACCAGCGCGAAGAGGACGGCGGAGCAAAGGACCAGGGACCGCAGCCCCCGTGCCCTGTCCGCCGCCGCAGCGTCCGTCGCCGTTTCGGCGAATCCCTCATTCCCCATCGCGACCACCGGTAGCACGACCTCGCGCCGGCCGGCGCGGGAAATCGGCAACGCCTCGCGACGCCCGGCGCGGATCTCGCAGCGCCGTCGCCCGCGGCAAGACGCCGGCGCGCGATGGGTCGGTCTTGGCTCTCCTGCATGTCAATGGTTTATCGTGTCATCTTAAAGTGGTTCCTGAGGCGCCGCCTTGCCCTCGGTGATTGGGTCTCTGGCAGAAGGGCCAGACAGATGGTCATGAAGATTTCGACGCCCGAAGAAATCCGCGACGAAGTCGTGAGCCTGCCGAGGTCGATCGCCGGCCCGGTCCCGGCCGGCACGAGCTCGAAGGGGCTGCTGCAGCGCCTCGAAGCCAAGCTCTCTCATCCGGATCTGCCGGGGCGGACGATCAAGGCGCTGTGGTACCGCGAGGTCAAGGCGGTCCCCGCTCACATCGCCGACTACCTGCGCGTGCGGGCGGCCGAGCGCTCCGAGACGTCGTTCGTCATCGACGAGGCCGGCACGATCCGCAGGTCCGTCGGGGCGGGATCGCCGGTCGCGATCAGGGTGCAGGTCGAGCCCGACCGCATCTTCATCGAGATCAGCCCGGCGCGCATCGGCTATCTCGGCGCGGCGACGCTGCGCCATTGGCTGCTTTCCCTTCTGATGGAGCAACGGCCCTATCGCCTCCTCAACCTGGACAGCCGGGCCAGGTGCGAAGCGGTCGGCGCGCTCGCCGTCCTCGATCGCATCGAGACCTGGCTGAAGACCGCGCGCAGCGGCGCGGCGAGCCTGGTCGACGGCCCGGCCATGGTCGCCGACGCCGTCGGTGTCAGGCCGCTCGACCCGGCGGCGCTCGACGCCTATGGAATCCATCCGCAGGCGGACTACGACGTGACCACGTTCCTGGCGCGCAACATGGGGGTGGTCGTCATCCTCAGCGAGGGCGGACATCTCAAGGTCCTGGCGCGCGCCGGCGCCTGCTCGATCCGCACCCTCGCCCATGCGTCGACCTATCTGTCGGTCCGGTCCGAGCCGGTCCAGATGGCGATCTGGTGGGGCGGGTCCTGGCTGCGCGAGAGCGAGCCGGACGGGCTCGTCGCCGCCGGCCGCCTCAGGCTTCTCTCGGGCCTGAAGGAGCCGTCGTCGCCGCCGCATCGCTACGTCGGCGAGCGGTTGCGCGTCGAGGAGGTGCCGGAGACGGAGTTAGCGCCCTACAGGCACCTCCTGAGCCTGTCGGGGTCGAGATTCGACATGGCGGCGTATAGCCGGCTGCTCGGATCGGGCCTCGGCGACCGCATGACGATCGCCGAGGTCGAGGACGGAAAGACCCGCGTGGTCTATTGCCCGTACGGTCCCGACTACAATGGCGCGGGGTGGGTCCTGAACGCGGTCGGCCGCCCGATCCGCGACCAGCCCGACGAAGCCTACGGAGCGGCCGTGGAGCGGCGATATGTCGGCGCCGTCGCCGACAACGTCGTGCATTTCGAGCGCGTGCGCGCGACCATCAAGGAGACGGCCGGCCGCTTCGCCGGCGACAGCCGGCGCTCCTCCTATTCCCGCCTGATAGTTCCCTTCGAGGAAGGGGGGAAGAAGCTCGCCGTCGGCTACGCCGCTCTCACTCCGCAGCCTGTGATGGGCGATTGACCGTCAGGATGTAGCGGTCGACATCGGCCAGGAGCTCGGCCCGCGGCATCGAGACCAAGGCGAACGGGTCATCGGCTTTCCTAGGCGCTCCGGACGGCGCAGGCGAGGTCCATTTGAACGCATAGTGCAGGCGCGAATAGCCATAGGCGCGGAGCAGGCCGCCGTCGACGTGGCTCTTGCGGACGGTCGAGGTGGTCCAGTCGGTGCCGAAGCGGGCGAAGGCATAGCACCGGGAGAGCCTGGCCAGCAGCGAGGCGAAGCCCTTGCCCCGCGCCTTGCCGGGCTTGCACCAGGTTCCGCCCGAGAAGGCCACCTTTCCCTTCACTTCCTCGGCGGCGACGACGGCGTCGCCCGAAAGGAGGCAGCTCTCGCCTTCGAGGGCCGCCGACGGATCCTCGTACATGATCTTCAGCGTGCGGCAGTGCTCGGCGAAGCTGACGTCCATGCCATAGACCCGGCCGACCTGGGTCGCCACCACCTCGTCGGCGTCATAGGCGATGAAGAAATAGGCATTGCCCGGCCCGGCGCCGCCGCGGGTCGTGTAAGCCGGGAGTAGCCCGTACCAGCTGTCGAGGTTGGCGCGGTTGATCGAGGCGAGCAGCGCGAAGTCGTCGGAGAAGGCGAGCCTCAGGCCCTGCTCGCGGATCGTTCGATCGGCCTGCATGAAGAAGCGGCCGAGAAGATCGCGGGGACCATGGTCGATGACGACGGCGTCGAGCAGCGGGATCGCCGAGGCGCCCGGGACCGGCGGGCGGATCGGGGCGCCGGCGGCGGGCCTGGCAAGGCCGGAGGACGGCTCCGGCAGAATTCTCGGTTGCGCGGTCATAAACCCCTCCCTCAAGCGGTGTCAAGGACGAAACCTTAACAACCCTAAATATAGCGTGTCGAGCGAATGGTTACCCACAGGATATTGACAGAAATATCCACAGAAAAATGATCAATTATCCACCGACTCGGCGCAGTTATCCACAGGACACGCTCATCATGGCGCGCGGAGAGGACCACACCAGCAGGCGCCGGCGGGAGGAAGGCTCGAGGGCCTCGAGACGGTTGTCTACCGCCTGACGCGCACCAGGATGATCCAGGCGCCGCCGGCGACGATCAGGCCGGAATATCCGAGCGTGACCGGATCGAGGCCCGGCATCGGCATCAGCTCGCCCCAACCGGCCAACACCTCGATCGCCAGCGTCGTCAGCGGCAGCGCCACCATCGACAGCATGTAGCCGTCGGCGCCGATCAGGCGCGTGATTTGGAACGACATGTAGGTGAGCGGCGCGCGGAAGAGGACGCCGAAGACGAGGGCCGCGGTCCAGAGCCAGGGCGAGGCGAGCGTCTCGAACGCGTCGCTGGCGTTGGGCCCGAGCGACGCCTCGGGGAAGGCGAGGCCGACCACGCTCCAGACGACGAGCAGGCCGGTCGCCGACAGCACGGTGACGAAGCCGGTGAGGGCGAGACGCTGGCGGCGGTCGCCGAGATTGTCGGGATGCGTCTCGGTCAGCAGGCTGGAGACGACCACGGCGGTCTCCGAGACCAGGAGGAACTTGATCGCGGGGCTGCTCCAGCCGCCGTCGAGCGTCGCCGCCAGCAGCACGACGCCGACCGCGATCAGGAGGAAGCCCGGGATCTCGGCCGCGAGCGGCCGCCGCCGGTGGACGGCGTAGACGCCGATCGCCGCGGCCAGCACGTTGATGGCGCTCAAGAGCGTGATGGTGGTGGCGGAGCCGTAGAGAAGGGCGGCGGAGAAGCAGCAGGTGGTGAGCACGCGGATGCCGCCGATCGCCCAGGTGCTCCAGCGCCTAAGCGGGTCCAGCGGCAGCGAGCGAATGCCGGCGGCGACGAGCAGCGTCGCGCCCGCGGCCAGCATGGTCGCCATCGCCAGCGTCCAAGGATCGAAGCCGAAGCGGAACAGCACCGAGCGCAGCAGCACGGTCACCACCGACCACATGGCGGTCATGGCGAGGGCGATGACGAGCGCGGGCGACATCAGCGCCGGTTGCGGGCGACGATGACCCAGGCGCCACCGGCGAGGATAAGGCCGGCGACGGCGACGTCGGCGGCGCCGGTGTGGAGCGGCGGCAGGAGCCCGAAGGAGGCCGCGGCCGGCTCCAGCGCCATCACCAGGAGCGGCATCGCCGACATGCCGAGCATGTAGCCGTCGGCGCCGAGGCGGGCGGTGATGTCGAAGGCGACATATGTGGCGGGCCCGCGCAGCATCGCCCCCAGCACGAAGGCCATCAGCCAGAGCCAGGGCGAGGTGAGCGTCGCCACCACGTCGGCGGTGCTGAGGCCGACCGGCATCGCCGGCAGGAGCCCGACCGCCGCCCAGGCCAGCAGCAGGCCCATGGCCGAGAGCAGCGTGACGAAGCCGGTGAGCGCGAGCCGCTGGCGCCGCGTGCCGAGATTGTCGGGATGCTTTTCGGCGAGCAGGCTCGCCGCCACCACCGAGGTCTCGGAGAAGAGGACGAACAGCACCGCCGGGTTGGTCCAGCCGCCGTCGAGGCGGCTGACGAGCAGCAGGAGGCCGAACGCGATCACCAGGAAGCCCGGCAGCTCGGCCCGGCGGCGGCGGCGGCCGAAGAGGAGCAGCGCGCCCACGGTCGCCAGCAGCACGTTGACGGTGGTGAGCTGGCTCACCTGGCCGGCCGAGGCATGCAGCAGCGCGTTGGTGAAGGCGCAGGTGGTGAGCACGCGCAGGCCCCCGATCACCCAGGTGGCCCAGCGCCGGATCGGGTCCAGCGGCAGCGCCCGGATGCCGGCGGCGACCAACAGCGCCGCGCCGCCCATCATCTGGACCGCCAGCGCCAGCGACCACGGCTCGAAGCCGAAGCCGTTCAGCGTCGCGCGGATGCCGACGGTGAGCACGGACCAGGCGACGACCAGGCCGAGCGCGAGCGCGGCGGCGGGAGGGATCATGGGACTCGCAGTTGCCCCCTCCCCCGTGCGCAGCGCGGAGGAGGGGTGGGGTGGGGGCGAGCGTAGCGAGGGTCGATGGCGGTCACTACGCTATTCGCGAAAACGCGACGACCTCGATACGCTCGCCCCCGCCCCATCCCTCCCCCGCGTAGGACGCGAGGGAGGGTCTACGAGTTATGACGCCGGCACGTCCGGCTTTCCCTGCATGCACATCAGCGTCTGCAGGCCGTAGGCGCAGGGGGTGGCGCGGTCACCCTCGAAGACGTCGACCTCGAGCGAGCAGATGGTGAGCGTGCGGCCGGGCTTGATCACCTTGCCGGTCGCCACCAGCCGGTCGCCCCTGGCCGGGGCCAGCAGGTTGATCTTGAACTCGACGGTGAGCACCGAGGCGTCGGCGGGAAACAGCGTGAAGCCGGCATATCCCCCGGCCGAATCCGCGATGGTCGAGGTGACGCCGGCATGGAAGAAGCCGTGCTGCTGGGAGAGGTCGGGGCGGAAGGGGAGTTCGATCGCGACCTCGCCCAGCTCGACCCGGATCAGCCGGGCGCCGATCAGGCTCATGATCCCCTGCCGGCCGAAGCTGGCGCGCACGCGCAGGGCGAAATCGGGGTCGGCCGGCTGGAAATGCGTCATGCGTCCCGTGCTCTTGAAGGCCCGTTTAGGCGGAGAACAATGGAAAGGCGATTTCGCGGGCGCAAGGCCACCCTGGCGGGCCCCGTTTCCGATCGGCTAGACTTTCCCCTGCTCCTATTTCGCGCCTCGGCCCGCCGAGGTTACAGAGTTCAACATCGGAAACCACCGGAGCGAAGGATTTTTCCCATGACCCAGACGCTCGCCCATCCCACCGCCAATGCCGACCTGCAATCGGCGCTCGCCGAGGCGCGGGCGGAGTTCATCCGCCGCAACCCGAAGAGCCAGAAGCTCTATGACGAGGCCTGCTCGAGCCTGCCCGGCGGCAACACGAGGACGGTGCTGTTCTACAGCCCGTTCCCGGTGACCATGGTGAAGGGCCAGGGCGCAAATCTGTGGGACGCCGACGGCAAGAAATACGTCGACTTCCTCGGCGAATACACCGCCGGCCTCTACGGGCATTCGCATCCGGTGATCCGGAAGGCGATCGACCAGGCGCTCGACGACGGCATCAACCGCGGCGCCCACAACCAGCTCGAAGGCAAGCTGGCGTCCCTGATCTGCGCCCGCTTCCCCTCGATCGAGCTGGTGCGCTTCACCACTTCCGGCACCGAGGCCAACCTGATGGCGATCACGGTCGCCCGCCACTTCACCCAGAGGAAGAAGGTGATGGTGTTCGAGGGCGGCTATCACGGCGGCATCTTCACCTTCGCCGACGGCAACAACCCGGTGAACGGCCCGTTCGACTTCGTCATCGCCCCCTACAACGACATGGAGGGGACGAAGAAGATGATCCAAGAGCACGCCAAGGACCTGGCGGTGATCGCGATCGAGCCGATGCAGGGCGGCGGCGGCTGCATCTCGGCGACGCCGGAGTTCCTGAAGATGCTGCGCGACGAGACCACCCGTGTCGGCGCCGTGCTTTTGTTCGACGAGGTGATGACCTCGCGCCTCTCGCCCGGCGGCATCCAGGCGATCCTCGGCATCACGCCCGACCTGACCTCGCTCGGCAAGTATCTCGGCGGCGGCAGGAGCTTCGGCGCCTTCGGCGGCCGCGCCGACATCATGTCGCGCTTCGACCCGCGCCGCGCCGACTCCCTCCCGCACGCCGGCACCTTCAACAACAACATCCTGACCATGTCGGCCGGCGTCGTCGGCATGGAGCAGCTCTACACGCCCGAGGTGGCGGTGAAGCTGAACGCCTTCGGCGACAAGCTGCGGGCGCGGCTCAACGCCATCACCCGCGACAAGGGCCTCGCCATGCAGTTCACCGGCCAGGGCTCGATGATGTCGATCCACTTCCTCAAGGGCGAGGTCAGGTCGAGCCGGGACGCGAAGAAGGGCAACAAGGATCTGGGCGAGCTGTTCTTCCTCGACCTGCTCGCCCGCGGCATCTACATCGCGCGCCGCGGCATGATGGCGCTGTCGCTGCCGATCACCGAGGCGGACGCCGACCAGCTGGTGGCGGCGGTCGAGGAGTTCGTCTCGTCACGGAAGCGGCTGCTGGGATAGGCGCGCCCGCCGAGTCAAGATTCGGACGCTCCGTTAGTGCGTCCCTCGCTTTCGTTAGGTCCTCGCCGCTAGCGCGGCTGCGGTCCTAACCCCGCTCGGGCCGCCGGCGCGGATTCGGAGGACGTCGCGGCGGCGAGCGAGCGTGGTTGGCTCGCAGGCGCCGCGCAGCGGCGTCGAGAAACAACGAAAGCGAGGGACGCACGACGGCGCGTCCGTGGCCTTGGTCTCCTACTCCCGCTTGCCCATCGCCGGTCCCGGGGCGTTGCGGGAGATGACGGAGATGGTACGAGCGGGGGTGTTCGCCTCGCCGCGGATGATGGCGTGGCCCATGGTGGCGTCGAAATAGAGGCTCTCGCCGGTCTCCAGCGACAGCGGCTCGTAGAATTCCGAGTGGAAGACGACCGGGCCCGCCAGCACGTACATCCACTCCTCGCCGGCATGGCGGTTGAGCTCGCCGAACTCTTCCAGCGTCGTCGCCTTGACCTCGCTGACCAGCGGCACCAGCGCCTTCCTGGACAGCTCGGCGGCGCAATAGGTGTGGATGTAGTTGGCGCTCTCCAGCACGCGGCCTTCCCTGAGGCGCGTGATCGAGCGCCGCCCGGTGGTCGCCTGCATGGTCTCCGGCGTGAACAGGTCGGCGAGGTCGATCTTGAGGCCGTCGGCCAGCTTCGCCAGGTTGTCGTAGGTGAGCGAGATCTGCTTGTTCTCGACCTTCGACAGGGTCGAGGGGGCGAGGCCGGTCATCTCGCTGACCTTGCTCAAGGTCCAGCCCTTGGCCTTGCGCAGTTCGCGAAGGCGGTCGCCGAGCGTGTGGCGGCGCGCCCTTGCGGCGGTCGCGGCATCGCTGGCGGTCACCTTCTTGCGCTTCAGCTTCATCGTCGTCATCGGCTTTCAGTCCCGCTAGTTTTCACAAATGGTCCTTCGGATCGGGACCATGATCTGCAGTTGCGAGTATAAAATAGTCAAAACCGAACTTTTCCGGTACGAAAATATGTCGGGGCGTTTCACATCGGCCGCGGTTACTCAGGCACCAGCCAGGATATTTTATAGTCTGTGGCCCCGAAGGTGCGGACGAGCACCCGCAATGCCTCCTCGAGCCATGTTTCCAGCTTGAAAGGCGGGTTGACGACGACGAGGCCCGAGCCGTTCAGAAGCATAGGCGAACTCGGCGGGTTGATCCACAACTCACAGACGAGCTGGCGGCGGGCGCCGGTGGCCTTCAGCCCCTCGTGGAGGGCGTCGACCGGCGGGCGGTCCTTGATCGGATACCAGAGGAGATATGTCCCGGTGGCGAAGCGGCGGAGCGCCTGGCCGACGCCCCGGATCAGCCGGGCCGCCTCGTCGCGGGATTCGAAGGGCGGGTCGATCAGGATCACGCCCCGGCGCTCGGGCGGCGGCAGCAGGGCTTTCAGCGCGTGGTAGCCGTCCTCGCGCCGGACGTTGACCCGCTTGTCGCCGGCGGTGGCGCGCTTGAGGGCCTGGACGTCCTGGGCGTGCAGCTCGCAGAGCTCGAGCCGGTCCTCCGGCCGCAGCATCAGGCGGGCGATGCCGGGCGAGCCCGGATACCACCGCAGCGTCTCACGGTTGATCCGCCGCACCAGCTGCAGATAGGGTTTCAGCGCCGACGGCGCCGGGTCCAGCGCCCACAGCCTGCCGATCCCGTCCTCGGCCTCGCCGGTCTTCCGCGCCTCCTCGGCCTCGAGGTCGTAGCGGGCGATGCCGGCATGGGTGTCGAGGAACAGGAACGGCTTCGGCTTCTCCAGCATGTGGTGGAGCACGCGCGCCAGGGTCGCGTGCTTCAGCACGTCGGCATGGTTCCCGGCATGGAAGGCGTGGGGGTAGGTCAGGGGGGCGTGACGCGGATCGAAGCGCCCGTGGACAGCAGCCTCATGCGTAGACGCCGTATCGGAGGCGCTGCAGGAAATCCTCGACGATCTCCGTCCCGTCAGGCGTCGCCAGCAGGTCGATCGGGCGCTGCCGGTCCAGACCCATGGCGGGTCGCACCAGCCAGCGCCTGGCTTCCTGATGAGAGCCCAGCACCCCCGCGGCCGTGGCCAGGATCTCTGGCTTGGTCTGCTTTCGGTCGAGCGGCTTCATCGGCACATCCTTCACTTAGGCGACGACGCGCACTTTGCCTTGGGCTTGGCGTCGCTTCGGCGCTGGCTTGAGCACGATGTCGACATCCCTCCCGAGCTTGAGGAGCAGACGAAGCAGCCGGTCGGTCGAGAACCCCGTATGCCTGAGGCGCATGAGCTGGGACACATCCGGCTGCGCCAAGCCGAGCAGACGCGCCGCCGCCGCCTGGGTTAGGCCGCGGCGCTTGATCAGCGTGTGGATCTGGAGCGCCAGCTCCGCCTTGATCAGAAGCTCGTCGGCATCCGCGAGGCCGAGGTCGGCAAAGACGTTGCCGGAACTTTCCTTGATATCGGTCATCTATCGCCTTCCCGGGCACGTTCGATGAGCCCCAGTCGCATCCGGATCAGATCGATCTCTCGTTTCGGCGTAGCAATCCCGCGCGTCGCCTTCTTCTGAAAGGCATGCAGCACGTAGATCGCCTCGGCGAAGCGTACCGTATAGACGGCGCGGTAGGTGTCTCCGACATGGTCCTCGACGATCTCGATCATCCCGGCACCGCCGAAACCCTTGAGCGGTTTGGCCGCCGGATGCCGTCCGCCGCGCTGAGCTACATAGAGGGCGTACCCGACTTCTTTCCGAACCGCGCCCGGAAATCCGAGCAGATCGTCCCGTGCGCGTCCGATCCAACGAAGAGGCTTCAGCGGCATTCTGAATCTTATAGTCGTTTCACTATATGCCGCTCGCGCGGAATCACCAAATCAACTCACCCGAACACCGTCTCCGCCGCCGGCATCGCCTCCTTGGGGATCACCGCGCCCGGATGCAGGATGACCTCGGCGGCGAGCACATGGCCGGCGGCGGCGGCTTCGGCCGGGGAGGCGCGGCGGATACGGGATGCCAGGTAGGCGGCATTGAAGCTGTCGCCGGCGGCCGTCGTGTCCACGGGCTTTTCGACCAGCTGGCCGAAGACCTGGATCTCGTCCGCGCCTTCCGACACCAGGCAAGGGTCCTCGGCGTTCTTCACCACCACCTCGGGCACGCCGAGGTCGCGCATGCGGAGCGCCGTCGCCTCGGGCTCGGGGTCGCCGAACAAGAGCTTCTCGTCGGAGAAGCTGGGCAGCGCCAGGTCGGTGATCTTCAGCATCTCGGTGAAGGCCGCCTGCGCCGCTTTCGGGCCTGGCCAGCCGCGCGGGCGGTAGTTGGGATCGAAGGCGATCTTCGCGCCCGCCCGCCGGGCCTCGGCGAGGCCGGCGAGGAGGCGCGCGCGCGGGGCCTCGGCCAGGATCGAGAGCGTGATCCCCGAAAGATAGATCCAGCCATAGGCGGGCAGCGCCTTCAGGATCTTTTCGCCGTGAGCGCCGGCCAGCATGTCGCGGGCGGCGGCGGCCGAGCGCCAGTAGTGGAAGCTGCGCTCGCCCTTCCGGTCGGTGCGGATGGCGTAGAGGCCGGGAAGCCGGCCGGGCAGGCGGCCGACCAGGCCGGTGCTGATGCCCTCCGCCTGCCATGTGGCCAGCATCGCCTCCGAATACGGATCGTCGCCGAGGGCGGTGAGGTAGTCGACGGTGAGGCCCGCGGCCGGGCCGAGGCGCGCCAGGTATGTCGCGGTGTTGAGAGTGTCGCCGCCGAAGGCGAGGTCGAGGTCGGTCGGCCCGCGGTGGCGGAGCTCCATCATGCATTCGCCGATCGACGCCACCTTGACGGTCATGGACGCTCCCCTCTCTCGAAGCCGGCGACTATAGAACCACCGGGCGAGGCGGCCAGTCGCGCTTGACATGATCGATATGTAATAACATAACAGTCATCTATCCCCACCGGAGCGATCCATGCGCCGCCTCGTCCTCGCCGCCTCCCTGCTGCTCGCGCTTCCTGCCGAGGCCGAGCCCGTGCCGGTGGTGGCAAGCTTCAGCATTTTGGCCGATGTCGTCCGCACCATCGGCGGCGAGCGGGTCGAGGTCCGGGCGCTGGTCGGCGCCGACCAGGACGCCCATGTCTACCAGCCGACGCCGGAGGATGTGCGCGCCGTGGCGGCCGCCCGCGTGGTGGTGACCAACGGGCTGGGATTCGAGGGCTGGATCGACCGGCTGATCAAGGCCTCCGACACCAGGGCGGCGCGCGTGGTGGCGACGGCCGGGATCCAGACCCGCCGGATGGCCGGCGGCGACGGCCATGGCCACGGCAAGCTCGCCGACCCGCATGTCTGGCATGACCCGAGGCGCATGGCGGTCTATGGCCGCACCATCGCCGACGGCCTGGCCGCGGCCGATCCGGCCGGCGCCGAGGCCTACAAGGCCAATGCCGCAGCCTTCGCCGGGCGGATGGCGGCGCTCGACGCCTGGGCCGAATCCCAGTTCGCCAAGGTGCCGGTGCAAAGGCGCAAGGTCATCACCAGCCACGATTCCTTCGGCTACCTGGCCGAGCGCTACCGGCTGACGCTGGCCTCGCCCCGCGGCATCTCGACCGCGGCCGAGCCCTCGGCCAAGGGCATCGCGGCGCTGATCCGCCAGATCCGCGAGCAGAAGATCCGGGCGGTCTTCATCGAGAACATCACCGACCGCCGGCTGGTCGAGCAGCTGGCCCGCGAGGCCGGCGCCGCGGTCGGCGGCCGGCTCTACTCCGACGCGCTTTCGGCCCCCGGCGGACCGGCCGCCACCTACGAAGCCCTCTTCCGCTCCAACGTCGCGCTGCTTACATCAGCCATGCTGCAAAATTAGGCCGGGCGGCGTAAGGTCCGCCCCTTCTTTCGTCGGAGAGATCGTCTGATGTCCGAACAGGTTCCCGTGACCGTGCTGACCGGCTTCCTC
>SXGU01575655.1_pt1 | contig 16849 bp, 11 predicted proteins | sample 3174531 | NCBI WGS metagenome assembly SXGU01 (sample SAMN11356863, study PRJNA531348) | freshwater metagenome | isolation source: freshwater sample F1-140 | place: China: Fuxian Lake, Yuxi | collected 2017-12-25 | reverse complement strand
GCAAGGGTCATGAGTACGAGGATTCGGTGGAGATTAGTCATGACGCAATCTAGTGCCGGGTCGGATGGGCGTTAAGTTGGTGGGTGACCAGTGGTCTCGGATTTGGGGAGGGGCCGGATGGCGATCCAGGCTGACAAGACGATCCGGTTGCCGGACGGCCGGACGCTGGGCTACGCCGAAAGCGGCGATCCCCGGGGGATGCCGGTGCTTCATTTTCACGGGAGCCCGAGCTGCCGGCTCGAGGTCATGGCACCCGAGTTCGATGCGATTGCCGAGCGGCTCGGTGTTCGGGTGCTGGCTCTCGACCGCCCCGGAGTGGGACTCTCTGATCCCAAGCCGAACCGGACCATTCTGGATTGGCCGGCGGATGTCCTTTCTTTTGCCGAGGCGGTCGGACTCTCCCGGTTTTCCGCGTTAGGGGTTTCGGGAGGCGGTCCGTACGCCGTCGCTTGCGCCCTTCGAATCCCTCATCGGCTTCGATCGGTCGGGATTGCCGCGGGGGTGGCGCCCATGGACCTGCCCGAGGCACGGCAGGGAATGAGTCAGCGGAATCGGACGATGTTCTTCCTGGCGCGGTGGTTTCCCTGGGCCTTGCGCGGGGGACTCCGGACTATGGCGGCCATGGCGGCCACGCAGCCGACGACCTTCTTCAACCGGATGGGCGAATCGATGCCCGAGATCGACCGAGAGGCCCTGGCGACTTCCGCCCGGCGCACCCATTTCATCGCGGTAATCCGGGAGGCTTTTCGACGGGGGGAGGACGGAGCGTTGACGGATCTCAGACTGGCGAGCCGCCGATGGGGCTTCCCGTTGAGCGAGGTCCCGATCGTGGTGAACCTGTGGTTCGGCGGCCAAGACGTCAACGTGCCGCCCGCGGCCGGCCGGTATCTCGCCGCGGCGTTGCCGCGGTCGGAAGCCCGATTCTATCCGGAGCAGGGCCATGCGTCCCTGCTCCTCAACCGATACGAAGAGATCATCACCGGGCTCTTGGCGACTGCCCAGCGTGAGGAGGGCCGCCCGGTTCGGATCTAACCTGAGAGTTTCTCGAGTCGGGCCACCGCGGCTTGCAGCATGTCTTCCGTCTTACAGAACGCGAATCTCGTGTAGTCCCTTCCCGTCGCCGGATCCGAGAAGAAACTGGTTCCCGGCACGGTGGCCACGCCGCCCTCGATGGTCAGCCACTTCGCAAACTCATCCGACGGCATCTTCTTGATCTTGGCGAACCCGGCCAAGATGTAATAGGCGCCTTCGGGAGCCTGGCATGTGAATCCGGCGTTCCGAAGCGCGGCCACGAGAAGATCGCGTCGTTTCCGATAGTCGCGTTCGAGGTGGAGGTAGTAATCCCGGTCGAGCGTTTCCATGGCGACGGCCAAGGCCTCCTGGAGCGGAGCCGGGGCGCCAACGGTCAGGAAATCGTGGACCTTTCGAATGGCGTCGGTCACCGCGACCGGTGAAATGATGGTTCCGATCCGCCAACCGGTGATGCTGTAGGTTTTCGATGCGCCGCTGATGGTGATGGTCCGGTCCCGCATTCCGGGGAGCGTGGCCATCGGAATATGCTCGCCGTCGTAGCGGATGTGCTCGTAGATCTCGTCGGTAATGGCCCAGACGCCGTGTTGCTGGCAGAGTTTGGCGATCCCGGTCAGTTCGTCGCGGGTCAGGACTCGGCCCGACGGATTGCCCGGCGTGTTGACGATGATGGCCTTGGTGCGGTTGGTGAAGGCTCTGGCCAGGCGGTCGAGATCGAGTGCTTGTCCGGGCATCAAGGGGACGAACACCGGTTTGGCTTCGCAGAGAATCGCGTCGGGCCCGTAGTTCTCGTAAAACGGCTCGAAGACGATCACCTCTTCACCGGGGTTGACGAGGGCCAAGAGGACCGCGGCCATGGCCTCGGTGGCCCCGCAAGTGATCGTGATCTCCGTTTCGGTATTGACCGTCATGCCATACCAGTCGGCGTACTTCTTGGCCAGGGCGTTGCGCAGCCGCTTGGCGCCCCAGGTAATGGCGTATTGGTTGATGTCGGCGCGGATGGCCGCGGCCGCGGCCTCTTTCAAGACGGTTGGGGTCGGAAAATTCGGAAACCCCTGGGCCAGATTGATGGCCTGATGCTGGTCAGCCAGGCGGGTCATACCCCGGATCACGGATTCGGTGAACGAATGGGTCCGGCGGGCCGTTAGTGCTTGGGTCATGGGGCCGATGTGTGGGGTTGGAGCGGCGTCCGACTACGGGCCAAACCGCAATATAGTCCGGTCCCCGGCCCGTTTAGATTTGCCCCCATGCCTTTTTTCTTGACCGCTCTCATGGTGCTGGCCCAGGACACCTCTCTCGTCTTCAGCGGCCGCAACCGGCAACTCAATATCACGATCCCGCGGGTCGACACGACGATTGCGATCGACGGAGATCTCAGCGAGCCGATTTGGCGGCGGGCCTCCCGGCTTACGGATTTCTCTCAGTATCAGCCGGTGGACGGCCGGCCGGCCGCTGAGCCGACCGAGGTCTTGGTCTGGTACGCGAGTGACGCGATCTATTTCGGGATTCGGGCCCGGGGCGGCGAGGGGAACGCGATTCGGGCGACCCAAGCCAATCGGGACAATATCGGCGCCGAGGACCATGTTCAGATCCTGCTCGATACCTACAATGACCGCCAAATCGCGTTCTTGTTCGGCGTGAACGCGCTGGGGGTTCAGCAGGACGGAACCCGAAGCGACAATTTCGGCGGAGGCGCGGGCGGCCGGTCGGGCAGCGGCGGCTTCGGGAACATCAATCCGCTCGAGGGCAACGTCGACCTCAACCCGGACTTCGGGTTCGAATCGAAGGGCCGGTTGGTTGACGGCGGGTACGACGTTGAAGTGCGGATTCCCTTCAAGAGTCTTCGGTACGGCGAAGGGGCCACCCAGAATTGGGGCATTAACATCCTTCGGCGGGTTCAACATAGCGGTGTTTAAGACAGCTGGGCCCCGGTGGTCCGGGGGAATTCGAGGTTCCTCGGCCAGTCGGGCACGCTGGTTGGACTGCACGACCTGAAGCGGGGCTTGGTGTTGGAGGTGACGCCGACGGCGACCACCCGGCTCGACGGGTTGCCGGGATCGAACGGCAAGCGGGACTACGATCACACCGCCGAGTTTGGCGCGGATGTCCGGTGGGGGATCAGCCAGAATCTGACCTTGAACGGGACGGTCAATCCGGATTTTTCGCAGGTGGAGGCCGATGTCGGGCAGGTGACGTTGAATGAGCGGTTTGCGTTGTTCTATCCGGAGAAACGACCGTTCTTCCTCGATGGTCTCGAATTATTCGACACGCCCAGCCAGTTGATCTACACCCGCCGAATCGCGAATCCGGATGCCGGGGTCAAGTTGGCTGGTAAGATCGGTCGCTTCAATGTGGCGGCCATGACCGCTCTCGACGGGCAAAATCGATCGGTCAGCGGCAACCGCACGCCGGTTTTTGCCGTGACCAGGCTTCGAACCGATTTAGGGAAGGGCTCCACGATTGGCGCGGTGCTCACCAGCCGGGGAGAGGGGTCCGAACACTCGCGGTTGGCCGGTGCCGATTTTCGGACCTACTTCTCCAAGCTCTATTACGTGGAGCTGCAGGCGGTGCAGTCGTGGAAGACGGCGGGTTCCGCCCGCCTCAGCGGACCGTTGCTCCAGGCCACGTGGGACCGGACCGGCCGCGGGTGGGGTTTCCACTATTCGGTGAAAGCGATCGGGCCTGACTTTGAGGCTGCCGCCGGCTTCGTCAACCGGCCCGGGGTGATCGAGGCCAACGCCTTCAATCGGCTGTCGGCGTACGGCAAACCCGGCGCGCTGGTCCAGACCGTGGGTGCTTTCTTCGGCGCCAGCCGAATCTGGGACTACCGGCGACCCGGTGACGGGACGATCGAGGGTAGCGAGTTCATCTTTCCGAGCGCGACCCTCCGGGGCGGATGGCAGCTGAATGGGTCATTGGGCCGAAATTTCTTCAACTACGATGCGGCGTTCTATCAGGGTCTCGAGGTCGTGACCGCAGCGGGGGATACGGCCGCCTTTGCGGTGCCGGGGCGCGAATCCAACCAGCTCAACGGCAGCCTCACCGTGACCACGCCGACATACCAGCACTTTACGGTCTCGGCCACGGTCAGCGCCGGCGATACCCCAATCTTCCGGGAGGCGGCGCCCGGCCGAAGCCGGCGGATCAACGCCACCATCGACTTGCGTCCAACCACGGCCCTTCGGGCGGCGTTTCAGCTGACTCGGCTGGTGATCGATCGGCAGCGGGACGGTTCGCGATTCTCGGAGGAGACGATTCCTCGGCTCAAGGTGGAATACCAGCTGAACCGGTCGATCTTTTTCCGGGCGATCGGTCAGTACAGCTCCCGGACCCGGTCGGCCGCCGTGGATCGGACCGGTCGGCCGATTCTGATCGGGGGCATCCTCGATTTGGGGTCGGATTCGAACGAGTTCCAGATGGATTGGCTGTTCAGTTACCGGCCGAGCCCCGGGACGCTGGTGTATCTCGGGTATGGGTCGACCTACACTGAGTTGGACCCTCGGCGGTCGACCGGGCTCCGGCGCGGACCGGACGGCTTGTTCGGCAAGGTGAGCTACTTGTTCCGGATCTAGCAACGCCGGGGCGGTCATAGCCGTATCTTGGGGGCAGCCTTCACGCCTTCCCTTCAACAACCGAGACACCGATGACCTCCGTTGGCCGAATCTTGGCTATCAGCGCCGTGCTAACCGGCGCAGGGTGTAGCACCGCCACGCCGCCGAGCGCGGCGCCGACTCCGCAGACTCAAGCTTCGCCGGCTGCGACTCCTTCCGCCGCCGGTGCGGTCCGTCCCAACGGCCCCATGCCGGGCCAGAATCAGGATACGACCCGTCGCGGTCCCGGCGGCCCGGGGGCGGTTCCCGGTGCCGATCCAGCGCCGCGGCCGTACCCCACGGTGATTACCGCCGAGGCCAAGAGCCGGGCGGGTCTGTTCAAGACTCACCGGATCGCGAGCCGGGTGTACTTCGAAATTCCCCGGGGGGAATTGGGGAAGGACATGTTGTTGGTGACCCGGGCGTCGCGGGTACCCCTGAACGCCGGATACGGCGGTCAACAGCTGGGCCGGTCCTACGTGCTGCGATGGGAGCGCCGTGAGCACCGGGTGTTGCTCCGGGCGGTGTCCTACCAGACCGTGGCCGATTCCACCAACCCGATCTATCAGGCCGTTCGAAATTCCAACAACGACGTCATCGTTGCGGCGTTCAATGTCGACGCCTACGGGCCGGACAGCGCCGCCGTCATCGAAGTGTCGAGGCTCTACACCGCGCCGCCCCCGGAGTTGGGTCCCGGCGCCCAGTTTCGCGGGGCGCCGGACCCGACGCGGTCCTTCGTTGAGAAGGTGCTGTCGTTCCCAACGAACGTGGAGGTCGAAGCCACCCTCACGTTCCCCCCGCCCCCGGCGGGGCTACCGGGCGCTCCGGCCGCCAACCCGTTTGCGCCGGTCGCTACCGGAACCGCCTCGGTTGGGATGCATTGGAGCATGATCAAGCTCCCCGAAAAGCCGATGATGCCGCGGCTGGCGGATAAACGGATCGGGTTCTTTTCGCTGCAACAGATTGACTACGGCCGGCCGGAGCAACGGGCGGAAACCCGCCGATACATCGTACGGTGGCGGCTGGAGAAGAAGGACCCCAATGCCGCGATCTCGGAGCCGGTCAAGCCGATCACTTACTATGTCGATCCCAACACCCCCGAGTGGCTCAAGCCGTATGTCCGGCGGGGCATCGAGCAATGGCAGGTGGCGTTCGAGGCCGCCGGATTCCGCAAAGGCATCGTCGCGAAAGACGCTCCGAGCAAGGCCGAAGACCCGGACTGGTCTCCCGAGGATGCTCGATACTCCGTGGTTCGGTGGTTTCCCTCGACGATCGAGAACGCCACCGGCCCGAACGTGAACGACCCGAGGTCGGGGGAGATCCTCGAGTCGGACATCTACATGTATCACAACATCATGAATCTGCAGCGGACCTGGTACTTCTCCCAGGTCGGGCACCTGGATCCGCGGGCTCGGATGTGGCCGTTTCCCGATTCGTTGATGGGGCGTTTGGTGGAGTTCGTGGTGGCTCACGAAGTTGGTCACACGATCGGGTACCAGCACGATCAGAAGGGCAGCTCCACCTACCCGGTGGATTCGGTCCGGAGCCGGAGCTGGGTCAAGCGGATGGGCCACTCGCCGTCGATCATGGACTATTCCCGGTTCAACTACACCGCCCAGCCTGAAGATCAGATCGACATCGAGGATCTGATTCCTCGGATTGGGCCGTGGGACATGTACACGACCCGATGGGGCTATACCCCGATTCCAGCGGCCCGGACCCCGGATGAGGAGTGGCCGACGCTCGATCGGTGGTCGCGTGAGCAGGATACGACGCCATGGTACCGGTTCAACATGTCCGACTCCAGGGGTGCCGATCCCGGCGATCACAGCGAAGCGGTCGGTGATGCCGACCCGGTGAAAGCCACCGGCTGGGGGATGAAGAGCATCAAGCAGATCGTCCCGCTGTTGGAGTCGGCCGCGGTGCAGGAGGGGCAGGATTTCGAGGACCTCGACCTGCTGTATAGCCGGCTGATTGGCCAGTGGGGGACCGAGCTTCGTCACGTGGCCATCATGGTTGGCGGGGCGGACGCTCAGGAAAAGTACGCCGGGCAGGCCGGGATGCGGTACACGCCGTGGAGCCGGGCTCGCCAGAAGGACGCGGTGCGGTTCCTGAACGAGAACGCGTTCCCGACGCCGAGCTACTTCGTGCTGCCCAACTTGCTTCGGCGGATCGAGGTCGAAGGCGCGCTCCGGCGGATCGGCGGGGCCCAATCCGGGGTGCTCAACACACTGTGGAACGACCGGCGTCTCGAGCGGTTGATCGAGAATGAAGCGCTGGCAGCCAACCGTCGGGATGCCTATTCCCTGGGTGAGATGCTGGCCGACGTTCGGGCCGGGATTTGGAGTGAGCTGTCGGCTCCGTCGGTTTCGATTGACGCCTTCCGGCGGGAGCTTCAGCGGTCGTATCTGACCCAGGCAGGCGGCAAGGTGAACCCGGTTCCGCCGCAGCTGCCGCCCGGCATCCCGCCCGAGTTCCTGGCTCTGTTCGCCGGCCCACGGGCCACGAGCGACATTCAGTCGGCGTTCCGGGCCGAACTCAAGGCGCTCGATGGCGCCATGCGGCAGGCGCTCGGCCGATCGGTGGACCGGGCCACGCGGGCCCACTTGGAAGACGGACTGGTGCAGATCGACCGGATCCTGAACCCGAGGCGCTAGCTCAGGGCCAGGTAGTGAGACCGGACCCTCCCCGGGTCCGGTCTCCTTTTTTCCCCTCCAGCAGCGGTTTCGACGTCAGGATCGAGAAATCGCCAAACCCAAACACCAACCGGTTGCCCGATTCCTCGGTTCCTTTGACGGCTCCGGACCGGACGCTCCGAATCGCCTCGCGGGCTAGCTGAAGGTGGGCAGGATCGGCCGAGATGGTGTTGTGGGCCGGAAGCAGGCGTTTGAGCGCCGGGGCCAGAGCCACCAACTTCTCGAGGGACAGCTCGTAGCTCTCGAGGTCGGTTTCGGGGACATACAGCCAAATCGTCGCGTCGTAGTAGGAATCGCCGGTCCAGAGCAATCCGTTGGCCCGATCGAGCAGGGCGACGGCGTCAGGGGTGTGCCCCGGCACCTGGATGACCTCCAGGCGACGGCCGCCGAGGTCGATGATGTCGCCATCGGCAATGAGTTGGGCCGGCCGCCAGGCCTTGGTCCGGAAGCCGGCCGTATCGAGGCCGGCCGGGGCGCCGTGACAGAAACTCCCGGCGGCCACTTCGCCGGCCAGTTCGGCGTGCGGGAAGCCGGCTTGGTTGGCAGTGGTATACGGGGTGTCCACGGCCAGCACCGGTTCGAATTCCGCGTTGCCCCCGACATGGTCGTAGTGGGTATGGGAGTTCAACACCTGGATCGGCAACGGGGTGAGTTCCTCGACCACCGGGCGAATCGGGACGAGACCAAGCCCGGTATCGAACAACAGAGCTCGATCGGATCCGACGATCAAGTACGAAATGGCCTCCTGGAACTGATTGGCCTCCACCAAGGCGAACACGCCGGGTTCGACGCGATACACTTCGAACCATTGCGAGGAGACCGCCACCCTCTCGAACGCCTGGTTGGCTGCACGCGGGACGTGGGTGCACCACCGATCGGCGGTTCCGGTGGCCGGGGACGACGCGGCCGGCTTGGACTGCCCGCAACCCGCGAGGGCGCCGATGGTGGTCAGCGTGGCTAAGCAACCGCGGGTGATGGATGGCATGGCAGGCAATCTGGCCCTTCAGGGGGTTCTTTTTCCAGGGGTCGCCCCAGGATAGGATTCGGGCACCATGACATTGTTTCCCGGGTTCGAGGTCCGATGGTTCGAGGTTGGCGATGTGGTGATCCACGGCGTGGTCGGCGGGTCGGGGCCGCCCCTCTTGCTGCTGCACGGGTATCCCCAAACCCACACGATGTGGCACAAGGTGGCGGCCCGGTTGGCGGAGCACTTCACGGTCGTTGCCACGGACCTTCGCGGTTACGGCGGAAGCAGTAAACTGGAGGGACTACCGGACCACAGTAACTATTCAAAGCGGACCATGGCCGAGGACCAGGTGCGAGTCATGAACTCGCTCGGGTTCGACCGATTCCGGGTGGCGGGGCACGATCGGGGTGGCCGGGTGGCTCACCGGATGGCACTCGATCACGGGGCCCGGATCGTTCAGTGGGCCGTGCTCGATATCGTACCCACCCGCACGATGTATCTCCGGACCGACCGGGTTTTTGCCGAGGCGTATTATCACTGGTTCTTCTTGATTCAGCCGGCGCCCTTCCCCGAGCGGCTGATTGGGGCGGATCCCGATTTCTTTTTGACCACCCATCTCGGCGGCCGGCACGCGGGCCTCGAGGCCTTTGATCGCCTGGCGTTGGCCGAATACCGGACGGCTTTCCGGTCGAGCGCTTGTATTCACGCCACCTGCGAAGATTACCGCGCCGCGGCCACGATTGATCTCGTCCACGACGAGGCGGACCTCAACCGGCAGGTGCGGGCTCCCCTCTTGGTGTTGTGGGGCCAATACGGGGTCGTCGAACGGTGTTTCGATCCCATTGAGGACTGGAAGGAGCGGGTGGTGTCGGTGACGGGTCAGTCGATCGAGTGCGGTCACTACTTGGCGGAAGAGGCCCCGGCTGAAACCGCCGCTCTGTTGCGGCGGTTTTTCGGGTCGTAACCGTTACCGCTGTTTCTTGGCCCGCTCCTGCCGGGCCTTGGCGACGAGGTCCTTCACCTCCTCCATCAGGCGGGCGCCGTTGTAGGGAATCCCATCCTTGACGGTCCATTCGATCCCGCCGGCTTTGACTTCCTTGCCGTTCATGATTGCGGTGGTGCCGGTTGGATAGAGAACTTTCAGGTTCTCGAGCGGGTTGCCGTTCACGACGATGAGATCGGCCAGATAGCCGACGCGGACCCGGCCGAGATCGGCTTCGGCGCCGAGGATCTTGGCGTTGTTGGCGGTGGCGTGCTGGATGACCTTGAGCGGACTGAACCCGGCTTCCTGGTGGAGTTCCAGTTCGCGGATCAGGCCGAAGCCGTACATTTGATAGATGAAGCCGGCGTCCTCGCCGGCGCCGATCAGGCCGCCGCGACGCTCGAAGTCCCGGAGGGCCGCCATCCAGATTCGATAGTTCTCTTTCCAGTACGCCTCGTCGACCGACGACCAGCCAATGAAATACGAGCCGTGGTTGGCCGGGTTGGGGCGGAAGAAGTCTTCGAGGGTCGGATGGAGGTAATCCTTGAACCAGGGCTGGGTTTCGGCCCGTTGGAGATCGCGGCTCGCTTCGTAGATCACCAACGTGGGATCCCACGCCACGTTGCGATCGGCCATGGCTTGGAGAATCTTGGCTAGGCGATCCGGGTTGGCCTCACGCCAGATTCGGCCGGCGTAGCGGAATCGATGGGTTTCGTCGTTGTAGTTGAAGTCGGACGGAAACTTCTGAACTCCTTCTTCGAACGCGGCGTCCGGGACACCGTACCAATGTTCGATGCTCCGGGTGCCGAGTTGGACGTCGTCCCAGGCAGTGGTTTCCTCGACCCCCACGTGGTGCGCCACCGGAAGGCCTAGTTTCTTCGCTTCTTCCGCCATCGCGGTCATCAGATCGCGTTCCATGCCGCCGATCTTGATACCATCGACTCCCAGGGCCTTGACCTCGCGAACCCGGGCCCGGGCCTGCTCGGCCGTGCGAAGCGGGGCGCCCCGGGTGTAGCCGGCGTAGATGTACAGTCGAGGAGCTTCGATGGCGCCGCGGGCGCTCTTTTCCTTGAGTTCGAGAAACTCCTTGGCATCGCTGCCGGAGCTGACGTCGCGAACCGTGGTGACGCCCGCCGCCAACCAGAGTTTGAACTGGTAGTCGTAGGGTTGGGGAACCCCGGCCCGCTCGTTCTGGAGGTGGCCGTGGGCGTTGATCAGCCCGGGCAGGAGGTATTTCCCGGTGCCGTCGATTTCGGCATCAGCGGCTGGGCGGCGGGCTCGTCCCTCCTGCAACGCAACCGGGTCGAGGCCCACCAGGTCCACGATCCGGTTGCCCTCGACGATCACGTCGTAGGGTCCCTCGGCCGGGGTTCCGTTCCCCTGCACGACCAGCACGTTCCGAATGGCGAGCCGACCCCCCGGTCGTTTGCCGTGGGTGACGTTCTTGGTTTGAGCGGCGGCTATCGGTGCCAATCCGAGGGCCAACAGGCCAAGGAGGAGGAGGCGGTTCATTGGGGTCATCGAAGGGCTTGGATCAGGGGTCGGCCGTCGAGTCGTTCGAGCGGCTTGATCTTGAGTACGGTGGCCAAGGTTGGTGCGAGATCGACGGTTCGGACGAACCCAGGATAGCGGCCCGGCTTGAAGGGGGCGCCGTAAAACAGGAGCGGGACGTGCGAATCGTAATCGTGGGCCGAGCCGTGAGTGGCGATGATCGGGTAGTTGTAGATGTTCCCTTCCCGGAGGGTGACGATGGCGGTGGGGAGCATGTCGTCGGGAAACATCTGAAGCCAGCGGCGGGCAATCGGGTCGGTCCCAGGGCCTTGGTGGACGAGGTCGTCGAACCGGTCGACCCGGAGGACACCAGGGATGAGTTTCGCCGCTTCCATGAACACCTGGGTGACCCGGTTGCTGGTGAGACCCTTGGCGCCGAGTTTCGCGGGATCGACGAAGAAGGCCCCGCTTTCGATGTCGACGGCGGTGCTGTCACCGCCGGCGGCTTTCACCGCGGCTTTCGCGGCGTCGAAGGCGCCACCAATGTTGACTCGGAGCCCGCCATGGAGTTCGGGAATGAGTCCGACGCCGTGGTCGGCGCTGAGCGCGATGATGACGGTACTGGAGTCGCGGAGAGTGAACAGGGTGTCGAGAAAGCCGCCGAGCGCCCGGTCGAGGCGGACGATTTGGTCGTGCTGTTCTTTGGATTCCGGGCCATAGAAGTGCCCGACGTAATCCGTGGCCGAAAGCGAGATGGCGAGGACGTCGGTGGTGCCTCGTTGGCCGAGTTTCTCTTGGCGAAGCCCCTGCAAGGCAAATCGCAGAGTCATTTCGTCGACCATTGGGGTGAACCGCGCCTGGAAGGCCGCCGCGGTGGAATCCGCCGGAAACTGGTGCGGAAACATGAAGTTCCGCCCGAAGCCCTCGTAGGCGACGCTGTCCGGTTCGCGATAGTCGGTGGCGGGTCGGAGGGTGTTCCATGCCTGGCCGGCGTAGCGATGGGGGAGTCTCAGGGCATTGAATGCCGAGACCCAGGCAGGGAGGGTGTCGTGGTACCAGGTGCTGGTGGTAAAGAGGCCGTTGTTGGCGTACCAGTAGACCTCTTGTTTCGAGCGACCAATCGGCAGGATGGCGGCCCGGTCCTTCGCGGACACCGAGAAGGCGCGAGTGGCCGGCTCGACCGCGGTGAGCCAATCGATCACGGTGGTACCCCGAAACCGAAAGGGCGCCGCCCCGAGGTCCTTCGCGCCGAGCAACGGCCAGTCGGTGGAATTGACCCCGGCGAGGTTCCGGGTGATGCCGGTGCTTCGGGGAAACCGGCCGGACAAGAGGGTCGCGTGGCCGGGCGCGGTTTCAGTGATCGCGTGGTCGTGGTGGGCGTCGAGGAACCGGGCGCTCCCTTCGAAGAGCCGCGTCAGACCGCCCGAGAGTTGTCCCTTGAACCGGTCGTAGTAATCCGCCCGCATTTGGTCGATGGTGATCAGCACCAACAGAGCGGGCTTGGTTGCCGGATTGGGGGTTGATCCCGGCAGGGGGCCGCCGGAGGTCCTCGAGCAGGAAGCCAGCAGGAAGGCGATCAGCGGCAGGGAGCGTTTCATGGTCCCCAAAATACGACTCGCGGCAGGCCAGCGGAACCGGGGGTCTCCCCTCGCGGTAGCCCGGCCGAAGCGCTACTATCACTCCAGAATCCGACTTCCAAATGGAGTGTCTATGCGAGCGATTGCCTTGACCTCGTTGGTTTGCGTGTTTGCCGGCTCAATGTCCGCCGGCGCCCAAGAGGCGAAGAAGCCCCAGCCGGAACGGCTGTTTCGGGACCGGGCGCCTCTGGAACTGACCATCCGGGCCCTGTTCAACGCTTTGTTCAAAAATCGGGACACCACGAAATCCAACCCACTCCCGGGAACCGTGGAGTTCGTGGACTCCGAGGGCGGGAAGAAGTCAGTGGCGATAACCCTCGATACCCGGGGCCACTTCCGGCTCCGGCGGAACACCTGCTCGTTCGCGCCCCTGAAGGTCGAGTTCGACAAGGAATCGGCCAAAGGCACCGTGTTCAACGGCCAGGGCGGTATCAAGCTGGTAACCCATTGCCAGAACTCCGGCCGGAACGAGCAGAATCTCCTGATCGAGGAGGCCACGTATCGGCTGTATAACCATCTGACACCGTTCAGCCATCTGACTCGGGTGGCCAAGATCACCTATGTGCCGGAAGACACCACCAAGACGGTGACTCGATACGGTTTCTTCATCGAGGACGACAAGGAACTGGCCAAACGGAACAGTTCGAATCTGATGATGGTGACCGGGGGCACCTTTGCCGACATGGTGACCAGTCACCTCGATCTGGCCATGGTGTTCGAATACATGATCGGGAACACCGACTGGTCCGTGGTGATGATTCACAATTTCCGGATCTTGGACCCCGGGCTCGGCGGGCTCTACGTTCCGGTGGCCTACGATTTCGATTTCTCGGGGTTGGTTGGGGCGTCGTACGCCATCCCTGACGGGCGGCTTCCCATCAAGAGCGTCAAGGAACGGCTTTATCGGGGCCCGTGCCGGACGGTCGAAGAGCTGCAGCCCACCGTGGATAGATTTATCCAGGCCCAGGACTCGCTTTACGGTCTGATCCGCGCGATGCCGGGGCTCGAGCCGAAACGGGTCAAAGAAGCCACCGACTATCTCGATGACTTCTTCAAGGAGATCAAGCGCCCCAAGGATTTCGACGGCGCGTTGCGGTACGCCTGCCAGGGGCGGTAGGCTAGCCGGCCACGGTCCAGGTTCGGCCGCTGTGCATCAGGGCCGCAAGGTCCTTGGGACCGCCGGTGGCCGACTTCATCTGGGCAAAGACCACGTCCTCATAGGTCGGCGCCGGGTCGCAGTAGAGGACGCCGAGGACTTGAGGAAAGGCCGGCGGATGGAGTGACCCGAGGAGTGAAGCCAGGGTTCGGTTCTTCTCATCGTGGACCAAGACGTCGGACTCCGCAACGCCGTTTTCCCCGATGGTGACGACCTCGAGTTCCAGGGCCCCCGGCTTGAGCCGGAGGCCCTGTTTCTTTTCCTTTCCGAACAGCAACGGCTTGCCGTGTTCGGCCAGCAACTGACGTTCCGGCGCGACGCTCTTGTCGGTGAACTCGTCGAAGACGCCGTCGTTGTAGACCACGCAGTTCTGGAAGATCTCCACGAAACTGGTACCCCGGTGTTCGTGGGCCCGCTTCAGCACCGACACGAGATGCGCCTGTTGGGTGTCGACCGTGCGGGCCACGAAACGGGCACCGGCTCCGAGCGCGAACAGGGTCGGCGAGAGCGGGGAATCGAGCGATCCCATGGGCGTCGAGGGCGACCGGGTTCCGACCCGCGAAGTCGGGGAATACTGCCCCTTGGTGAGTCCGTAGATTTCGTTGTTGAACAGCATGACCTGGATGTCGAGGTTGCGGCGAAGGACATGGAGCATGTGGTTGCCACCGATCGAGAGCCCGTCGCCGTCGCCGGTGACCAGCCAGACATCGAGGTCGGGGCGGGCGAGTTTCAACCCGGTGGCCACTGCCGGCGCCCGGCCATGAATCGTGTGGAACCCATAGGTCGAGATGTAGTACGGGAACCGGCTTGAACACCCGATGCCTGACACGAACACCGTCGACTCTTTGGTGGCGCCGATGTCGGCCAGAGTTCGCTGGACCGCTTTGAGAATGGCATAGTCTCCGCAGCCCGGGCACCAGCGGACTTCTTGATCCGATTCGAAATCGGAGGCTTTGAGGGGTACGGTCGTGGTGGTCATGATGGCTGCTCCAATCGGGTGCGGATCGCCGTCACCAGTTCACTGATCTTGAAGGGCTTGCCGGTGACCTTCGCGAGTTTCTCAGCGGGAACCAGGTACTCGCTCCGGAGCACCGTGACCAGCTGCCCGTTGTTCATCTCCGGCACGAGGACCCGGTCGAACCGCTTGAGCAGGTCGCCGAGGTTTCGGGGGAACGGGTGGAGGTACCGAATGTGGATGTGGGACACCTTCTTGCCCTCGGCCCGGAGGGTGCGAACCGCTTGGTGAATCGGGCCGTAGGTCGAACCCCAGCCGACGATCGCCATGGCGCCGGTATCCTCGCCCTCGGCCACGGTCTGGAGCGGGATATCGTTGGCGATGCCGTCGATCTTGGCCGCCCGGACGTCGGTCATCTTCTGGTGGTTGTCCGGATCGTAGGAAATGTGTCCGGTGTTGTAGTCCTTCTCGATGCCGCCGATCCGGTGCTCGAGTCCCGCGGTGCCGGGCAGGGCCCAGACCCGGCCCAGGGTGACGGGGTCACGCAAGGAGGGATGGAATCCGACCGGATCAGTCCGGAACTTGACCGGGAAGCTCGGCAACGCGGCCACGTCGGGAATCAGCCAAGGCTCGGAGGCATTGGCCAGATACCCGTCGGTCAGCAACATGACCGGCGTCATGTACTTGGTGGCGATTCGGACCGCCTCCATGGCGACCTCAAAGCAATCGGCCGGAGTGGCCGTCGAGATCACCGGGAGCGGCGTGTCGCCGTTTCGGCCGTAGATGGCCTGGTAGAGGTCGGACTGTTCAGTCTTGGTCGGGAGCCCCGTGGACGGTCCGCCCCGCTGGTTGTTGATGACGATGACCGGCAATTCGGTCATCACGGCCAAGCCGATCGCTTCGGTCTTGAGGGCGATCCCCGGTCCGGAACTCGAGGTGATGGCCAATGCGCCGCCGAAGGAAGCCCCGATGGCGGCGCACATGGCCGAAATCTCGTCCTCGGCCTGGAAGGTCACGATCCCGAACTGCTTCAACGCCGCCAGGGAGTGGAGCACCGGCGAAGACGGCGTAATCGGATACGACGCCATGACCACGCGATCGAGTTGGGCCGCTTTGGCCCCGGCCACCAGGCCCCACACCAGCGAATCGGTGCCGGTGACGGTTCGGTAGGTGCCGGGCGCGGCACTGGCCGGCGCAACACTGTAGGACGGCGCCGAGAGCTCGGTGGTCTCGCCGAAGGCATGGCCGGCATTCAAGGCCGCGACGTTGGCCTTCGCGATGTCGGGCTTCTTGGCAAATTTCCGCTCGAGCCACTCGACGGTGTGGCTCCGATCGCGGCCGTACATCCAAAGCATCAGGCCGAGGGTCCACATGTTCCGCGACCGGAGCGCTTCCTTGGCGCCAAGGCCGAAGGGCTTGACCGCCTCGGCGTTCATCTTGGTCACGTCGAGCTTGAGCACCCGATAGTCGGACAGAGCCGGATCATCGAGGGGATTGGCTGAGTACCCGGCTTTGGTCAAGTTCCGGGTGTTGAAGGTGGAGATGTCGCACACCAACACCCCGCCCGGCTTGAGGTCCTTCAGGTTGGTCTTCAGGGCCGCGGGGTTCATGGCGATCAGGGCGTCGAGTTCATCGCCCGCGGTCATGACCTCGTTGCTTCCGAAGTGGATCTGAAAGGCCGAGACCCCGAAGGTGGTGCCTTGGGGCGCGCGAATTTCGGCCGGGAAGTCGGGAAACGTGGCCAGATCGTTTCCAGCCAGAGCGGTTTCGACGGCGAATTCGGAACCGGTAATCTGCATCCCGTCGCCGGAGTCGCCGGCAAATCGAATCACGACGGCGTCCCGCGGGATGCGGACCGGTTGACTCGGGCTGGTGGTGGTCATTCGGATACCTCGGTGGAAAAGTGACCTATCAAACTACCGCTATGGCGGGCGTTCCGCCTCTGGCCGGGACTACACCGGCAACGGGACCCGGTCGATCTCACTGATCCGGCTGACATCGACCTTGGTGACGACGCCTGACTGATCCACTTCCGAGATGTTGGCGAACCGGGCGCCCCAGACGATCTCGGCTCCGGCGTATGACATCCGGGTGTGAACGGTTTCGCCGAAGACTTCCTCGACGGCGGTCAACAGCACGAACAACTCCGGGGCCCGGGCCATCAAGGTCTCGGCGTCGAGTCCAAAGAGCGGGCTGGCGCGATCGATGGGGTGGACGACGGTCCAGGTGGTCGGCATGAAGACCACCTCGTCCCGCTCCAGGGTCAACCGCATGAATTCCCGACTGGAGCCATCGGCCTTGAGGAGTGAGATGTTGACCACGACCGCCACCTGGATCAACTCGGTG
>SXGU01008122.1_pt1 | contig 16852 bp, 9 predicted proteins | sample 3174531 | NCBI WGS metagenome assembly SXGU01 (sample SAMN11356863, study PRJNA531348) | freshwater metagenome | isolation source: freshwater sample F1-140 | place: China: Fuxian Lake, Yuxi | collected 2017-12-25 | reverse complement strand
TCCACACGAGTCGCGACTGGGTTCGGGTCTACGTGGGTCGGGACGGGGTTGTGGGTGCGCCGCACGGTCGCGTACGAACGTGTCTGGCGACCAGTGGAAGGGACCGTTACGGAGACGACATTCGTAACGCTCGGCCGCAGGGGGCGACGAGGGTTCGATGATCTGGCCGACGGCACCGGCACAAGACCAGTAGCCGGGAAGAGTCTTATCCCCGCCGGGCGGCGGGTTTCACTTTCTCGTGGATGAGTTTCACGAACTGTTCCAGGAACTCGAAATACTCCGTCCCCGCGATTTCCTTCACGCGACAAACGAGATGCCGCCTGCGTTCGAGCATATCGACGCAGGTGTCCACGCCCATCTTCACGAGCGGGCCACCCGGCGCCTGCATATCGAGCAGTTCCTGCACCTCGTCCGGTCGCAGTTCGGTGGCACGATCGCGGTTGCGTTCCAGCCAACTGAGCAAGTCGGGGAGTTGCGCGCGTTCGTAAAGAAGCTTGAGTGACTCCTCGTCGTCTGCGGGCTTGCCGTGCATCCGAGGCAGGAGCCGGTCGAGTGGAAGCGTGCGCAGTTCACTCACGGTCAGCCCAAGCGCTTCGGCGCACTGGCTGACCGTGGCGTTACGGAGCTGCCGCTTTGGGCCACCGTGGAGAATCGGCCGGATCGTGTGCCGGTTCAGACCTGAGATGCGGGCGAAGTCTTCTTGATTCCAGCCCCGCTCCTCGACGAGTCGGGCAATCTTGTTCGCGAGTTCTGCCCCAACCCCCGGAGATGTCGCATTCATCCGTGCTTAACCCCGTTGGCGTTATTCATCCCTTAAAATACTAATGCCTGCGCGCCTGGGTGGAAGAGGGGAGTTTGGAAAGGATCGGAAAAAACGCTCCGGCCGACCAGTTCACCCGAACTGGTCAGCGGGAATGCGTGTCAGAAGTGACAGCGGTCAGTACGGGCTGCCGCTCACGGCCAAGCCGCCCACAGCGTTAGGCAGCGGAACCGGAAGGCTGCTGCTGGTGCCGCCCTTGGGCTTGGGCTTCTCGTCCTTCGGCTTCGGCATTTCCTTCGGCGGTGTGGTCCCGCCGGTGGCCGGCGCCACGCGGGCACCGCACGGATCGCACACTGGGCCGCAGTGCGAAGCCTTCAACTGGCCCAGACGAGACTTCAGTTTGTCGAGCAAGTTGGGCCGATCCGCGACACTGCACGGGCTACAGGCGTTGCGCGGTGCGGGTGGGGCAACCGGGGCAGCCGCCGGCACCGGCGCGCTGCTGCAGTCGTGACACTTCTTACCGAACTTCGCCTTCAACCGGTCGAGCAGGTTCGGCTTCTCGCAGCCACACGGGGCCGGAGTGCAGTTCTTGCAGCCGGCACCGGAGTGCACGACGGCCGGCGCAGGTGCGGCCGGCGTGGGAGCAGGGTCGGCCCCGGCCAGTGCGGCCGAGGACATAAGCAGGAACGCGGCTGTCACGTGGCTATCCTCCGAACAAGTTGGGAAACTGTGAAGACAATCACCTCACATTCCTCGCATCGACCCGCCCGTGACTCCTTCGTGATGCTCCCGGTTTTTATCCAGCACAATCTCTCAACCTGCGGCGCGGTCGTACCGCACGTGCCGGGGTTCGCGGCGAGCGCAGATCTACCGTGTGCGCCGGCTGAGCCGTGCCAGACGCGACCGTCGCGAGTAGGATGGGCTTGCCTTGTCAGTGGACATCTGTTCTAAATATCGGTTCACATCCGAGAAGTGAGGAGCACAACGTGGCGCGCGCGCAAAAGCAGTGGCACGTGCTCCCATCCGACCCGACCGCGACGAACAGGCTCGCCGGACAGGCGCGGGTTTCCTCCGTTGTCGCACAACTTCTGCTGAATCGTGGTGTAAAGGACGCGTCTTCGGCCCGGCGCTTCCTCGATTCCCCGCTCGCAGGACTACATCCACCTCTGTCGCTCCCCGGTGTGAATGAAGCTGCGGAACGAGTGGCCCGCGCGATCGCAGACAAGCGGCGCATCTGCGTCTACGGCGACTACGACGTCGATGGCGTAACTGGTACATCGATACTTCTCCGCGTTCTGGGCAAACTCGGAGCGGATGTGCAGTTCCACGTGCCGCTGCGCCTGTCCGAAGGCTACGGCTTGAACAGTGAGCGACTCCGCGAACTACATCGTGCGGGAGTGTCGCTAGTGGTGAGCGTGGACTGCGGAATAGCAAGCCTCGCGGAGGCGCAGGTCGCGCACGACATCGGACTGGAACTAATCGTCACAGACCATCACGAGATGAAGATGGGTCTCGACGGGCCAATTCTGCCGCTCGCCGCGGTACTCGTTCACCCGCGACGCCCGGCGCCGGAACCATACCCGTTCAGCGATCTATCGGGTGCCGGTGTCGCGTTCAAACTTGCGTGGGCAGTCGCGCAGCGTGCGTGCGGTTCCGAGAAGGTGCCCGCGGACGTGCGCGAGGTGTTACTCGATGCCGTGGGGTTAGCAGCGTTGGGGTTGGTAGCCGACGTGGTGCCGCTGCGCGACGAGAACCGCATCTTCGTGCGTCACGGGTTGGACCGAATCCGCACGAAACCGTCGGTGGGGTTGAAAGCTCTCCTCGACGCGAGCGGAGTGAAGTCCGATCAGGTACTGACTTCTGAGGATGTAGGCTTCAAACTCGCTCCGCGGTTGAACGCGGCCGGGCGTCTCGGCTGCGCGAGTTTCGCGGTCGAGCTACTCACCACAACTTCGGTGGCGAAGGCGACGCAACTGGCGCAGCAGCTCGAATCGCAGAACGGCGACCGGCAGGTGCGCGAGCGAAAGTATACGCAGGCCGCGAAGGAACTCGTGGAGGCGCATTTCGCAACCGACCCGGCGGTGGTGGTCGGTTCCGAGGACTGGCACCCCGGCGTTGTCGGGATCGTCGCGAGCCGGCTGGTCGATTACTTCGGGCGCCCCGCTCTTGTGATTGCGATGCAGCCGAACGAATCGGTCGCAACGGGATCGGGCCGAAGCGTACCGGGGTTCGCGCTACACACCGCGCTCGTGGCGTGTGACGATCTGCTCGAAGGGCACGGAGGCCACGCGGCCGCAGCCGGGTTCAAGGTACGTCCAGAGCGTATCCCGGCTCTACGTGAGCGATTTAATACGTACGTCGCGAACCACTACCCCGGCGGCGCGCCCGCACAACTCCTCACGCTCGACGCAGAGGTGCCGCTTTCGGCGCTCACGTTCGGGTTGCTCAACGACCTCGACAAACTCGAACCCTACGGTGCCGGGAACCCGCGACCCAAGTTCCTCGCGTCCGGGCTGAAGGTGGAAGCCGCGCGATTGATCGGCCAGGGTGAAACACAAAAACACATGGACTTCCGAGTGCGGCAAGGAGAGACAACAATCCGCTGTGTGGCGTGGGGAATGGCCGACCGAATGGAAGAACTGGTAAGCGCTGGCGGCGATTGCTGCCTGGCTTTCACGGCGAAGATCAACGAGTGGAAAGGCTCCCGGAAGATCGAGCTTCAGGTGATCGACCTGAAGCCGGGCGCAACCGTGGCGCTGGTGTGAGGTGCAGGGTGGGTGTCGCGTGCGGAGCGGCACGGCGACACAACTGGAATAGCCTCACCTCACTCCGGGACGCACACCCCGCACGAAGGCGTGCCGCTCGGCAAGTGGCACCTACCCCGATTACTTCGGGACGGGCAGCGGCACCGACGGTTCACGCTTCTTCAACATTTCGATCTTCGCCGGCAAAGTTGTCAGGAACTTTCCGTATTCGTCGCTGTCCCCAACACCCACGTTGATCAGGACTGGCTGCGGAATCCACGCCTCCATTTCCACAGCGACGATGTTCCACAGCGCCGCCTCGCGCACTGGGATGCTCGAATCCTTGAGCCACTTCAACAGGTCGTCGAGCCGGTCCGGGTCGGGTTTCGTCGGGGACACGAAGCCGCGGAATAGCCGCAACAGACGATCGGCCACGTCTTCTTTGTCCGTTTCTGCGCCCAACCCCTTGTTAATGAAAACCGCGCGGAGCAGCGCGGTGTTCCCGCGATCGCGCGCGACCCAAGCCATGAGCGCGGTCACGACCGACTGACGCGCAGGCCACTGCAGTTCCGACTTCAGGATGTCAACCAGCGGCTTGAGCGTGTCGCCCCCGGCGGGCGAACTGTCCGCTAGCGCGACCTGCGAATAGACCGCGAGCCGCGCGGTCAGGTCGCGAACAAGCTGATCGCCACCGGGCAGCGATTCGAGCCGGGCCTCCATCACCTGACGTGTCACGTTCGGATCGGTGACCTTGTCAGCCGCGTCGGTCAGTGTACTCGTGACGACTTTCTGGAATTCGGGAAGGGTGGGGTTCGGGGTCGAGTTCTGCAGGTTCGATATCGCTTTCGGCTCTGCGAGAACCCCGGACACGGAATCCCACGTGAGTTGCGTGTTGAGCGCCACTGTACCGATATTCTTGAACCGACGCGGAGCGACGAACCCGATCGAGCCAGCGATGACTGCGACGCGTCCCTCGGCCTTGGGCGGCGTGCCGGCCGTGCGCGCGTAGGCTGTGCCCGGCTCGAACCATGACACGTGTTCGATGAGTACCTGCGCCTGCTCATCCGGCAACGTGATGTCCCAGACCTCGCCCGCGATGCGAACCCGGACCTTCGCGCCGGTCGGCTTCCGCTCCGCGTCCAGCTTCTTGCTCTTCAGATAGATGCGGCCCGCGAGCAACGTGATGTCCGCGTCGAACCCTGCACCCGGCGGGTGGAACTTCACGCGCGACTCGAATACGCGATACCGGAGTTGCTCCGGTACGTTGCCCCATAAATGCACCTGAACGTACTTGTCGCGGTCACCGATCAGGAGATTCGCCTTGTACCCCGGCAGCGCCATCAGCGCGACGTTGGAGGATACTGTTGCGTCGTCGTCGCCCTTCAACCGGAGACGGACCCACGAGCCGGGGCGATCCTGGGCCACGACGAGTACACGGCTGGTTTCGACGCGACCAATGTCGCGGACCTTCGCGTCGGGTGCCGCAACCGGGTCGTTCAGCGCAGGTCCAGGATCGTTAGGTTTGGTGGCCGCGAACTCCGTGGCGATCGCCGCAGCGAAAGTGGAAACCACGTTCACCTCGACAGGCTTTGGCGCGACCTCGTCCGGGTCTTTTGGCACCTTGAGTTTCTCGGTGTCCTTCGGCTTGGGCGGGATCACCTCGGGTGCTGGCTGTTGCGCGTACGAGTGACCGGGTGTCGTCTCGGGCGGTTTGGGGGTCTGTTGCGGGAGCGCCATGAACACGGCAACTGCGAGGAACGCGAGGAACGCCGCGCCAACGCCGAAAATCGCGAGCCGCGCAGCCCAACCGGTCGCGGCCGAGTATCGTTTCATGCCAAGCAACAGGGCCGCGTCAGCTTCGTCCTGGTCGCTCTGATTCGGGTCGGTCGGGCCTACCCCGCCGATCGGAAGCGTTTTGTTCGGGCGTCGGTCCGGTGTTGAAGCCGGTGCCGGTTGGAGGCCGTACATCCGCCGGTGCGCCCGTGGTGGTACACGCGCGGGTTCCGTAAGCAGGAGGGTCAGAATCTGGTGGCACGCGGCCACTTCTGCGAGGTGAACGTCGGACCCCAGACAGGTTTCCTCCACTTGCTTGAGCGTGGTCGAATCGAGTGTGTTGTCGAGGTACTCCGCGACTGTGTTCGGGTCGGCGACTTCGTCGTCTACGTTCGGAGCGGGAGTGCGCAGCCCGCGGCGCCGCGTGACCTTCTTGATCCGCTCGACGAGTTCGCGTGCTTCTTCGCTCGCCGCGACCTTCCGGCCAAGCGTGCGAGTTTCCACCGGGCCGAGCGTGTCGTCGATGTAGGCGAGCAAGGTGCGAAGCGTCAATCGCGGCATGATGTCTCCTCGGTGCGTCCGTCGCAGTTAATAGTGGCGCCCGGTGCCTTGCTTCGTGCAACATTCCGAGAAAAGCGGTACGCTGACTGGAAGATGACCTCTACCCAATCCCTCCCCTAAGAAGCGAGGGATTTCGGAGAGCTTCTTCGGAGACCCCACATGACCGCTGCCCTTCTCTTGCTCGCCGCGACCGCCGGATCGCCGCACGCACCGGTCGCGGACCTGAACTTGCCGCTGGGGTTCCGCGTGATGATGTATGCGGATAACCCCGTCGCGCCAGACATCTACACGATGACCATCGACGACTCGGGCCGCGTGCTGATCGCGGGTCGCGGGTACGTTCGCGTACTGGTCGATGACGATAACGACGGTTCTGCCGACCGTGCCGTAGACCTCATCGACGGCCTAAAAGAAGGACCGCTCGGTCTGCTCGCGGAAGGCGACTCGCTCTTCGTGGTGACTGACGGCGGGTTGAAACGCTACCGCGGGTACAACGGCAAGGACAAGTTGAAGGGAGCACCAGAACTCATTCTCGCACTGACAACTGGCGGCGAACACGCCGCGCACGCGGTGCGCCGCGGGCCCGACGGCTGGCTCTATCTGCTCTGTGGCAACAACGCAGGCGTGCGCAAGGCGCTCATCACCGATCACCGCTCGCCGGTGCAAGACCCGATCGCAGGCGCGCTGCTGCGCATCTCTCCCGACTTCAAGTCGGTCGAGGTGGTCGCGGACGGGTTCCGCAACCCGTATTCGTTCGACTTCAACCTGGACGGCGAACCATTCACCTACGACTCCGACAACGAGCGGTGTGTGGGCCTACCCTGGCACGAAGGCTGTCGGTTTTACCACGTCGTCCCGGGCAGCAACTACGGATGGCGCTCGCCGCAGATCTCGCAGACGTGGCGCAAACCGCCCTATTTTCCAGACGTTGTGCCGCCGATCGCCGACCTCGGTCGCGGCTCGCCCACGGGGGTCGCGTGCTACCGACACTCGCAGTTCCCGTCAAAGTATCGCGGCGGGTTCTTCCTCGCGGACTGGACGTTCGGCCGCATTCACTACGTCCCGCTGAAGGCGAGCGGTTCGAGTTACGAGGGGAAGCCGGAAGTGTTCGCGGAGGCGATCGGCACGAGCGGCTTCGCGCCGACCGCGCTCGCGGTGCATCCCAAGACGGGCGAGTTGTTCGTGAGCATCGGCGGGCGCGGCACGCGCGGCGGCGTGTATCGGATCGCGTTCGACAAAGGCGACGCGAACCCGAAACCGCTCCCGATGGCGAAGCGGTCGCTCGATCACGACAAAGACACCGCGAAGCAGTGGCTCGCGGATTGCCAGAAGCCGTGGACGTTCACGAAATGGCCTACGAATGCCGAACAGCGCGCCCAACGGCACGCACTCGAACTCATGCTGCGCCACCGCGAAAGGATGGGCTGGGCGCAGCCGATCCTCGACGTGGTGAAGTTCAGTCTGACGGTTCCAGACTCGCTCGTGAGCGCCGCCGCCGCGCGCGCCGCGGGCGGTCTCGTCGTGCCGGTCGGGGAGATACCGCGAAACGGGCCACCGACAGGCGCACAACTTGTGGTCGCGCTTCAGGTCGCCGGGAACGAACCGGAGTGGGCGTTGCAGGCCGCGCTCGGTGTCCTGAACGACCGCCACGCGACCAAACGCGAACTGCTCACGGCCTTCCGCATCGTGCATCTGGCCTACGGCGATCTGACCGCGAAGGGCGCTGTCGGCACCGTGTTCGAGGGCTACACGCTCCGCTACTGGATCCATCCTCTACGTGCAGCTCAACTTCGCGAGAGTCTGGTCGCACTGGGGCGCCGCGCGGATGGACCCGCGAACGAGCGCGAAGTGGTTCGCGAACTCGCGCGCCTGTTCGGGATTCTCGGTGGCGACTACGACACTCCCGTGCGACTGACCACCTTCATGCAGATCGACGCCGCTACCGCGCAAGCCGATGACTTGCACTTCCTCATCGCGCTCGCCGGGACCACAAGCGCGAAGTTCCCAGCTGCAACGGAAGGACTCGCAAACGCCCTGTTCGCGCTCCCGCAGAAAGTGAAGGCGCAGGGCGTAGTGTTGGACCGACACTGGCCGTTGCGGTTCGAGGAACTGCTCGCTCAGTTCGGGAAGAACTGGCCCGATCTCGGCGCCGAGGTATTCGCCCACACCGACTTCGGCCGGGTTGAGCATGTCGCGTTCATCAAGCCACTCAAAATCCCTCGCGACAAGGCCGCCCGGACGTTCCTCGCGGTGGCCGCGACAAGCCCTAACTTCACCTGGACACCGGAGTTGGTCGAACTCCTCGGCGACCTACCCCAAGACGTATTGCGACCTGTCCTCAACCGTCTGTGGAAACAGCCCGCACTACAAGAGGCCGTGATTGGCGTTGTGATCAAAAGCCCGACACACAACGAGGGCGATGAGGAGAAACTTCTCGTCGGACTCGGTTCGTTTGATTCCGAAATCGTGCGACGCGCAGCCCTCGCGTTGGGAACCATTCCGACGACCAACGCGAACCGGCAAGTCGGCCTCGCGGTCACCGCTCTTCGCCGGTCAGCCCCGGAGGAGAAAGCGACCCGCGCCGCGCTCGTCTCGTTGCTTCAGACCCGCACCGGGGTGAAACTCGAAGGCGACGCAAAGGCGTGGACCGAGTGGCTCACCAAGAATCAACGAGACGCCCTGCCCTGGCTCAAGAACACCGACAGTTTCGACGCGCTCGCGTGGCAGAACCGCGCCGCCGGCATCAACTGGGCGAAAGGCGACGCCGGACGCGGGAAGATCGCGTTCACAAAGGCGACGTGTGCCGCGTGTCACGACAGCGGCGGTGCGATCGGGCCATCGCTCCTTGGTGTGGGAAAACGATTCAGCCGCGACGATCTACTCACGGCTATCGTTCAGCCGGGCAAAGACGTCCCCGCCCGCTTCCGGCCCACGCGCGTCACGACCAACGATGAGAAGAGCTACCTCGGCGTCCTCGTGTACGAAGCGACCGACGGCGTAATTCTGCAAACCGGTGCGGATACCACCGTGCGGATCGCGGGGGCCAACATCGCGTCCAAGAAGCAGGTCGATGCTTCGCTCATGCCTGCGGGGTTGATCGACAAACTCAGTGACCCGGAGATAGCCGATTTGCTCGCCTACCTGGGGACGCTGAAGTGAGTAGTCCGGTTTTCGTCTTTGCCCTCTCCCCTTGCGGGAGAGGGACACGAACAACAACGCAAACGCCTTCGAGGTTGCCATGCGCCGACTCGTCGCTCTGTTCGTTACGCTACTCGCCCCGTCCTTCGCGCCCGGTGCCGAGCCGGCCCTGCGTGCCGGCGCGTATGCGATGGACGTCACGCCTCAGAAGTTCCCGGTGTCCGTCAATGGCGGGTTCGCGGATCGCAAAGTTAACTCCGCACACGACCCGCTTCACGCACGATGTTTGGTTCTTGATGACGGCACCACGAAGCTCGCCATCGTGGTCGTCGATAGCTGCATGATTCCACGCGAACTCATCGACGAAGCCAAGAAACTCGCTGCGAAGAAGACCGGCATCCCCGCGACGAACATGCTCATCTCCGCGACGCACACACACAGCGCGCCCGCGGTGGCATCTGTGTTCGGCAGCGACGCCGACGCGGAGTACACAAAGTTCCTCGTTCGCAAGATCGCGGAGGGCATCGACAAGGCGCATACCAACCTCGCGCCCGCGAAGCTTGCGTGGGGCATCGCGGAGGAACCGCATCAGGTGTTCAACAGGCGATGGAAGCTGAAGGCCGGCGTGAAGAACCTCGACCCGTTCGGCGGCGACACCGACAAGGTGAAGATGAACCCGCCGCGAATGAGTATAGACCTCCTCGAACCGGCGGGGCCAACCGACCCACGCGTCACGGTCATGTCACTGCGCGACGCCGACGACAAGCCGCTCGCGCTATTCGCGAACTACTCGCTGCACTACGTCGGCGACATGCCGGCCCTGTCAGCGGACTACTTCGGTGTGTTCGCGGACAGCGTGTCGCAGAAGTTGAAAGCCGGCAAGGGCTTCGTCGGGTTGCTCTCGAACGGTACCAGCGGCGACGTGAACAACATCAACTTCAAGGAGGCATCGCCGAAGTTCCAACCCGGCGAGCGCTCACGCCTCGTCGCGGACGCGGTCGCGACCGCCGCGGTCAAGTCGCTGGACAAGGCCGAGTACGGCTCGCGGATGGCGTTGCGCGTCGCGACGAAGGACATCGAACTTGGTGTCCGCAAGCCAACCGCGGACGAGGTGAAACGCGCGGAGGTGATTCTGGAGAAAGCGAAGGGGCGCGACCTGAAAGGCAGCGAAGAAACGTACGCTCGCGAAACCGTCCTGATGGCGAAGTACCCGGACAAGGTGAAGGTGCCAGTTCAGGTGTTACTCATCGGGCAGTTCGCAGTGGTAGCGATTCCGTGTGAGGTGTTCACCGAGATCGGCCTCGCGGTCAAGAAGAACAGTTTGCTGAAAACGACGTGCGTGGTGTCGCTCGCGAACGGCTACTTCGGCTACCTGCCCACACCCGCGCAACACGCACTCGGCGGCTACGAGACGTGGCGCGCGCGATCGAGCTTCCTCGAAGTGGAGGCAGCCGTGAAGATCGAGACTGCAATCGGTGAGCTAATGAAGGACGCGATGTCGAAGTGAGAAACACAACCGACCGGTCGCGGGTCGCACGAGTGGAGCGGATCCTCCGCAACCTCCTCACGTGACTCACAACCGGCCGGAAGTCGATCGCACGCGGTTCCGGCCGCGTGCGAACTGCCTCTTCTGTTCCAGCCCCTTACATCACTGCACGGTACTGGTTGAGAACGAATTACTCTAAAGCAGGTGTCGTGCCAATCGCAAAAATGTGCCGAACCCTGTACCTGCCGGACACACGCGAGCGGTCAATAGGAAAAAAGCGGCACCGGGTGAGTAGGAATTACAACTCGCTCACCCCGACCCAGCAACATCTTCCGGCCGGATCATCAGTCGAACAACCCCAGGAGCGGTTCGCCGGTGCTGAGCGGCTTCGACAACCCTTCCTTCGTGACGCGCGATTCGTAGGGCACATCGAGCGCGTGGAAGATTGTCGCACTCAGGTCTTGCGGGCGCACGGGCTTGTCTTTCACGTATGCGCCGATCTTGTCCGATTCGCCGTAGACCTGACCGCCCTTGATGCCGCCACCCGCGAGCATTGCGGTGTAGCACGCCGGCCAGTGCTGGCGACCCGGCGTTGCGCCGGCCAACTGGTTGATACGCGGTGTACGGCCGAACTCACCCATCACGACCACGAGCGTGCTTTCCAACATCCCGCGGTCCTCGAGATCGTCGAACAACGCGGACACCGCGGTGTCGAGAACCGGCTGGCACCAGCCCATACCGTAGGAACCGGTGCCGAAGGCGTTGCCCATACCCATCTCGCCGCCGTGCATGTCCCAGCTCGAACTCGGCGGGCCGCCACCGGCCTGACCGGGCGACGGACCGGTCCAGCCGTTCACGGTCACAAACCCAACGCCTGACTCAACGAGCCTACGCGCGAGGAGCAGGTTCTGCCCAAGCGGGTTGCGTCCGTAGCGGTCGCGGGTACGCACGTCTTCGCGGTCCATGTTGAACGCTTCACGCGGCCCCGTCGAAGTCGCGATCTCGAACCCCTTCCCCTGTACGTCGCGCCAGCCCTGTTGCGCCGAATCGCTCGCGCTCGCACCGCGATTCAGGCTACCGAGAAGGTCGCGGCGACCGTGTAAACGCTCGTTAGTGTCCACCGGCAGCAACGCGTCGGGCGCCTTGAAGCCGGGTAGCGCGGGGTTGTTCGCGGCGCTGCCAACGAACAGCGGCGCGTGGTGCGCGCCGAGGTTGCCGCCGGTACCGATGTTCGGGGCGCAGAACACCGGGTCGCCCACGCACTTGATGAGCCACACGTAGGACGAGAGAGCTTTCTGGCTCGGGCGCACCTTCGACAGAATCGAGCCGAGGTACGGCGAGTCCTGAGGCGCGTTGTGCTGACCCGAGAGCAGGTTGTGCATCGCGTCGAAGTGGTTGCTGATGTTGCCCGGGTGCGTCACTGAACGGACCAGCGCGAAGTGCTTCGTGAGCTTCGAGAGCTTCGGCTGAAGCTCGCTAATCCGCATGCCCGGCACGGCAGTTTGCAGCGGCTTGTACGGCCCGCGAATCTCGTTCGGCGCGTCGGGCTTCAAGTCCCACAGGTCGAGGTGGCTCGGCCCGCCGCACAGCAGCACGAAGATGCACGACTTCTCGGCCGCGCCGGGAGTGCGCCGGGCCGGGTCCATGCGTGCCGCGACCGTGCCCGGAACGCCCATCGTCAGCGCGGTGACGCCACCAAGTTGGAGCATCTGTCGGCGTGAGAGAGAGGTGTTCATCGGAGAATGCCTTTATGTAGGACAGGCTTCCAGCCTGTCATTGTTCTGACAGGCTGGAAGCCTGTCCTACGAAAGTTCGGTTATCGGTTCGGGGTCGTCGAGCAGGTACACCGGGCGCCCGGTGAGATCGGGCAGCGTGGTCTTCGGGTCAATGCCGAGGAAACCATACAGCGTGGAGAGCATGTTGGCCGGGGTGTAAGGCGTCGAACGAGCGCGTTCGCGGTCACCGCGCAAGCCGGTGTCGCCGATCTTCTGCCCCGTCTTGAACCCGCCGCCCGCAACGATCGCGGTACCCGATGGTGCCCAGTGGTCGCGGCCACCGTCCTTGTTGATTTTCGGTGTGCGCCCGAACTCACCCCAGATAACGACCGCGATGTCCTTGTCCAGCCCGCGTTCGTAGAGATCGCTCAGGAACGTGTGCATGATCTTGTCGTACACCGGCAGGCGCTGCCGGTAGTCCTCGAATTGGCCAAACTTCCGGCCGTCGTTCTTGCCGTGCGTGTCCCAGTCGCCGACCGGCACCACGGTCCCCGCGACCGACACGGTCACCACCGACACGCCGGCTTGCGCGAGCCGCAGCGCCTGCAGTAGCCGTTTGCCGGGGCCGTAGCGTTCCTGAAGCGATTTAGGTTCTTTGCTCACGTCGAACGCGTCGCGCACCTTCGTTGAAGCAATCACTTCGAGCGCCCGTTGCGTGAACACGTCGGTGCCGGCCATCTCGCCGCGTGCGTCCACATCCTTGCGAACGGTATCGAAGCAACTCAGGAGTTGCTTGCGCTCGGTGAGTTGTTCCGGCGTAACGCCCTTTACGAGGGTGAGGCTGTTGAGCGCTTCGCCGCCCGGCTTGAACGGCCTGTGCGCAGTGCCAAGATAGCTGGGATCACCGGGGTCGGAGCCGTTCTCGCCGCCAAGTGCGACGTAGTGCGGCATCCCGTCGGAACCGGTGCCGCCACGAAGCCGGCTCACGACGGAGCCGAACACCGGGCGCTTCGACGGGCCGTTCAGGTGCCCACGCATCAGGAGTTCGGCGCTGTGCGTGTCCACCGATTGAATGCCGTTCACCACGGCGAACTTGTCCGCGATCTTCGCGTGGAGCGGGAGAAGTTCGCACATGTCCACGCCGCTGACGTTCGACTTGATCGGCTTGAATTCGCCGCGGAACTCTGCTGACGCGTCGGGTTTCGGGTCGAACATGTCGATGTGCGACGGTCCGCCCGGCAGGTAGACCATGACGACCGCTTTGGCGCTGGTCGAAGTAGGATTGGCAGCGCGTGCGCGCAGCACGTCAGCGAACGTGAGGCCGCCCAATCCGAGCGCACCGACCGCGAGGAAATCACGACGCGAAACGTTATCGCATAGACGGTGTGAAGCACCGCGAAAGGTGAGCACGGGCGGGTCTCCGAAGGGAGCGCACGGCAGGGAAAAACTAGCGGGGGCGAATCGTTGAGGAGTGACTCGCTGTACTGAGTGTCTCCCTACCGCCCGCGCGCGTCAAGCGCATTCCCTCCGGTGATCGCTGCTTCCACATTGGAAGCAGCCTGGAAGTTCCTTGACCGGCAACTCGAACGTAGGGACACTGACAACCGCCGCACACCCGGAGCTGTTGCACATGCCCGCGCCGAAGATCCTGTCGTTCTTACCGAAGCCGCTGTTGTTCGGGTTGTACGGGGGCGTGGGCGGGCTACTCGGCGCGCTGTTCTTCGGCGAACTCCTCTGGTACCTACTCAAACCGCCGCCACCAGCGGCCACCGGACCCCAAGTCGCGATTGCCTGCTCGTCGAACGTGGAGGTGTTCGTCGAAGGGCGGAACACGTTCCCCGTACAGATCGCGCGCGACGGTTTCACCGGCCCGGTCACTGTTCGCGTCGAAGGGTTACCCGCCGGCGTCACGGCAGAGCCGGTCGTTATCCCCGAAGGCAAGACGGAAGGCGAGGTGACGGTTGTCGGTGCCCGCCGCGCGACGGTGGGACCGAAGGAGGCGAAGGCCGTCGTCGAAGCCACCCACGAGGGAAAGAAGGTCACGTCCGAGTCGCCCATCAACCTGAAAGTCACGGACCCGCCGAAACCGCTAGCTGACGTGGTCTTCGTCCTCGACGTGACGAGCAGCATGCAATGGGCCATCGACGACCTGAAGAACGGTATCGGGAAGTTCGCGGAGGCGCTGGGCAAGGCGCGGATCAACTTCCGGCTCGCGCTCGTCACGTTTCAGGACATCACCGTGCCCGGTGAGCGCGTGACCGTGATCGAGTTCAACGGCGACCCGTTCACGTCCGACCCCACGGTCTTCCGCGACGAGGTATCCAGGCTCCGTGCGTCCGGCGGCGACGACATCCCAGAAAGCAGCCTCGAAGCGGTCACCGCGGCGGCGAAACTCTCGTTCCGCAAGGACGCGACCAAGATACTGCTGCTTGTCACCGACGCGCCGCCGAAGGTGGTGCCCGAAACGCGCACCGCCGCAGCGGTGCAAGACGCGGTCAAGCGAGTGCAGGACGCGGAAATCGACTCGGTTCACACCGTCGTGCAGCGGTTCGATGAGGCCGTGTACAAGCCGCTGACGACCGCCGGCGCGGACAAGGGCGGCGGGAAGTACTTCAACCTCGGCGACGTGGTTCGCGGCGAAGAGGGCTTCGACGAACTGCTCGCGACGTTCGGCGGAGTCGTGACCGCGGCGGCCATCGCGAAGAATCCCGATAGCAAGCCACAAGTGGCCACGCGGACAGGCGACGCGAAGTTGACCGTGCGGAGCCTGCAATCGGGCGAGCAGTCCGCGGCCGGGACCGAGGGCAAGGTGGTGCTGCGAAGTGGCGCGTGGACCGGCGCGATCGCGGCGCTCGTGTGCCTCGCGCTGCTCGCGGGGCAGCACCACTATCTGCGCGGTTCGCTACCGGCGGTTGGCGGCGTCGCGGCCGGGTTCTTCGGCGGGCTTGTGGTCGGGTTGATCGGCGGCGCAGCGGCACAGGGGCTGTTCTTCCTCGCACCAGGAAACGTGATCCTCGCGCACATCTTCCGCGTGATCGGATGGGCGCTGCTCGGTAGCCTCGCGGGCGCGGGGCTGTCGCTGTTCGTTCCCAACATGAAGCTGACGCTCGGTCTGATCGGTGGCGCGATCGGCGGCGCGGTGGGCGCCGTCGGGTTCATCGTGGTGTCGTCCGTCGCCCACGAGATCGTCGGGCGGCTCGTCGGCGGATTGGTGCTTGGGTTCGGGATCGGAGTCATGGTCGCGGTCGCGGAAGCGGCCTTCCGGAAGGCGTGGCTCGAAGTGCGGTACGGGGAGCGCGAGACGATCACCGTGACGCTCGGCCCGGAGCCGGTAAAGGTGGGCAGCGACGCGAAGGCGTGTACCGTGTGGGCGCGCGGCGCGCCCCCGATCGCGCTGCGGTTCTTCCTGCGCGACGGAAAGGTGATCTGTTCGGACCCGATCCAGAAACGGGAGGAAGCGGTTGTATCGGGCTTCGCGAAGGAAGTCGGGAACCTCACGGTCACGGTCCGCACCGGAAGCGGCGCGCCAACCGCGCCACTGCCTCCACCGCGACCCTCGCCGAAACCAGCACCCGTCGCGAAGAAACCCAAAGCGCTCGACCTGGACGATGATGACGGCTTCGATTTGCCGATGCCGTGTGCGCCGGCGCCGCTATCGATTCCGCTCCCCGAGCCGACTGCGGCGAAGCCCGCCCCGCCGCCGAAGCCCGCAGTGCCGTCGCGCCCGCCCGTGCCAACAGCCCCGAAGCCAACAGTTGCGGGTCCGGTTGTGTCACCGGCGATCAAGGCCACAGCGAAGAGTCCAGACGCCTGCCCCAGTTGCTCGCGCGCGATCCCCGGCAACCCCGGCCACCGCTACTGCATGATCTGCGACCAGACGTTTTGATTCATCTACTTTCTCGTGGTGCAGGCGGGCCGCCTGCACCACGAGAAGAAGGGTGACGAACAGGATCGCGCGACATTCTAACGTGTACAAGTGTTCCACGTGGAACGTTGGGCGGATGAGGCAATCGGCGCAACTGCGCCGGAAAAGCAAGTGACTATTCGCGGAAAGTGAACGCACGCCTTCGCGATGGCAGGCCAGCGGCCTGCGCCACGAAAATGGGACCTACTTCATGCCCTTGTCGCCCTGCTTTGTGGGGTCGTAGCGGTAGTACACTTCGAGCGTCAACAGGCACAGGCATGTCGTGCCAAGCCGCCCGCAGTTCGGACCAATCCACAATACACCTTCAGGATTCCAGCTCCCGCGCTGAGCCGGGGTGCGCACCTGCAGGTTGATGAGCCAGTCCGCCATCCCGCCCTTCCGCGTGTCGCCTTTCAGCGCGCCCTCGTTCCAGGTCTTCCACTCCTCGCCGCCGTGATAGCGCACCACCTGCGTCGCGTAGTAGTAGTAGTAAAGGTCCAGCCCCGCCCGTGTTTGCGTTACCGCGGGGGCGCGCTTCATCAGCCCCTTCGTGCCCTCCGAGAACCCGGCGTTCTCGGCCCGCCAGTCGTCCACATAAAACCGGCACAGGAGGCCGATCGCGGTGAGCGACGTGGATGGCTGCGCGCGGCCCGTGTCCCCGTACCCGTACGTAGACTTGATCTGCCCCGGACTGACCGCGTCCAGGAACCCGATCGCCTTCTTGATGACCTTGTCGTCCACATCGAGTTGCGCGAGTTTCGCGGCGTGCAG
>SXGU01500382.1_pt1 | contig 16853 bp, 19 predicted proteins | sample 3174531 | NCBI WGS metagenome assembly SXGU01 (sample SAMN11356863, study PRJNA531348) | freshwater metagenome | isolation source: freshwater sample F1-140 | place: China: Fuxian Lake, Yuxi | collected 2017-12-25 | reverse complement strand
TGCTGGCGGTAGCGCTGGGACGCTGGTTCGGCGCGGCTGGCTGGCTGCCGGTGTGGTAGCGGGCCGCCCCCTGCGCGCCACGCATAATAAGGGTGCGCTGCCGGCAGCGCCGCACGCCAAAAACTCGAGTATGATCTGCTGTCGCAGGGTGCGGACTTGAGCGTAGAGCCGGTCCCCGAGCTTGAGTTTGACCAGACGGCAAACCTGACAGCGGAAGCCGGGGATAATCAGTGGACGTCCCCTGTGGGTGCGGATGCGTAGCCGGTCCCGGAACTGGAGTTTGATCAGACAGTGGGTTGGTAATTCTGCGCTGTAGTAATGGCACACGCGGCGGAGCATAGGGAGGGGTGGTGCAGCCGCCGGCAGGATGCGGTGAGAGTTCTGGACTGCTAGTGCCGGTTTATAGAAATTGGCCAATTTCTGCTTGTTAGGTTGATCAATCCATTCCTAAATTGAGTAAATGTAGTCTCTGGCTCCAATACAATGGTTGGTTGGGGGTCAGCGCAGGGTGGTAGTGGACAAGTGTGGGGGCAGGGTGTAATATGTGGGGGTGCATGGGCGAGCGAAACAGTTGCTTTTCGCAAATATTCGTGTCCTGCGAGACCCTCACGGGGCGCCCCGAAAAGTTCTCCGCAACCTACGGATCAAAATCGATGCTGTCGGACTTTGGGTGCTGAGAAAATTGGTGCTCTTGCTTCTTCCGTTTCGGGACAAGCCTGTTGCGCTAATGCCGTATGCGGAATTTGAAGGAGACGGCTTCGCAACGCAACATTCTGTCGAGTTTTTGCAGGATACGAAATTTACGTCAGCCTTCGATTCGGCTTTTGAGGGGGTACCGAAATGGATGGTCTCAGAAAATTATCGTAAGATAATTTGGCGAGCCCATATTTGCGTATGGGGAGCCAATCATGCTTTAAATTTGAAAGGAGATTTCGTCGAACTCGGGGTGTGGTACGGGTTGCTTCCGAAGACGGTCTGCGAAATATTTCGAGAAGACCCTCGCTTCTTGGCTCGACAGTACTTCCTCGTGGATACTTGGGGCTTAGCTTCAGGATCCCACCCTTCTCCCGACTATCATCCAGACATCTACAGTCATGTCCAGAAGCGGTTTGCAGACTATCCCAACGTAACACTCGTGAGAGGCGCAGTGCCCGACATTCTTCCAAAAGTAACCGGTACGTCCGCAGGTTTATCGGATCTCGATTCGATAATTGCTTTCTTAACAATAGATATGAATGGTCACTTGGCTGAACGAGCGTCCCTTGAGTATTATTACGAAAAGCTTGTGCCGGGTGCCTTTGTCTATTTTGATGATCACGGTTGGGGGTACGAGGGACTGGCAGAGACAGTTAACGAGTTTCTGCGAGACAAACCTGAAACTTTGCTACATTTTCCTTCTGGGCAGAGTATTTTTCTGAAGAAATGATATCTGAGCTCATTACTTAATATAGATTACGGGTAGGTAGGGCTTTCATCCCCGCTTAGTGAACTACTGGTACCAGTCAAGCCACTCTTCAAGTTTGTTTCGCCCTAACTACTCGAACACGTGCTCTCCCAAGGTCTCTGCTACCAACTTAGAGATTTCCATCGTAGTGATGGCCTGGGTATAATCAGTTGGCAGTGGGCTAATACTTAGGGAGCGCCGTTCGGTCTCCATCAACCACAACTCTTCATTTTACGGCACCTTGCGGTAGCTTGCACCGGTCTCGATTTTGCCAAACCGGCCGCTAATAGTACGGCATGCATCGGATTTAGTTTGACTGCGCAGTCGAGCGCGCGTTATTTTGTCTGGGTCAGGCGGCAAACTTGGCGGCGAAAGCGGGTCATGGCCAGTGGACGCACCTGCGGGTCTAGATGCAGAGCCGATCTGGGATTCTCAGTCAGAGCTTAGTGTTGTTAATCTGCGCTGCATAAATGGCCCATGGGGCGGAGCGTAGGTGGGTGAGGTTCAGGCGCTGGCAGGGTGCAGTGAGGCTTGTGGACCGCCAATGCCGGCGTATCGAAGTGGTGCAATTTGTGCTTGTTGGGCTGGTCAATCCATTTCTAAATTGAGTAAATATAGTCTCCCATTCCAAGACAATGTTTGGGTGGGGGTTAGCGGAAATTGGTACTTGACTAGAGGGGGCATGGAGTACAATGTGGAAGTGTCAGTGAGCTTGAATTTCCTATCTGTTCGAGTCCCTGTCTTGATCCGAAATGAACACGGCCCACTGGTGCGCGTCATCGTGGACATGGGGGACACGGCGGACGTGGGTTTGCGTGCGGTGACGTTCAGCCTAGAAGGGACCGATGACGTCGGTGACATTGAAGCGCTGAGCGTGTATGGGACCGATCAGAAAGACGAATTGCCCGACAGCCGATTGGGCCTCACGTTTCCACAGGAGCAACGGTTTGGAGAGACCCTGCCGCCCGCAGTGATGATCACGTTCCGTGGCGAACGTGCGCTGTCAGCCGGTAAGAACGTCTTCTGGCTGTCGTGCCGAGTGAAGGACTCCGCGAAACTTTCGCATCATGTGTCAGCGGTCTGCACGCAAATCGAGACAACGGAGGGCGTCGAGAAACCCAAGACCACGTCGCCGGATGTACCGCACCGCATTGGTATTTCCCTACGCAAACACCAAGACGATGGCGTCGATACGTACCGTATTGCAGCGCTCGGTACCTCGCCGAAGGGGACGTTGTTGTGCGTCTACGATATGCGGCGGCGCATGGACCGCGACCTTCAGGAAGATATCGACATCGGCCTGAGCCGCAGTCTCGATGGCGGCCAAACCTGGCAGCCGGTGAAAGTTATTATGGACATGGGGGAATACGGCGGATTGCCCCAAGCCGAAAACGGGTGCAGCGATCCAGGCATCATAATTGATCAGCAAACCGGGGAAATCTTCTGTTTTGCCGTGTGGATGAACGGAAAAACGGGCAAGCATCAGTGGAGGGGTGACGGCTCTGAACCAGGATTCGAGATTGGCAAAACTGCCCAATTCTTGATGGTCCGTTCCCAAGATGATGGCGTGACTTGGTCGAAACCGGAGAATCTGACCCGCACGCTGAAACAGGAATCGTGGTGGCTGCTGGCCCCGTCACCACAATCGGGTTTTACGATGCCGGACGGCATGCTGGTGATGCCCGTGCAGGGACGCGAGGGGCAAGGGGATCTGGAGACATTCGCAACTCTGATGGTCAGCCAGGATCACGGAAAGTCATGGACCGTCGGAAAACCGGCCTATCGCGGCGGCAACGAGTGCCAGGCCGCACTGCTGAGCGACGGGTCCATCATGCTCAACATGCGGAACGACCATGAACGATTTCGTGCGGTTGCGGTGACGAAAGACCTCGGAAAAACTTGGGAGCCTCACGCCACCAGCCGCAACACATTGATTGAGCCGAACTGCAATGGTAGCCTGCTCCGTGTTGACACCGTCGTAGATGGAAAAAATATGCACCTGTTGTTGTTTGCGAATCCCCATACGCAAAAAGGACGGACGCACCACACGATCCAGGTGAGTTTTGACGACGGCCAGACTTGGCCAGAATCCCATCACCTGCTGTTGGATGAAGGACTCGGCGCAGGCTATCCGAGCCTGACTCGCGTCGACGACGACCATGTGGGAATCGTTTACGAAGGAAGCCAAGCTCATCTGACCTTTGAGAGAATTCCTCTTCGCGAGTTGCTCCATTCCCGGCCCGCGGCGGTCCAGCCTGTCAGTGGGGCGTCGTGTTGATGAGGCGCTCACCTTCTTTGACATCAAGCAGTACGGCGAGATGCACCCCTACCGATTGAGCTTCCCGTTGCGCAAGCTGGTCGGCATCGCCTCGGTCTTCACGATGGGGCCGAAGGTGTTCGTGCTCGACGAGCCTACCACTGGTCAAGACCATCAGACTACGAAGGTGATAAATGACTTGATCCGTCGCCTCACAAAGCAGGGTTCAACAGTGATCTGCGTGTCGCACGATATGCCGCTGCTCGCTGACGTCAGCGAGCGCATGATCGTAATGTGGAACGCCAAGATTATCGCCGACGGTACCGTCCGTGAGGTTTTTGGGGATACCGAGGTGATGACGCGCACGCATATCGTTCCGCCACAAATCACCCGGATCTCGATGCAGTTAAAAAGCCGCACCGGAAAACCGGCGGCACTCAGCGTTGACGAACTCGCTAAAGAACTTGGCAAGAAGGGAGCCGCCTAATGTACGGACCGAACGTCTCCATCACGCACGTTCGCGGTACTTCGTGGAGGCATCGGCTTGATCCCGTTGCCAAGTTCGCCTGGCTGATCCTCGCCGGAATCTTCTGCTTCACCACCTACCAGCCACTCCCGCTCTTCGGCCTGCTGCTCTTCGGATTGGCAGTTGCGATCAGCGCCAGGATCCTCCGGCCGCTTCTCACGGTCATGATTCTTTTCACGCCGATCACCGCCTCCATCATCGTGATCCAGGGGCTTTCGCCAGTGCTCTGCGGCGCCGCATGTGAGCAGGAGATTTACTTGGGGCCGATGAAGATCTATGGAGAGGGGCTCTCTCATGCGATCTCGCTGATGCTCTGCGTCGCATCATTCCAAGTCCTCGCATTCGGGCTGATCCTCTCAACCCACCCGTCAGACCTCTTCGCCTCACTTGCCCGCATGCGCGTGCCGTATCTGATCAACTTCATGATTTCCATGACCTTGCAGCTCGTGCCTGTACTCCAGCGTGAGGTGCAACTTGTGCTGGCGGCACAGCGCTCCCGTGGCATGAAGGGGACTGGCTTCGGCTCCATCGTCCCGTCGTTTGTTCCAGTGGCTGCTGGTGCGGTGGAACGTGTGCAGCAGCTGGCCATCAGCCTGGAGTCGCGCGCCTTCGGTTCAAAGGGTGAGAAGACTTCGTACCGGCGTGTGCCGAGCGGTCCATTTGATCTCTTCGTCGCGTTGCTAGGAATTGTAGTGATGGTTGGGCTGACGATCTATGGTTTGCAGAATTGGGGGCAGTCAGCCTCCACCCCACTCGTGTTCGCACCGATCGTTGCTATGCTGATGTTTGGCTTCGGCATCTTCGTCTTCTTCGGAGTGATCGCGGTTTCGATGCGCGCGATGATCAGCTCGTAGTCGGCGATGGCGATCTTCGAACCAGACGGCACCGTCCATCACCTCGGTCTCAAGAAGGGCGCTGTCGGACGCTACATGCTGTTGCCAGGGGATCCTGGTCGTGTCGAGGTGATCGCCCGACGATTTGATAACCCACGATTCGTGGCGCAGAAGCGGGAGTACACCACCTGGGTCGGCGAGCTCGATGGCGTGCCAGTTGCCTGCACCTCAACTGGGATCGGCTGTCCATCAACGGCGATCGCGGCCGAAGAGTTGCACGCCTGTGGCGCCGATACGTTTATTCGCGTGGGGACATCAGGCGGCATGCAGCCCGGCATGCAGACTGGTGACTTGGCCGTGATCAGCGGCGCAATTCGTGACGAAGGGACGAGCAGCCACTACCTACCGATGGAGTTCCCTGCGGTCGCCGATCTTGATGTGGTGCTGGCGATGCGCGACGCGGCGCGCGAGCGCAATGTGCGCCACCGCGTCGGGGTGGCGCAGTCGAAAGACTCCTTCTATGGGGAGGTTGAGCCAGAGCGCATGCCGGTCTCAGAGGATTTGGCGCGCCGCTGGAAGGCGTGGATTGGTGGCGGCGCAATCAGCTCCGAGATGGAGTCCGCCACCCTCTTCATTGTTGCGGCGACCCTGCGTGCACGAGCGGGCGGGATCATGGTCTGCGTTGGAAGCCCCTCCATGACGCACGAGGAGTCACAGGCCTCAATGAAGAACTTCTCGATTGACCCAGTGATCGACACTGCAGTACACGGCCTGCGCCTGCTGATCGCCCGAGACCGCGCCGCTGAGGCGTAGCCTCATGGCCGATTCGGGGCTCCTCTTCGACCCAACCGACCCAGCCACCGCGCTCGATCCTTTCCCCGCTTACGCTCGCCTACGAGAGCACGGGCCGGTCTGGCACTCGCCGCAGAGTGGGATCCACTTCACCACCCGCCATGCCGACGTGCATGCGGCGTGGCGTGACAAGCGCCTCGGCTCGGACTTTTCGCAGCGCTATACCCCCGAAGAGTTCATTCGCGATAAGGCCGACCTCCAGCCGTGGCGTACCGATCGCTACGCTGATTTCAAGGCCTTCGAGCGCTGGGACATGATCGCTCTCGAGCCGCCCGATCACACCAAGCTGCGTCGCCTGGTCACGACCGCCTTTACCCCACGCTCCGCTGAGGCGCAGCGTGAGCCGGCGAGCTGTCTCATCCGCGAGCGCATCACCGCTGCGCGGGAGCGTGGCAGCCTTGACCTGGTGCAGGATCTTGCCGAGCCGCTCTCGTTGACGATCATTTGCGAGTTGATCGGCGTCCCAGAGCCTGACCGCATGCGCATCCTGGCCCTCTCCCACGACGTGGTCTCCATGTATGAGCCGGCACCGTCTGACGCGGTGAAGGATCACGCTAACCTCGCCGTGTGCGAATTTTCCGCCTACATCGCCGACCTCATTCGAGCCCGCCGACGTCAGTCGGCCGACGACCTGCTCACTGGCCTCATCGATGCAACCGTTGATGGCGAACATCTAAGTGACGAGCAGGTGATCTCCACGGTGATGGTGCTCCTGATGGCAGGCCATGAGGCTTCGGTGAATGCCGCCTCTAACGGCGTGGCGGCCTTTGCGGTGAATCCAGATCAGTGGCGGCTGCTGCGTGATGGAAGGGTCTCTGTGAAGAGCGCTATCGAAGAGATCCTGCGTTGGGATCCGCCGCTGCAGTTCTTTCAGCGCTGGGTCCTTGACGAGGGTTTTGAGGTGCGCGGCGTGCAGATCCCCCCCGGCTCGAAGGTTGGCCTCATGATCGGCTCCTCAAATCGTGACCCCGAGAAGTACGAGAACCCAGACGCCTTCCGCATTGAGCGAGGCGAAACATCACACCTCTCATTCGGCGGCGGCATTCACTTCTGCATCGGTGCGCCGTTGGCGCGCCTGGAACTTGAGCTCCTCTTCGGCGCGTTGGCGGAGGCGCTCCCCGAGATCACACTCCTTCCAGGCGCAGTGCGCCGCCCCGGCTTCCAGTTCCGTGGATATGTGAACCTGCCGATCGCCGCCCCCAGCGCATCACGCTAACCCCGCTATCCTGAGCGCATGACCACCCCGCGACGTCACGCCATCACCCTGATCCCTGGCGATGGGGTTGGCCCCGAGGTCGCCCTCGCCACGAGGCGCGTGCTCGACGCCGCCGCCGCAACTGCAGCGGTGGCCTTCGACTGGGAGGAGGCGGAGGCGGGTCGTGATCTGTGGACGCACCCTCCGGGTGCTGATGCAGAGCCGATCCCGGAACTGGATTTTGAACATTGGATACAGGGCGGGTATAGGTTAGCGTAACTTCGTACTTGACAACAGCGGGACCCCATATAAAGTTTTGAATGTGTCAGGGCTTGAATTTCGTATCCGTTACTAAGACAACCAACTAAGGAGATGGGCATGGCAATTGACCAGGAGGTTAAAGTTACAGAAGATATAGAATTATCAAATCCAATTAGAAGAATTTGGAATAAGAACAATTGCGCGATAGGTTGCTGGGTCCTCGGTAAAGATCCAATACTAGCTGAGGCAGTTGCCCTGGCCGGTTTTGACTGGATTTGTATAGACATGCAACATAGTTGGATAGGTTTCGAAACCTTGCCAAATTTAATTCAGGCTGTTTCTCTTACTGGCGCAATACCTATAGTCCGTGTTCCAGCAAATCAAACATGGCTGATTGGTAAAGCGCTTGACGCTGGAGCATATGGTGTAATGGTTCCCTTGGTCAATACGGAACAACAGGCAAGAGATGCTGTCGCTGCATGCAGATACATGCCAGCCGGAGTAAGAAGCGTAGGTGCTTACCGCCCAGCCCCGTTAATCGCTAACAGTGCCCGACAGGCCGATGTGGAAATAATTTGCATAGTTCAAATTGAAACTAAAGAGGCATTAGATAATCTTGAGGCGATTTGTAGAGTACCTGGCTTAGATGTTGTCTATGTTGGTCCTGGCGATATGGCTCTTTCGCTAGGCCTTAAGTCAAAAAATGAGATTGATCCAGCTGTTTTACTCAATTTAAGAGATACAGCTATCAAACACGGTGTACAGCCAGCAATGCATGGGGAAAGTGGAGGTGAAGCTCTCTGGGCTATTCAAAATGGTTTCAAACTTACGACTGCTGGCGCAGATGTTGACTATGTATATATAGAAGCTAAAGAAGCTTTGGCGATAGCAAAAGGAATTAAGGTGAATGATATCACTATCCCTAGTTGGTTAGGAAGAGTCCCACGAATAGCTGTCAGTTCTTATCCAGAAATTCATTGAATTGATTAGCAGTGTCGCGGGCAATAGCAGGGCCATCGCATCGTGGAAGGTGACGGCTGGGTTCTTGCGACGCGGAGCATCCTCCAGTCGAGGGTTTCGGCTGGCGCCAACCAGTTTGGTGCCAATTAGCCGACGGCGCCAGCGTGATGCTGTTTCGTCCGCAAATATCGAATGCCAAGACCGCGCTCGTCGCTAATACAAGCGGCAGTAATGGCTGCACCGGCATCCGGGAAGTGCAGCGTGCCACAAGATCTAGCTTGTTGTAGTGGTTGCACCCGGCGGGTACGGATGCAGAGCCGATCCCGGAACTGAAATTTGATCAGACCCCTGGGTTATAAATCTGCGCTGCGTAAATAGCTCATGCGGCGGAGTGAGGTGGGTGTGGTACAGACAGTGGCAGTGTGCGGCGAGCGTTGTGGACCGCCAATGTGGGCGCATCCAAGTGGTGCAATTTGTGCTTGTTGGGCCGGTCAACCAATTCCTAAATTTAGTAAATGTAGTTTCCCATTCCAATACAATGTTTGGCTGGGGGTTAGCGAGGGGTGCTAATTGTCAGTTGCGGGGTCAGGGAGTAATATGTGACGGTGTCAGGGCGCTTGAATTACCTATCTGTCATTGGGAACTGAATCGCGGTCTTTATGGCGATCAAACAGTGCGGAAACGTTGGTAAGTCGCTCCGCGACTTGCATTCAACAACTCAAGGTGACCGGAAAAGTCGGTAGCGGAGCGAGTGACCCAAGTGCGATTGTGACCCTAGGGCATTTTTATTGCGGGTTGAACTCACCTTGTCTCGTTTCATCGGCCTTGGCCGTGTGCATAATGTGGCGGCTACGGCCTAGTATCGTGAGCCAATAATTTCATGGAGACCAATATGTCATCGCAACGCAAGGTCATTATTACCTGTGCCGTGACCGGTTCGATTCACACGCCGACGATGTCGCCGCATTTGGCGATCACGCCGACGGAGATCACCGATGGTGCCATCGGAGCCGCGCAAGCTGGGGCGTCAATCGTGCATCTTCATGCTCGAATGCCGCACGATGGTCGGCCTTCGCAAGACCCGAATCTGTTTTGGGAATTCCTGCCGCGTATCAAAGCGGCGTCGGACGTGGTGATCAATCTCACCACCGGCGGCGCGGCGACGATGGCGGTGGAAGAGCGGTTGCAACCGGCGTTGCAACTAAAGCCGGAAGTGCCTTCGCTAAACATGGGTTCGATGAATTTTGGCTTGTACGAAATGATCCCGCGCTACGAGGAGCAAGGCTGGAAAAACGATTGGGAGCTGCCGTATCTGGCGGGCAGCGACGAAAGGATTTTCAAAAATACGTTTTGCGATATCGCCTATATTTTGGAATCGTGCAACGATAACGATACGCGGTTTGAGATCGAATGTTACGACATCGGTCATTTATACACGGCCGCTCATTTTCTGGATCGCGGGCTGGTCAAGCCGCCACTGTTCATCCAATCGGTATTTGGTATTCGCGGCGGGATTGGGCCGCACCCGGAGGACGTGCTGTACATGAAGCGGACTTGTGATCGCTTGTTCGGCCACGATTATCAATGGTCGGTGCTTGGGGCGGGGCGGAATCAAATGCTGATCGCCACCCAGTCGGCGGTGCTGGGGGCAATGTGCGTGTGGGGCTCGATGACAATTTGTGGATTGGCAAAGGCCAACTAGCACACAGCAACGCGCAGCAAGTCGCGAAGATCCGCCGCATCTTGGAGGAACTGGGACTGGAAATCGCCACGCCCGAAGACACTCGTGAAATCCTGAATCTCAAAGGAAAAAACAATGTCAACTTCTTAGCGGCTAACGCAACTGCAGGACTTGAGCCGTCTTCCCATCACGGCGCGCGCGGAAATTCCGGAATCTTATCTTGACGAAATGGGACACGTGAATGTGATGTGGTACTCGCACCTGTTTAGCTGCGCGGTGTGGGGACTGTTCGACATCCTCGGCTTTTCATAAGATCAGATGAAAGCTACGCAGAGCGGCAGCTTTGCGTTGGAGGCGTATTTTAGATATCAAGCGGATATGAAAGCCGGGCAGCGAGTCACCGTCCGCACGCGGATTTTTGATCGCTCGCCGAAGAGGATTCATTTCATCCATTTCCTGACGATCGACGATGCCGGTGATCTGCTGAGCGCCACCGGCGAAATGTTGAGCGCTCATGTGGACATGACTGTTCGCCGCCAATCGCCGTTCCCCGATGCGATCGCCGCCACTTGCGACAAGTTGCTGACGGAGCATCGAACGTTATCGTGGTCCGCGCCGGTTTGTGGGACGATCCATGCGTAACAGACGAGCCGGTCGGCCATTTATAATTTAGATTTGAGATTCGAAATGGTCCGGGAGCTGATGCTGTCCGGCTCGCCATTCATATGAGAGAGTTTATGACTTCAGAAAAATTACCTGCCGTTGCCGTTTTGGGATTGGGGACGATGGGGCATGGGATTGCCCAAACGTTCGCTGCTGCCGGTTACACGGTGCGTTGCTTTGACGAGCACTCGTAAACCCGGTATTCGTTGCATGCACGAATTCAAAAAAACTTGAAGCATTCGTGCAAGCGGGACTGCTGCCACAAGCTCGGATCGAACCGATTTTGTCGCGAGTGATCGCTTGCGAAAGCGAAGCCGACGCCGTTTCATCCGTCGCGTTTGTGACCGAAGCGGTTAAAGAAGACTTGGCGGTGAAACAAGAATTGTTTGCGCGATTGGAAACGGTGGTCCAGACAGACACGCTATTGGCGTCGAACTCGTCATCGTTTCCGATTTCGCAATCGGGCAGTCGCTTGCGGCATCCGGGGCGAGCGATCGTAACGCACTGGTTCAATCCGCCGCATCTGGTGCCGCTGGTGGAAGTTGTCCCCAGCCCGTTGACTAGCGAAGCGAAAGCGCAGACGGCGATGGCGATTTTGCAACGGATCGGCAAGCAACCGCTTCGGCTGCGAATAGAACTGCCTGGGTTCCTCGTCAACCAGATTCAAATCGCGGTGATGCGCGAAGTGTGGGACCTACTGGAACGTGGTGTGGCTAGCGCCGCTGAGATTGACGTTGCGTTGAGCGGCAGTGTCGGTTTTCGTTTGGCGGCGGTTGGGCCGTTGGAAATTCATGACTTCGGCGGCCTGGATATCGCAAACACCGTTTTTCAGATTTTGGCGCCTGAAATTCGTAGTTCGACCGAAGTGCCGGCCATGGTGCGGCAGTTGGTCGAACAAGGACATCTGGGCGCGAAAACGGGTCGCGGCTTTCACGAGTATCCGCCCGAACAACTTGCGGAACGCCAACAGCGGCGCGATGCTTTGTTTCTCGAACTCATCAAACTCCTGCATCCCGATTCTATCAAAGGTGCGTCATGAACTTGACAGGTATAGTGGCTCTGGTCACCCGCGGTGCGACTCGCGTGGGCCGGGCGATCTCGCTGGCATTTGTGCGGTGCTGTTGTGCGATTGCCGTCAAATACATCGAGCCCACACGTGCGGCGGCGGAACAAACAGTCACTGAGTTGGTGGCGTGCGGTGGGAAAGGAACTTCGATCGAAGCCGAGCTGACCGATAGCCAAGCGTGCCGCAGGTATGCCGGGGACGATCGCCGTCCGTAGTTGCAGAAATGGGCCCTGCGGCGGAGTGTGGGAGGGTGTGGTTCAGGCGCCGGCAGAGTGCGGTGAGAGTTGTTGTCCGCCAACTCCAGTGTATAGAGGTTGTGCAAATTGCGAATGTTATGTAGAACAATCTTTTCTTAAAATTGAGTAAATGTAGTCTCTTCCTCCAAGACAATGGTTGGGTGGAGGTCAGTGCAGGGTGGAAGTTGCCCAATGCGGGATCAGTGCTTACAATTTTCGGATGCATGGGCGCTTGCATTTCCTAATAAGGTGCTGGTTATTTCTTCTACAGAACCGATAGAATACTTATAATGGAGTTTAGAAATGTCTAGCCCTCTAAAAGTAGCCGTTATTGGCGTGGGTGGTATTGCCCGTTCCCACATGCCTGGCTGGGCAGCCTCGGAACATGCCGAGGTGGTCGCTGGTAGTGATGTAAGCTTGGAGATGCTCCAAACATGGGGTAAAACCAACAATGTATCGCGCCTAACCACCGACCCGTCGGAATTGTTTAACGATCCAGACATTGATATTGTGGATGTTTGTACCCCCAATATGTATCACGCCTCTTTGGTCATTGCAGCGCTTGATGCGGGCAAACATGTACTTTGTGAAAAACCGTTGGCGCCCACCCCTGCCGAAATTAAGCAGATTATTGCCGCCAGAGACCGCTCCGGTAAGCTGCTTATGACGGCTCAACATTTCCGGTTTAAAGGCATCTCGCAAGCTATGAAAAAAGAAATTGATTCTGGGATGCTGGGCCATGTCTACCACGCTCGCAGTTGGATGTTGCGCCGCGCCGGTTTTATTCCCACCTCTAGCTTTATGGCGAAACAGCATAGCGGAGGCGGCCCGTGTATTGATATTGGAGTTCACATTTTAGACCTAACCCTGTGGTTAATGGGCAATCCCACGCCCGTGGCCGTCAGTGGGGTTGCTCGGGCGGACCTGAGCCGTAGAGCCGGTGCCTTTAGCGCTTGGCGCCCCAACCAGCCCCTCCCCAGCGATTTTGACGTAGAGGAGTTCGCCGCTGCTTTTGTTCGATTTGACAATGGGGCTACCCTGATTTTGGAAGTTAGTTGGCTATTGCACCACGATAGCCCGGAGGTGGAAGATATGCAGATGTGGCTGTATGGCACTGAGGCTGGTTGCCATTGGCCCAAAGGTGAATTTTTATCAACAAACTATGCCACCCGACAGCAATACAACAGCACCTTAAAGCTAACTAAAGACTCCATGGAGCCACACGCCCTGGAATGCGTAGAGTTTGGCTGCGCCGTAGCCGAGGGCGCGCCCTCACCCGTTCCAGCCGAGCAATCGTTGCAAGTGTCTACTATTTTAGACGGTATTTATCGTAGCCAGGCCGCCGGCAAAGAAGTACAGTTAGATGGGTAGAACAAACTATTTATGCTTTGGGATTTGGTTATGGAATGGCGCGTAAATAACTTGTGCTTTTAAGAGATTAGAGATAATTAGCCTGTAATCTCCAAATCCCCCTACGATTTAAACATTAACTCTTATTGCTAAGAAAATCGATAATAAATCTGATGGCTGCCCCCTAAATAATCAAAGGACATTATCATGCAAACACGAACTGGAAATTTCCCTCTCGGCTTTCGCCGCGGCGGAGCTCAAGGGCAGCAAGATTTACGTACCCTTATCGAATGGGCCAAAACCAACGACCTTGAAGGAATTGACCTGGGGAGAGATGGCGCCACCGCCGCCAAATCCGTACTTGACGCCGGCTTGCGCGTTGGCTCTGTTGACCTGCTCCATTGGCAAGAAATGATTGTCGCCGACCAAGGTTCCCGTGCCGAGGCCATTGCCCGAAATAGCGACTATATCCGCGCTTGCGCCGTTTACGGCCCTATGAACCATTTTTTGGTGATGTTGCCGCAAGACCCAAGTCTGGACCGCGCCCAAAACTTTGGCTACATGATTGAGAGCTTTAACCAGCTAGCCTCGGTGTTGGAAGCAAACAACGCCCGGTTGGTCATAGAAGGCTGGCCGGGGCCAGGCGCATTATGCTGCACACCGGAAGGCTATCGCGCCTTCTTTAGAGAGTGTTCTTCAGTGGTTTTTGGCATCAACTATGATCCATCCCACCTGATTAGATTGGGCATTGATTACCTGCGCTTTTTGCACGAGTTTGGCAGCCGGGTTTACCATCTCCACGGCAAGGACACTGAAATTCTTTCTGAAGAATTGTACGAATATGGCCATGAACAACCGGCCACCTTTGCCAAGCCCATTGCTTACGGCGGGCATAGTTGGCGCTATACCATTCCCGGCCACGGGCTTACCCGTTGGGGAAAAGTTTTGAATATTCTACAAGAACAAGGCTACGCCGGCTTTGTCTCTATTGAGTTGGAAGACACTAACTTCGACCGACAAGTAGCTGCCGAGCAGCTTGGCATTTTACAAAGCGCCCGCTTTTTACGCGGGTGTTAACCTATTGGTAACTGTTCAGGTGCCCGCCACTTTTATTAATACCGGGCGTATTGGTAGAACTTTATTCGATGTTTAAGGAGGGTTGATCCGCCGACCATAAGCGATTCGCATAGTTTTCATAGTGCAGTATGGGCAACCAAATACATGTACTGCATCCTGCAAGCGCGCGAACCACACCGAGCCACGCTCCGCCGCCGATGCCATTTACGCAGCGCAGATTTGAAACCCCAATGGACAAACTCAACTTGCGCCGTGATTATGAGCAGCGCCGCTGGCATGCCGGGGGTGATCGCAGTCCGTAGTTACGGAGTTCAGCGCGCCACGGAGTATCAACGCCGGCGGCCACCGTGGACTGTGGGCTGGTAAACCTGCGCTGCGTAAATGGCATCGGCGGCGGAGCGTGGGTGTGGCTCAGGCGCTGGCAGGGTGCGGTGAGTGTTGTGGACTGCCAATGCCGGCGTATCGAAGTTGTGCAAATTGCGAATGTTTTGCAGAACTATCTTCTCCTAAAATTTGAGTAAATGTAGTTTCTGACTCCAAGACAATGGTTGGGTGGCGGTAAGCGCAAAGTGGGGCTTGGCGAGCGCGGGGTCAGGGTATAAGATTCGGAGGTTCATGGGCGGTTAAATTTCCTATCCGTCATGACCTTTCTGCCGTCGGGATGCGGTTTGATATCGGCAGCCGCAGGTCGTAATTCTGGTACAGTCTGGGGATGATATGGTGGGCAATGTTCCCGGAGGCACAGAAAGGTAACACTTTTTTATGCGTACACTCCGCCTGGTTATGCCATCTTCGCTATTACATCTTTCAGCACTTCACGGGAAGCTTCCAGAAGCTGGTCGATATCTGTATCGCTATGGACCAGTGTCAGGTAGATCTTCTCATACGGTGTGACAAAACAGCCGCGTTTGATCATCTCCAGCCCATAGGTGTAGGCTTTCTGCTTATTGGCGCGGAACATGGACATATAATCGACAATTTCGGTATCGGTCGTAAACAGAATCTGTAGCACCGGCCCTTCGCCACCGACCAGTAGCGGGATGGACAGTTCCTTACCCATTGCCGTGATCTCGCGGGTAATACGGTCTCCCATCTCAAACAGCCGTTCGTAGGTCCCCGGTTGCGCCAGCACATCGAGGGTGGCCAGACCAGCGGCTGCGCCGATGGGGTAGCCATTAAAGGTCCCTGAGGCGATGATTCGCTGTGGATCATTGGCCGGACGCCAGCCGTTCATCACATCCATAACGTCCGCGCGGCCGCAGATCGCGGCCATGGGATAGCCGCCACTGATGGTTTTGCCCAAAGTGGCCAGATCCGGCGTGACGCCGTACCGTTCCTGCGCACCGCCCCAAGCCATCCGGAAGCCGGTAACAACTTCATCAAAGATGAGCACGATACGGTATTTTGTGGACAGCTCTCTCAGGACTTTGAAAAAGCCAGGACGCGGTAATATGCAACGTTGAAAAGGTTCAACGACAATCGCAGCGAGTTCATTATGGTGTTGTTCAATGATCCCCCGAGCGCGGTCGGTGTCATTAAACGGCACGGCTAGGACATTTGCGGACCAGGCTTTAGGTATGCCACCGCCATCAGGTGAGGTCTCCGGGTAGTGTCCGGGTTGCAGCGTACGTGCGCCGTGCAGCGTGGTATCACTGACGCCATGCCAGCCACCTTCAAAACGGAGGTATTTGTCCCGCCCTGTAAAGGCACGGGCGGCACGGATGGCAAATTGAGTCGATTCAGAACCCGTGATCACCAACCGGATCTTCTCCCCGCATGGCACCGCTTCGACCACCCGTTCTGCCAGATGAATAGCTGGTTCGTTGAGGGCCATAAAGGTAGTGCCCCTAGTGATCTGTTTCTGCACGGCCTCGACGGTGGCCGGATGGCAGTGGCCCAGAATCATCGGACCGGAGCCAAGAAGAAAGTCGATGTATTCTCTGCCGTCTACAGCATACAGCTTACTCCCAGCAGCATGGGATACCACAAAATTGGCCTCCGGCGGCAGACGGAACTCCCCGTTACTGCCTCCGACGAAATACTTCTCCGCCTTATCAAGTAGCGCTTGCTGGGTCATCGCGATTCCTTTTGAATTATGAGGGGGTTTCAAGTTCGAAGTGCAACGAGTTGATGATGCTTTTTGGAATTATCAAAAGTTATTATCACATATTTGTTTCGATCGGGTATTCTCGGCACAATTATTCTACTGCCTGCGACTTGCAACGACGGTCATCTCAGGGTTATCGATCTCCTAACCCAGCGGAAGAAGGGACGCGGGCGTATCTTATGCGGCAAGCGCCGGAGAGGCCTCAAATCCGAAGTGCAACACTTATCTGGAGATAATGTGTTGCCAAGGGAACGAACTACAAACACTTGAGCTGTGAAGAACGCACGCTGATCCAGTTGTGCCTTGAGTAGGGCTGCACGCTGCGGGTAATTGCGCGCAGCCTGC
>SXGU01276972.1_pt1 | contig 16867 bp, 10 predicted proteins | sample 3174531 | NCBI WGS metagenome assembly SXGU01 (sample SAMN11356863, study PRJNA531348) | freshwater metagenome | isolation source: freshwater sample F1-140 | place: China: Fuxian Lake, Yuxi | collected 2017-12-25 | reverse complement strand
CATCGCGATGGAGTTCCTGAAGGGCAAGGACCTGGCAAGGAACACCACCGCCGAGCACCTGCTGCCGCTCGAGGAAGTGCTCGACATCGGCATCCAGTGCGCCGAGGCCCTGGACTACGCGCACCGGATGGGCGTCGTGCACCGCGACGTCAAGCCGTCGAACATGATGTACGACCCCGACACGCACACCGTGAAGCTGACGGACTTCGGCATCGCCCGCATCACGGATTCCAGCAAGACCCGCACGGGGACCGTGCTCGGCACGCCGAACTACATGTCGCCCGAGCAGGCGCTGGGCGACAAGGTCGACGGGCGTTCCGATCTGTTCTCGCTCGGCGTCGTCCTGTACCAGCTCTGCTGCGGCCGGCTGCCGTTCCAGGGCGAGTCGATGGCCAGCCTGATGTACAAGATCGTCAACGAGGCCCATCCAGACATCAAGGACGTGACGGACGCGGTGCCCGGCAGTGTCCGCAAGGTCATCGACAATGCGCTGCGCAAGCAACCGGACCGACGCTACCAGACGGGCGCCAAGCTCGCCGAACACCTGCGCGTGTGCAAGGAGCGGCTGTCCTCGACGCGAGGCTCCGCGTGAGTCTGCGAGGTAAGGTCGAGATCTTCGGCCTGACCGATCGTGGACGGGTTCGGGAGCACAACGAGGACTTCATCGGTTCGAACCCTGAACTTGGCCTCGCTGTCCTCGCCGACGGCATGGGCGGCCTGAAGGCCGGCGAGGTGGCCAGCGCCATGGCTGTGGAGCTGGTGACGGCGGAACTGCAGAAGAAGCTGCCGCGTGTCGATTCGGCCCAGGACGACGACGTCAACGGCTACTCCGCCGAGTCGCTCGCGATCTGCGATGCCATCACCCTCGCGAACTCGACGATCTACCAGGTCGCCCAGACCCAGCCGCAGTGCGCCGACATGGGCACGACACTGGTCACGCTCCTCTTCTACGACAACCGCGTGACGGTGGCCCATGTGGGCGATTCCCGGTTGTACCGCTATCGTCATGGAGAGCTGGAGCAGGTGACGAGCGATCACAGCCTGATCCAGGAGCTGATCGACCGCGGCTTCTACACCCGTGAGCAGGCGCGAAAGTCGGCGAATCGCAACGTGGTCACGCGGGCGCTCGGTATCGCGCCCTCGGTCGACTACGACGTGCAGGAGGAAGTGGCGCTGAAGGGTGATGTCTTCCTGCTGTGCTCCGACGGACTGTCGGACATGCTGGAGGACGACGACATCCGCGACATGCTGCGGACGCACGGGCAGGATCTGAAGCGAGCGGCGCGGGAACTCGTGGACCGTGCCAACGAGAACGGTGGCAAGGACAATGTATCGGTTGTGCTGGCGAAGGTTCAGAGGCCGTTCCCGGAACGGAGCAACTGGCTGCGCCGCTTGATCAGCTGGTTCGACTAGCCCGTCGGGACCGTGACGGGGATTCGCACATGAATTTGCAACAATCCGGAGCGCTGGTCGGGAGCGACGCGAGTCACGCGTCCTCCGCGGCCCAGTGGTGACCGGGGTTATCGGAAGACGCACGTCATGGCCGCAAAGCTCATCCTCCTGTTCAACGACGAGCGAGTCGGGGAATACGCGCTGGACCGCGAATCGATCGTCATCGGTCGCCGGCCGGGCAGCGACATCCAGATCGACAACCTGTCCGTCAGTGGTGCGCACGCGCGTGTGCTGACCATCCTCAAGGACTCGTTCATCGAGGACCTCGGCAGCACGAACGGCGTGTTCGTGAATGGCCATCGCATCAAGAAGCAGGTGCTTGCCGACGGCGACGTCGTGACGATCGGCAAGCACCAGCTGCGCTACATGCGCGATCCCGATGCGACCTCGGACCGCGAGGAGCGGGTGGTCGACGCGCGGTCGCTCATGCTGGACTCCAACCGCACGAGTTCGGGCAGCGCCCGGCTGCGCCTGCTGGTGGACGGCGGGGCAAGCAAGCAACTCCTGCTCGCCAAGGCACTGACCACCATCGGCAAGCCGGGGGTTCAGGTGGCTGCGATCTCACGCAAGCCACAGGGTGACTTCATCACCCATATCGACGGTGGTGTGTCCTATACTGCGGTGCCGATCGTCAACGGCACCCCCATCGGCTACCGCTCCTACCTGCTGCGGCACCAGGACGTGATCGAGATTGCCGGCGTGCGCATGGAGTACCTGCGCAGCTAGCGCTTCGGCACATCCCTCTGCGCGCGGCACCGATCGGGGTGACGACTGTCACAGCTGCACGTCCGGGTTGCATCCGGCGCGGGGCGGCGGGGCGTAGCTCGGCCGGTCCTGCGGTTCGCGGAGGGCCTCCAGGATTTTCCCAGGGACACGTGGCCCGTGCCACCAACGCTGCTTCACTCAGGTTCGGCTGCCCTTCTCCAGCGTGTGTCCCGCGCCGTCGTTCCGAGGTATTCCCCGATGCAACGAATCGCTGAGCTGACCTGCCCATGGTGGATGGCCGACTGCGGAGAACCCTGCCAATGACAATCGCCCGCCGTTCGCGGTCCGTTGCCCTGACGCTCGCCGTTGCTGCCACCGGACTCGCCGGCTGCAGCGCGTTCGTCGTCGAGCAGCCGGTGAATGCCACGGTCATCATCACCAGCGACGGTGTGCGTACGGAACCCCGGGCAGCTGCACCAACGACTCCTGGTGCGACAACTCCTGCAGCGAACAGCGGTGCGCTACGCCTGCCGCTGCCGCCCACACACCTGCTGCCGCCCACACACCCGCTGCCGCCTACACACCCGCTGCCGCAGGGCGCGGCGGCGAACGAAGGCGATGCTGACGCGCGTGCGGCTTCCCCCACGGTGATGCGTGCGGTGCTCCGCGCTGCGCTGGCGGATGCCGGCGCGCGTCATGATCGCGTTGCCGTGGCCGACCTCGGCGCCCGCATCCGCGACAGTCTGCGGCAGCCGCCAGCATGGGCGGCGCGGGTGTCGGCGCAGCGGGCGGACGCGGGCGTCGAGCTCGCGGACGCCAGCGCCGCAGCCTGGCAGGGAATGCGCGAGGCCTACCTGAAGGCGATGCAGGCTGGTGACACCGCCACGGCGCGCGAACTCGCCGAGCAGGCGCTGGATGCAGCGGAGGCGAGTTTCGGTGCCAACCATCCGAATACGATCCGCAGCCTGCGCGATGCCGCGGACGCCGCGTTTGCCACCGATGACGTCCAGGGCGCCGAGTCCCAGCTGTCGCTGGCGCACGAGCGTGCCGTGGCGGCGCTGGGCGAGTCCCATCCGGACAGCATCGAGATCCTGCGCACGATCGGTGACCTGGAGGACCAGACGGGCAGTCTGCAGGGAGCGATCGAGACCTACGGGAAAGCACTGGCGGCTGCGAAGCAGGGCCCCGGCGAGCGTTCGGCCCAGGCGCTCGACATCGCCATGGTGCTCGCCCAGGCACGAATCCGTGCCGGCGCCTTCGAGGACGGCTCGAAGGCGCTCGCGGAAACCTGCAGCACGATCGCTGCGGAATACGGACGCCTGCAGGAGAAGACCGCGGAGTGCCAGACGATCCTGGGCAGCGTGCGCGCGGGTGCCGGAGCCGTGGAGGCTGCGCGCGTTGCGTTCACGGAAGCGCGGGACATCCTGGTCGCCGTCCATGGCGCCCAACATCCCGCGACGATCCGTGCCGAGGCCGATGTTGCGGAGTCGCTGCGCCTCGCGGGGCGTCATGGTGAGGCGACGACGAGCCTGCGCGCGCTCGAACGCCGTGCCGAACAGGTTGCGGATGCAGAACTGCTTGCGGACGTCCGCAGCTTCCTTGCGCGTGCGCTGCTCGACGGCGGCAGCTACGAGGAAGCCCTCAAGCTGAACCGTCGCGTGCACGAAGCCCGCGTCAAGGCCTATGGCGCCACCGATCCATCGGCACTCGGTGCCCTGAACTACGTTGCCGGCACGCAGATGGCGATGGGTGATCTGGCCGGTGCCGAGCGCTCCTATCGCGAGGCCCTGGCCGGCTACCAGTCGATGCTTGGCGAGGAAGACGCATCGACCATCACGGTGCTCAACAACCTCGGTGTGGTGCTCGAGCAGCAGGGCCTCTATGACGAGGCGGAGCCCGTCTTGCGGCAGTCGATGAACCAGAGCGAGAGCGTGCTCGGTCCTGGCCATCCCACGACCCTGCGCAACATGAACAACCTGGGGTTGCTGTACGAGAGCCAGGGCAACTTCCAGAAGGCGGAATCCCTCTACGCGGTGCCCATGGAGGTGCTGACGAGGCAGTTGGGCCGCGAGCACCCGGATGCGATCGCGATCACCAACAACCTTGCCTTCCTCTACATGCTGCAGGAGAGCTACCCGCGCGCGCAGGAACTGTTCACGCGCGTCGTCGAGGGTTTCGAGAAGTCGCTCGGTCCCAACCACCAGAACACGCTCAAGGCCGTGAACAACCTCGGCCGCACGATGCTGCGTGCAGGGAACCCCGCGGCGGCCGAGCCCCTCATCGGGCGCGCACTTGCCGGCCGTCGTTCCGTGCTCGGCCCACAGCACATCGACACCCTGCGTTCGATGCTCGACCTCGGCACGCTCTACTTTGCCCAGCGCAAGCTGCTGGAAGCCGAGAAGCAGCTGCGCGACACGCTCGCGCTCGACGAGCAGGTGCTCGGCGAGCAGCATCCCTACACGTTCGAGACGCTGAACGTGCTCGCCGAGGTGTTGCAGGCCGCGGGCAAGCCCGACGAGGCGCTGAAGCTGCGGCAGCGTGGCTTCGACCGCCGCACTGCCTTCCTCGACCGCATGCTCTGGGTCGCGAGCGAGAACGGACGTGAAGGCTACATCCGCCTGCACCGCGAGGAATTCGATCGCTACCTTGCGGACGTCTCGCGGCTTCCGGGGCCTGATGCCGCACGCGCGTTGCTGGGCGCATCGCTGCAGCGCAAGGGCCTGCTGCTGCGCATCTCCTCGCAGATCCAGCAGATCGCCAATCTCGGCCTCGACCCCGAATTGCGCGACACGGCACGGCGGTTGACGGATGCGCGCAAGGAACTGGCGGCGAAGACCCTCGCCGGGCCGCAGGAAACCGCTGGCGATGTGCACCTCCGGGCCATCCGCGAACTCGAACGCAAGGTCGAGGAACTCGAAGGCGAACTCGGCCGCGCGAGTGTGCTCTATCGCGAGCAGACCGTGCGCAGGAGCATCGACGACGTGGTCTCGGCGCTGCCGCCAAGCGCGACGCTCGTGGACTACCTCGTCTACAGCGCTGCGGACGGCACGGAACGGCTCGCGATCGGCATTGCCGCCAGGCGGGGCGCCGACGTGCAGTGGCGCTACCTCGACCTCGAGTACGCGGCGGTGGCGAAGGGCGTCACCGACTTCAGGACGATCATCCAGGACGAAGGCGCAGCCGACGACGATGTGCTCGAGGCGGGGCGAAAACTCCACACGCTGCTGTGGCAACCCATGGCGGATGCTCTTGTACCCAATGCGCCGGTGCTCCTCGTGCCGGATGGCATGCTCAACATCCTGCCCTTCGATGCACTGACGGATGCCGACGGCAAGTACCTCCTGGATACGGCGGAGATCCACCTGCTCACGTCCTCGCGCGACGTCTTGCCCACTGCCGTGTCGGACGCCCATGGGGGCAATGTGCTCGTGCTTGCCGGCCCCGACTACGACACCGAAGACGCCGCGGGCTCGCAGGTGCTTGCTGCAGCGCGTTCGCGGGCAGCTGAACGTACCCGCGGCGCCGGGCAGCTCACGCCGATGCCCGCCGCCGAAGACAGCGCGGCCGCGGGTGGAACCCGTGGCGCGCGCGGGGTGCAGATGGATGCCTTGCGCGGCTTCAGCAGCGCCGACCTCGAGTCGCGGTCCGCGGCCCAGCTGGCGACGCTGCGCGCGGCCTCGTCCGGCATGCGCGGTCTGCGCTTCCAGCCGCTGCCGGGTGCCGAGCAGGAAGGCCGGCTGATCGACGACCAGGTCAAGAAGGCCAACCTGCCACAGACGCTGTACACGCAGATCGCAGCGGAGGAGGAGGTGCTTGCGGCACTCGCTGCGCCGCCGCGCGTGCTGCATATCGCTACCCACGGCTTCTTCCTGAAGCCGAACGACGAACTGCGCCGACGCCTGCTCGCGATGCAGCGCGGTGCCGACGTGACCGTGCCGCCCCCCGGTGACAACCCGATGCTGCGCGCGGGGCTGGCGTTTGCCGGCATCAACAGCAACGCGCCCTACCTCGGGGAGATCGACACTCGCAACGACGGTGTGCTCACGGCGCTCGAGGTGCTGGGTCTCAATCTGGCGGGTACCGAACTGGCCGTGCTGTCGGCCTGCGAGACGGGGCTCGGAGAGATCCACTACGGCGAGGGCGTGTATGGCCTGCGGCGTGCGTTCCAGGAGGCCGGCGTACAGGAGATCGTGATGTCGCTCTGGGAGGTCAGTGATGCCGGCACCCAGGCGCTGATGACTGAAATGTACGAGCGCCTGCTCGCGGGGGCGACGCCGCGGGAGGCGCTGCGTGGTGCGCAGCGCGAACTGGCGACTTCCTCCGAGTGGGGCTATCCCTACATCTGGGCGGCCTTCACTGTGGCGGGGCGATAGGGCGCAACGGCAAGACAGTACGCGACGGCTGCGCCGATACGGCGCAATCTGGGACGCAGCACACGCAATTCGATGAATCCGCGGCGGTGGGCGCCGCGTACTCGGTGAAGCTAGATGGCGGCGAAGGGCAATTCGGATGTCCTCAGCCGGGAAACTCGGAATTGATTGGCTGGATTCGAGGGTGTGAACATGAAACTCAGATTGATGGCGGCGCTCTACACGCTGCTGTTGGGCTTTCTCGGCGGCGTGCATGCGCATGGCGCGGCTGCGACCGCGAATCTGCCGGTCGCCAAGCTCGACCAGGTGTCCGGCGTCGTGGAGTACAGCCGTGATGGCAGGCAATGGCGTGCGCTCACGCGCGCCAAGTACCTGTTCGCCGGCAACCAGGTGCGCACGGGCGCGAACGGCACGGCGGTGGTCCTGAATCAGGCGACCGGTGCGTCCCAGACCCTGGCTGCCAACAGCGCCATCCGCGTTGCCGCAGCCGGCGTGCAGGTGGTACGTGGCTCCATGTCCGAGCCGCAGTCCGATGGCAGCGGCTTCTGGTCGGCGCTGGCAAACAAGCTCACCAAGGCGCAGCGATACACGACGGTGCGGCGCAGCACGACCCCGCCGCCCTGCAAGGTCGAGACGATCGGGCGGCTCACCGTGTCTTCTGCGTATCCGGAGCTCGTGTGGCGCAATGCAGGTCCGGACTGCGCCTATCGCCTGACCGTCGGCTCGCAGGTGGTTGACGTGCCGGTTTCGTCTACCGCCGAGATGGTGCGCTTTCGCCTTGCCGACATGCCCGCAGGCGACCATCAGTTCAAGGTCGAGACCGTGGTTGCTGGCGTAGTGAACGCACCTGAGCGGATGAGCACGCTGCACTGGCAGACCGCGGAGGAAGCAGCGCGCGTGACGGCCGAGGAGGCGCGCATCCGCGGCGCCAACGATGACATCCTGCTGGCGTCCTTCTACGAGGACCAGGGGCTGCTCGTGCCGGCCATGGACACGCTGCGAAGCTTCATGAACGCGAATCCCGAGGAGAACGAGCTGCGGCCGCTACTCATCAAGACGTACGCCGACCTGCGCCTCGATGATCTCAAGGAAAAGGAAGCGCGCGCGTTCAACGCTTCAACCGGCGGCTGACCCGCCGGCCAGCCATGCGCGGGCCTCCCCCGCACCAACGACGAGCACCGCGAGGTGCTCGTCGCGTTTTCGGCCGTCGCACACACTCGCGCCCTGTGTTGGCCGTGCGCAAAAAAAGGCTTCCGCTCGCGAAACGACTGATATACTTCGATGCATATCGTCCGAGAGAGCGAACATGGCCAACTGGCTCAAGCGCTACGACGTCATCGCTGTCGTGCTGCTTTTCCTGCTCGCCATCCCGGCCGGCCGCTACGAGTGGTTCGCCGCGGTGGAGGACCAGACGCTCAGCCTGCGCCACCTCGTGCGCGGTGGCCACGCGTTCCCCGACAACATCCTGTTCGTCAACACAGACGAAGCGTTCTTCGAGGAATACAAGAGCTGGCCGCTGCGCCGCTCCGACATCGCGCGAATCGTCGCCAACCTCCGCCAGCTGGGTGCGAAGGTCGTTGGCGTGGACTTGCTGTTCGACTTTCCCAGTTCCTACGGTGAAGACCCGGGTGCTGCGGCGATGTTCCGCAGCGCGGGCAACGTCGTGGTCGTCTCCCAGGGGGTGATCGAGGACGAAAAGCTGCAGGACATCCGCTATCCGATCCCGCCTATCCTGGCCGTCGCCGGCACCGGCTACTCCAACATCCAGTCGGCCAGCGGCGTCATCGAGAGCATGTCGCGCATCCGGGTGTACCCGAACGAGCGCGGGCTGCGCGACGGCTGGCCATTCTCGGTGCAGGTGCTGTCGAAGTACCTCGACGCCGAGCCGCGGCTTGAAGGCGACCGCCTGATGATCGGCGACCTCGCGGTGAATCTCGATCGCAACAACGACCTGCACATCGATTTCCCACTGTTTCCTGCGGGTGCAGGAAGCTATGGCGAGCACCACGGCATGAGTGCGCTCGACGTGCTCGATCTGCGAGGGAAGGATCCCGAGGAACTCGCGGAACTGCGCGCGCTCGTGGAAGGCAGGATCGTGCTGCTCGGCGATACCTCCGAGGTGTCCCACGACTACTTCGAGACGCCCATTGGCACCGTGTACGGGGTCGAGATCATCGGCGCGACGATCGACACGTTGCAGAACGGTGGCCCGCTGCGCCCTGCGCCCATCTGGCTCGAGGTGCTGATCGCTGCCTTGCTGGCGGCCGGCCTGCTCTACACCGCGACCATCCAGAGCCCGGGCAAGCGCATCGCGACTGCGGCAGTGGAGTTCTTCGTCTGGCTCGCGATCGCGGTCGCGCTCTATGCATTCGCCGGCAGCATCGTGTGGATGAGCTACATGATGATTGCCGGCACGCTGGGCTTCCTCATCATCAACCTGCGCTACTACCTGCAGGAGCGCGACCAGAAGGCACTCATCCGCGACGCCTTCGGCCAGTACCTCTCGCCCAAGGTCGTCAACATCCTCGTCAAGGACCCCACGCGGCTCAGCCTCGGTGGCGAGCGCAAGGAGATGACCGCGTTCTTCTCGGACCTGGCGGGCTTCTCGACCATCTCGGAGATGCTCTCGCCGGACGACCTCGTTGCGCTGCTGAACGAATACCTCACCAGCATGTGCGACATCATCGCGGAGTACGACGGCACCGTGGACAAGTTCGAGGGCGACGCGATCATCGCCTTCTGGGGCGCCCCGCTCGAACAGCTGAACCATGCCGAGCTCGGCTGCCTCGCGACGATCGACATGCAGCGCTTCATGATGGGCTATCGCAAGCAGCTGCAGCAGCGCGGGCAACCGCCGCTGAACATGCGCGTCGGCGTGAACACCGGCGCGATGCTGGTGGGCAACCTCGGCTCGCGGCAACGCATGGACTACACGATCATAGGCGATTCCGTGAACCTGGCTGCGCGGCTGGAAGGTGCCAACAAGCAGTTCGGCACGCGCAGCATGATCTCCCAACACACCTATGCGCACGTGCGCGAGATCGTGGAAGCGCGGGAACTCGACCGCATCCGTGTCGTCGGCAAGCGCGAGGCGGTCACTGTCTACGAGCTGGTGGAGCGCAAGGGCTACCTGACCGATCAGCAGAAGGCCCTCTTCGGACTCTATGAGCAGGGACTGGTGCTGTATCGCGGCGGCGAGTTCCGACCCGCCCTGGAGGTCTTCCAGCGCGCGCTCGAGATCGATGAGCGGGATGGCCCGTCTTCCACCTACCTGCGGCGATGCGAGCAGTACCTGATCACACCGCCCGCATCGAACTGGGACGGCGTGTTCGAGCTCGACAGCAAGTAGGGCAGGGTGCTGGCCGGGATGCCTGAGCGCCTCGCCGTCCGGGTGGATGGCGGGGTCGCGCGCAGGTTCCGCCGCTGCCGGTAGACTGAGCGCCCTCCCGCCGGCTGACCTGCAGGTTCCATCATGAGCATGCGTGCACACATCGAATCGAAACTCGACGCGGCCTTCGGCCCTGCGTTGCTCGAGGTCGTTGACGAGAGCGCAAACCACAGTCGGGGGCAGGAAACCCACTTCAAGGTCACGCTGGTGGCGGCTGCCTTCGCCGGCCAGCGGCTGCTGGCGCGGCATCGGCAGGTGAATGCGCTGCTGGCGGACGAGCTGAAGGGTGCCGTGCACGCGCTCGCGATCCACACATACACCCCGGAAGAGTGGGCCGAGCGCGTTTGCGCACCCGCGTCTCCCGAGTGTGCGCACGGCCACTGATGTCGCGCTGGCTGCTCAACGGCTATCGCTTCCATCCCATTGACGACCCGGCAAGCTTCGTCGCGGAGATTGATGGATGGGCGCGCGCGCTTGGACTCACGGGTTCCGTGCTGGTGGCCCGCGAGGGCATCAACGTGGCGCTGTTCGGTGCCCGGCCGGCGGTCGAACCTGTGGTTGCCCGGATCGAGGCGAGCCTTGGCTGCGCGCTGGTCGACGTCCTCTGGACGGCATTGCCAGCGGCTGCGAAACCGTTTCGGCGGCTGCGCGTTCGCGAGCGCGCGGAGATCGTCACCTTCGGCCTGGCGGTCGATGGCGATGCGCCAGGTGCGCACGACGTTCCGCCGGAGGCCTGGAACGCCTTGATCGCGCGTGACGACGTGCGAGTGATCGACGTGCGCAACGACTACGAGGTGGCGCTGGGTTCGTTTGCTGTCGGTTCGGTCGCAGCAGGCGCCGGTACAACTGCCACGCACGCGGAGAACCCCGGCACGTCGAGCTTCACGGAATTCCGCGCCTACGTCGAACGCGAGCTTGGCGGTGATCCAGAGCAGCCCATCGCGATGTTCTGCACCGGTGGCATCCGCTGTGCGAAGGCGGGCGCCTGGATGCGCAGCCGTGGCTTCACGCAGGTGTACCAGTTGCAGGGCGGCATCCTGGGCTACCTGGTCGCGACCGATGTCGATCACTCGGCGTGGCGGGGCGAGTGCTTCGTGTTCGACGATCGCGCCGAGCTTCCTACCGCAACGACGGGTCGCCCTGACCGGGATTGATGGCGCACCCGACCCAGCGCACGCGCGTCAGCGGCGGACAAGCGCGCGTTGGATCTCCGGCCAGATCATCGTCAGCAGCACCGGTTGCGCGGCCGCCGTAGGGTGGATTCCATCGGCCTGCATGAGCTGGCGGTTGAGTGCGACGTCGCGCAGGAAGAACGGCACGAGCGGCACCTTTCGTGATTGCGCCACGGCTGGAAAGACGGCACGGAATGCATCGACGTAGCGTTGGCCGTAATTCGGCGGGATTTCCATGCTCACGAGCAACACGCGCGCACCGCTCGCCACGGACTTGTCGATGATCGCCTCGAGGTTGGCGCGCATGCGCGGCGCGGGGTAGCCGCGCAGGCCATCGTTGCCGCCAAGCTCCAGGATCACGAGTGCTGGCCGATGCCGGCGCAGCAGGTCGGGGATGCGCGCGAGCCCGCCGCCCGTGGTCTCGCCGGACACGCTGGCATTCACCACTCGCGTCGATGGATTGCTACGGGCAAGCCGAGCCGACAGAAGGTGCACCCAGCCCTGCTCGCGTTGAATACCGTAACCCGCGCTGATACTGTCCCCGAGTACAAGCACCGTTGCGGCACTTGCCGCGTGCGCGTTCCCACTCAGCAGCGACGCGAACAGCGTCACCAGGATTGCCCCGGCAAAGCCCATGGATCTGATCTTGCGTGCCGAGGGCGTTTCCAAGGTCGTGCCTACCGCAGTCGGACGGCTGGCGATCCTCGAAGGAATCGACCTTTCGATCAAGCGCGGTGATTCGATGGCGATCATCGGTGCATCCGGTTCCGGCAAGACGACGCTGCTCGGACTGCTGGCCGGGCTCGACGTTCCCAGCAGCGGGCGCATCGTCCTGGACGGCCGGGAAATCTCGGCGATGAACGAGGAGGCGCGAGCCCGCGTGCGCGCCGAGTGTGTCGGCTTCGTGTTCCAGACCTTCCAGCTGCTGGACAGCCTCACGGCGATCGAGAACGTGATGCTGCCGGCGGAGCTTCGCGGAGATCGCGATGCAGGCGCGCAGGCCGAGGTGTTCCTGGAGCGCGTGGGCCTCAGCGCCCGCGCCACTCACTATCCTCGTCAGTTGTCGGGCGGTGAGCAGCAACGAGTGGCCATTGCGCGCGCGTTCGCGTCAAGGCCGTCCGTGCTGTTCGCCGACGAGCCGACGGGCAACCTGGATACGCGAACCGGCCAGCGCATCGCCGATCTGCTGTTCGATCTCAACCGCGATGGCAGCACGACGCTGGTGCTCGTCACCCACGATTCCCGACTCGCGGACCGCTGCGGCCGCGCCGTCGTGCTCGATGGCGGTCTCGTCTCGGAGCGGCGGGAAGGACCCGTCTCGTCGCGAGCGGCAGACCCGGTCATGCCCATCCCGCAAGCGGAAGCACTTGCCGCAGCGCCCGTCGATGGGGACCAGGCTGGTTGAACACGGTGGCGCCCTCACCACGCCCGACCACGGTGCTTGCCACACTCCGGCTTGCGTTGCGCCTGTTGTGGCGCGACGTGCGGGCAGGCGAGCTATCGCTGCTCGTCGTCGCACTCGTGGTCGCGGTTGGCACGGTCGCCAGCATCGGGCTGTTCGTGGATCGGCTCGAGGGCGCGATCGAGCGCGAGTCAGGGCAAGTCCTTGCGGCAGATCGCGTGGTCACGGCAAGCGACCCGATTCCTGCCGGCTTCGCTGCACGTGCCCGTGAACTCGGACTCGTCACGTCCAACACGCTTGCCTTCACGTCGATGGTGTTCGTGGGTGACAACAGCCAGCTCGCCGCCGTGCGCGCGGTGCATCCCAACTATCCGCTGCGCGGCGAGCTGATCGTCTCAATGCAGCCATTTGGAGCTGGCGTGCGCGCTGCAGGCGGGCCGCCTCGGGGCGAGGCGTGGGTGGACTCGCGGCTCTTCCCCGCGCTGGGCCTGAAGCTCGGCGATCGCGTGGTGGTCGGCGTGGCGGAACTGCGGGTCACGCGGGTCGTCATTGCAGAACCGGACCGCGGCGGCAGCTTCTTCGCCCTTGGCCCGCGCGTGCTGATGAACCTCGACGATGTTCCCGCCACGCGTGTCGTGCAGCCCGGAAGTCGCGTGAACTACCGCCTGCTGCTTGCCGGCGATCAAGCCGCGCTCGAGACCCTGCGTGCGGAGCTGGAGCCGCAACTCGGCAAGCGCTTCCGTTGGCGGGGCGCACGCGATGACAGCCCGACCATCGGCTCGGCGCTCGATCGCGCCGAGAGCTTCCTGCTGCTCGGTGGGCTGCTGGCAGTCATCCTCTCCGGCATCGCCGTCGCACTCGCAGGCCACCGGTTTGCGCGCCGCCATCTCGACTATGTCGCCGTGATGAAGTCGCTCGGGCTCGGGCCAAGCGGCGTTCGCCGGCTGTATGTCGGCATGCTGCTCATCGTGGGTATCGTCTCGACTTTGCTGGGTTGCGGCTTTGGCTATGGCGTGCACGAACTCGTGCTGCTGGCCGTATCGCAGCTGATCCCGGTGGCATTGCCGCCGGCGAGTCCGGATGCCTTCGGTGTCGCGGCAGGCACCGGCTTCGTCTGCCTGCTCGCGTTTGCGTTGCCTCCCGTACTTCGACTGCAGGCGATCTCGCCGATGCGGGTGATCCGCGGCGACATGGCGGGCGATGCACTGCCCGCCTGGATGAGCTATGGCGCGGGCGGCCTCGGTTGCCTGCTGCTGCTGGTCTGGTACAGCGGCAGCCTTGCGCTCACGGCGTGGGTCGCGAGTGGCGCGCTGGTGGTGGTGACGGTGCTGCTTGGCGTGGCGGCCGTGCTGCTGCGGGGCACGCGCCGGCTGGGGATGCAGGCAGGCAGCGCGCTGCGGCTTGCGGCGGCGGCACTGCAGCGCCGCGGCTGGGCGAGCAGTGTGCAGATCATCGTCTTCGGGCTCGCGATCATGCTGCTGCTGCTGCTCACGCTGCTCCGCACCTCGCTGCTCGATGAGTGGCGGGCGCAACTGCCTGAGGACGCGCCGAACCACTTCCTGATGAACGTGATGCCCGAGGAAGCTGAACCCGTCGGCGCGATGCTGCGCGCGGAGACCGGCGCATCGAGCCGGCTGGTGCCGATGATTCGCGGCCGCATCATTGCCGCCAATGGCACGCCGATCCGCGACTGGGTCAATCGCACCCGTGGCGAGGAAGATCCTGGCCCGGACCCGGATGGCGAACGCAACCTCACGTTCAGCGCCGAGTTTCCCGTGGGCAACCAGCTGACTGCCGGCGAATGGTGGCCCGCGGACGAGACGGCCGCACTGGTGTCCCTGGACGAGGAGTACGCGCGGAGTGCCGGTATCGCCATCGGCGACACGCTGTCGTTCGTGGTTGCCGATCGGGAGCTCGATGCGCGCGTCGCCAGCCTGCGCAAGGTCGACTGGGACAGCCTGCGCCCGAACTTCTTCATCATCTTCACGCCAAGCGCGTTGCGAGACATGCCGTCAACGTACATGACGGCGTTTTACCTGACGCGCGAGCGCAAGACGTTCCTGGTCGGATTGCTGTCGGCCTATCCGACGATCTCGGTGATCGAGGTCGACGGGCTCATCGAGCAGGTGCGCTCGATCGTGGATCGCGTGACGCTCGCCATCGAGCTGGTGCTGGTGCTGGTGCTGGTGGCCGGCGGGCTGGTGCTCGTGGCGTCCGTGCTGTCGAGCATCGACGAGCGCGTGCGCGAACACGCATTGCTGCGCACGCTGGGTGCACCGCGCCGGCTCATCGTCGGTGCCCTGGCGACGGAGTTCGCGGTGCTTGGCGCGATGGCCGGCCTGCTCGCCGCGTTCGGGGCGGAGATCAGCCTGTTCGTGCTGCAGTGGAAGGTGTTCGGGCTGGCGAACACGTTCCATTCCTGGATCTTCCTGGCCGGTCCCGCCTGTGGTGTCGCCATCATCGGCACGCTGGGACTGCTCGCGACGCGGCGCGTGCTGACGACGCCGCCCGTCACCATCCTGCGCGGCGGCTAGGCGCAGCGCCCGCCATGTGCGGCAGCCCGGGCAGGCAGTGACGTAACGCTGGCGCGTCCTTGGGCGGCCTGTGGTGGCAATCCGTCAGTACGCATGCTGTTGGGCTCGCACCGCAGGGCGCGGCTCCGGGTTCGTCGCGTCGCTTCGCACCACCAGCTCGCACAGGGTCATCTACCTTGTATCTGAGGCACCGCAGTGCCATGAGCAGGGATGGTTGTGGCTCGATCGAATTCAGCATCCGGCGCGCAGGCGTCCGCCAGCAGCGACACGTCGGCGGGGCGAGCGCGCGCATTGCAGTCACGGTTGTTCGTGATCCCGGCGGCCGTCTGCGCCGTCGTGCTGCTCGCGAGCTTCGTCATCAATGATCAGTTGCGTGGCCCGGCGGGTCGCGGGCAGAAGGAAGCGGAGCAGATGTACGTGCTCGCGCAGGCGATCACCGACACGCTCGCGGTCAGCCAGCAGCTGGTGCGCCAGGGCGATGTCGTGGGCCTGAACGGCGTGCTGGGGCAAGTGCGCGCGCTCAATGGCCGAATCGGTGCCTATGCGGTACCGGAGATGGAGACACTTGGCACCATCGAGCTGCTGCGCGACCAGGCGGTCGAGCGTGCAGACCTCTTCGAGCAGCTGCAGCGCGAGGGCTCCGTTGCCGCCAGGCGGCTCGTGCTGCGAGGTCGGGACTACCAGCAGGTCGCAGCGCAGCGCGAGCAGCACGCGTCGCGCCTGCTCGCGGCAGTGCTCGGTTGCGCCCTGCTGCTTTCGTTGGCGGGCCTGCGCTGGGGCGCAAGCACGCTGCTGCCTGCGCAGCAGCGCCGGCAGGGGCGGGAAGGCGATCCGCTTCAGCAGAGCCTCGATGGATTGTCGGAGCTGCTCTTCATGCACACGCTCGACAGCGTGTGCATCGCCGATGCGGATGGCGTGATCCGGCGCGTGAACCCGGCATTCAGCCAGCGCACGGGCTACGGAGCCACGGAGGTCGTCGGCCAGCACCTGGACTTCAACCTTGCGCCACAGCCCGGGCACGCTGCGATCGACGCGACCGGCACCGGTGAACCCTGGCAGGGAGCGACCTGGCGGCGCAACAAGAATGGCGAGGCCTATCTCGAGCGCTCCTCGATCGTGCCGCTGCGCGACGACGCGGGCAACGTGAATCTGCTGCTCGCCGTGGCCCATGAACAGGGTACCCGGCATGACGCGGAACGCCTGCCGCGCTGGCAGGCGAACCATGACGCGCTTACCAAGCTGCCGGGTCGCGGCCTGTTCCTGGATCAGCTCTCGGCCGAGCTTGGTGCCGGCAGTGACGCCTGCGGCGTGGCGCTGATCGACCTGGATCGTTTCAAGCGCGTGAACGACAGCCTTGGTTACATCGCCGGCGACCAGGTGCTGGTGCAGGTCTCGCATCGGCTCGCGCTGGCGGTTCGGCTGCAGGATCGCATTGCCCGTCTCGACGGCGACCGGTTTGCCGTCCTGCTCGCGGCACCGTTGCGGCCCGGGGAGCAGACCTCGGTGGTGAAAGCGATCCAGGATCGCCTGGCGCAGCCCTACGCCGTGGACGGACGCGAGGCATTCGTCACCAGCTCGATCGGCATCGCCATGGCACCAGGAGATGGCCAGTCGCCCGACGCGCTCGTGCAGGCCGCGGAGCGGGCGCTCGAGCTGGTCAAGAGTCGCGGCGGTGATGATTTCCGCTTCTTCGAGTCGGCGATGAATGCCCAGGCGACGAGACGGGTGCAGATCGAGCAGGGCTTGCGGCGGGCTGTGGCGCTCGGGCAGCTGGAGGTGCATTACCAGCCGATCATCGATGTCATCGACCCATCTCTGCATGGCGTGGAGGCGCTGCTGCGCTG
>SXGU01198188.1_pt1 | contig 16868 bp, 17 predicted proteins | sample 3174531 | NCBI WGS metagenome assembly SXGU01 (sample SAMN11356863, study PRJNA531348) | freshwater metagenome | isolation source: freshwater sample F1-140 | place: China: Fuxian Lake, Yuxi | collected 2017-12-25 | reverse complement strand
GAGCCTGAGGCATTAAGGCCAACTCCGATCACGGTTCGTTTTTCATGTCCTTGATCAACGGTTTCAATCAGAATACCAGCGACTTTTTTGTCGTCGATATAGAGGTCGTTGGGAGCCTTGATATTGAAGCCGACCTCGGGCCAAATCTGAGTGCAGGCCTCAAAAAGTGCCAGACCCACGAGTGCGGAAAAGATCGGTTGCGGCACGGTTTTGACGGCAAAACTCCAAGAGGAAAGTAGTGCCGATCCGTCGGGCGTTGTCCAAGTATGTGTACCGCGACCGCGGCCGGCTGATTGCCGTTTGGCTAAGTAAACACTCGGGCCCGAAAATGACGACGGTGTGAGAAGCACTGGGCGAGTCGCCGTTTCAGTGTCGTCTTTGGCGATGGCATTGGTCGACGAAGTCTCATCATTCGCCCAGAGTTTATAGCCGCTTGCGCGGGCCCAGTCGCAGGTCCACGAAAACACGTCGACCAGTGGCGACGCGCTCATATCGGCGCCATCTCGGATTCTTGCCAGTCGAAAAGCAGGCTGACGTCAGCGGTCGGCGCAGAGTGAGTGATCGCGCCAACCGAGATGAAATCGACACCGAGCTCGGCGACCGAACGCACGCGTTCAACAGTCATGTTGCCGCTGGCTTCGACAGCGACTCCGTCGGGAATCATTTCAAGCGCTTGGCGAATCTGATCGTTGGACATATTGTCGAGTAAGATGCGTTCCACCTTCATGGCTACCGCCTCACGAACTTCCTCGAAGGTCGCACATTCTACTTCAATGGGCGATGGGGTGTGTTCGCGAATGCGTTGCACGGCCTTTGAGAGGCCGCCGGCAACCAGAATGTGGTTATCTTTGATGAGAATGGCGTCACTCAAATTGTAGCGATGATTGTGCCCGCCCCCGTGCGCGACGGCACGCTTTTCAAGATCGCGGTAACCGGGAAGTGTTTTGCGGGTATCAAGAATCTTTGTATTGGTATTTGCGACTTCGTGAACAAAGCGGCGCGTGAGAGTCGCGATTCCCGAGAGGTGACCGATGAAATTCAAGGCCACTCGCTCGGCTTTGAGGATCTGCATAAGGTCACCGGAAATATGACAAAGGATCTGTTTATTTAAAACAGCGTCGCCCTCTTTGAAATGCCATTGGACCTTGGCGCCAGGCTCAAGAGCCAGCATGGTTTGTTCAAAGGCAAGGGTGCCTGACAATACGAGATCGCATTTAGCGACCAGGCGGGCCTGCCCGAAACGTGGCGCGAGCGCGAGAGAGTCCGTTGTCAGATCGCCCTTTGGCATGTCTTCACGAAGTGCGGCTTTAATGAGATCCATTAGAGTCATGGCGGTCTTTCTCGAGGACGCTCTAGGGGCCTCGGTCGGCCTCTAACAGGCGATTGAGTTCCTCGCGGATAATATTCGAGGCGAGATCGGGAACAATCTCCCTTACCATTCTGCGGACAACAGTTTCAATGATGTCTTTAGACTGTGCGCGAATGATCTTCTCCAGTTGGTCGCTGTTCAGCTTTCCTATTTCACCGGTAAGGGCGGAGTTCTTTTCGGAGTTGATTGGCAGCGTGTCATCATCGGTGAGCTCATAAGCCGATTCCTGAATATCGGTAAACGCCAGAGGTGGATGGAGGGCGTTTTCGTCACTTTCAATGTGGATCTCGTCTTTGGGCACATGTCGTAAGAACTCACCGTGCTCTAAACTCTCGGGCCCCTCTTCGACTTCGAGAGTGAGTTTCGCTGAGGGTTCGTCGTCGGGATCCAGGTCGAGCTTAAAGCGCGCTAAATTCTTGTGTGACCAGGGTTCCTCAGAGTCCTCGGCTGCGACGATGGTTGGCTCCGCCATGATTTGATCTTCAGCCAAAGCCAATGGTTTCGCACGCTCCGGCGTTTTCTGTTGGTGCGAAGAAATTCGCACCTCCTGAAAATCCTCATCGCTCGATTGGAAATCGAACCCATCCTCATCTTCTCCAGCATCTGTGGCGTGATTGGGGGGGGACGAGTCGATGGCTAATTCGGGGCCGTGGTCAGACGCTTCGATCTCGGTTTCCACCGGCTTCTGTGCCATCGGCGGCACCAAACCCATTGGTGATTTTTCGGCTTCGACTTGCTCAGCGAATTCACTGATGTCATCAAAGCTGTTCATATTCCAATTGGATGGTGGCGGTTCCGCCACTACCGGTGGAGCCGGCGGCGGCACGGGTTGTTTGATTGGGGCTTTGGCGGGTGGTGAGGCTGGCACTGCGGCGGTCCGCGGGGGAGGCGGCGGCGTTTCGCTCTTTGCTTTTCGCTTGGCGCTCTCCTCATCCTGCAGCGGTTCAGTGACGCTCTCTGGAAATTGCAGAAAGTGGGCGAGACGCTGCGAACGAGTTTTAGGCACTAATTCCAAAACAATCTGCCGAAGGTTCTCAACGTCAAAAGGCTTTTCGAGACGACGATCGGCACGGCAAGCTTGCGCTTGTCGTTCGTCGAGGTCCATGAATGAACTCCACATCAACACCACGGGAATATCATTCATTTCGGCGGCATCTTTGAGATCAGCGCATACTTCGTAGCCATTTTTTTTCTGCAAAAGTACGTCGGCGAAAATAATATCCGGTTGAAAGGTCTTTGCGACCTCAAGGACATCAATTCCCGATTGCACCGATTTGACTTCGACGGCAAAGTCTTGCAGTGCAAGCTGCATGACTTTCTTGATTGTGGTGCTCTCATCAGCAAGTAAGACGCGTAATGCCATTGCCAACAGTTAACGATTTTTGCTGAGTTCAGTCAAGGAATCGGTCAACTCGCGGTGTTTGACCAGCTTCAGCACACGAACTACGATGGGTCCCAGCAAATGCTCAATATCATCGACCGTTACATCGCTAAGATCTTCCTCGGCTTCTTTGCGAGCGGCCTGATCGTCTTTGTTACTTTGTTCATCGCCATCAATTACATGACCGAGATCGCGCAGTACAAAGCGCCGGCCGATGCCGTGATTCGCTATTACCTTTTGATGGCGCCTTCGCAGGTTTATCTCTTTCTTCCGGTTGCATGCTTATTGGGCACTATCTTCACTTTGAGTTCATTAAGCCGAACTAATGAGTTGGTGGCGCTTTTCAGTTCCGGTATGAGCTTGGCGCGCATTAGTATGCCGATCCTGATTCCGGTGGTTTTGATTTCTGGTCTGGGTTTTTGGGCCAATGATCGCCTTCTGCCCATGGTGAATCAGAAGAAGAACTATACGCTTTTTGTCGACATCCAGAAGCGTCCAGGTCTGTACTCGACAGTTAAAACCAATAAAATTTGGTACCGCTCCGGGAATATGCTGTTCAACATCAAGACGCTCCAGGCGGACAAGGGCGCCGCCCAAGGGTTGACGATGTATTACTTCAACTCCGCGTGGCAGTTGATTCAGATGATCACCGCCCAGGAAGTAAAGCTTCAGGGCCCTAATTGGGATCTTTTTGATGGCACCGTGACTCTGTTTACCTCGGACTCGAGTATTCCCTTAACCCAGGATTTCAAACGAAAGACGATCGCTGTCGGTGAAGACACTGCCGACATCCAAAAGAGCTCCCGCAGTACCGAAACTTTGAGTGTTGGCGAGTTGAGTCGCTTTATTGCGCACAATAAAGCGTCGGGGCTCGATACCCTACGGTATGAAGTCGACTATCAGGCCAAATTCGCCTTTGCCTTTGCCGCAATCGTTATGTCTTTTCTGGGAATTCCCTTCAGTGTTACCCGGCAGCGCGCGGGTGGTGACGCCTTTAACTTTGGAGCCACGATCGTTTTGGCCTTTGTCTATTGGGCTGCCTATAGCTCGGGTATTACCTTAGGCCAGCATGGGGCGCTTCCGCCGATGATAGCGGTTTGGGTACCGAATTTGGCCATGGTTGCCTTATCGGTGATCTTTCTGCTACGTCTGCGTCGCTAGCTTTCCCTCTTAAAATGAGGTATACTGTTGCATAATATTGACACGTGGAGACGGCCGATATGGTTCTCGAAGTCTTGAAATTTCCAGACCCTAGATTGCGCAAAAAAGGTGCATCCGTGGCAGAGGTCACGGCTGAACTCAAAGCACTTGCCGAGAATATGATCGAGACGATGTACGAGGAGAACGGGATTGGGCTCGCCGCACCTCAGATCGGTGAGTCGGTGCGACTTTTGGTGATCGACACGCGGCCAACCGATGAAGACGGAAAGCTTGTCCTCGAAAATTTGACCGAACTAGAAAGAGAAGTTCAGCAGCCCATCGTCTTGTTCAATCCGGTGGTGGTCGAGGCGCGTGAAAAGACGACTTATGAAGAGGGTTGTCTCAGTGTTCCGGGATTCTATGAAACCGTCGAGCGCCATAGCTATGTCGAGGTCAAAGGACTTGATGCCACCGGGCAAGAGATCACCATAAAAACCGACGGACTTCTCGCTATTTGTTTGCAGCACGAGATGGATCATTTAGAGGGTAAGCTGTTCATCGATCGCTTGAGCTTTCTTAAATCCAGTCGCATCAAAACCCGCATTCAAAAACATGGTTATCCGACACCCGAAGAAGTCGCCGAGGAACGGGCCCAAAAACATGACCAGAAGTGCGACCAGAAGCGCGACCCAAAACACTCGAAAGCAACAGCCACCATAGGTTCTTCTGGGGATGAGTAAGGTTAGAGTTCTCTTTCTCGGTACCCCGGATTTTGCTGTCGAAAGCCTGCTGGGTCTGCTGAACGATGAGCATTTTGAAATCGTCGGCGTGGTTTCGCAACCGGATCGTCCTGCGGGCAGAAAAATGCAACTCAAGGCTTCGCCGGTCAAAGAACTTGCCCTCGCGCGCGGCCTCAAGGTTTTCACGCCCGAAACAGTCAATACCGAAGAGTTTCGAAATCTGATTGCGTCGCTCGGCGCGGAAAGCGCGGTTATTGTCGCCTTCGGCCAGATCTTAGGGCAGAAGTTTCTCGATCTTTTTCCGCGCGGTTGTGTCAACGTGCATGGCTCTTTGTTGCCGCGGTGGCGAGGAGCTGCGCCGATTCAACGAGCGGTTATGGAAGGTGATCAAGAGACCGGTGTTGCTTTGCAAGTGATGGTCAAGAAGCTTGATGCTGGACCAGTGCTTGGCGTTCGCAAAATCCCTCTTTCTGACGATATCGATGCCGCGATTTTGTATGAGCGCTTGAAGGTTCTTGGTGCCGAACTTCTGCATGTTGAATACATGGATTATCTGCGGGGTAACCTGCAGCCGGTACCGCAAGATGAAGCGACTATGACCTTAGCGCCAAAGATAGATAAGTCGGAGGCTAAGATCGATTGGTCAAAACCGGCGCGGGTCATTTTTAATCGCATTCGCGGATTGGCGATGGGCCCTGCGCCGTTCGCGGTGCGTGCTGGTGCACCTCTTAAGATCCATAAAACACGGGTTGTTGCTGAAACGGGCGCGACTGGTGCACCTGGACAAGTCTTGCGAGTCGATTCCGGTTCATTTCAGGTTGCTTGTGGGCAAGGTTTACTTGAAGTTTTAGAGGTTCAACCTGAATCACGGTCTCGACAGACTGTCGCCGACTACTTGCGCGGCTATCCGCTTCAATCCGGCGATCGATTCGAGTAAGGCTCTTTGCCGAGACCTTAATTATTTACCACCTGCATTGCGACGAGATTGTCGGCAGTGAATAAGCTAGTTTTACCGTCGGCGGCGATGATCGAAACGCTGACGCGGAAATCGCCGAGACCGATTTCATTTGCTTGGATACTAAAGGACTGTGCGACCTGCATATTGGAATTCAGTGATGTTGTTGCGCCATCGCGGCTCAATACGATTTCGCCTTGAGTACCGACGATCGAAATCCGGATGATTCCAGAGCCAGCATTATAATGTGAAACAACCACGATGGTGAGGTTGATTGAGCCGCTCAAACGAGCAGGATAGGGTGTTACTGTTCCGGTGGTCGTGAAGGTCGGTCTCTCCGTAGTACCGGTATCTCGCGGAGGAGTTTGTTGCGGAGAATTGGTAGTTTGCGTTTGGTCCGTAACCGGCGTGGAATTGTACCCCTCGGGCAAGGTTTCGGAGGGTAGGTTTGTTGTTCCTGTCTGACTGGCACTCCGCCCGGGCAAATTCTCCCCGCAGTTTTGGTAAACAAATAGCGTGGTGAGTGCAAATCCGGCAATGATCAGTCGTGTTCCCATTTTTCCCATGTCTCCTAAATATACTTCAAAACACTACATTCTCAGTACGAATTTGAAACACATCTGCGCGAAATCCCCCAGGCGCGTTTAAATGAAATTGAGGTCTCATTTTAAAGCAATGAAACTCACCTGCCGTCCAGCAAGCGCAGCGTCTCGCCGGTATGATGCATGGGTGTTTGAGGAGAATGTATCAATCGCAAGCGTCGTGGTTCGTTCTTTCTCGAAGCCAACGGATTTGAGCTGCGCCCGCGTGATCGTCAGAAGATCGACATGAGCTTTCTGCGGATCCTTATGATCTCTAAGTGCGGTTTTTTCAGGTGAAAATCCGCGAACAGCGTCGAAGCTGGCTTCGAGCCTAAGCGCGACATCACGACCTACTTCAAAACTTTCGGCACTGATGTGCGGGCCAATCCATACGTGGGCATTTTCAAGTGCCCCGCAGAGCCGGCGAAGCTGGTCGCAGGCTTTGAGCACAATGCCATTTTCGACTCCGCGCCAGCCGGCATGAATAGCGGCGACAAAATGCGAATGAGGTTCATAAATCATGATGGGTAGACAGTCAGCGGTCCGGATACAGAGCGCGAGTTTTCTTTCGGAAGTTAGATGACCATCGGCACTTTCATCCGACTGCCCTGAAGAACTACTGTTTGAAACCACCACAACGTCGGAGTGAGTCTGCTTCAAAAACCGCAGTTGATATTCAGGAAAGGCAGTCGTCAGGGCCTGGGCCGATGATCTCCAATCACCAAAGAAAACAGTGACGTCAGTGGTTTCGACGATATGGCCTAGTGCATGCTTTCCCGGCGTATTGGGCAGAACTCTCATCAATCACCTATCTCGGTTTGGTAGACCTCGTGGTAACGTGGAAAACCACAGTGATCAATGATCGGCAAAAGATCCTTGGGCCATGGCGCTGTGAACTTCATAAATTTTTTCGTGGTGGGATGAATAAACCCGATCTCCATTGCGTGAAGTGCAAAACGTGGCATTTCTTCGATTAATTTACGCAGGCTCGGTGATTTCAGGGACTTTAAGCGTTTATCGGCGCCATAGGTTTTATCGCCAATAATCGGGTGGCCACCTTCGGAAAGATGAACGCGAATTTGATGTGTACGCCCTGTTTCAAGACGTAACTCAACAAGCGAGACACCGCTTGGATGAAAGGCTACGACATTAAAATGAGTAACAGCGGGCTTGCCATCATCGGCCGAGGCGACCCGTTTGCGATCAAGCGGATGTCGTTTGAGGCTGCTTCGAATTGTTCCAGAGTTGGATTTGAAGGACCCAAAGGCTATCGCTCGGTAAAGACGATGGGTGGTTTTATTTTGAAATTGCAGCGCCAATGCTCTATGCGCTTCATCGGTTTTGGCAATAACCAAAAGTCCGCTGGTGTCTTTGTCAATTCGATGTACCAAGCCAGGCCGTTGCTCGTTAAAGCCAAGCGAGAGGTCTTTGGTATGATGAAGGAGTGCATTGACCAACGTGTCTTGCAAATGGCCACATGCAGGGTGAACCACTAAACCAGAGGGTTTGTCGACGATGAGTAGTGCTTCATCTTCATAGGGTATTGTTAAGGGAATCTCGTAAGGGACCAGCTCAGAAGTAACGACGACAGGAATATCAATATTGATTCTGTCGCCCACTTGGGTCTGATAGGATGGTTTAAGCACGCGCTCATTGATGCGAACACGGCCTGCTTGTATGAGACGTGAAGCCTGAGAGCGAGTCGCGATCTGAGGAATGGTAGCCAAAGCTTTGTCGATACGCTGGTCGGCTAGTTCTGTACTGACAGTTAGAACAACACGTTCAAATTCTTGGCCCGGTTTATTTTCCACCGCCGGCCTTGAACATCTTAATATAGGAGCTCGCGGCTTGATTTTCGTTAAGACATAAAATTCGCGCGATCTGCACAATAAAGCCACGGGTAAACACCGCTGCGGGGAGTGATTTATAGTCGTTTGTTTCGACCGCCATCAGGTAGGCCCGGCTAATTCGTGTGGCTTCACTGAGCCGATCAATGCTTACGTTCTTGTACAGTCGAGTACGCTGAAGCACAGAACCATCAAAGTCGCTTATGCCCTTGAGCTCGATTTCAAAACTCTCGTCAATTTTATAGGTAGAGAGCTGCGTGCGACCGACGCCTTCGGGCAGTTGTGCTTTTCCAGAGGCTGCCGGCTGTGATGGAGGTTCGGCCATTGGATAAGGCGCACCGAAGTCAGGAAGGGCGCGATGCTCGCTCGCCAGTTGCCGAGGATCCACAAATGATTCCACAACCGGAGCTTTTGCCGGGCCTGGAGGCGGCATCGGAGCAGCAGCGGGTGGTGCCATTGGTGGCGGGGTCGGCGGCATAACCGGTGCCGAATAGGGCTGTGTTGGCGTGTGGAACGGCGGTGCTTGATTGGGAACTACGAGAGCGACATGAGGTGAGCGCTCGCCCCGCAAACGCGATTCATCGTATGATTTACGCAGGCCCGGATTTCCCAGAACCGAGTAGGCTTCTTCGATCAAGCGCAAAAGCTCACGAGATTCTTCATGGCTAAACATGCTGTACAAAGCAGGATTCTCTGTACTGTATGTTGCCTTGGCACGCGTGTAGGCTTTGTGGATCTCGTGCGGGAGCGCCTGCTCCTGAACTTCGAGAACCTCGTAGTAGTTTGTAACCTGAGATTGATTTGTCATTGCTCCAAGCTTCATGACCATAAGCTTACCTATATCACGGCCCGAAGCGAATGAGGATTCAACAGATTCTTCGTAATTCCCAAAAACTGGCCCACGATGCTGCTATAGGGAAATTCAACAATCAACGGTCGCCGCTTGCGTAGCGACTGCCATACTGCGTTGTCATGATCGACATAACCGAGATAGTTCGCCTGAATTCCAAAATACTTTCTACAAACACTCTGCACTGAATTGCCAAGCTCGATATCCTGTCGAGTGCGCACCTGATTGAGAAGCAGTTGCACTTGATAGGAGCCGATCACTGTCGCAAGTTTTGCGCCAATGGCGGGGTCACTAGCATTTAGGTAACGAATCAAATCGGCCGGGCTGCGAATGCCATTTTGATTACGAGCATCCATCGCAGCGTCAATCAAATGTTGAATACCAAGCTCGTGTTCGGCGGTTATAAGTTTGCGATAAAAGCTAGATTTCATAAAACGGTAAGCATTTTCTATAGACGTTGGTTCAGGTGTAAACGCCACGATTTTCTGATCGGAGAGGTTGAAAAAATCGAGCGTGTTTTGCGCGGTTCCGGCACCAAGGTCGAGTATCGTGTAAGAAGATGGTAAATGACGGAGAGCACTCATCAATCTATCGGCAGAGCCTCGTGAAGTATCCGCGATATCAAGTGAGTCGTTCGAGCCACTGATGAAACTTAAGCCAGGAATCTCAGTGGAGACCGTGATCTGATTGAGATCACGAACGCGCCCACTGATGAAGTCCGAAAGAGTTTGCGGCGGGATCTTCGCACCCAAACAGGTGTGCAGATTTGCGCTGCCGAGATCAAGATCGACGAGAGTCACCGACTTTCCCATTCGCGTAAGGCAAATAGCGATACTGGAGCTGATGAAGCTCTTGCCGATTCCGCCCTTTCCGCCGCCGACGGCCCAAATAAGCTTGGGCGCTATGGAGTGAGTCCGATCTGTTGATAACATCGAGATGCTTTTTGCGCAGCACGGGGCAAAAGCTACTACTTCTGCTCAGGCGCCTTGCGCTTCTCCTCAAGCTTCTCTTCGGCGCCAGAGGCCCTAATATAAAGAGGTTGGATCTCATTCCAGCTAAAGGTCTGGCGTTTGCCGATTGATCGCCTAGCCAAAAGGCCTAGTTCAACCGCCTTTGGATGGTCAGCAAGATGGGAATGGCGGAGAAATAGGCTTTTTAACTGATCCGGCAGCGCGTTTTCGATTTCAGCGTAACCATCGCCAACACAGAGATGTGGCTTATCTAAAAAACTGACAACTGAATTGAAGTCATAGGCCTGGAGAGGTAGCTGTCGTTGCCACTCATCCGCCCTCCAGAAAAAGGACGAGGCAAAAACCAAGTTCTTATGGGCATTGATAATCGTAATCACCGGGTGCCCATGCTCTTTGATGGCGGCGGCAAGGATTTCGGTTGAATCGAAGACCATCACCGGTTTGGTCTTCTTAGCTAATTGATTAGTGGTATAAGCAAGAGCGCGAGCTGCATTGACGGCAACACGCACCCCAGTAAAACTGCCGGGCCCTTGGCCAATTGCGATGAGATCAATGGCATCAATGGCGATACCGGCCTCTTCAAGAGACTTTTGGATGGCGGGAGTTAGCAGCTCTCCGTGTGAAACCTCACGCTCCCATGCTGTCTCACTGACTACTTTGAGGTCGTCGAGGATTGCGACGCTTCCTTTGGCGGAACTAGTGTCAAAGGCCAGCGTCAGCACGTTAGTTGAGAAGTCGCGAGAAATCGTTAAAGAGCGCGAATACCATTAGGCCAAGCAACAGAACCAAGCCAACCTGTTGGGCAATTTCCATCTTGCGCATGCTTAAGGGGGCGCCGCGGAGTGCTTCAATCGAATAGAAAACAAGATGTCCGCCATCGAGCACTGGTACAGGAAAGAGATTCAAAACAAAGAGATTGATCGAAATAATCGCCATCATCCGTAAGAACTGCGAGACACCCATTTGCCATGATTGCTTAGCCATTTTTCCAATCGAAAGGAAGCCGCCGATATTTTTTGGCGACACCTCCATTTGAATAAGGCGCACAAAGCTAAGGACGGTCAGGCTCGTCCAATTCCACGTCTGAACGATGCCACGCTGAAAGGCACTGATCGGATTGGAAAAGGAAAGTTCAATAGTTTGTGCAGGGGCGTCGACAATCAGCGGCCGAATACCGACTTCAAATCGGCGCTCTTCACGACCCATCGGATTCATGCGTTCCTTCATATTCGGAGAAACTGCAATCTTGATCTCCTTGCCTTCGCGAATCACTGCCATGGCAAGAGTCTGCGCCTTGGCGTCTTTTTTTACTGACTGCCCAAATGAGCGGATGTGGGTAGCGACTTGTTCAAAAGTTTGTACCTGCTGGTCGTCCATCGAGACCACGCGATCGCCCCGCTTAAGCCCCGCAGTCTCAGCCGGCGAACCTTTCTCAATGTTCGCTAAGAAAAGCTCAGGAAACTCAACGCCAAGAACCGCCAAAATCTTATCAGCGGGTTGTCCTTTGAGTTCCGCGCTTATGGCGATATTGATCTTCAAGGGTGATGACTCTGGGGGGAGCCCGGATTTTGTCGGGTCTTTTTCATCCAAGAGTCCACGTTCAACTTCCAGAGCCAAAGTTTCATTCGTGTTTTTCTCTATTAGATCCTTTAGCTCGCGCCAGCGGGTAACTTTTGTGCCGTTAACCGTCTGAACGATGTCTCCAGTTTTGAGACCGGCTTTGCCGGCAAGCGACTCAGGATTGCTAACGCCAACTACCGAGGCGCGAGAAAGATAGGAAAGACCGTCGATTTCACCAACTTCTCGATCCCAAGACAGTACATTCTTGTTGGCCGTAAGTTTGGGCGTAACCTGAACGACCTCTTTTTGTCCCGACCCGGCTCGCTCAACTGTAATCTGAAGCGGTTTATCGGCACTGCCGTCGACGATGTGTTGGAATTCATCCCAAGTTTTGAAGGGCGAGCCCTCACTGTTACTTGAAACAAGTGTATCGCCACTGCGAAAGCCTGCGGAGTACGCAGCGGTATCGGTGTCGATGTCACCGAGCTTCGGGGCCAGTGCTTGCTCGCCAAGGTTGGCGACGCCAGCAAACAAGATGACCGCAAAACCGAGGTTCATCAATGGCCCAGCGAGAACAATGGCTATACGCTGACCGACCGGCTTGTGAGTGAATGCGAATTGTTTCAGCTCGGTGCCTACGTCAGCAGTTGGATCATCGCCAAACATTTTTACATAGCCACCTAGCGGGATCGCAGAGATGGCGTAGACGGTCTCGCCTCGCTTCACCTTAAAAATCTTGGGTCCAAAACCAAGACTAAAGACTTCCACACGAACCTTGTAGTACTTCGCGACCAAAAAGTGCCCGAGTTCGTGTACGAAAATCAACAATCCGAGCAGCACGATCATGGGGACGATAGAAGACACCGAATTTTGAAGGAGACTGATTATTGAATCCATAGCTTACAATTCTAATTTCACCACGGAGATGATGCCAGACATTTCATGCAATTTAATAAGAGCCTAACGTTACATTTTGAAACAGTGGCAGAAGGTCAGTTTGGAGTCGTGACCCTCATAGTCTAAGAGTGGTTTAAGGGTGCTAAAGGACCAGAAAACGCGCCAAAACGTAATAAACGGGGGCTGCGAACAATAGACCGTCGACGCGGTCTAGAATGCCACCATGTCCTGGCATCAGGGTGCCAGAATCTTTCACGTCAGCGACGCGCTTTAGCAACGATTCAAACAAATCGCCAACCTGCGCGAAGGCGCCGGTTGTCAAAGCTGTCAACACAATCGCCCAGAGAGGTCGGTCGGAGAGGAAGAAGATCCCTAAAATCGCCCCGGCAAGGGAGCTTCCCAACAAACCGCCGATAGCGCCTTCGATGGTCTTCTTGGGCGAAACAGCTTCCAGAAGTTTGTGGCGCCCAATGGCACGGCCAAAAAGATAAGCAAAAGTATCGCCAGTAAAGACAATCGCCATCAAACCAAAAAGCCAAACAGCGCCCCGGTCCTGGAACAAGAAGCGAACCGCCAGCCCCGGAAAGAGGCCACAATAAAGAAAGCCGAGAATGCCCATGCTTTGCAGTTGCAAAGTCGGCGGCAAATCTTCACTGCAACGAACCTCGAGCAGCGACATGGCCAAAAAACTCACTGTGCCGATTGCAAGAGCCGACAAACACCAAAAGTAATCACCGAGTGATGCAAAAAAAATAAAAGCGGTCAAAACAGCAAACACTATCTCCAGATGAGGAGGCGGAGAAAAGCGGTGGATTGCCATACGCGAGTATTCACGAATACAGGCAAGTATCGCAACGGAGCATAGTCCCAGTATTCCGTTTGCCCCCCATAGCCAGTAGAGCACAAAAAGCAGAAGTATGGCGACGATGGCTGAGGCAATTCGCATCATCATAGATATCTAAACCATGGCCTGTTGAGAGGTGGGGCCCTGCCGAACCTGTTCCGCCGTTCGACCAAACCGGCGTTCGCGACTGGTAAACTGCTGAAGAGTCTGGGTCAATTCGTCCAAGGAAAAATCAGGCCAAAGTGTCTTAGTAATACAGAGTTCAGAGTAAGCGGCCTGCCACAAAAGGAAATTAGATAGACGGTATTCGCCGCTAGTTCGAATGATCAGATCAGGATCAGGCAAAAATGAACTCTGGAGATTGGCGGCAATCATTGACTCATCGATTTCTTCGGGCTGAATTTCGCCGGCCGCGACAGCGCGGGCAATATTGCGTACGGCCGCAGTGATTTCCTGCCGGCCGCCATAGCTCAATGCAAAAACTAAATTCATACCGGTATTGATGCGTGTCTCCTCAATCGTGAGACTCACCTCTTCAAGTACGGCGCCCGGTAAACGCTCAATATCGCCGATGACGGAAAAGCGAATATTGTTTTTCATAAGTGTGCGGCGTTCTTTACGAAGATGTCGCCCAAGAAGCTTCATCAAAAAAGTGACTTCGGTTCTCGGTCTCAGCCAGTTCTCGGAACTGAAAGCGTAGAGAGTGAGATACTCGATTCCGATTTGTGCGCAGTGCTCAATCATTTCCTTGGCAACACGTGCGCCTTTGAGATGACCAAAGGTACGATCACGACGACGCAATTCGGCCCAACGGCCGTTGCCGTCCATGATGATCGCAAGATGTCGAGGCAATTTAGCGGCGGTCAAAGGTTCACATTCTCCTGACAGAATAAGTTGAAGAATCAAATGGTCATGATTTCTTTTTCTTTTTCCTGCGAGAGCTTATCTGCTTTTTCAATATATTGATCAGTGAGCTTTTGAATCTCATCTTGGGCACGCTTATTTTCATCTTCGCTAATGCCTTTGTCTTTTTGCGCCTTTTTTAGGTGCTCGTTGGCATCTCGTCGAGCCATACGGATAGCTACCTTGGATTCTTCTACCAATTTATGGCAAGTTTTCACCAGTTCCTTACGGCGTTGTTCAGTGAGATCCGGGAGTTTCAAGCGGATGACTTTGCCATCGTTGATTGGCGACATTCCGAGATCGCTCTTAACGATCGACTGTTCAATTTCCTTGAGCATTTGCGCTTCCCAAGGAGCGATCATGAAGGTTTTAGCATCGGGGGTGGACACCGCACTCACCTGATTCAAAGGCGTCGGTGTGCCATAGTAGTTGACGCGCAGGTTATCGAGCATCGAAATCTGCGCACGACCGGTGCGAACTTTTTTAAGCTCATTTGCAAGCGCCTGCAGCGCCTTTTCCATGTTGTTCTTGCTGTCATTCTTTACGTTTTGCACCATGTTGACCTTCTCCGTCGTGCGTCTGGCGCACGCTTGAATCGTTAGCGAACCAAAGTTCCAATCTTCTCACCTTTTACGGCGCGAAGAATATTTCCAGAATCCTTCATATTAAAGGTAATGATCGGCAGCGAATTGTCCATACAGAGACTGATGGCGGTGGAGTCCATGACGGCAAGACGCTTGCTGAGAACTTCGAGATAAGTCAGCTCATCGAATTTTACGGCATCAGCGTGTTTTTTGGGGTCCTTATCATAGACGCCATCTACCTTTGTGGCTTTCATAATAACTTCGGCGTCGATTTCCATCGCCCGCAAGGCAGCAGCAGTATCGGTTGTGAAATAAGGATTACCGGTTCCGGCCGCGAATATGACCACACGTTTTTTTTCAAGATGGCGAATGGCTTTGCGACGAATATAGGGCTCTGCGATCTCCGCCATTTCGATGGCGCTCTGAACGCGCGTGTAGACATTAACCTTTTCTAGGGCGTCTTGCATTGCCAGAGCGTTAATGCAGGTACCGAGCATTCCCATATAATCTGCGCTTGCGCGGTCCATGCCGCTTGATGCGGCGGCGACACCGCGAACGATGTTGCCGCCCCCAATGACGATTCCCATTTCAACACCAGCTTCATAAGCCGCAGCCACGCCCCGGGCGATATCTTGAATAACGCCCGGGTTGATGCCAAAGCCTTGATCTCCCGCGAGTGCCTCACCACTCAGTTTTAGCAATACACGTCGATAGGCTGGCCTGGAATTGGAATCGTCTCCCACGATGGATTAGCCTTTCACTTGTGCGGCGACCTCAGCAGCGAAGTCTTCGGTTTTCTTTTGAATGCCTTCGCCAAGCTCAAAGCGAACAAAGCGACGAACAACGATATTCTCGCCGGTTTTCGCAATGGTTTCTTTAAGGTAGTCACCGATTTTGAGGTCAGGATTTTTCACATAGGCTTGTTCAAGTAAGCAGTTTTCAGCCAACCACTTCTTGATTTGGCCATCGACGATCTTCGCGATCATGTCTTCTTTTTTACCTTGCTCGCGGGCCTTACCCATAAGTACCTCGCGCTCACGCTCAACCAGCGCCTGCGGGACATCGTCTGACGACACCGACAAAGGAGCGGTGGCGGCGATGTGCAAAGCGATGTTTTTCACGAATTCACGGAAGCCATCGGTACGAGCAACGAAGTCGGTTTCACAATTGATTTCAAGGAGAACGCCGATGCGGCCTTCACCGTGAATATAAGCTTCAACTGCGCCTTCAGCCGCGACTCGGCCGGCTTTCTTAGCTGCCGAGCTAAGGCCTTTCTTGCGCAGCCAATCGACTGCTTTTTCAAAGTCGCCTGAGTTTTCCTCAAGCGCTTTTTTGCAGTCCATCATGCCGGCGTTGGTTTTTTCGCGAAGTTCTCTCACCATGGTTGCTGAGATAGTCATTTTCTAAATCCTTTTTCCACAAGAAAGTTAAATTTACTTTTTCAGTCAAGCCGTTCAGTCCGCCCCTGAGGCGGACAAAACACTTACTCGTTGTCGGTGCTCTCGGTCTCAGCTTTAGAGCCCTCTTCGAGTTCCTGCTGAATTTCAACTTCATCTGCCAAACCTGCAGCAACCAGCTTGCGGGTCTTAGCAGCCTTAACAACTGCTGGACCGCCACCGGGTTTCGCAGCTGCGGGTGCGGGACGTCCAGGACGACGATCGCGACGGCTTGATTCGGGTTCTTCGCCGCGTTTTTCTTTCTCAAGATCCGAAGCCTTGTCGGTTTGCGAGCGGAGCTTCTGTTCGTAGATTTGTGCGCCTTCAAGGAAGGCATCAGCTACCAAATTAGCGAACAACTTGATCGAACGAATTGCGTCGTCGTTGCCAGGGATCGGGAAGTCGATCAATTCAGGATCGACGTTGGTGTCGGCAATGCCGATAACCGGAATTCCGAGGCGGCGCGCTTCAGCGACTGCAATGTGCTCTTTATTGAGGTCAACCACGAACATTGCCGACGGAGAGTCTTTCATTTCCCGAATGCCTTCGAGGTAATCAACCAGGCGAGTGTATTCTTTCTCGATGCCAGCGCGTTCTTTTTTGGAGAAGAACTCAAGCTCGCCCTTTTCACGCATCTGATCGATTTTGCGAAGACGATCGATCGAAGCCTTAATGGTCGAGAAGTTGGTCAACATGCCGCCGAGCCAGCGTTTGGTGACATAGAACTGACCTGATTTTTTCGCCGCTTCCTGAATGGGCTCAACGGCCTGCTTCTTGGTGCCGACGAAAATCAGACGGCCACCGTTAGCG
>SXGU01328699.1_pt1 | contig 16871 bp, 17 predicted proteins | sample 3174531 | NCBI WGS metagenome assembly SXGU01 (sample SAMN11356863, study PRJNA531348) | freshwater metagenome | isolation source: freshwater sample F1-140 | place: China: Fuxian Lake, Yuxi | collected 2017-12-25 | reverse complement strand
GCAGCATTAGTCACTGGTGGGAAGGCCGCTCAATATACAACATTAGTGACGATGGATGGCGATGGCCAAAATGATCCCGCTGATATCCCGCACCTTTTTTCAGCGTTGCGCGATCGTCATACGGTGGTCTTAGGCTATCGTAAAAAGCGTGATGATAATGTTTTACGCCAAGTCTCCTCAAAAATTGGAAATGGGGTGCGGCGATGGCTACTTGATGATGACTGTTCTGACACGGGTTGTAGTTTGAAGCTATTTCCACGAGATGCTTTTTTGGCATTGCCTCATTTTAATCATTTGCACCGGTTTTTACCGGCATTGTTCAAGCGTGCTGGATACCGCCTTGTGACGATACCGGTCAATCATCGTCCTCGTTTGTATGGTGTATCCAAATATGGCGTTTTGAACCGTTTATTTGTTGGTATCCATGATTTGGTGGGTGTGCGTTGGTTAATTAAACGCCCTTGCTCTCCGGAGATCTATCATGATGACGGTTGATCACGTTTGGCTAGGGATAGGTTTGTTCGGGCAACTCATTTTTTCAGCGCGGTTCATTATTCAATGGCTAGTGAGTGAAAAAGAAAAAAGAAGTGTTATTCCTGTTGCATTCTGGTATTTAAGCTTATTCGGTGGCATAACATTGTTATTGTATTCTATTTACAAGCGCGATCCTGTTTTTATTCTTGGTCAATCAACAGGCGTGTTGATCTATTTGCGTAATTTATATCTCATCCAGCAGGAGAGAGCGTTGCGTGGACAGAAATTGCAACGAGTATAAAACAAGGATGCTTGCGGTTATGAAACAAATGGTGATCTTCAGCTTGCTCTGTCTTCTCAATATGACAAGCTTGCATGCTAAGTCTGAATCTGCCCTTTGGTATACGCATGATGCTAAAAATCAAGTCGTTATTCATGTTGATTTGTTTGTGTCATCAACGTGTCCTTACTGTCATAAGGCCGATGCCTATTTTAGTGGATTAGAACAAACGATACCTTGGTTGGTGGTGCATCGTTATGTTATTAATTTGGATAAGGCTGCGTTGCAAACCTTTGCTGATCGTCTAGAGCAGCCAAAACCAAGTGGCTTTTCTGTGCCAGCCATTTTCTTTTGTGGCTCGCGATGGGCGGGTTTTAATGATGTGAATATGTCCGGGAAGGCATTGTTGCACGGCTTGAATTATTGTAGACAAAAGATTACGCAACAGGGTAAGCTGACCCCGTCCACCATGGCCGTGTTACAACAATGGGGTACGGCAAGCCAATTTCAGATAAGTCCAGCTATTGCTCGGTCTGTATTACCAGTTGTCATGCTAACGGCACTTATGGATGCATTTAGTCCTTGTTCGCTCTTTTGTTTTGCGGCTTTTCTTGCCTTTTTATGGTTATATCCTACGCAGAAATGGCTGCAATTTAGCTTAGGTATGGTTTTTCTCTTATCCTTAGGCGTGGTTCATTATACGCAACAAGTGTTTGCGGCTTTTTATTATCAATTGATTCCTAAATTAACCTTATTTGAGATGCTGGTGGGCTTGTTGCTACTCCTTCATGTTTTGAACAGCTATCGGTACATGCGCTCACAGCGCACATTGAAAGTAAGCCCCCTGGTTGTGGCCTTGGTTTTTTTCACAGCATTCACCGTGCAAATTTATCAACAAACCTGTGTATTCAACATGTCATTGATACTCGAGCAATGGTTAGCCGAGCGTGCATTTTCACCGACAATGCAAGTCTATTATCAGTTTCTATATCAAATTTTTTATCTATTACCATTGACTGTTGTCTTGTTGTTGTACTTACTTTTCGGATGCCATCAACGCATGGTGATATACCAACGAAGACTAGAAATGGCCGCCTACCTGATACTGTTAAGCATTGGAGCCATCTTAGTGGCTTACCCGCCGTTGTTAGCGAGCGTATTAGCTTCTTTGGCGGTGCTGGCCGCGTCAATTCTCGTTGGATGGCGAATAGCAAAAGGATTTTCCCCTTTGTGAAAGGGGGTTATTGCAAAAATAAAAATGGACAAAAACTCCAAGTCACCTAAAATAACCCTCATTGATAGGCAACAGCATAGGTACAACTTTGAGTAAATTAACCGATATTCCAGTCATTGTTGAAAGTGGGCAAAAATACAAAACCACGCAAGGTATTGTTGCAATCAAAGATGGTGTTAAGTCAGCGGGATTATCGCATCAGCGTTTAGCAAAGCCCAAGTGGTTACGTATCGTTAATCACACCACGCCCACCTATGCGCATGTGAAAGAGCAGGTTAAAGAGCACCGACTATCTACTGTGTGCGAAGAAGCGAAGTGTCCTAATATCGCGGAATGTTGGTCACATGGTACGGCGACGATTATGTTGATGGGGGCTGTTTGTACGCGAGCATGTCGTTTTTGTGCTGTGGATACCGGCAATCCTCATGGATGGTTAGATAAAGATGAGCCTGAAAATACGGCGAGAACCGTTGCCTTGATGAACCTTGATTACGTGGTATTGACGTCAGTTAATCGTGATGATTTGCCAGATGGTGGTGCGCAACATTATGCTGACGCTATCCGTGCGATCAAAGTTCGTTGTCCACAAACTAAGATAGAGGCGTTAACACCGGATTTTCAAGGGAATTATCGCGATATAGCGGTGCTGTTGGATAGCGGGGTAGATGTGTTTGCACAAAATGTGGAAACAGTGGAGCGCTTAACTCATCCTGTACGCGACAATCGCGCGAGTTACCAGCAAACATTAAATGTACTTGCGTATGCGAAGCAATATCGGCCTGATGTATTAACGAAAACAAGCCTCATGCTTGGGCTTGGAGAAACAGATGAGGAGATTATTCAGACCATGGATGATCTACGTGCACAACAAATCGACATTCTGACCTTGGGGCAATATTTACAACCAACGAAAAACCATTTGCCAGTTGAACGCTATGTTACCCCAGAAACATTTGCGACATTGCGTGACATTGGTTTGCAAAAAGGTTTTTTTGAGGTGGCATCAGGGCCATTAGTACGCTCAAGCTACCGAGCTGATCGCATTTTTAAGCGCGATAATTTGGGGTTGTGATTCTTCAAGAGAGGCTCATTCCTCGTTTGTTGAACGCAGCGTGTATAAAGTAGGAAAAGACTAACATCAATACGCCCAAGGCACAGGCTACAAGCCCCATGGTGAGATAATACTGTTGGTAGATGGGTAAGCTCGTGAGTGGTGATGTGGCACTTGCAGGGATAGCTACCCAGCCGGCTATGCGGCCGGAGAGCGCGTTAGAAAGAGAACAAGCTAAATACCATACGCCCATGGCGAAGGCCAAGGCCTGATTATCGCAATAAAGCCCAATCATACTCAAACCAATGGCACTGACCCATAATTCAGCAAGCGATATGAGGACATAGGTGAGCGCAATATAATTGCCGTTTACAATACCAAGTTCCGCGTGTGTTGCAGCATAGCCCATGATGAGGAGCGCGCTACCTGCTAACAAGGTGCCACTCGCGAATTGATAGGGGATAGAAAAGCGCGGAAACATTTTGTAAAAACGTGGGAGTTGTAGGCCGAGCGCGATAATGAGCAGGGGATTTAGCATTTGATATTGCGCGGGTGAAATCACAAAACCAAACAACTGCGAGTTGGAGTTATTTTGCGCAAACAATACCAAGGTACTGTTCATTTGATTGTAGATAACAAAAAAAACGATGGCCTCTAAAATGAGTAAGCACGCGACCAACTGTCTGTAGCGAGGCTCTCCTGAGAGAGAGAATGTTTTCACCAAAAACCAGATGATTCCTAATCCACAGCCAATACTAATGAGTAGGCTTGCAAAAAAGATGTGAGAGTAAGCAAATAGAGTAAACAAATAAAGCGAGGAAAAATAACCCAGCAAGCGGTATTTAGCTGAAAGAGGCAAGGGGAGCTTGTCTTGTCCCCAGGTGACATTGTCATATAACGAATAGCGGCGTGCGAAATTGAGTGCGGCGATTGATTTACCAACGAAGGTTAGGGTGAGAACGGACAATGGTCCGTAACGGCTATCCAGCAATGCAGGGGCTATCAATGTTGCTAAGAGCGCACCCACATTGATGGCCATGTAGTAAAAGGTCATGGCTGATTTAGCTTTAATCGCATGGTCTGCATAAATATGAGAGACCATACCGGACGCCGTCCCTATCAATAGTGAATTGGCTGCAGGTGTTAGTGCAAAGGCTGCGATAAACAAATAGTCGCCGTGCACACTGATGGTATATCCGCTCAACATCACGAGCAAATAAGCCAGGGCTAGGAGCACGCTGCCGAGTAAAATACTGCGCCGTATCCCTAATACATTGTCAGCCATGTAGCCACCCAACACGGGCATGAGATAACCGGTGGCCTGACTTATCCCAATAAAAGCATAGGCCTTGGTTTGGTCATACCCAAGTCCCTGTGCAAGTAGGGGGCGTGTTAAAAAGAGAATCAAGACAGTATTGAGGGCGTAGACCGAAAACTGACTCCAGAAGGTAATCATCACAACGTTCGCGGTTTGCTGTTGGCGAGTATCCCATTTTGGCAGATCGTTTTTCACTGTTTGATAAAACATCAGCTCATCACATCCTGGTTAGGGTTGAACGTTTTGCACCATCACATATTTTTTTTTAATTTCATCACGATAGCTTTCTGGTAGGTAAGCCCAATCCATAAGATCAACAATGATAGGTAACTCACTGTCTTTGAAGGCTTGTTTTAACTGCGCGACATGTTCAGTGGGTTTTTGCAGGGCGGTTGGATTTCGTATCACCAGGTCAAGATCGCTTGCATCATGGCAATTGCCATTCACGCGGCTACCATAAGCCCACACTTCAGAATGAGGTGCCCACTGTTTTAAGATGGTTTTTACTTGGAGGAGGTAATCGGGATGCAGATCAAGTTTTGGCACGATCGAGTGCCTCCTTTAAGCGGGCTGCATCATCTATAAAGTTGGGCAAGAGTTTCAATGTATCTGCAGCAAAACCCATTCCATAATCATGGGCTGTATTATTACGATTATCGCGGTAGGTAAACCAGCGTGTCGTTTCGCCAACAGACAGCAATCCATGTTGACTCGCATGCCGAAAAATATCTTTAAATGGCAGTTGATCCACTTCTTTCGGGTTAGCGAAATAAGGTTTTAATGCTTTTTTTAACAGTTTTCCGGCTGTTTCCAAGGATAATTCAAAGCCTTTTATAATGGCGTTACGATAAATCTCATATTCAAGACTTTCAGGGTTACTCTTATTCAATAGAACAAGGGATTGTTTTAAGGTTTCAATACAACGTTTTAAATAATCCGTGTTTAATGTCATGGCGCGCCCCATACTCCCTCATTTCCGTGCTAACACCACATCGATAATATGCGTATCTTGATACGGAAAAGTAAAAATCTTACTAAATAAACGTTTTAATCGTTGTATCAGAAAATTTTTAGGCAACATGCGTATCGATAACGTATTTAAAAACCAGGTGCCCTCGATGCCAAACAGGGCTAGTTCATCAATATTATTGAGAGTGATAGGGATATGCAGCCGCTGATGTTCCACGACATGAAATTCTTGATCTGCAAATGCCTGCAACAGCTCTTCTTCGCTAGCAGCGACGGTCGTATTTTTGACGATGGCTTTATAATAGTGGCCAACAATGCTGCTCAGCAAGGTTTCTTGTGAAATAAACTGAGCGAGTAGTTGTTGGGCGACAGGGAATGAATCATAGGTTGTGGTAATAATAGAAAAATGCCCACGAGGGCGAGTTAACAACGTCGCCTCATTAAATAGGGTGTTGATTGGGATGTAGGCGTTGATGAAATGAGCAAGCACCAAGTCCTGGCTATAATGAGGCAAGTAGCGGCTGGCTTCTGTCGCACTGGCCTCAATTGTTGTTAAAGGGAGCGCCTCGCGCGCACGCCGTAACATGTCTTTTGATATATCAATACCTGTAAATTCGGCAAGCGGTAAGTCTTGCCTTAGTTTTTGTAAGAAGGTGCCATTACCAACTCCAAGATCAAGTACTTTATAATCGGAATTTTGGCCTAAATGTGCTTTTTGTATTTGAGCAATCGCACAATCACGGCTTTCACTGATAGAACCAAACCGATTTGCCACGGTGTAATGATCGGCAATGTTATTATACATGGCCTTTAAGGACATGCAGCGTTCCTATTTTTAATGATTCGAAGAGTATAGCGCCAATTTATCATGATGGGTACCTAAAATAATAAAACTGACTTGCTACTTTCCTCTGCAAAAAAAATATCTGTGATATAATCGCTCTCTTTCATTAGGACAACGATATGCAATTCATCGATTTAAAAACACAATCAAACCGAATTGAAAATCGCCTCATTGCTCGCTTCAAAGCAGTTTTAAGCCATGGTTCCTATATTATGGGTCCGGAAATCGGTGAGCTAGAAGAGGCATTGGCCAAATATGTTGGGGTAGAGCATGCGTTGGCTGTATCAAGTGGAACCGATGCGCTGCTCATTGCATTAATGGCACTGGATGTGGGTGCAGGCGATGAAGTCATTACCACGCCATTTAGTTTTTTTGCGACGGCAGAAGTGATTGCGCTATTGGGTGCAAAACCGGTATTTGTGGATATCGATCCCGATACGTACAATATAGATGCGACCCTAATCGAAGCGGCTATCACGCCTAAAACCAAGGCGATTATGCCGGTGAGCATCTATGGGCAGTGTGCTGATTATGATGAAATAAATGCACTGGCTAAGAACTATAATTTGCCAGTGATTGAAGATGCTGCACAAAGTTTCGGGGCAACCTACAAAGGCCGTCAATCGGGTGGGTTAACAACCATTGGCTGTACTAGTTTTTTCCCATCGAAACCACTCGGTTGTTACGGTGATGGTGGTGCTTGTTTTACCAATGATGCGGAGCTTGCTACTCGCATGAATGAAATTCGTACGCATGGTCAATCTAAGCGTTATTACCATACGCGTTTAGGTATTAACGGCCGAATGGATACGATTCAGGCAGCCATTTTGTTGGAAAAATTGGCGCTCTTCCCTGAAGAAGTCCAGTTTAGACAACAAGTCGCTGCAAGATATCAAGAATTACTTCCTGCTGGGGTAAGAAAGCCAATCATTAAATCTCATAACACCAGCGTGTTTGCTCAATATACCATTGAAGTGGCTCTAGCTCGTGACATAGTACAACAAGAGCTACAAAAATTGGGGATTCCTACGGCAATTCATTATCCTTTAGGACTGCATGAGCAGCCGATTTTTAAACAGCTTTATCCAGGAGTACAGCAGTTCAGAAACACTGAGAATGCTGCGCGTCTAGTGATGAGTATTCCAATGCATCCTTACTTGACTATTGAGGATCAAAAGAAAATTTGCAATGCGTTACGAGAAGTGCTTGGTGAAGAGGTTGTGGAAGTATAAGAAAGCGGTGGACGAAGGGGCTTGGGGGGCGCTGACATTTTTTATCGAATGTGGGGTGAAGAGCTTCGGCAATCCAATATTGAAGGAATGAGTAAATTAAAGGCGATGATTATGTCAGTTGAACTAATAGTTCATGGGCAAAAGCATCTGCTGTCATGCCTTCAAATACACGAGAAATAGCTGCCATAATTCGCATGGCTGCTTTTCCATCACCATAAGGGTTTTTTGTGACACTCATGCGTTGATACCGTTTTTCATCCATTAATAAGAGCTTGATTTGGCCCACAATTTTTTCCACCTCTGTGCCGACTAATATTACTGTCCCTGCATCCAGCGCCTCCGGCCTTTCAGTCATATCACGCATCACCAAAACAGGTTTTCCCAGGGATGGCGCTTCTTCTTGTATACCGCCTGAATCAGTGAGAATTAAATAGGATGATGTCATGAGGTAAACAAATGGTAGGTAGTCTACTGGATCAATAAGAAAAATATTGTTGATGTTCGCAAGTAATGATTTTACCGGTGTTTGTATATTGGGATTCAGGTGCACGGGGTATACGATATCAACCTCTGGAAAGCGATGGGCAATTTGAATCAGCGCTTGGCAAATGTGTATAAATCCTTGACCAAAATTCTCGCGCCGATGGCCAGTGACTAAGATTATCCGACGCCCTGGTGATAAAAAAGAAAACTGTTGTTGTAGTTGGTACAAGAGCCCGGGTTTTGTTTTAATTGTATGGATTGTGTTAAACAACGCATCAATGACTGTATTACCGGTCACATGTATCGTCTCTGTAGCAACCCCTTCCTGTAAAAGATTAAGACGCGAGCGCTCGGTTGGGGCAAAATGCATCTTTGCTAAGGTGCTCGTTAATTTTCGATTAGCTTCTTCTGGCCACGGTGAGTCAATATTTCCTGTTCTAAGGCCTGCCTCTACGTGTGCTACAGGGATACGATGGTAGTATGCGGACAGTGTTGCCGCAAGGGTGGTTGTTGTATCACCATGAACTAGGATTAAATGAGGTTTATATTGCTCGAATATACCAGGCAACCTAGTTAATATTTTAGCAGTTAGATGACTAAGATTTTGATTTTTCGTCATGACCTGTAGGTCAAAATCGGGTGTTATTGAGAATAAATCAAGCACTGCCTGCAGCATTTGTTGATGTTGCCCTGTTACACAGACTTTGTTGTGAAATCGCGGATTGGCCTCGAGTTGGCGAATTACAGGCGCCATTTTAATGGCTTCAGGGCGAGTTCCAAAGATACAAAGCGTGTTAATATGCATAATTTTCTATTCCCTAATTAAGAGGATTACGCAGATAAATCCCTACGTGAGGCATTCTAGCTGAGTGGGGCTGTCTTTTCCAAACCACATACGTGTTAAAGCGTACAGTTGTCATGTTGCGCTATGTCTATGGTGAAAAAACTGATAAATTTTCTCGTGAAGTTGTCGTAATTGCCTTACCATTGCATGTTGTACATGCTGGATTCTCTTTGTATCACCTTGAAAAGTGAGAGAGGATAATATACTTGTCATTGTCTTAGAAGAACATTTAGCTTGCGAGGCGCATCAAAATGAAGATTTATATTTTATTTAAAAGTTTGGTGCCGGAGTTTGTTTTTCTGGTGTTAATCCAAAGCTGAGGTTGTGTGTTAATGATGATTGAATGTTCAAAACAAAAAACAACAACGTGTTTTGATAGATCTACTTCTCCAGTTAATCAACAATCCAATTTCGATAGTAGTAGCGTGGCATCGACTCCTATGGTCGTTATTTTTATGGCGACTTTTAATGGTCAAAATTATCTGGTTGAGCAATTGGATTCAATATTGTCACAAACCCACAAAAATTGGAAAGTATTAGTTTCTGATGATGGCTCAACGGATGATACCATAGCGATTTTAAAACAATACCAGGAGCGGCTGGGTGAAAATAAATTTATTCTCTATGCTGGTCCTCAAAGAGGCTATGCTGCTAATTTTATGTCACTGGTTTGTAAAAAAAATATCTTAGGGGATTATTATGCCTATTCAGATCAGGATGATATTTGGGATCCTAATAAGCTGGAGATGGCTATTAAATGGTTCAATACCACCTCACCATCGCGGCCAGCTCTTTATTGTTCACGCACAAAACTTATTAATGATTGTGGGGTAATGACCGGGTATTCCATTTTATTTAAAAAAAAATTATCCTTTTTGAACGCATTAGTTCAAAATGTGGGTGGTGGTAATACAATGGTCTTCAATAAGGCAACATTGAATTTACTGCGTGAATCCGGAGAGTATTTCAATATTTTTGCACATGACTGGTGGACATATTTAATGGTCACTGGGGCTGGAGGGGTGGTTCATTATGATCCTTGCCCAACCATTTGTTATAGACAGCATTCAGTTAATATCTTAGGGAGTAATGTTGGCTTGAAGGCCTCTTTGAGCAGATTGTTGTGGATCCTTCAAGGACGTTTTAAAGCGTGGAATGATAAAAATGTTGCTGCATTATTTTCGATTAACTATGTACTCTCTGAAAAAAATAGAAAAATATTACAAGCCTTTATTTTAGCAAGAAATGCCAGGTTCATTTCCAGAGTAATCAAACTAAAACGATTGGGAATTTATAGGCAAACTTTTTTAGGTAATATAGGTTTGTTGTTATCGATTGTATTTAAGAAAATCTAGGATTGATGTTATGGCTATTCTTGTTACAGGTGGCGCAGGTTTTATTGGATCTAATTTTGTCTTAGATTGGTTAGCTTGTAGTGAAGAGTTAATCGTTAATTTTGATAAATTAACCTATGCAGGAAATCTTGAAAATCTTAAAACGGTACAAAAAAATAAAGCGCATTTATTTATTCAAGGAGACATTAAGGAAGAGCATGTTCTTGTTGATTTACTCACAACGCATCATATTCGTGCGGTAATCCATTTCGCTGCGGAAAGTCATGTTGATCGCTCTATTCTTGGGCCTGAGGAGTTTATACAAACTAATATTCTGGGGACTTTTAATCTGCTTCAAGCGGTTCTGCAGTATTGTCGAGGGCTTCAAGGCAGTGATAAGCAACAATTTCGCTTTATACATGTCTCTACCGATGAAGTTTTTGGCTCGTTGCATTCTAATGCTCCACCATTTACAGAGTTAAGTTTGTACAAGCCCAATAGTCCTTACTCAGCAAGTAAAGCCTCTTCAGATCATTTGGTGCGAGCATTTTATCAAACCTATGGAGTGCCGGCCATTATTACTCATTGCTCCAATAATTATGGCCCTTATCAGGTTCCTGAAAAACTTATTCCCCTTTGTATACATAATGCATTGGTTGGGAAAGCCATTCCTATTTATGGCAATGGTCAACAAATTCGTGATTGGCTCTACGTTAAGGACCACTGTTCTGCTTTGCGATGCGTCTTAGCGAATGGCCAAGTAGGAGAGTCGTATAATGTCGGTGGGAGTAATGAAAAAACGAATTGTGAGGTAGTAAAAACAATTTGTGACATTCTTGATAGTAAGCAACCACGTCAAGATGGACGATCCTATCGGGAACAAGTTATTTATGTGGAAGATAGACCGGGGCACGATTGGCGTTATGCAATTGATGCCTCTAAAATTGAAAAAACACTGGGTTGGAAATCTATTGAAACATTTATTTCAGGTATCGAGAAAACGGTTGTGTGGTTTTTAGAAAATAGAAACTGGGTCGTTAGCAGCAGAAGTTTTTCTTCAGATGAAAAAAGGGATTGCTATGGAACGATGGAGCTTCCGTACGCATGAAAATTCTGCTGTTGGGCAAGAATGGACAGGTAGGGACAGAGTTAAGGCGAACTCTATTGCCCTTAGGTGTTGTTATTTCAGTCGGGCGCTCGGAGCTTAATTTAGAAAATTTATCTGGGTTGGAGCAATTTCTCAAACAACATCGACCAAATGTGATTGTTAATGCGGCGGCCTATACTTCGGTTGATAAAGCAGAGGATGACGAAGAGACGGCATTTCTTATTAATGAAAAAGTAGTTAAAATTCTTGCGAGTTTTGCTCAGGGGAATAATAGTTTACTCGTGCATTATTCAACAGATTATGTTTTTGATGGACAAAAAATAGGACGTTATGTAGAAACAGATGTTGTTAATCCTCAAAATAAGTATGGAGCTTCCAAGCTTGCGGGTGAGCAGGCAATTTTGCAAAGCGGCTGTAATTTTTTAATATTTCGTACCAGTTGGGTATTTTCAGTTGCTGGTGAGAATTTTATTAAAACGATATTGCGCCTGGCTTGTGAAAAAAAAAGGCTTGATGTTGTTTCTGATCAATATGGAACTCCCACCTCTGCGGAGTTAATTGCTGATGTCACGGCTCTTGCAATTTGCAGTTTTGAACAGGGGCGAATGTTAAGTGGTATCTATCATTTGAGTTGTACCGGGGAAACCAGTTGGTATAATTTAGCCTGTTACGTCGTGGATAAGGTGATAGAGAAAGGAGAGGTGTTAAAGCTTACCAGTAGTCAGGATATTTATCCTATTTCTACGCAAGACTATCCACAGCCTGCAAAACGGCCAAAAAATTCTTTATTGAATACGGAGTTTGTGTCACGAACCCTTGGTTTATATATTCCTGATTGGCGTGTGTATGTGGACCGAATGTTAGATGGTTTATATACCCATTGAGATTGTTTAATAAGTAAATAAGTAAAAATGAATGAGTCGAAGGCATCAAAGACAAGAAGTGGCTTCTCTTTCTAAACTATAGGAATATTTTATATGCACCGCAAAGGAATCGTTCTTTCGGGTGGCGCCGGTACGCGTCTTAATCCTGCTACACTTGTTATTTCTAAACAGCTACTCCCAGTATTTGATAAACCCATGGTCTATTATCCTTTAAGCACACTGATGTTAGCGGGTGTTCGCGATATTTTGATCATTTCTACACCTCAAGATATTTCTAGATATGAACAATTACTGGGGACTGGTGAGCAGTGGGGAATCAATCTTGAATATGCGGTTCAACCTTTTCCAGGAGGAATAGCTCAGGCTTTTATTGTCGGTGAGTCATTTATAGGGAATGACCCTTGTGTTTTGATTTTGGGAGATAATGTTTTTTATGGTCATGATTTACATTATTTATTTGCTGAAGCTATGCAGCAAGAAGTAGGCGCAACTATTTTTGCCCATCATGTTCATGATCCAGAGCGTTATGGAGTCGTTGAGTTTGATCCAAATAGGAAGGTTATTTCTCTCACGGAAAAGCCTAAAAACCCTAAATCAAATTATGCAGTGACTGGATTATATTTTTATGATCAACAAGTGGTTAGTTTAGCAAAAACGCTTAAACCTTCTTTACGGGGTGAAGTTGAGATCACCGATCTTAATCGATACTATTTGGAGCAGGGTACCCTAAATGTTAGGATTATGGGGCGAGGTCACACGTGGCTAGATACAGGAACACACGAGTCGTTGTTAGAGGCAAGTCTTTTTGTTAGCACCATACAAAATCGTCAAGGACTTAAAGTAGCTTGTTTGGAAGAAATTGCTTATCGTCAAGGGTGGATTGACTCTGGCCAATTAGAAAAATTGGCATTGTCCCTTGCACCCAATGATTATAAGCGTTATTTGTGCGGTCTTCTTGAGGAAAAGGTTTTTTAATGAAAGTAACCCCTCTTGCTATTCCAGATTTAGTGATAATAGAGCCTATGGTTTTTAGTGACTCACGAGGTTTTTTTTTCGAAAGTTTTAATCAACATCGATTTGAAGACGTCATGGGCTTCTCTGTGAATTTTGTTCAAGACAATCACTCACGGTCCACAAAAAAGGTGATTCGAGGGTTGCACTATCAACTTAAAAATCCGCAGGGGAAATTAATTCGCGTTGTTTCCGGTGCTATTTTTGACGTTTTTGTTGATATTCGTCGGTCATCGCCAACGTTTGGTTCATGGGTGGGTGAAATATTAACGGCTGAAAATAAGAAGCAATTGTGGGGCCCGCCCGGTTTTGCTCATGGATTTGCTGTTCTTTCTGATCATGCGGAGATTTTGTATAAAACCACCGATTATTGGATGCCTGAATATGAATGTTGTATTGCCTGGGATGATCCTGATCTTGCGATTGACTGGCCCATTAAGGTTGCTCCGCAGCTTTCAGTAAAAGATCAGCGAGGGGTCTGTTTTAAAAAAGCGGTAGTGTTTGAATAGTTTTGTACACGTTTCTTAGAAACGTTTTTCAACGGATTGTAGAGGATTATCATTATGAAAGCAGTGATTCTGGCAGGTGGATTAGGTACGCGTATCAGTGAGGAAAGTGTTTTACGACCTAAACCGATGATTGAAGTGGGTGGTAAGCCTATTTTGTGGCACATTATGAAAATATATTCGACCTATGGTATTCATGATTTCATCATTTGTCTTGGTTATAAGGGGTATATGATTAAAGAATATTTTGCTAATTATTTTTTACATATGTCGGATGTTACTTTTGATCTTACTAAGAATGCAGTGGAAGTTCATCAGAATAATGCAGAACCGTGGCGTATTACTTTAGTTGATACCGGTGAGGAGACGATGACTGGTGGTCGTTTGAAACGAGTAGCTCCTTATTTAGGTGATGAAGACTTTTGCTTCACTTATGGTGATGGGGTCGCTGATGTTAATATTGCGGAGTTAATTGCATATCATCGAAAACAAAAAAAATTGGCCACTTTAACGGCGGTTCAACCTCCAGGACGCTTTGGTTCTCTGCGCTTAGATGATCAAACAGTGCTCGGTTTTACTGAAAAACCACAAGGTGATGGTGGTTGGATTAATGGAGGGTTTTTTGTATTATCTCCAAAGGTTATTCATTATATCGATGATGATAAGACTCTTTGGGAAAAGTATCCATTGGAGAGCTTGGCTCAGGAAAATCAACTGTCAGCCTTTCAACATCGCGGATTTTGGCAGCCAATGGACACCTTACGTGACAAAATTTATCTTGAGGAACTTTGGCAAAAAAATAAAGCGCCTTGGCGTGTTTGGGCTGATAAAAAAATTCGTAGTATGGAATTAAGTTAAGTTGGGTTGTTGTGTTTTTAGGCTAATGGTCCCAGCCGACCAGCTAACCCGTCTTTAAGTGCTTTACGAATAAGCTGCAGTGTTTTAGCTCGATCGGAGCTTACGCCAATATAAAAAATGATTCGTCGGATGGTTTTTATCAATTCCATTACTCGCCATTTTAGAGGCAAATGTTTTAATGAGCTAAGAAATAGCGCATTTCGAACAATGAAAAAATGGCGAGTAGGCTCCCGGTGAACGGGTTTGTATTGACCAAAATAATTTAAATGAGTATCCCCCAAATTATGTAACATCGTGGTTTGTGTTGATACACATACTTGATACCCCTTGCTGTATGCGCGGAAGCACCACTCATGATCGATCCCATCAATAAATAATTCATCCATCATTGACCCAACGTCATGCCAGGCTTGTTTGGAAATGACGGTTCCTGATGTCGGTATGCTTTTGGGTTTAGCATTATCCACCGGACAATTATCCTTACTGTAAGGAATAGATAAATTTTTTATATCCATCAGTTTAGGACCAATACAAGCAATTTTTTTTAAGCCCTGATCGATCATTTCATTGACCAATTTAAGCGGCTGATCGTGTTCTGGTTGACTGTCTTGGTCAAATAAGGCAACAAAATCAGCTTGGTTAACTAAAAATCCATGTTTTATTCCCATGTTTAATGCTGTTGCTAAGCCAAGATTGTTCGTATTATGGATGATTGAGAGATCCCTAATCTTTGATAGCGCAGTGATGATAGGTTCTGCCGCCGCATTAATAACGATAATGACTTTATATCCGGTTGAAACAAGTTTATTAATAGTCATTAAGACGGTTTCAACAGGATTAAATAGAACCAGGATGCAAGAAATATGTTGTGACTGAGTATGGTTATTCATCGAATTGATCTTATTGTAAGCCATTTTTGAATGGTTTTATGGCAAAGTTTTAATGTTATCATTGCAGCAAAAGCAAGCCATCTTGATCCATGTAACACCCCTTTGTTAAATAGCATCCAGCTCAAGCCTTGTTGCATATCGGTTGGAAAATCGGCTAACGTCACTTGATAGCTTGTATTCTTGTATTTATCAGTGAAACGCACATCGTAGATTACTTTAGGAAACCAGCCTATCAAGGTAAACCATTGAATAAATTTTTGAGCAGATGGTTTGATTGCAGTGAAATAGTACCCAAATAAAATAGAAAGATTGACGATAAAAATTTTTACTGGATTATATCCACTACTATTCGCTATTGTACTTGCAAATAATGGGGTTGTAATCATTACTGATTGGGGGCTAGAGCGAATTGCCGTTAAAACCCATGTTAAATGTACAAGATTAGATCCTACAAAGTGGTGGATATCCTCTGCGATGTTTGGATTAAACGTTAAAACCGCGTCTCGGTTAATCAGTGCAGCACTTAAGAACGTGAGCCGATAATTCACTGCTTGGGCAAAATTCCAGGGGGTATAGGCTGTTGTTTTAATATTAGCAGGTATTGGGTGGTGCAAAAATTGATGAATTTTATCTAAAGAATCTGGAATAGAATATAAATAGGCACAACCAAAAACAGTCGTTTCACAATGATTAATGATCCAAGGTATTGCGTTATCAAAGAGCAACTCATCATCACCAATCATCCAAAGATAGCGACCTCGGGCCGACCAAAAGGCCTTGGTAAAATTATTATCCGAACCGATGTTTGTCTTATTACGAACATAACGTATATAGTGGTGTGAGGCGGTAAATTTTTTTGCTATTGTTTCGGTATCGTCTTCGGAGCAATTATCAAAGATAAGGACTTCTAACTTGTTTTGGGTGTTGTTATCGATTTGTTGACAAATGGATTGCAGTAACATGTTCAGGCTTTTGCTGCGATTATAAGTGGGGATAGCAATGGATAGAATGAGGGTATCAAGCATGTTGTTCTTGTCCATAAAAATAAGATTTAAATAAAACAAATGCCCAAGGTACGCCAATACTTATGGTGATCATCATATATACGAAAGTAACCGTAAATTGATTGTAGCTTGCACCGAGATATACTCCGCCCAACGTTAGTAATCCACAAACAACGGAAGATATTAACATCGGCTCTTCTTTATGTGAGCGCATATAAAGTGCTACAGAAAAAATGAGGCTATTGGCAATGGTTATTAGTCCAAGGCAGATCATAGCATTGATAGGAGGAAAACGATGAACAATATTCCAGTTAAATACGGTAAGCCCTGTCAGTCCCGCTAAAACCAATCCTATGCCTAGACTAATGAGACTTATAGATTGTTTTAGTGCCTGACTGAACATTTCATTTAGCGTATTGCGATCCCCTCTTGCGATGAGTTCAGCATACCGTGGAATCTTTACATACATCCAGCTCATACCCAGCGATTGAACGCCATTAAAAACAGCTAATCCTAAGCCCAATTGTCCTGCTGCCGTTGAACCAAG
>SXGU01279259.1_pt1 | contig 16874 bp, 17 predicted proteins | sample 3174531 | NCBI WGS metagenome assembly SXGU01 (sample SAMN11356863, study PRJNA531348) | freshwater metagenome | isolation source: freshwater sample F1-140 | place: China: Fuxian Lake, Yuxi | collected 2017-12-25 | reverse complement strand
TGCGGTCGTCTCACGACAACCCAAAGACGATAAAGGATTACCAAAACCATCGCCAGAGACGGAGAGAAAGGCTAAGAAAAAAGCGAAGGAAGAAAAGCCGGCTACTACTACACATCCTGTAGTCGCTGTTGGAGCAGAAAAAGATGAAGCAAAGAGCCTAGAGCAACGCTTCGCTGAGAACTTACACGCTAATTTTGATGAAGGCCGTTTGCTGAAGATGCTAAAGCGCGAGATAAATCTCGAAACGTTTTTGCTGGGTTCTTCTTTAAAAGATAACGGAAAGCTCGTCTCATTGCTTGATTTTATTCAGCAAGATGAGGGGCGAACCAACGTTTTTATGCGCTGCTTGGTGAACGACCCGTCTCTTTTTAACAACGAACTTCTTGTCAATATCGTTGCCCGCACAAAGGGAGAAGGTCTATTTAAGAAGAGGTGTGCTGATTTCTTGCGATTACGACGGGAATATTTAATGTTGTTGAGTAGAGAGAGAGAGCCATTCGAATATAGTCCCATACATGTTGTGTCTAAAAAAGGTAATATACCCCTGTTGAAGCAACTTATTGGGTTGGGCGCTGATTTAAATCGGGCCTTGAGCAATGGCGCCACACCGGTTTTTATTGCCGCACAAATGGGTCACGAAGGGGTGATTCGTGTGTTAGGCGAGTTTGGCGCTAATTTAAATCAGGTCATGAGCGATGGCGCTACACCGGCTTGTATTGCTGCACAAAATGGTCACAAGCGAGTGGTTCGTGTGTTAGTTGCGCTCGGCGCTGATTTAAATCAGGCCAGGAATGGTGGCGCTACACCAGCTTGTATTGCTGCACTAATGGGTCACGAAGGGGTGGTTCGCTTGCTAAGCGAGCTCGGTGCTGATTTAAATCAGGCTACGAGCGATGGCTTAACACCGGCTTGTATTGCTGCAGAAGTGGGTTACGAAGGGGTGATTCGTGTGCTAGGCGAGCTCGGTGCTGATTTAAATCAGGCCACGAAGAGTGGCACCACACCTGCCTGTATTGCCGCAGGAATGGGTTACGCAGGGGTGGTTTTCGCGCTACACCAGTTTGGCGCTGATTTAGATCAGGCTATGAGCGATGGCGCTACACCGGCTTATATTGCCGCACGAAAGGGTCACGAAGAGGTGGTTCGCGTGCTGGGCGAGCTCGGTGCTGATTTAAATCAGGCTATGAAGAATGGCGCCACACCAGCTTTTATTGCTGCACAAGAGGGTCATCTCCCGGTCGTTCAGTATTTGCTTAAAGCGGTTGCATTCAAGACTCCTCTTGTTTCCACAGCAGAAAAATTAAATGAATTTTTAAAGGACAAGTCGGAGGATATACAAAAAAGAATGAGGTTTTTCATCGAGGGCCCGGTCTCGTTGGGAGCGGAGCAGATAGAGCTTATGCCTGTTGAGATTGCCGAGATTATGGGTCATGAAGATATTGTCAGTGCCATTCAGATGCATGAGAAAGGAACGGGAGCTGCATTGAGTGCTCGTTACGGCATTTTTTCTTCGCCAACGCAACAGGGAGAAGATAGATCAACAACGTTAGCAACGAGGTACTATCCCTGAATTTTTTGCACACCACGCAGGGGGCTTTAAATGGTCCAGCGAAAGCATAAGATCGATATCGTATTCACCATCAACGTGAAAGCTGGTTGAATCCAAGCGCACCGATTTCGCCATTCATTTGAGATCAACGCGTAGCGCTAGATCCAGGGTAAGTGCATCTCAATTATTCTTCACGGGCGGGGCGGCTCATTAAGTTGATGACGGCCTGTTTCGCATTCATTTTTCCCCGCAGCAGAGCATTGACTTCTGCACAAATGGGCATTTCGACTTGATATTGTGCGGCTAAAGCGCAGACTTGGGCGGCATTGTATTTGCCCTCTACCACTTGGCCAATGTGTTTTTCTGCATCCTGTAGACTAATGCCTTGGCCTAATTGTAGGCCGAAACGGCGGTTACGTGATTGATCGTCGGTGCAGGTTAACACGAGATCTCCAATTCCTGCCAATCCCATGAAGGTTTCTTGGCGAGCTCCTAAATGAAGACCTAAACGAGTCATTTCGGCAAGTCCACGGGTGATGAGGGCGGCTTTGGCATTGGCACCAAAGTTCAGGCCGTCACTAATGCCACAAGCGATCGCTAAGACATTTTTTACGGCCCCACATAATTGCACACCAATGGTATCATCAGTTAAGTACACGCGAATGTTGTTATGGTGGAGTAAGGCGCGCATGGTTTGTAGATAAAGCGAGTTATTGCCTGCTACAACCAGTGCTGTTGGTAAAGAAAGTGCCACCTCGCGCGCGAAGGAGGGGCCTGAAATGACAGCAATGGGAAACGATGCCCCCCATTTTTTTTCGACCAATTGGCTTAAAAGGGCATGGCTTACGGGATCAATTCCTTTGGTTAGCCACGCGAGACCTTGTGTTGGTTTTTTGAGCTTGGAAAGTAGGCTTGCAAAGGCATGAGAAGGAACGGCAATGATCATCAAAGAGGCGCGTTGCATGCATTCATCGAGTGTCGCAGTCGGCATGAGGGTGGGGGGGAAGGGTGTATCGGGTAAGTAGCGCTGATTACAACGTTTTTTCCCCATATCAATGACATGCTCTGGATCATGTCCCCACAATAAGACTTGATTGCCACAGGTTGCTAGGTGCATGGCTACAGCAGTGCCCCAAGAACCGGCACCTAATATTGCAAGAGTAGATGTTTTCATGGCATCAAGGATCTCAACATGGGTGGTATACTTTTTCTAGGATAATCTAATGCAGCCGCCCACACTACTAAAATGTGGCACGTTTTATCCGCTCTATAAGGCCCACGTGGTGCGGCTTGTCCGCACTATCCACAAGATCTCTATGTACCATGGACCGGCCCTGGTACATAGGCGCTTTAGAGGATTTGAGAAAGTGAATGGTAAACAGGTCCTAGTGGGCTTGTTCCGTTTCTTTCTCGCTCTTAGCGTTTTGTTTTTCTTCCATTTGTTGCATGTAAATGGCATCAAAATTAATAGGTGCTAATACCAGTTGTGGGAAGCTACCCCGAATGACTTCGGCGGTGATCGCTTCGCGAGCGTAAGGAAACAAGATGCTTGGGCAGAAGCTACCAAGTAAATGATCGAGTTGTTGTGCTGGAGCACCTTGAATGGTAAAAATACCGGCTTGCTGGATTTCGACAAGAAATGCAGTGGTATTTTGGTTTTTTACGGTAGCCGTTACGGTTAATGCTACTTCATAAACGTTTTCTTCAAGCTTTGTATGTTGGGTGTTTAGATCCAGTGATAATTCTGGCTCCCATTTTTGCTGGAATACGGCTGGGGTATTGGAGGTTTCAAACGATAAATCTTTGACATAGATCCGTTGAATCATAAATTGTGTTTCAGGTGCTTGTTGTTCTGTCATGTTGTTTATCCACGTTAAATGTTAATGGTTGGTAGGCTTTAGGAGGTCTCCTTAGCTTTTCCCTTTTCCCTTCACTTTGACTAATGGTAAGCTCGCTTCTTGCCAAGCGGCGAGCCCACCCGCTAGTACCATGGGTTCTGTAAATCCTTGGGCACGTAATTTCGAGGCTAAAGCCGCAGACTGTAGTCCACGGGCGCACACAAGGATAATAGGTTTATTCTTGTATTTCTCCATGCGCTGTTGGTTGAAGTCGTCGACTGACGCGCGAATAGCGTCAACAATATGACCGGCACGAAATGCGTCTGGGTCACGTAAATCAATGACAGTTGCCTGTTCATGATTGATTTTATCAACAGCCGTGGCAGGAGACAGTTCTTTAGCTCGTTTTTTTTGTGAGAGTAATTCATTAATAAAAATTAACGCGAGTATGGCGATGAGTGTGAGCCAAAGCCCCCAATGATTTGTTATAAATTGACCTAAGTGTCCCATATGAAACCTGAAATTCAGTTGCTTGTGGCGAATTATCTCGAGATTGTTGTTACAACGCAAGCTCGTTATTCAATGGGATATCCAGACTCCTCCCAGGCCGCAATACCACCTTCAATAGAATAGACTTCTTTATAGCCCAAAGAGAGTAGGCAGTTCGCTGCATGAAGTGAGCGTACGCCGCCACGACAATGTAAATAGATGGGGCAATCATGTTTAGGTACTTTTGCGGCAATACGGGCAGCTAGCTCGTCTTTAGGTATATGCAATGCGCCGGGAATGTGTACCTCTTGCCATTCACTGTCCTCGCGAACATCGATTAAACAGAGATTAGGGGACACGTCACGGCGTTTTTTTAATTCGTGAACGTTGATAATGTTTACTTTATTGTCGGTCATAGGGGTGCTCTCTAACGGTTGGTCTGGTCAAGGTGGAGTGGTGGATGAACCAATAAATAGCGGCGGTGATGATGCCGCCAATTAACGTTGCAAATGCCCAGGACGCTGCAGATACCAAAGCGGGACGTTGCCCCAGTTTGTACAGATTCCCTGCATCGCGTGCAACAGCACCCGCAAAAATCACATGGAGAATGGCATTGATGAGCAGTAATGAATAATAAAGGGTTTGAATTTGGTTGCCATATTGTTGTGCTAGTTCAGCTAACATCCACGCCCATCCTTTTTTTGATATTGAGGATTATCATAACAGAAAAATGGCATAAAGCACGTGCCTGAGTTAGAAATTCACGCCTTGAAGGTCCTGTGCCGGCAAGGGCTGTCTGCCAGAACACTTCCGCAAACCTTCAGCGCACAGGGATGTGCATTGAGAGTCCCATGGATGGGTTCATGCGTGTTTGCGGAAGTGTTCTGGCAGACAGCCCTTGCTGGTTAGATCTTGTTGATGGGCGAGAATTGTTGTGCATGAGTCCATGATGCTTTCATTCATGCTACAACCTGCGGTAACATTCGTTGAAGCATTTATTATGAGAAACAGCATGCAATTGATCGATGTTCCCGTGCCGCATTTGACTACTGCACATTCTGGCCCCTTGCATCATGTTGAAGAAATTATTTTAACTCAAATCGCAATTATCGAAGCTTGGTTTCGCCAACAGTGGTTAAAAACCCCCGCGCCCATTACCTCATCCGTTGATTTGCGTCATGCTGGGTTTAAATTGGCTCCGGTGGATACTAATTTATTTCCCGCAGGGTTTAACAACCTCAACCCAGATTTTATGCCGTTGTGCATCCAAGCGGCTCAATCTGCTTTAGGGGGTAGCTTTCCTGGTTGTTTAAAAATATTACTATTGCCAGAAAGCCATACTCGTAATCAATTTTATTTACAAAGTGTGAGTGTATTGCGTGACATCTTTGTCAAAGCGGGGTTTATTGTCCGAATTGGTAGTCTAGATCCCACAATAACGACTCCAACAGAGTTAAATGCGGGCCGTGGTGAGCGAGTGTTGATTGAGCCATTGCAACGCGTGGGTACACGGGTGGAGTTGGCAAATTTTAAACCTTGTTTATTGCTGTTAAATAATGATTTATCCACGGGTATCCCCGATATTTTGCAAAATTTAGAACAACGTATTCGCCCGACCACCAAGCTAGGTTGGGCATCGCGTCTCAAATCAAGTCATTTTCAATTTTTCAAAGAGGTAGTGGAGGAGTTTTCCACACTGATCAGTATCGATCCATGGTTGATTAATCCACTATTTAGTGCCGTTGATGGGATTGATTTTATGGCACAAACCGGTATTGAAGCTTTGGCTGCGGAAGCTGACCGATTGTTGGCAATGATTCGTGAGAAATATGCGGCCTACGGCATTCAAGAGACGCCATTTTTAGCGATTAAAGCAGATAATGGTACCTACGGTATGAGTGTCATGATGGTGCAGGAAGGTGCACAATTGTTACAGCTCAATCGTAAGCAGCGTACGCGTATGGCGACAAGTAAAGGCAGCCAAAAAGTGGATAGGGTCTTGATTCAGGAGGGAGTCCATAGCTTTGAAACCATGCCGGATGGGGCTGTGGCTGAGCCTGTTGTCTATATGATAGGGCAGTTTGTTGTGGGTGGTTTTTATCGTGTACACCAGGGCCGCGGAAAGAATGAGAATCTTAATGCCCCAGGCATGCATTTTGAGCCTTTAGCTTTTGCTAAGGCGTGCAACATGCCCTGTGGGGACTTGAGAGTGGTTGACTCCTCTAATCGATTTTATGCCTATGGTGTTATTGCGCGCCTTGCAGCACTTGCCGCAGCGCGTGAAATTGCAGCGATAGGGGGAGAGTGATGGGGTTGTTGTCAACGGACGATAACCACCCGGCCTACACGCGTCATTTGAGGGGAAAAAAATGCAGCTTGCAATCCTGATGGATCCATTGCATACGTTAAAACCGTATAAAGACTCTACCGTCGCGATGATTAAAAGTGCGCAAACGCTGGGTTGGTCATGTGTTTACTTTACCCAAACGGACTTGTTTTGCCGGCAAGGACATGCCTATGCCAATGTATTTGCTGTGACTGTACGTGATGAGACAGAAGCGGCTTGGGCTGATGTGACACCGATGGGTGAAGTACCCCTCACTGCGTTTGATATTATTTTAATGCGGAAAGACCCGCCATTTGATATGGAATACATTTACGCGACGTATGCGTTGGAACTCGCAGAGCGTGAGGGGGTGTTCGTTGCCAATAAGCCACAAAGTTTGCGTGATGCCAATGAAAAATTTTTTACTTTAAATTTTCCGCAGTGTTGCCCCCCAACGTTAGTCAGCCGTGATATGAATCGTTTGCGTGAATTCTTTAAAGAGCACCGGAATGTGGTTTTCAAACCTCTGGAAGGCATGGGGGGGCGTGCTGTTTTTCATGTGGATGATCAGGCGTATAACTTATCTGTGATTTTAGAGGTGTTAACCCATGGCCAACAGGTCAGTATCATGGCTCAGCAATACATCCCTGACATTAGCACCTTGGGTGACAAGCGCATTTTATTGATCAATGGTGAGCCCGTACCATTTGCTTTGGCTCGTATTCCCGCGGCAGGCGAATTGCGTGGTAATTTGGCGGCGGGTGCAGAGGGTAAGGTGGTTGCAATCACTGATAGAGATCGTTGGCTTTGCCAAGAGATTGCCCCAACGTTAAAAGCGAGGGGGTTGTATTTCGTTGGGATTGATGTGATTGGTGATTATTTAACGGAGATTAATGTGACGAGCCCAACGTGTATTCGTGAGATTGCTGCTGAAACGGGGTTGGATATTGCGGGCGATTATCTACGTTGTTTAGCGTCGTTGAAATCTAAACGTTGAAGCCCAGTTGTCGCCATGCCTCAAAGAGTATGATGGCCACTGCATTGGATAAATTAAGGCTTCGGCTTGTTGCTTTCATCGGAATGCGAATGGCTGAATAATGCTTAAGAATCGCTAATGGTAAGCCGCGAGTTTCTGGTCCAAACAGCAGCATATCCTCATCTTGATAGGTTATTTCACTGTAATTTTTTTCAGCTTTTGTAGAGCAGGCGAAAATTCGTCGCGTCGAGTTTTTGGTCACAAAGTCTTGATCATCCTGGTAGTGGATGATGCTTGCCCACTCATGATAGTCAAGTCCTGCGCGCCGCATGCGCTTGTCTTCTAAGGCGAAACCCAATGGGTGAATCAAGTGCAACTGTGCGCCACTATTGGCACATAGTCGAATGATATTGCCGGTATTCGGCGGAATTTCAGGCTGCAGGAGCGCTATGTGCAGCATTTTTGGCCGTAGTCAGTGGGAATTGTGATGGGGTGCCATTCGCCGGTGTTTCTGTTAATACACCGTCGTCAGCCTCTTCACCGACATACAGAGAGCCATTGTCTTGTTGCTCGCCGGTCATGAGGTAGTGACGATGTTGTAGATAGGCATCACGGATGAAGGTGTATTTGTCTAACGCTTCGTTTAGTAAACGATCCGTATCGAGCATTTGAGCACGAAGATCAACATAACGTAGCGCTAAAATACTGTAAATGGCGGCGTTGGAACGAACATAAGGGTAGGGGGTAAATAGGGTATAATCAAACATCATACCCATGCCGTCACGAATGGTACTTGGGCCTAGTAATGGAATGACGATATAAGGTGATTTTTTATCACCCCATTTGGCAAACGTTAAGCCTAAATCATTGCTGTGAGGTGGCAAACTAAACCGACTGGCTGGATCGAAGATCCCTGCTATACCGAAGGTCGAGTTGGCTATGAAGCGCCAAGTATCTTTAATGGCATCATTCCATTCTGCTTGCAATAAGTCGTTAGCAACCGTTGGTAACATGTTTACGTTGTTATAAACGTTATTGACTCCCGCGCGGATAGGCGATGGTAATACCGCTTTATAAACGTTTGCGGCAGGTTTTAAGAGATAGGCGTCAATCGCCATATTGAATGCATGGGTTTTGCGATTAATCGGCTCATATGGGTCATCTGGATTGGTGCCCTTGGATGCACAGCCCATGATGAGCAAGCTACTGGCCAAGGCTGCAAGTTGGATAGACCTCTTTCGAAACGCGCTCTGAAGGATGAAGTGCGAGGAGAAACGGCGCGCAGAACCGGAGTGTCCACGCCAGTACATGAGGATTCGGGCACCGGTTCGACGAAGAAATTCGCCTCTGCAGTAGAGTTTCGAAAGAGGTCTAATGACTAAGCGCATGATTGCTTTATTTTTAGGACTGATAATCCATGTTACACCAGATTATCCCGCTTTGAAACGTACGCCCTCATCAATCATTTGTTTGTGTGGTATCTTTGGGTTCAAAGCCACAAAAAATCAAAAGGCCATGGTCTATCTGGCCAACCCTGTTATTTTTTATGACAACGTGTGCTTCACTCACTCGTTGGATGACCGTCAACATGCCTCTAGATCCAGCTTTAATACCTCCATGCTGGCATGAATGAGCGCATCAATAATGCCTGCTTCCCGATCCGAGTGGCCAGCGTCGCGTACGATCCGTAAATTTGAGGCAGGGAGCGCGTGCTGCAAGGACCAAGCGCCGGCAAGAGGGCACACCATATCGTAGCGGCCGTGGACGAGGTAACACGGAATATGACGAATCTTGTGGGCATTGTTGAGGACTTGATCATCAGTAATGAAGTAATGGTGATTAATATAATGCGATTCAATGGTTGCTAATGCCAAGGCAAAACGGGGATCACTGTACTGATCAATAACGTTTAGATGGGGTTGCAAACTGCTACAATGCGCTTGCCAGATAGCCCAACTTTTTGCGGCTGCCATGCGTGCTAATTCGTTGTTGCCCTGTAAACATTTGCTGTAGTAAGCGGGGATATCGTTTAATTCGTCAGTAGGAATGCTATTGGTAAAGTCATGCCAGTAATCAGGGTAGATGAGGCTCGCACCTCGTTTATAAAACCAGTCAATATCTTGTTTTCTACCTAAATAAACTTGGTGTAGTAACAGTGCGTTAACGTGCTGCGGGTAAAGCTCAGCATACAGAAGTGCTAGCAGTGCTCCAAAGCCACCGCCGAATAGCACAAAATGATTGAGGCCCAAAAAATCACGTATCGCGTCAATGTCATCCAGTAAATCTTGGGTGCGATTATTGTGTAACTCGGCATGCGGTGCAGAGCGTCCGCAACCACGTTGATCAAAAATGATGATGCGGTAGTGTTGCGGATCAAAGAAACGACGCAATTGTGGATCACCCCCAGCTCCAGGCCCTGGATGAAGTGCAATAACAGGCACACCCTCTGGATTACCGGTTTCCTCAAGATAAAGCACATGCGGTTTACTTACCGCTAATTCGTGACAGGCATAGGGTTTGATAGAAGGGTAGAGTGTGTACATAAAACACCTATAGTTTTTAAAATCTATTGTAACGCTGGATGGTTGGGAATGGCAAAATTTGCATTACCCGCTAAATTGACGATAATGTCTCACCCATTTTTTGTGGACTGATGTATGACAATGGCAGCATGGTTGGAAGGGCTTAATGAACGGCAAAGCAGTGCAGTAACCGCACCTTTGGGTAATACCTTGGTATTGGCGGGGGCGGGTAGTGGGAAGACGCGGGTTTTGGTGAGTCGTATTGCGTGGTTGGTCGAGGTACAGCAGATGTCCCCTCATGCTATTTTAGCGGTGACTTTTACCAACAAGGCTGCGGGCGAGATGAAGGCTCGTTTGAGTACTTTGCTTGCTTGCCCGTTACAAGGGTTGTGGGTAGGTACGTTTCATGGTTTGTGCCATCGCTTGTTACGCCGGCATTATCAAGAAGCGCGCTTGCCCGAACAATTTCATATTCTCGATAGCGAAGACCAAGCGCGGGTGCTTAAACGGGTCATTGCCTCATTGAATTTAGATATTGAACAGTGGCCGGTGAAGCAAGCTCAGTCTTATATTAACAGTAAAAAAGACGAGGGGCTGCGTCCACAGCATATTCAGGTGTTGAACTATGGTCCTGGTCGTACATTGTTAGAAATCTATAAAGCTTACGAGCAAGCGTGCCAGACGGCCGGTGTGATTGATTTTGCCGAGCTATTATTGCGCACGCACGAATTATTACGTGACAATGTCCCATTGTTGGCCCACTACCAGCAGCGTTTTCAAGCCATTTTGGTGGATGAGTTTCAAGATACCAATACCATTCAATACGCGTGGATAAAGCTATTGGCTGGTGAGCACGCCGCTGTTATGGCCGTGGGTGATGATGATCAATCCATTTATGGATGGCGGGGGGCGAAAGTCGAAAATATTCAACGGTTTTCACGCGATTTCCCCCAGACCCAATTGATTCGCTTAGAGCAAAATTATCGCTCTACAGCAACCATCTTAGATGCAGCCAATGCGCTGATTACTCATAATCGTTCACGAATGGGCAAAGCGTTATGGACGGCAGGTCAAAGTGGTGAAAAAATAGTGGTGTACAGTGCATTTAACGAGTTAGAAGAAGCGCGTTTTGTCAGTGAGCGCATCCTGATAGAGATTGATCGCGGACGCAGTGCTCATGAGATGGCTATTTTGTATCGTTCGAATGCGCAATCACGGGTGTTAGAGGAAGCTTTGCTGCGCGCAGGGATTGCTTACCGTATCCACGGGGGCGTGCGTTTTTTCGAGCGGGCGGAAGTGAAAGATACCTTGGCTTACTTACGGCTACTCGCTAATCCGCAGGATGATACGGCATTTGAGCGTGTGGTGAACTTCCCAACCCGCGGTATTGGTGAAAAAACCCTAGAGGATGTGCGGATCTGTGCACGTACCAGGCACGTGTCATTATGGCAAGCCAGTGAGCAACTGTTACAAGAAAGCCAATTACCTCAACGAGCGGCTGCTGCATTAGCTCAATTCATAAAACTTATTGAGGAGCTTCGGGCGCGCACTTCACGTTGCGAACTGGATGAACAAATCAGTGAGGTGATTCAGGCGAGTGGATTATCTGCGCATTTTGCCAAAGAAAAAGGAGATAAATCTGAATCAAGGCTAGACAATCTACAAGAGCTAGTCAATGCGGCTAAGCAATTTCGGTACGAACAAGATATGGATGAGGAATTGCCACTGCTGGTAGCCTTTTTAGCCCATGCCTCATTAGAAGCGGGGGATATGCAAGCCGATGAGCATGAGCGCTATGTCCATATGATGACCCTACATGCTGCGAAAGGACTTGAGTTTTCTATTGTTTTTATGGTGGGGATGGAGGAAGGGTTGTTTCCTGGAAAACAATCGATGGAAGAGCCTGGGCGTCTCGAAGAGGAGCGGCGGCTTTGCTACGTTGGCATGACCAGGGCTATGGAAAAACTAGTGATTTCTTATGCTGAAATACGCCGCCAATATGGTCGTGAGGAGTACCATCGGCCATCACGATTTTTAAGTGAGCTACCTGTAGAGTTACTGGATGAAGTGCGTGCCAAAGCGCGATACCAGGCTCCTGTGAGCAAACAGTCGGTTCCTTCGGCTGTCAACGATATGGGTTTTCGCCTAGGCCAAACCGTGAACCACGCGAAATTTGGACAAGGAGTGATATTGGCTGTAGAGGGTGGCGGCGCCCATACGCGAGTGCAAGTAAAATTTGCAGAGCACGGTAGCAAGTGGTTGGTGCTTGCCTATGCCAACTTGACCGTTTAATAAGGTGTTTCTTCGGTTGAGCCGCAAGACCCTTGAATTTAAATGAAGCAGGTGCTAGGGTCGGTGGGCGAGAAAAACTATCATTAAGGAGAAGTGCGTGAAATTAACCAGTTTATTAACAGCAGGAGCACTGGCGACCGTTATGGTATCACCAGTCGTTATAGCGGCCGACAGCATGTCACCTGAGCAACAAAAGCAAGTTGAAAAAGTTGTTCATGATTATTTGGTCAATAACCCAGAGGTCTTGGTAGAGGTGTCGCAGGCATTGCAGCAAAAGCAGCAGCAGAATGTCCAACAGCAAGCTAAAGCAGCTATTTTTGACAATGCCAGTGAACTGTTTAGTGGGAAATATGCTGTCGCAGGTAATCCTAAAGGCAATGTGACGATGGTAGAGTTTTTTGACTACCAATGTATTCATTGTAAAAAAATGGCGCCAACGATTAGTGCGCTGATTAAAAAAGATAAGAATTTGCGTGTCATTTATAAAGAGTTTCCTATCTTTGGTAAGAGCTCTGAAATGGCGTCCCAGGTCGCTTTAGCTGCAGCAATGCAGGGTAAATACCAGCAAATGCATGATGCTTTGCTTCAAGTGGACAAGCGATTAGATGACAAACTCGTGATGGATACTGCAAAATCAATCGGTTTAAACATGGCGCAATTGCAAAAGGATATGAATAGTAAAGCGGTAGTTGATCTCTTGGATGCTAATCGCCAACTGGCCGAAAAAATGCATTTGATGGGAACGCCTGCCTTTATTATTGCTTCAACGCCAGCCGGACAGTTTAACGCAAAGAGCGAACCTGTATTTATCCCAGGCGCATCTAGCGAAGACGTGTTGCAAGACTTGATTAAGAAAGCGGCAAATGGTTAAATAATGCTCTCGTGTGGGCTTTGATGAGGTTGTATCAGCTGATCAGGCTCACTAGCGTGAGATTTGCTGTGTCATTTAGGGGCTGTTTGTTTTAATACCGCTTTATAAGTCCCTCCTAACCTCCCTTTCTCAATGGGATGGATTTTTTGGCTTATAATGGTCATAGAGCGGGTGGGAGAGGGTCCGCATCACCTGTCTAATATTGCACAATATATTGATTGATGTCGTCCCCGCGAAGGCGGGGCTCCATTGGTTGTTGTGGCACGGCGCTTCATTTTAGGATGGTTTTCCGCCCTCGAGGATGACAGGCAAAAGGTGTCGATACCTTAGATCCTAACCCTTTAATTTGAGATCGATATGAAAAAACCTGCTACGTTCCAGGATATTATTTTAACGTTACAACAGTTTTGGGCGGCTGAAGGCTGTGTGTTGTTGCAACCACTAGATTTAGAGGTGGGGGCGGGCACATTTCATCCTGCCACGTTTTTACGGGCCATTGGGCCTGAACCTTGGTCGGCAGCGTATGTTCAGCCATCTAGACGGCCGACCGATGGTCGCTATGGGGAAAACCCAAATCGTGGGCAGCATTATTACCAATTTCAAGTCGTGCTCAAGCCCTCTCCACTCGATATCCAGGAAAAATATCTGAATTCATTGCGGGCGTTAGGCGTCGATCCACTGATTGATGATATTCGTTTTGTTGAAGATAATTGGGAGTCACCTACATTAGGGGCATGGGGTTTGGGTTGGGAAGTATGGCAAAATGGGATGGAGGTGTCGCAATTTACCTACTTTCAACAAGTCGGTGGGTTGTCATGCAAACCCGTGACCGGTGAGCTCACGTATGGTCTTGAGCGCCTCGCTATGTATGTGTTGGGTGTTGACAGCATGTTTGCTATGCCTTGGACAAAGACATCGCATGGGATGGTGACTTACGGTGATATTTTTCATCAGAATGAAGTAGAAATGTCGGCTTATAATTTTGAGCATGCGGATGTTGATGCGCTGTTCATCCAATTTGATTATTTTGAAGCTCAAGCACAAAAGCTCGTAGCTTTGCAGTTACCGCTGCCGGCCTATGAGATGGTGATAAAGGCGTCACATACTTTTAATCTTTTGGATGCGCGCCATGCTATTTCAGTGACTGAACGGCAACGATATATTTTACGCGTTAGACAGTTGTCGAGAGCGGTTGCAGAGGCTTATTACCAAGCGCGTGAGGTGTTAGATTTTCCTTTGCTTAAGGGTTCACATGGTGAATGATTTATTATTTGAGTTAGGTACAGAAGAGCTACCTTCGGGGGCTGTTTGGCCGCTCGCTGACGCATTAGCGAATAATTTAGTGACGTCTTTGGCGGCTGCAAAAATACAACATGGTACGGTGCATCGGTTTGCTACCCCACGGCGGTTAGCTGTTTTAATCCATGACGTACATGTTGTGCAAGATAGCCAAAATATCTTTCGTCGAGGACCTGCTTCAGCTTCTGCCATCGATGGGGAGGGTCGGCCATTGCCGTCCTTGCTTGGTTTTGCAAAATCATGTGGTGTCCCTGTGACGGAGTTAAGTTTAAGCAAAACTGAAAAAGGTGAGTGGTGGGTGTATGAAACCGTATTGGCGGGCGCGAACACGAAGGATTTGTTGCCGGCAATGATAAATGATTGCCTGGCTACGCTCCCCATTGTCAAGCCAATGCGCTGGGGAAGCGGTGATGAGCAATTCGCGCGACCTGTCCATTGGGCAGTCTTACTGTTGGGTGATGAGCTTGTCGAAACGAAAGTCTTGGGGGTGGCAACGGGCCGTCAAAGTTATGGACATCGGTTTCATCATCCACAGGCTGTAGAGATCAAGAGCCCTCGTACGTATGAGTCACAACTGAACAACGCTTTTGTCATGGTTGATTTTTCTCTGCGTCGGCAGCGTATTATTGAACAAGTGCAGCGATTGGCGGCATCTCATGACACTCAGGCGGTGATGCCTGAGTCGTTGGTTGATGAGGTGACGTCCATCGTTGAATGGCCAGAAGCATTGTTCGCCCATTTCGAGCGTGAATTTCTCGATGTGCCTGCAGAGGCTTTGATAGCGGCCATGCAATCGCATCAGAAATGTTTTGCGTTACGTGATAAGCAAGGCCAATTGTTGCCACATTTTATTACCGTGGCAAATATCAGAAGTAACAACGCCAAGCTCGTTATCAAAGGCAATGAAAAAGTCATGCGTGCACGCCTGAGCGATGCCGCTTTCTTTTATCGCCAAGATAAACGCCAAAAGCTCAGTCAATATTATCCGGCTACTGCTAACGTGGTGTTTCAGGCGCGGTTAGGGAGCTTGCAAGATAAAGCGATGCGTTTGCAGTCGTTAATGGAATATCTTGTGTCACCTTTGCAACTGGACCACACAGAGGCATTGCGCGCGGCCGAATTAAGTAAGTGTGATCTGATGACCGGCATGGTCGGTGAATTTCCTGAATTGCAAGGGTTAATGGGATTTTATTATGCGTGTCACGATAGCGAATCCGATGCGGTGGCCGTGGCGTTGCACGAGCAATACCTGCCGCGCTTTGCTGCAGATGAGTTACCTCAATCGACATTAGGGCTTGCTTTGTCATTAGCTGATAGGCTTGATACCATCGTTGGTACTTTTGCTATTGGTCAGAAGCCATCAGGGGTAAAAGATCCATTTAAACTACGGCGACATGCACTGGCTATTGTACGATTACTCATGGCAACACCCGCCGCACTGAATCTCTCTACATTAATAAACTATGCACTCCACACCTACGGTGACCTTCTGCAACCGGTTGATAAGGGCGCACTCCTTGAGTTAAAACCATTTATTCTCGAGCGCCTTCAGTCGCTATACCAGACACAAGGGATCCTCCCCGAGATAGTGCAGGCCGTTCGCGCTCGTCAAGACGATTGGTTTTTTGATATTGATAAGCGGGTTAGGGCGCTACTGGCTTTTACGAGCTTACCTGAATCGGCCAGTTTGTCTGCCGCCTGTAAACGGGTGAATAATTTATTACAACATGCGTCTACACCCATGGATAAACAAACAGTCGACCCCGATCTCTTAGAAGCGCCCCCTGAAAAAGCACTTTTTGAGCAGGTGATCATCGTCGAGAAGAGGGTGGCTTCATTTTATAGTGCTGGCGACTATGGAAAAATTCTCAGTCAATTGGCAAGCCTGCGAGAGCCAGTTGATGCGTTTTTTGAGCAGGTGATGGTGATGGTGGATGATAAGGATCTCAAAGCCAATCGATTGTGCTTGTTGGCGCGATTGCAAAGCTTATTACAAGGGGTTGCTGATATTTCTTTATTATGACTAAGTTAATTATTTTAGATCGAGATGGCGTGATCAATCAGGATTCGTTGCACTACATCAAATCACCCGATGAATTTATGGTGTTACCAGGTAGCTGTGAAGCGATTGCACGCTTAACAGCAGCAGGTTATCGGGTGGCTGTGGCTACGAATCAGTCGGGAATTGCACGTGGATTGTACGATGAGCAGCAATTGGCAGCGATACATACCAAAATGATGGCCTGTGTAAAAGCTGCCGGTGGGTGTGTCGATTTTGTTATCCATTGTCCACACATGCCTGATGCGGGGTGCCATTGTCGTAAACCCCAACCAGGTATGTTGCTGGCTATTGCGAAACATTTTGATAGTTCCTTAGCGACGGTTCCCTTTGTTGGTGATCGCGTTTCTGATATTCAAGCCGCGGAGGCCGCCGGTGCAGTCCCAATGGTGGTGTTATCACCGATGACGGATAGAGCAGGTCTTACCGGGTACCCGCATGTTCCTGTTTTTACCTCTCTAGAGCAGTGTGTCAATACGATGTTACTGCCATGATGAGCAAGATAACAGCTGTTGGTTTTGACGATGAGGTGCTGCATGAGCATGCAAAAGCATTGGCAGAACAACTCAATTTGGTTGTTGATAATCACGTTTTGCCGCGGTTATCCGTCACGGCGGATAAATTAGTACTGTTGCTCGATCATTTCTCACCCC
>SXGU01453365.1_pt1 | contig 16882 bp, 9 predicted proteins | sample 3174531 | NCBI WGS metagenome assembly SXGU01 (sample SAMN11356863, study PRJNA531348) | freshwater metagenome | isolation source: freshwater sample F1-140 | place: China: Fuxian Lake, Yuxi | collected 2017-12-25 | reverse complement strand
TACAATACAATACAATATTTGAATAACTCAATTCAAATATTCTTATTTTATTCTTACATTTACGACCAGAATTCCACATTTTTGATTCCAAGCAATTGAAAAAATTTGGTTAATCCCAAAAGAAACCACAATACGATTTTTAATATATACCTGGGATATAATACCATCATTAGTATTACAATATATTGACGTATATCAAATGGCGGTCTAGTGACAATCCAGTCGCGGCAAAAGAGCACCACATATATAACAACTAATGCATAATAAATGAAAATAATCGCGTCTTCCACTGTTGTTAATGTATTATATTCTTCATAGCTATATTGTGCTTTTTGTTTAAAAACGCCAATCTCTGATGATTGTTGATCTACTACGTGCTGTAATACTTTAATACGAGTCGCATTATCGGATCCTGAGCCTCCACCTGCGCCGTCAACTGCGCCGGTATTGACTAATTGATTTAACACATTTATTAACGTATCCGCCTCGAAAAATAAATTATTAATTGCCTTGATATATGTATTTTTATTATTCATCGCTGATTTGCACGATATAATAGAATTCGTATCTTGTATTTTGCAATCGGTATAAAATTTTTCCCAACTTAAAACACCGGTTCCATCACCCGTGCGTATATTCTCTTCACTATAAAGAGGTAAACGAGGATTCATATCGGTAATTCTAACACCACTTGAACGAGGTTCGCCTCTATACCATTCAAATCCCTCCTTATCCGTCGTCGCTGTCGTCGTCGCTGTCGTCGTCGCTGTCGGCGTCGCTGTCGGCGCTGTCGTCGCGTCCCTTTGAAATTGAAATCCTTCGACTCCGTCAATATTTATGATTTTGGCCTTTTGGTTTTCTTTTACACGATGATCTATCTCAATGTAGTTGGCCGCATTTGTTAACAAAGAATTTCCGGCTTTGTTACAGTTTTCCTTCGTACTTTCTTTCAATCGATACGCGTTGATAATCACGTTGTCTGCAGCTTGTCCATTCACTAGAGTCGTATAATATATGCTTTTATCTTTTACTTGATTTTCGCATTCATCGTAAAAAATTCTCGAGGATACCCAATCATTATATATAATAGTACGTTCGTAATTATCTCTTTTTGTACCAGATACACCTCCTTGTTCTACGAATTTACCTGCTGCTTCTGCATCTTTTTTAATATTAGCCAACTCGGTCTTTATGTTCATTGAGTCCAGCCCGCTGGCGGCATTATTCGACGTATTGTTTTTCGAACGACTGTCTCCACCGTTGTCGCCAGGTTCGGACACTCCTTCTAATGCAGTAGCCGAGGATTCACGCATCATATTTCCACCGTCTTGTGCAGCTGCTTTATCTTTATCGGAAGCATCTTCACTTTCCTCAATTGCTTTATCAAATTTCCCCATTATATAATGGAATATAATGTTATAATCTACTATTATAAATATTAGATTATAAATATTATTATTACTAATTACTATCAGACGTAATGATTACACGTTTATCCGCTAGAAGCCGCCCCAGAAGCAGCCCCAGAAGCCGCGGCAGTATCAGCAGCAACAGCAGCGGTGGCGGCAGCAGTAGTCATACATTTACGCCCCTTTTCATACCAAGTTGTACCGGTGTCACAACAACCTGGGCCATAACACGGCGCCTGAGCATTCATTGCCCCAAGTGCAGATAAGTCTGCTGGATTCGCATTTGTTTGTGTCATTCTTGCCGTATCTATTTTTTTCTCATCAAACGTCCAATCATATTTATCAAAATCCATATCGTTTCTGCGCAAAATATCAAAGATTTTTTGGCCGATTACAATCGAACCTAATACTAAAATAAAAATTGTCCCTAAAGTTGCAATAGAAGATGGTATATATTCTTTTGTTTTTAACAAAGTAAGAACAATTAACCCAACTGACATATAAATAATGTTTTTCATAATTTCGGTGTTTGCTTGATAGTTTTGCGTATAATACATATTGATTTGCGACATACGTTTTTTGTTATTGTTGTCGGTTTCGAGTATATTTGCATTTTGTGATGTTCTAGATTTTTCCTTTCCTATAAAGTCAAGTGCCGTTTTTTGTGCATCATATAAGCTACCACTGCTGAAAACTGTACTTGCGCCTGCGACGGTACCATATGTATTTGTCAATATGTTAATCAGTGCCCTTTTAGCATCGGTTAATGTTGCATAAGATGGATCTGATGTTGGAGTTAACGCAATCGTAGATTCTAGTTTAGTTAATGCGGCTTCAATGTCGCTAGTACTTGAAGATGATCCGGCTACTCCGATTACTATAGGCGGGTCAACGGTAACATTTACTGTCTTGGAGTCTGTCGAGACGCCAGTTATTGTAAATGTTGCATTTACGCTTGCCGTAAGAGATGTCGTGGAATCCGCCTTTTTAATAGTTATACCGCTTATAACAAATCGTAGTTGTGTGCCTGATGCGATTTGCGGTGTTTTAGTTGCATCGACGGAAGCAACGCTAAATACCGGTGTAAATGTGACTGTTGTGCCGGATGAAGTCACATTAAATGATGATACTGGTTTATCGGCAGCAGGAGTTGTAGATATTACTGTAGCGACACAATTCGAAGATGTTAGTGCAGATGGAAGCACGATTCCAGCACTCGCAAGTTGTGAGGCAACCCACGATAATGACAAAGTTCCAGATGATGGTATTAATGCAGCGGTTGTTATTGTAAATGTCAAGCTAACACCGAGTAAATCGGAAGTTGCGCTTGTTGGTGGTCTACGAAGAGGTTGTGAACTACTGCTTACCGAATCTATCGTAAGCCCTTCGATATATTGATTTTGATAAAAATAATCTTTTAATAATTTGCCTGAACATAACACAACAATTGCGAATAGTCCTAATAATACTTTATATTGTTCTATCATCCGAATGTTATTATTATATATAAATAATAATAATATTTGATTATTTACGTTTTCCGCCATTCAACCGCGGTACATTAGCTCCGGAACTGGAGCCTGCGCCTGCGCCTGTGCCCGACCCCGCGCCCGCGCCCACGCCGACACCCACGCCATTCGGCAAAATATTATTCGTTAAATTTGTCGCAGCATTTGTTACATTTGTTACACCGTTTGTTATTCCACTACGTATATTATTAAACCCTTCATCTATCCCCGCAACTGCATTATTCGCACCTTCAGTTATTCCGGTAGCCGCCGCACTCGCGCCTTCTCGTAGTTGGTCCACGCCATCACTTAATGTTTCTTTGACTGATTCAGTTTTATCGCCAATATCGTCCATAGTAACAGCGGCACCAATAGATGATATCGCACCCATTATTGATTCTTCTTCACCCGAGTCTTCTGTTAATTTTAATACTGCCATTACAGCTAATATTGCTAAAATAGTCCAAAGTATGAATTTATAAGACTCGGCGATCAATCGAATGTTACTCTCGTTTTTGAATGCATTGACTGTCTCTTGTTGTCGAGACGCATTACCAATACGCACAATATTATCTTGCAAACCAGCAGTTTTAGTTTCATACGTCGACCCCACAAAATCACCCTGTCCGGAAAAGTCGGCACCTTCGCGTAATGTAAATGCTTGTCTTTGGGCGCCCGCAGTACCCGCAGCGCCACTCGCCAACCCTTGTCCCGCAGTCTCGATCTGTTTATTTGTATCATTTAATTTCTGTGTAAATTGTCTAGCCAATAACGTAGCATCTACCGGTTTTACTTTATTTATTTGTTCTACGAAATCTGTTACGGCACAGCTGACATCCAATGTCATCTTTCCACCATCAAGGTAATAAGCATATTGCATACTATCAATACCCTGATACAACACACCGCCACCGTCGCCGTCGCCGCCCTTCTTACCCGCTAAACGACAAGTTGCATTAACACTATCTTGGATAGCCGGCATTTTCAATACAAGCGTTTTTTCCGGATTTGATTCGCGAAGTCCAATCGGAAACATTTTATCCTTATGTTTTAACTGGCATTTTCCGACTCCACTATTTTTTGAACCGGTGAATACGAAGCCGCCGCTATTTTTATTTTCAACACAGCGTTTTTTGCATTCTTCAAATGAAATGCCGTCGAACCCATTATCTCCGGCACCATTTACACCATAATTATCGCTACTCGACCGTGTATCGTAGTTACCGACCTCCATAAAAGCAACATCAGACGCATTCATCGACATTCCTGTATCCGTTTTCAGTAAGTCACGCGGATATTCGCGTCTCTCACCATTATGCGTTATAAACGCGATTTTACCGACCATCCCCGCTTTCCCCGGCTCTATTGTATCTACACCTGTTGGACCACTTGATTTTAAAGAGTATAGCGAAATACTTTGTGATGATGTTTTATCGACTTTGGGTTCCGACATTTGACACGTATACGCATTATATCGATAATCCTTCGGTATCCAAGTTCCGCCATTTGTAACACATTTCTCTTTAGCGCAGGCTTGGTCACATTCCGACGACCAGCCAGCATAACAATAATTATTGTTATTTACATCCGCAGTAGGCTTATTATATCCAGGTGGGCATTTTGCCGGCGTTTTAATTGCCCCGGTCTGTGTTGTGCCATACAATCGTGGTACTATTTTTTCATCATATGCCTTCATAAATCCGTCTTCCTCTGATTCCTTTGCATTTACATTATGACACGATGCACCCGATTCGTCCTTTGATATAATTGTTTCTATACTTGGAACACCGTCTGCAGTATAGATGTAACAATCTGCCGTGTTTTTTCGAACTTCATCATTTTCCGCCATAAAGAAAAAGGATCGCCCTAGATCTTCTGCGCGGCGTTTGCATTTTGAAATACTTGTTTTACCCAAATCGTCTTGACGCGAAAACCCATTTTTTACAAGATCAGCGCTTACGGACTTTCCAGACTTCAATACAAAGCACCCTTGTTTATATGGGTTTGATTCAAAGTCGAAATCCGCGGCAGGTCGTTCTTTTACGGCGACGTTTTTTGATTCATTTCCGCAAGAAAAAAGGCCACTTTTCTTAAAACTACGGTTCACATCACGAACGCCAGTTTCAGAAAGAAAAAACACCGGGACTTTATCGTCATATTTTGAATACACCGGTTTATACGGTGTAATTTTATCCCAGGTTCCACGAATATTAATTGCATTTATAGTTGCCGGAAATTTTGGACAACCTAAAACCCCGTTATTTTGTTTGATCGGTTCTTCTGTAAACCAATTTACTGGATTGTTTTTCGGGTCGCCGGTAAAGTGCCATACTTGAAAAATATTGTCTCTAGTAATATAACCGTATTTCGAGACACCTTCTTCATCAATGACTTGAACCCAATTATTCCGAGTTAGCTTATCATCCGCAGTAACAATATCAGTTATTGATTTTATTCTATTACTATTTGCTTGTTGCTGTATCGAATATTGTTCGTTTTGGGTTCGAATACTATCCATATCAGCGAGTTTTATAGACCCGGCGGCGGTACTACCCGGCGCACCACGTATATTTACAGCAGTTGAAGCGATATTATCAGTCGGGGTTTGACCCACTGGTTGTTTTGTGTCGCCATTGATACCTTCAATAATAGTGGTGTGTGCATAATTTGTTATATTTTTGATTGCATCATTAAATTTCGCAGTAATCGTGTCATATGAGCTTGTTTGACCAGATGATAACAATGAAGACGGCGGGGGTGGAATAGTCGCATTGTTTCCAATATCTGATCCAACTTGTTTGGTTACATCACTTTTTAAACGGCTTTGTGTCTGATATGAGTTTTGAGAATGTTGAGAATCGGCGCTTGCACGTTTGACTAAATCATTTGAATTTTGATAAAACATACCTTATTCTTCTTTATTTTTAGATATTAGAATTATATAATTATAAATATAACTAAGTATAATACTATTATATTTATACTAGAAAACAATATTGCATTATTTCGTCGGACCACGACCACCACGACCACCACGACGACGACGTTCAATCAAAATTGTCGAAACCATCCATTGATTCCGGCGTAATAGACTTAAAAAATGATTTGAACGACGTGTATACAAATATCACGATCAGTAACAAAAAGGTCACCCCGATCCACCATAATTCACCGGTCCAAAACTGCGGATCGGTTATATAGCGGAACACCGTCATAATATTACCTCGCATATCCCACCCAAATGATGAAAGAATGAGTAGTAAAATGACAAAGGTCACGACATACCATTTTGACCACCAACTTCCCTCTAACAGCTTGACCAGGGATTCAAATTGCTCTTTTAATGATAAATCAGACGCATATGAAAGTGCCGCAATAACCGCGGCCAATGCTACGAAAAAATAAATAAAAAACCGATATTTGTACGCCTTTAAATGAATTTGGCTGTTTATGTCATCGTATATTTTTATGCGATTTTGTTTTTCTAAGATTTTCATATTATTTGCACTAATATCACCAGCACCGGTATTCATATACGCGTTTATTTTCGTATTGATCGTTTCACTCTCGCTTATACCGTCTTTTAATGTAGTTAATGACTTATCGATCGCAGATGGCGCTAATATGAAAATATCGCGTGATAGTTGGTTTATTTTTTTTTCTAAATCATACAATTGCGAGGCTTCATAAATAGGTGTACTATCAGACGGACCGGTAATTCCCAGTTTCGTATATCCGTTTGGAGTGGTACTTGTAACGTATCCATTTCCAGGATTCGTCATATTTACAGCTGAATCATCGGCATTATGAATTAGTCCGTAGCATTGTTGATCCCACCCCTTCGATATATTGGTCCCAGTATTGCCAGTATAAACTACGGTTTTAAATAGTCGCGTATCATTTGCAGCAGCGGTATTACACGTATCGGCAGTTTTGGTTGCACTACGATCTTTTATTGCCTTCCAAAATTCGCCGAAATCCTCTCCTGGCTCAATTCCAGGGGGCGGGGTAATATTTGAAATCGCATTAATATCGCGATTTTTTGTGAATACTGTTTGAGGTGTATATTTTGTTCTTAAAGCATCATAATCCGCTTGTGCCTTTTTTAACTCTGCTTGTTTTGCTAATAATTCGGATGAGCTTGCATATCCACCGCTCATTTTATTATAGGTTATTTCTTTACTATACTATAATAAAATTATAAAATGTATACCGCCATTATTGCGCCGCCGCCACCGCCATTATTGCACGGTGTATATTGCATCGTTTCGCGTGACACTTACATTAAGATTATACGTATATATAAAATAATAATACACTGCAGCAATTACGATAAGCGCAAGAATTATCACGCCGAAAATAGATACGCCACCGCTGTCATTGCCGTTTACGTCTCCTCCACTTGGCGTTATAAAGAAGAATGCGAACTTAAATATCATAAGTAGTGCAAATAATATTACAAGACACCAGAAGATGTAAACAGCCGGATAATAATAATCCCCCAACCAAGCCTTAATTTGTGCTAAAATAGTATTATCTAATTCAGACAATTTTTCCGCGACCGTTTTTTCTCGTTTAATAATCGTTGTATTTGCAACCGAATTTGTGATGTTTTGATTTTCGACTTTAATCGCCGCAACAACATCGTCAATTTTCTTTTTAAGGTCGACGAGTTGTGTATTGATCGACGGCGAAACACTCGATTTAAAGCACTCGCTGGTATCTTTCATTGGGGCGTCTGTTGCGGTCGGAATTGCATTATAACGGTCCAATGTTAAATCGACGGGCTCGCCTACATTTGCCGATGAGCACGTGGCGCTTCGTTTATCCGGCCATACACCTTTCTCATAGATGTGTTTCTTTCCTTCTACATCAACCCACGCATATTCGGCATTTCCATTGGTAAGGATTGTTTTTACATTTTTAGTTACAATACACGGACTCGCTACCATATCATAACTGGCATAATCCGAAAACCGACTAAATCCGGCGCTTCCACTTCCAGAAATATCTACGAAAATATTGCTATCCGATAAATTTCTGAGCTGGAATGGGTTTCCGGCGGTTTTTTCAACATCGGTAATCGATCTTTCCAATTTAGGACACGATACATCGTTGAGTTCAACGGCTGACGGTTCTTTATATCGGTGCGTATATCCAAAACTATTCACATAATAATATGCGGCACTTGCATCTGTCCCAGAATACGAAATATCGCGAACAATTTTATTCAGATATTTACTGTTTGTCTGTATAAACTGAGACCGTGTCAGTAAATCATCGGTATACAACCGATACTGTGTAGTGTATTTGGTGGTCAACTCGCTTAACTCTTTTTCGAGGTCCAATAATTTCTGACTTTTTCCGGCGCTTGTAGTTCCATACGTAATTGTTGATACGGTATTTGAACTCACATCATTCGTAAGACCTTCTTTGTATGATACAGGTTCGCGGCCGCCCATCCCCTCTTTCTGCGACGAAAATGGCCGTACCGGATTTTTAGTTGTATCCGCGTTACCAAAAGAAAAAATACTACCTTGTAGGAAATTTAAATTCATTTCTGTACCCGTTAAACTCCCGGACTCGGACCCGGACCCGAACCCGGAAATTACTTTATCGAATATATTAGTTGCACTAGTAGATGGGGATACATCACTGGCACCACTAGCGCCGTCGCTGGTGCCGGCATTCCTTTGCAATGTCGAAAATGGTGTAATGTCTGGGAATATCGGCGGTTCGGTAAATAAATCTGTTTGAGATAATCGCGGCATTCACAAATTGGTAATGATATACTATATAATATTATATAATCCAAATATAATATTATTATCGTGACAGTGACTACCGCTGGCTACGGCTACGGCTACGGCTACGGCTACCGCGTCTTTAATGAATAAGCACTACTCGAAAAAAGGTTCCCAAATGTCGCAGAACCACCACTCCCAAATCCACTAAATAATCCACCAAACCCACCAAACCCACCGCCGAAGCTTACGTCACTAAAATAACGTTGTTTAAGCTGCATTCCCATCACAAATACACCAATTAACATTAATATAATATATAAAAACTTCTCTCTGTAGATCTGATTTTCTCTATACGATATTTCTTCCAATGTATCTTTGGTTTGTTTTTTTTCGTAAAATGTAGTAATATAATTAAGTCGTTGACTCGTTTCATCGTCAATATTTATACCGCTATTACTACCCCCGGCAGACGATGACTTTTGAATGATTGCTGTATTTACTTTACCCTTTAATAAATTGACTGCATTCACTAAACCATATATGCCTTTAAAATTAGCTACAGTGGAAAAATCGGAGGGCGGTGGGGACGGGGGAGATTGTAACGTAGTCGCGTTACTACCTAATAGTAACATATTTTTCATTTGAATCTTAATTTGGTTATTTACGTCACTCGATGCTGTCGTCGAAACCAATTTATCCACCTCAAAAAAAAGGTCACGAACCGCGCTCGTCGACGGTAATATTTTCAGACAAGAACTAGGTGTAAAACTAGCAGTAATACTTGACGTAGTTAATGGTCGTGATACAGTATTTGTTGACGGATCTGCTGTAAAACCCGTGTATAAGTTTTGCAGTACATTTGCAGCATTGCATAAATAAATCTTATCTGTATCTGTAGATGTGAAAGATATGTTTTCTCCGCCTCGTAATTTAAATACATTATTTGGTGCGGTTCCGGTACACGTCGTCATCTCGATATATTACAATAGACACAATACAATTATAATACTATAATAAAAAAATATCGAATTCATTCATTCCATTCATTCCATTCTTTCCATTCATTCCATTCCATTCCGTGTCGTCCCCCCACCCACCCCACTCTTACGACGAAATGCAATATCGATAATATATGCTATTCACGGACGTCTTACTTGGACGAATAATCTTGCAAACTTGACCTGGTCGCAATCCGATTGCGAGTGAAACCGGGTCGTATCGCGAAATGCTCGGCATTTGCTTTGAATCAGTAATATTGTATTTCTTTACAACAGCTTCCTTTTCGACATCGCTAAGCACCGTATGCTCCGGCACGTATTGATGCTCTAAAATATTAAACTGCAAACGATCCAGGGTATGAATTACGATAAATATCTCCTCCTTTTCCCATATCTCGTTCAAAATATGTGTCAGTGTGTCGTTTACTTCCTGCTTCATTACAACAATAAGCGTGTCGGATTTTTGAAGAACTTGTTCCAAGTGAAAGAGATCATCAATGATATTATTAATATTCTCGCGGCTCAGTGTTTTTGCTAAATGATATTTAACGTACGTCTTTTTAGCAGGTCGAATATCCTTTGTAGAACTTAACAGCATATCAAGCTGGTTATTGGTGTACATTGTTTGAATTTCACTGACACCGTAGTCGGTATAATCCGAAATATCGTATCCCTGCTTCTCTAGTAATGCGAGCAATGTGTTTCTGGATTTGAACAATGTTGAAATCGTTCCGCTGGATACTTGTGCAACATTTGATACGGGCATTGGCTATAATAGTAGAGCTATCGGACGGATTCACGGATTCACGGACGTGTATATTTGGTGTATTATAATATATAATTATCTTTATTATTCAATTTATTATAAAGATAAGTTATTCATTTCACGGACGTCGACACCTATATTTTAATCGACAATGTTTTAACTCCTTCTGCATTTGGTTGCGTTGATGGATTACTCGTTTGATTCGCGCCGCCGCCGCCGCTACCCCCCGCCGCCACCGTACTTGCACTCGGAGCAGCCATCGGAGCAGCTACCGGAGCAGCCACCTGAGCAGCCATCGGCATCGGCATCGTCATTGGCATCGTAGCAATAAGTGGAACATTCATCGTAGGTGCCATCATCGCTCCCGCTCCGCCCATTTGCATTTGTTGCATACCCTGAACCCCGCCGCCAACCCCGCCGGCACCAGCACCAGCACCAGCGCGTTTACCTTGTCTTGCATTCAAATAACCATCAAGAACCCCCATTGGAATCTGCGGGATAAACCGCGACGTGCCGCCGCTACTGCTGCCCCCGCACCCGCCGTATTGGAATGAACTACTATATGCAGGCGATCCAGGTGTGCGCGGAGTTTGATTTCCAGATTCTGTGCTCGGAATATCCTCCGGCGAACTGCCATATTTATCAAGCATTTTCGCATTAAATGACATAACCGCGCCTCGAAGCGTTTCATCATCTGCACCCGCACCCGCACCCGCACCCTCGGTTCCGAACCTGGGTGACATAATACTACTACTATACATAGGCGATGACATACCACGCTCTGCTTCTTCGCGCGCATTCATCTCCGCCACGCGATTCCTTTCGAATTCTGCATCAATCTCTCGGCGCGTCATTTCTAATTTCTCCCGCTCGCCCGTTAAACGCGTGAGTTGAACCTTCAACTGTTCCTCCTGCGCGACATTTCCTTCACGCTTCGCTCTATCAATTTCCGCGGTAATACGTTCTATCTCTTTCGCATTTTCTGCGATATTTCGGTTACTCTCGCGAATCGGTCCCATAGATTTGCCCGATTCGTTTAATCTCGACTTATTAATATGTTTCTCAATAAGAGAAATAATCGCACCAATCCAGTTAAGCGGTTTACGTATCTTCCGCAATTCCTCCACCATATCACTCGGACTAATGGGTTCATCATCCGGATAAATAAGCATTCCAGACAGCCAACCATCGGGGAATCTTGTAGGGTAATCGCCGACCCATTGAGTACCACTAATATTCCATCTCTCGGTGGGTTCACCGTTTTTGTCTAAAATAACCGATTCAAGCACAAGGTCATCCCCGGTTACATCATCAAGCGATGTAACTTCAAATTCGCCGCTAACGCTAGCCGCAGCAGACGCACCGGTACTTGCCCCCTTCGCCTTCGCAGTCTTCAATTGTTTGATAATATCCGGCTTTACTGCAAACCGCCAACCAAAGTTGTGAATACGCTCTTTCGTATCAATGTCAATATCAAATGTCAGTTTGTCTATCGCGGATAGATACATAGGATCCACATCCGAAAACACATCTGGTCGCAATATCTTACTTGCCGCCCACTCATCTTCGAGTTGTTCACCGTGACTCGGCAAATAAACACGGCTTCCAGATCCCGCTTCATTTTCGCCTTCGCCGCCCTCGCCGCCCTCTGGACCAGCTGCACCTCGGCGAATACTCGGTTTCAACCCGGCCGCCAACCGATTCTTCTCAATAATATCATCAACGCCCATCGCACCACGACTGTCCTTGAGTACCTTGTAAATATTATTAGAATATGACATACTCGGCAGCTGATCAATATTATCATCAGTTATAATTCGCATTTGCACATTCATTACAATTAACTCCTGCATAAGCAATTTAAGACAGTACGGGATGCGAACAATACTAAATGACCGACCAAATTTCGACATCTGAATCACAGAACCGCCACCACTTTCTGCTATATTTCCGGAATACTGAATCGGACCATCGACCATCGGGCTCATAAACAGATTCTGGTTCGGATTGTATATCGCAATCATACCAGATTTATTGCAAACCGCCATATTATACTCATCACCACGCACCATCAGCGATTCATTGAGAAAATGCGCTGCGCCGTGACCCAATATACCATCACGCTCCATTTCACCGACACGCAATCCACCATCATTTGCGCGTCCTTGTACGGTTTGGCGCGTAAGTTGCGTGCGCGGACCCTGCGACCTATAATTAATCTTATCCTTCACCATTTGCTTGAGCCGCATATAATATGTTGGTCCAATGTAAATATCGCTCTTCACTTGCTCGCCGGTCATTCCGTTGTATAATACTTCTGTCCCCGATGAATGAAACCCGTATTCTGTCAATACCGATCCAAACGACTCGTGTTTCGTGCCGTTGTTCGTATAGGCGGTGCAATTGCCGAATGCGCCGTGCATAACGCACGCTTTCCCCATAAGAGATTCAATGAGTTGCCCAATCGTCATACGTGTCGGAATCGCGTGAGGATTAATAATAATATCAGGGCGAATTCCATCCTTCGTGAAAGGCATATCCTTCTCTGGGATAATCAGCCCGACCGTGCCTTTCTGACCACAACGTGAGCAGAATTTATCACCAATCGACGGAAAACGTTCCTCGCGAATACGCACTTTTGCAAGACGAAAGCCGGTTTCACCTTCGGTCATAAACGCTTTATCTACAAAGCCGAGCTGCCCCTTCTTCGGCATAATCGATGCATCGCGCATTTGGCCACCTTCATTTTGGATACTCACCGACCCCAACCCGATTACAACTTTTTTATCATCCATTTCGGTGTTTTCGCGGATAAGTCCGTTCTCATCTAAATAACTGTAATCATAACCAGGTTTAATACCGATCGCGCCCTCCTTTTGAATATCGGCAAATCGCGTATCACGTTGCGCACCGCGAATATTACTGCTTTCTTCGCGCGCTTCATACATATTGTAATACGTAATGCGAAACATACCGCGTTTAATCGACGCTTCATTGAATAAAATCGAGTCCTCAACATTATAGCCATTAAAGGACATAATTGCAACAATTGCATTAAACCCGCAGGGATGCTCCTCGTGGTTGATCATATCCAAATACCGGCTCTTTACAATAGGTACTTCGCCATTGTTTATAACAACACCCATCTTGTCAATACGCACTTGATAATTACTGTGATAGAGCGAGGCGGCTTGTTTCGCCTGACCGCATCCAAAGACATTACGCGCGACTGGATTATTTTCAGGGAAGCATATTTGGTTTCCCATAACACCCATAACAAGTGACGGGTGAATTTCAACGTGAGTATATTGTTTTCCGTTACGTACCGCTTTGCCAGTCTTATCACCGTGGCTGCGGCTGCGGCGGTGCTTAGACTTCCTTTTTCGCGGGCTTTCCTCCGCGGCAGCCGCACCCCCGACACTGCCCTCGCTCGACTCGGACTCCGAACCAGACTCCGACTCCGACCCGGACCCCGCTTCTGACTCCGCCTCCGCCTCCGCCTTTTTCGCGACCACGGCACCTGCACCCGGTGCCGGTGCTTCAGATTTCTCCAGTTTATGACTCATTGAAATCAATGTCGACTCTGTCTCAGAAGTGTCGAGATATTCAATAATCGCCATAGTAGAACGAAGCCGTTTGAAATCTTCAATTGTATTTGCCCGATGAACCTCATCCGACACCTTTTGTTTCGCAGAAAGCGCAGATGTGTCATTTGCCCTACCATATAATTCGTCAATGGTATAATAATTGCAATGTGATGAATTAAACGCTGGATCCGATTTCGCAGTAAAACCAGTCGTCATACTATCCCACGATGCTTTACCATCGCGAATCATTTCAAGAACGGCTTCTTTATCATAACTCGGGCGACCTGTATCTTCATCGATATAGAAAATGGGGCGACATAATCGGCCAGCATCCGTATAAATATGGATTTCGTTGGTTTCAATGTTCCACCTACAGCTGATATAAATCGGGATAAGCGCAGTTCGCCGATGCAGGCGAATAAGGCGGACCGTTTCATCCGGGCGTGTTATCGCGCCGACCCACGTTCCGTTTACAAACACCTTTGTAGTATAGAACAAAAACATTCGCGTGCATTCTTCAAGCAGATGCATTTTAACCACCTCGCGCAACCATCGCATCATCGGATATGCCGAGCAATGATTCGTTACACGCGTACCAAACGCGAGATGTTTATGAAAGCCAATATTTGCACCATCCGGTGAATCAACCGGATCAATCATTCCCCACTGAGACCCGTGAAGCATTCGCGGTTTAACAATCTTTGCGCTACTGTCCATCGGCAGATTTATTTTACGCAAATGTGAGATAAATGAATTATAAGAAAGTCGGTTCAAATCCTGGATCACGCCGATACGCTTCGTATGCTCCGTCGCCCCCCAGTTTCCTTTGAATGCCTTCTTAAACCCGTCTTCAACGATGCGTTCGCGGAAGAATTCCTGGTAATTCATCTGAATAAGGCCAATGAAATTCTTCTCGTATTTTTTCGGGTCTTTGAAATATTCGCGATCCATCGAAAGGCGGATATGCTGCTGCTGCAGCGCGTAGTACTCCTTGAATAAATCATAGATGAGCATCCCGCTTAACTCGATACGCTTAAACTTGAAGCTGTCTCTGTCCGTCGGTGGGTCGATTTTCAGAGAAACGCGCAGTAATTTATATACCATATTTCCTAGGTAATACGCCTTTTGGATATAATTGGTCTCGCCGACCTGCGGCAGAAAATAATTCATAAGAATATCGTGGACTTGCGGGATCGTCTTTGATTTGGTTAATGTCGCGATAAATTTGAGCGCGCCTTCTTGCGTGAATATCTTGTTTGCATCGTGAATCGACGGAATGAAATGGTCCATCATACTCGCATTTTCCTCTAAATCAAGCAGGCAAAACTCGATAATATCCTTGTCGGATAAAACACCTAATGCGCGCATTAGGATAAAGAGTGGGACAGGTGACCGAACATTGGGAATATTTACGACGATCTGCTTATTTGTAAGAAGGGTGGTTGGTGCGACGATTCGCACGGATAATGTTCTCTCTGGCTTGGACGCATCTTCACTTACCGTGCGGACATCGGCGGCGTGGGTATATATATTATCTTCGTTATTCTCTCGGATGTATAACATATTATCTGCGAATTTCTCCTGCGAAATAATGGTTTTCTCTTTTCCGTCGATAATAAAATACCCGCCGTGATCATTCTTGCACTCCCCCATATAAAACCGCGCCTTTGATTCGAGACCGTGCAGAATACAGAGATTGGATTGAACCATAATCGGGAATCGACCAAGCAGGATTCTCTCGAGAGTTGCTGTTGTGACTTTTATTTCAGTGCCGCCGACGCCAGACTCTGCGGGTTCTGCTATCTTAAATACAACATCGACGTCGTAATGAATAGTGGTTCCGTAGGTCATATTACGCAACCTGGCCTCATTTGGAAACATATAATGCTCGCGATCATCGTCGTAAATAACCGGTTTTCCGAAATAGACTTTATCGCCGTTTTTTCCACCTAAATATAATTCGCAACGAAGATTGAATTCTTGCGTATCTGGGTTTTGCTCCTTCTGAAGAATAATCGGGTTTCGTTCGTTGAATATTTTAAAAATGCCTTTCCCGAAGAAATCATTATAAGAGTCGATATGGTGACGAACCATCATTTGCGGGTCATCGTCGAATAAACGCTTGATGACCTTCCAGGGCAATTCTGGGTCTGTATCCATTTGAATAAGATGGGTCCTCTAATATGTATATCTATAATGTAATAATGTTTATGTGATATTATAGATACGTATTTACAATAGTTAGTAGATACGTATTTATTTTTGCTTTCGCGCGCCGCGGCGAGAACGAGTACGCGCACCGCGAGTAGTGCGAATTTTATTTGATTTCTTCCTAAAACTGCCACCACGTAACGACGGTTTGGTGGGGTAGAAATAATTCTCTTTTCCTGGGGAAAGCAATTTAAATGGTTGCCTTGATGGCGGCGGCGACCGCGACAGTGACCGCGACGACGGGGCTGGTGACGGGGCTGGCGACGGGGCCGGGGCTGGTGACAGGGACGGGGACGGTAATGTCAATTCATCTTCTCGTGTTGGTAGTATTTCCTCATCATATGATTCATTGACTGACGTGTGACGTGCATTAGATTTCTTTGAACCCCACTTACGTCTTGCCGTTTTGTTTAATTTACTTTGTTCACGTTTTTTATTATCATATTCTAAGAAATCACGGTATCTCCTTTCGTCTTCTCCCATATTTTCCTGGTCCTCTTTTTCTTTCATTTCCTTTCCTTTTATTATAGACTGTTTTGCGTTATTTCTTCTTTCTGATTTATTTCGAACGGTAAGAATACCACGCGAAGTGTAAACTTGCATTATTCCACTAATTAATTATTAATTATTATATACATAATAATACATAATAATAC